>OGGJ01001536.1_pt1 | contig 18653 bp, 18 predicted proteins | sample 1571071 | NCBI WGS metagenome assembly OGGJ01 (sample SAMEA2581954, study PRJEB24529) | metagenome | biome: Human gut stool | place: China | collected 2011
TTCCATGTTGTATACAAATCAATTCTTTCATTGGTGTCATATACTACTTCTATTGTGTCCTCTGTAATTCCTTGGCTGTTAAGGTATTCTACAAAAGTATGGTAGTCCTCTTTTTTCTTAATTTTATTCCAAATTCTGACTGCAATATCAGCTTCATGGTCAATTACTTCCTGCCGTAAAGCATTGACTTTTTCTGCCTGTTCTGCACTGCCTTGGATTGTCTCAGTAGCTTCTTTGTATTTTCCTTTTATACATGAAATAATCCATCCAACATAATTTTTGATGTATTCCTGCTTATCTGCAAGTGTAATAGCCTTTTCTACTTTGTCTTCGTCTCCGTCAGCAACGCGTAGGAACTCAATAATATCATCTCTTGTCAGCTTATTGTGACCGATATATGTATAAATACCACTTCTATCTTCCTCTGTCTCCGTCTGCGCCTCGTTCATGGAATTAAGCATATTTATGGTGTTTTTTAGCTCATCTTTCTGCTTTGGCTCATTCTTGGCAATATAAAATCGTATCCTGCGGACTTTTGCACCGCTTCCGTATTTCAAAGGCTCATAATCAAATATGATGTCGCTTTTCTCTGCAAGTTCCTTCTTAGCCACTTCCAAAACCTGTCTGCGAAACTCATACCAGACTTCGAAACTCTTGTCCTTTACCACATTGTAATAGATTTCATCCCAAGATTTTCCATCTGCAATGGCTCTCTGTACACCTGCTTCATCAGTATTTGCAAGTCCGATAGTACATTTAAGTTCACTTAAACCATATTCTTTAGTGACAACACCATTGTTGATATTCGGGTCACTCCTGTATATTTCTTTTTTCAGAAGTTCGTACAGACGGTATGAATGTGCTTTTTCAATCTTCATCAACGTTGCAACCTCATAAGTAGTGAAATTATTCTTCAACTGATGGACGAATGGAGTCATATTCTTGTTGAAAGTTATAATAAACTGCTTGTCTACATAGTCTGCATTATTTACCATTGTGAATATAGAGAAATTTCCCTTGCTGTCCTCAATTACAATCTGGTGTCCGGTCATGAGTTTTGCAGTTCGTTTTAATTTCTTGTATATATTGGTATCAGTATTTTTCCCTAATAGCTGCTTGATTTCGCCCGGATACAATCTTGCTACAGGACAGCCATCTTTTATTTCTATCCTTGTAAGTGCAATTGCCATGATTTTATTTTCTAAAATAGAGGTTTTAAATTTACCGCTGATTAGAGTGTTCGATTTTCGAATCATCAAGTCGGTATTCTGTTCTAATTGTTCCATAAATATGCCCCGATTCATCTTTGAGTAACGTTGACCGTAGTTTGCTGACCTTATTTTAAGTAATCTCCAACGTTAATGCAAGTATTATCAAACGTGAAAAAGTATTTTTGGCACAATTTCTAAAATCCAATGTAATTTTAAGTATTTCAGAACGTATCTATCATCGAATTTGTCAAAAAGTAAGTATTTTAAAACGTATCTCTCGTTTTGCTACGGTGTATTCTACTTGTTCTCATTTGCTGTTACGTTCAAAACTACCTATTTAGCGGTTATTTTTACTTGTTCAGCCAACCTACGGTATAAATTACTTACGTTTAAATTTACTTATTTCTAGGTGTACTAACTACGTTAGAATTTACTTATCCAGACGAAAATACCGCTTTTTAGCAATATCAGCTACGGTCTATTTTACTTGTTTTGCTTTTGCAACTACGTTGAGATTTACTTATCTAATGAGTTCTGGACGATTCTGTTGTAGATTCAACCGTACATGCTACAATATATTGAGTACTTCTTTTCTTTTGAGTAAAATCAACCGTATCTCTTAGTCTTTTCAACCGCTTCCAATAGTATTTCTTTGTTTTTCCGCAAGTATGTTTAACCGCTAACAACAGTATTCCTCAACGTTAAACATTCCCGGACAAGCCGAAAACACTAGGTTTTGTGCATTCCTAATAAATAAAATAATAAATGTTGTTGTATTACTTAATCTTTATATATTTATATATATAGCATACTAGATAAGTATTTCAAACCGTAGTTATCCACTAAAAAAAGCCGTGGAATTTTAACCACGGCTTTCAAATAAGATTTTCTGCATAGAAATCCTCTTCTTTCTATGCAGATTTTTCTACAAACCCGTCCGTTGTAGGAATAAGCTTTTCATTTGCTAAAGAATAAGCTTCATTTCCTACAATACCGTCCTTTGCGAGTTTTTGGATATATAATTCACGAGAACGGTAAAACTGGTTTGTGTTTAAAATCTGTTTTGCTACCTGCGCATTGTTCTGTAAAGAATCAAAAAACAGGTTGCAAAAACTGGATTTTAAATCTCCTTGGAGATGTGACAGTGTTGCGCCATAAGCTTCTAACTCATTGAGCAATGCCAGCATCTCCTTTTCTGATGTCAGTTCCAGTCCGTACTTATCATAATTTTTGATTATGAATGCGTACAGATGATTATGAGACGGCAGTTTATTCATACTCACCCACCTCCTAACACCAGATATTCGTGTCGATTAGCACAATATCCTCAATCTCATACTGTGCATCGGCACTATTCATTTTTTGACAGAACTTCTGTCTTGCCCTTGACTTATCAATAGCAAGAACTTTTTGAAGTTTGTCTTCTCCATTCTGGTTGTAATGGATTACATATAATTTCATCATAATCTGTCACCACCTTCCAAAATAGATTCAAGTATTTCCTCGTCAACGTTGTATCTGTAATACAGAACACGGACGAGGTCGTTTTTTCGTTCCTCTGCTTTCAACTGGTTCTCTCTTGCGTAACTTGCCACGCTATGGACACCAGCGATTTTTAAGTATAGTTCCGTAAGTTCTATACTTAAATGATTGCATTTGAAGCAGTCGTCTGCAAGCCCTCTCCTGTATAAAGGCTCGTCTGAATGCAGACGAATAGTTTCTTTCAGCTTGGAGATGGTACATTCCAAGCCTTTAATTTTTGAATCAACAATTAGTGCCTGCTGATTTGTCTCTCGTGCCATACGAGAGTAAAATTCGCAGTCTCTAACTGCCGATTTTAAGTTTCTTAATAAAGTTTCTTTAATTTTTGCCATTTTAAATTCCTCGCTTTCCGCCCATTTCCGGGCAATAAAAAAGAGCCACGCTTTTGCATGACTCTTTTTGTTTGATTATTTTTTAGTTTACGGGTATATTATATCACAATATAAGTGGATTGTAAAACAAAAAAGCCATGGTATTAATGCCATAGCTTTCTTTCGTGGTTACAGTTTATATTTAGTTTTACAGATTTAATTTCTAATTGATAACGTCTTTTAACGCTTTTCCTGCTTTGAATTTTGGAATCTTGGAAGCAGGAATAACCATTGTTTCACCGCTCTGAGGATTACGTCCGGTTCTTTCAGCTCTCTCAGAAACTTCGAATGTTCCAAATCCAACTAATTGAATTTTATCCCCCTCTCTCAATGCGTCAGATACCGTATCAGTAAAAGCATTTAATGCTCTTTCTGCATCTTTTTTGCTGATTTCAGCTTTTTCAGCAATTGTAGCAACTAATTCTGTTTTATTCATCAGACATATGCTCCTTTCTTGATGTATGTATATTATACCATAGGTACACCATAAAATCAACGTATTTTGTGTATAAAATGCTTTATTTGCGCACCTTTTTGGGCTTTATGGCATAAAAAAGAGAACCGCTTGTTTAGCCGGTTCTCTCTTTTAGTTCCTACATCATTTTCAAAAGGTCTTCTTCTGAAATGATTGGAACATTTAACTCTTTTGCTTTCTTATTTTTGCCAGATGTACTTGTGACATCGTTATTGATAAGAAAGCTAGTTTTTGCAGAAACAGAACCTGAAACTTTTCCGCCAAGTTTCTCAATTTTTTCTACAAGTGTATCTCTGTTTGCAAAGTGTTCCAGTTTTCCGGTGATTACGAAAACCTTTCCATTTAATGCGGAGTTTACACTATCTCCTTTCGGTGTCTCAATTTCAAGTTCTTTTAGAAGCCGATACACCTCAAGGTTGGTTTCTTTTGGCATATTTGTAGAATCATTTTCCCAAGGGATGTATCTAAGGTAAATATTTCCCCAGTCCAACAGATTGCCTTCAAGAATTTCTCCAATTCCTTCAATCTGTGAGAAACAATGTCTGTTGTAAATATCTTTGAAGAATCTATTTACATCAGAATTGTATTCTTTTGCCAAGATTTTAGCTTGTCCCTTGGCAATATTTGGAATACCGAGTGCATTTATAAGTGAAACAAAGTCAGTATTTCTTGATACGTTCACTGCATCAATAATATTCCGATACATTGTTTCGCCAAAACCGTCCATTGCAACGATTTCATCCTTGAATCTATCCAGATTATAGAAATCGGAATATTCTTTAATGAATCCTTTGGCGATAAACTTAGCAATCGTTTCCTCGCTGATGCCCTTTATGTTCATGCATCCTCTCTGCACGAAGCGTGCAAATTTCTTGAGTTTCTTTGCGGAACAATCAGGATTGGTGCATGTTAAGATTACCGTTTTTTCTTTTACACCATCTGTCTCGTCGGTAATTTTAAATGCAGTCTCAGCACCGCACACCGGGCATTTTCGTGGAATATCGAATTTATCAAACAATTCATCCATATTCTCCGGCAAAATGGTATCTGCGCCCATATCAAGGTTTTTTGCTACCTGTGGGATAATCATATTAGCTTTGTAGACGGTAATACGATTTCCTACATGAAGCCCTTTCTGCACAAGATATGTGACATTATGTAGTGAAGCCCTTGAAACGGTTGTTCCTTCTAGTTCTACCGAATCGAATACAGCTACTGGATTAAGTGAGTTTAAAGAAGGACTCCACTCAATTTTCCGCAACGTTGTTTCAACTTCCTTATCCTGCCATTTAAAAGCATATCCGCGCAAAATGTTAGGATAACGGTTTGTGCCGGACAATGTATCTGCAAACCTAGCATCTTCATATGCCGTTACCAATCCATCCACAGGAAACTCATAGTTTGCTACTTTCTCAGTCCAACGTTGCATTGCGTTCTTTAATTCAACCATTGGTACAAGGTCGTATGGTACTACTCCAAATCCTTGACGTTCAAGAAAGCTTAATCGTCCAGAGAATGAATCGGAGATATGCTCAGATGAATATACCAAATTGAACGCCCGCAGATGAAGTTCTCTCTTTGATGCTTCATTTGTGTCAAGCATTGTAATCGTAGCATTTGCCAGATTACGCGCATTCTTATACTTGTCATTTTCGAGTTTCAGCCGATTAAACTCAGCGTAACTCATAACACACTCACCTCTCACTACAAGTTTGCCCGTGAACGGAATCTCCAATGGCAACTCTTTGACGATTGAGGCATTGTGTGTAACCAGATAGCCTACTTCTCCGCTATCGCCTCTGGTTGCCATTTTCTGCAACTTTCCATTCTCATAGGTCAACTGAATGGTAGAACCATCCATTTTCCACATGAGGACAACAGCATCGCATAAGCGGTCGCCTTTTTCTTTATGGATTCTTTGCTCATATTCTGCTACATCCTGCGTTTTATCAAGGGACAGTGCCGGAAATTCGTGGCGTTACTCTTTTAGCCCCTTGATTTTAACCAGAGGTGCACCAACTTTCTGTGTTGGGCTGTCTGGAAGGATGATTCCAGATTCTGCTTCCATTCGCTTTAATTCATCGAACAGGCTGTCCCACTCCCTGTTCGACATTATTTCATCCTGTCCGTTATAGTAAGCTTTGCTTGCTTCATTCAGTTTTTCTACGATTTCATACATGTTCATCATTTTTTCCTCGCTATCTGTAATTTTTTATTATAAGAAAAGAGCCATGTAAAACATGACTCTTTCTGTTTGTATGCTGTTTTAATTATGAGATTATTTTATCATAATAAAAACAGCATTTCAATTAATAGCCTTATTAATAAAGCTGATTTACAACTTTTTCAATAAGGTCAATTCCTTCCTCTTCTAAATCTTGAGGAAGATATTGTCTGGTTCTTTCGAACCAGTCCTCTAGTGTTTCAGAAAGAGACTTCGGTTTTGTACCACACTCCTCGGTCTTTTTCTGGTATATGACTGAGTGCTTGATACATTCAGCCACATTACGGCTTACGATGCACGGTTTTGCGCCGTAAGCTAAAGCCTCTTTTCTTTCTTCATCGTTGGTGACTACCACTGCCTCATCACTATTTGATTCGAAAAAATTTTCCGCCATTTCATCAAAGACTTTCTGCATACTACCATAAGCGTAGCGCAGACGCAGAAAGTCTCCATCGTATGTGTCAACGGAACTTTTGATGAGTTCTGTATCGCCTGTTGAAGCGATAACATCTGACGTTGCAGATTGAAGTCCCCAGCTTGCAATTGTGTGACGGTCACGGTCTAGTTTGATTTCGCTTGGTGCAAAATCATAACCGTAACTTAAACGGTTTTCATCACATACATAAAGACCGTTTACATAAATTTTCCCCTTATATTTCGGGTCTAATAAAAGGAATCCTACTTCTTTCTGTCCTTTTATCTCGCCCTTTTCCTTTTGTAAGAAAAGATTGCTTTCAACAATCTCTTCGTACATTTCTTCGGTGATGCCTTTGATTTCAAAAACCAAATCATGGTTTTCAACAGGTCTTAATAAAGAGCCTGCTTTCTGAATATCAAAGGACGGAATATCAACTCCGTATCTCCGGCTTTTTATCTTACGTGCCGTCCATACTTCGTTGCAACCGAAGTTGTAAATTTTTAATGAAAGACCTTCCCGGAGCAGTACTACGGTTGCGATTTTGTAACCTTCACCGTGCTGTCCTATAGTTTTTTCATTGTCTCTCTTATCGGAAACACCGATAAGCAAAGTGGATTTATCCAATTTGCCCGTTTTGTTTCCAATAAGCAAGGTTTCTGTGTCTGTATCATAATTGCAGAACATTGCATTTTGAGGATTTACAGTCTCCTCATCTTTGGCATTTTGGAAAATCTCCCTTACCGCCTCTACATGCGTCCATGTTGGTACATACTCCATAGATAATGTTAATTCGTAATTTGCCATAATAAGCCTCACTTTCTCCCTTTCGGGTACAAAAAAAAAGAGCAGGTTCTTTCACCTACTCTTTTCTTGTTTGATTATTTTATTTTGTTTACATATTATAGTATATCATCAATAGTTGCTCTTTGCAACTATCTAGATACCATATCGTTCATTTTTTAAATCTCCTCATAAAATTTTTTTTGTTTCTGCCTTTTCTACTTCATACGCATGGGTTTCAGTGAACAATGTGAGTGTTATATCACCTTCGCAATATGTGAAGATTGCCATCTGTTCATCTGAATATGCATATGCAGAGTATAAGTCTACTAGTACTAAATCAAATTTGCATCTTTCTGCAAACTGAAAGCAAAGGTCGCATAACCAATGCCCTTTAAGCATATAGTTACCATTTCGGTCTTTACTTTCTTCCATAAAATTAGCATTCAAAACCTTTATAGTTTTTTCGTTAACTTTATATTTTGATAAATCTAAAGGTGCAATCTCATACTCCTTTTCAGTGCGTTTTGCACCAAGTTCTTGCACTTTTTTAAAATAATCATTTCTTGAAAGTTTTTCTTTTTCCATTGTTTTTTTTCCTTTCTTTAAATTTTCCAGAAAAAGGCTCTTGTTTAGACTTGCCTTTTTCTGGAAAGTATTTTGTTACCAATCCAGCATCCATGCCGTTTCTAATATTTTCACTTTGTTTTTCTCCTTTTGTCAAGCATCTTTTCACGATACTCATTAATTTGTTCCAGAGTAAGCCACTCTGGTTTGTCATAGTCTTCGAAAGATTTCCATAATTTTTCCATTTCATCGCAATGTTTCTCGATGTTCATGAAATATAGATACCCTTCGTAGGCATTCCCGTATCCCAAAAAGTAATCACAGTCACTTTTTAGTCTACCAAGAAGCTTGTAATCAGCTTCTCTTTCGTGGCGCACAAATGGATTGTCACACGAAATTTTTTCTGTGACTCTCCGATTTGGTTCGCCACATATCTCTTCATAATCCTTTGTCAGATTTCTCAATACTATTCTCATATTTTCCTCGCTTTCTCCCACGTAAAATTGGGTACAAAAAAAGACAGACACTTTCGCATCTATCTTTTTGGTTTGTTTATTTTTTAGTTTACACTATTATTGTACAACAAGTATAACTGGCGCACAACTATTTTTCTGCGATATTTACTTTTGTATTCTCATCAATAGGAATGAGAATGTACTTTTTAGAATCAATCTCCTTTGTTTCCACCTGCTCTTTTAATTCCTTGCTTACGACAATGTTGACATCGGAAGTATATGAGGTATTATTGATTTTCTCAATAAGTGCATTTTTCAATTCTTCTTTTTCAATTGTCTTGGAATCCACTAAATGTGGAGAAGAAGGAAGGTCGTCTTTAAAGGTATCATCGAACTGCTTTTTGATAGCATCTGTGCTAACGGCATCTACACCACATTCTGTCAGCAGTTCTACAACATCATCTGATGTCAACGTTGGAGAAAGTTTATGCTCGGTTTCAACGTCTTCTTCTGCTCTTTCATTCAGCTTTACTTCTAATTTACCAAGAGTATCTTCGTCTTCGTCACCAAGAACATTTTCTACGATTTCCTCAAAAGCAATTTTCTTCTCAGTATGTGTCATTTTAGCAGTCGCACCAAGTACACTTTCTGCAAGTTCCATATGAGGTTCTTTTGCATTTTTAGTGTAGAACATGATATTATCGGCATCTGTTGTCCTGTCTGTAAAGGCAGGAAACACAAATCCTGTATCCGGCGCACCTACTACCCAGTCCCTGATTCTGGCATCAATTCTGTTTTCTTCTGTCAAGTATCCGAGTGCGGGCTTTGAAAGATTTACAGGGCAGATTGCGCATAATAAGTATTCATAAACTTCTTCTGATTCATCAAGCTTGGCATTGTCTGATGTTCTTGTCATTACATCATATGCGTCGTGGAAAACAACAATCAAGAAGTTTCCTGCATAATCATAGTTCTCAATGATGTTATCATATAGTACATCAAGCAATTCATCATTTTTCAGCTTGCTATCACGCAGACCGAATAAGAATTGTTTTTCTTTACTATAATTGCTTTTGAATGGCAAGTTAAGAATGTTGTTTCCAATTTTGCCGGAGAACACCTTCTTTGCCATTTCAAGATATTTAAAAAACACTTCATCATTCAGATTTAGAAAGTTATCATTGAAAATCGCAATTTTATTTTTATCGCCATCTATATAACAACCACTAATTCGTGTGAATGTAGCATTATCTTTTGTAAGTCTGCGTTTTAATTCCAATACATCTTTTGAGTTCATTTTTTAATTTCCTTTCTTTTTTTGTGTGAAAATATATTACAGTTTGCAAATTTGCATAGTTTTTTTGACGTTAAAGTATAGATTTTACCTACAACAGTAGGTATTTTTGTATCCTATAACCATGTTTGGAATGTAAGAATGTAGCAATCCTGCGACAGCAGGCATTTTACAGTATTCTATAACTCGTTGTATTTCCTTCCACATCTGTTACACCCCTGCGACAGCAGGCATTTTACAGTATTCTATAACAGGGTTCTCCAAAAGTCTCAATACTTTGATTATATGAGACTTTTGGAAACATATTTTCTAGTTCTCTAATAAATAATTAAGCCATTCCGTTCTGTAGACAACAAGTTCCTTTGAACTAAGTCCTTTTTTTATTTTTTCCATTGTCAGACTTGCTTTTCTGCATAACTGGTAAGCAGTCATTTCATCATATTCAATTCTTCCTACACTTGACCAAGGAACAATTGGAGAATCATAGCTACTGGTATCTTCCATAAACTCTTTTGGCATAAATCCATTTGCATATAGAATGAAAACATCATATAGTGTCTGGATTTCTTTGGAAGAAAGCATATCTACTTCAATGTCTTTGCCTATCATATCCGAGTGAGAGCGTCTAATTGCCTTAATAAGTTCAGTTCCGTCAATTTCCTCGTACTGTGATTTTTCTTTGTTCCATTTCAGTCGTGTTAAATGAGTATGGAGTTGCCATACTTTATCCAACCCATTGTAGAGAGGAAATTCATCTTTCTTAAGGCAACAGCCAAGGTTTCTCCATGTAAATTCAAATACAAAATCATCTGCTTTTGAATCGTAATAAATTCTTGAAACTTTTTTCAGATATTCCATTTTTGCCTTTACGGTAGAAATACCGAATGTTGACATGAGATTAATAAAACCTGTCTTCATGCAGATATTTCTCGTATTTGTTTCTGCGACATGAAATAAGATTCCATTCTGCATGGTATCTGCACCTTCTACGGCAAGCTGTAATGGGTTTAAACTTCCACCTGCTTCTGTGTTTGGAATGGATGTATCATAATAATTAGCCAGTGCAGTAATCAGTGTATTTTCAAACTTTTTGTACACTTGATTGTCAAAAGCACTTAATTTATTCTTTCTTAAATCAGAAACTTTGTCAATGCATATTACCGCATTATTTTCAATGGCAATCTTGATGATTTTTCTGCATATTTGTCTAAGATATGTTTCTTTTAATTCTGCAACTTTCTTTTCATACTTCCAGTTTTTAGCGTCAATGTAACGCTGAGTGCCTAAAACACATAACTTTTCATAATAATCAGCATTGCCGATTGTATTGAGGTTGCTGGAAGCAATTCTCTTGTTGTCAGAATCTACAATACAATAATACAGAAGATTATCCATTCCTCGGATAACACTCATAATGTTACAACCATTTTCCCGAATATCTTCCTGTACGAGATTATTTAATGTGAACACTGATGTATTTCCAACAACATTGGTATTCATTTTATAGGAAAGAGTAATGGAAAACTTTTCTTCTGTGTAGTGTTTGTCCTTAATATGTGGGAATGTAGACTCTTTCACGGATACCTTCTCATTATAAACAGATGCCAAAGGAGAAAGTTTATCACACTTTCCATTGTAGAAAGCACACAATTCCAAATATATCTCGCCCGGAATAGTCTTTCCTTCTGTAGTAAGTTTGTTAACAAGGATGCTACCAGCCGGATGCTTATCTTCTGCTTCAATCAATGCAGGTCTGTAGTAAATCGACGGAGAATTGTTTACTATAATGTGGTTTCCTGCTTCAAACATTGATTTCATAATGGCATTGAACCGGATGCTATAGATGTTGTGCTTCTTGTCTGCACTCTTATACATGTCTTGGCTTGTAATCATGAACATGTACAGATTTCCTTTTTCGACTGCATCATCAATTTGTTCTTTTGATACATACAAGCGGGTAACAGCAAAACATAAGCTGTCTACTTCATCTGAAAACTGCTTTAAGTTGTCATAGGTAGAGGATTCTTTTAATGAAGATAAATCATAACGTTTGAAGGAAGGATGCTTTGCAATAAATTCTTTTGCAAAGTCAATCACCTTGATAAGTTCTTCCTTTGATTTAGAATACTTCTTATTTGCATAATCTTCTGCCATCTTTTTAGAGATAGTAATTGTTTCATCTCCTATTGGAAGTTCAAATGGCTCGTCAGTCTCCTTATATTTTGCTATGGCTGATTTACTCTTCAATGTGCATTTGATAAGCATTTTTAAAAAGCCCATGCCTTTTTTTGTAGAAAGCATATTGTAGCTGTCTGCTTCATCTTCACAATCGGAAACATGAATATTTAATTTTTCCCCGTTCTTTGAAGCAGGAACAATGTAATAATAGCATCCGTCTTTTTCCAGAAGTCCTGCATCACAGTTTCCAAAAATCCCCTTATCTCCCTGCATCAGATTCCACTTCTGTTCGAAATGTGTAGGGCGACCAAAACATAACTGCACGCGACGCTGTTTTGCATCAAGTTCTGTCTTTTTGGTAAGGTAGTTTCTAATCATGTTGTATGTTTTGTTGATGCCATGCTTGTCTTCATCCATTCCGGCTACATCTTCCATGAAAATCGTGTCCGCATTTGTAAGTTTGACATCAATGGAGAAAATTTTTGTAAACCGGACAACCGCCAAAACATCATCAAGATATTTTTGGATTACACCGTTTTCATCCTGCGTCGGCTTGTTGTCATTATTCCAAAATGCACATGTTGTCATTAGATGATAACTTTCTTTTTTTCTGGATTTCAGTTCTTCAAGCTTTTTAATCAACATTTCTTCTACTGTTATGTAGTCCGTCCCTGCCAACATTCGGTCTAACTCGGCTATTGTATATGAAAAATCCTTGGTAGCTTTCTCAATCTCTTTTTCATCCGCTTTAGTCAGATTTGTTTTTACCTTGCCTTTGGCATTGAAATAATCAGTCAGTAATTTATCTTTCACAGTTTTCGTGATTGCATCAGTTTTTATGGCTTCAAAATAATCCCAGCTTCCGGTAAGTCCATTTGCAATATAAGAACCACCTGCTCTGGTAACATACACTCCTTCTGTGTTATACATATCTTTTGCCAAGATGGAGGTTAAAAGTTTTGTGGTTTCAATGGTAATTTTTTCATCCAGAATTAATACAGTATTTAAGGTTTTGTTGAAATCTGTCTTATTTTCAATCGTCTCAATTGTGAACATTTTCTCCCTATCCACAAGAATCTGTTTTTTCAATTTTTGCAGTTTAGGTAGCTTATTATCTGGATTACTCTGATTCCATTCGGTTATCCGTGAGTTAACTCCTCGTTTGATTAATTCTCCACTGGAATTATAAAAATCTCCAATGGTAGAGTTGTATTTGTCAATTCCGTTCTGTGATAAATATTTGCCGAACTGTGATACGTTGGTAAATGTTTCGTCATTTTCAAATCCTGTTGCTGTTTCTAAGATTTTCTCATAAAGAAGCTTATTAGCAAGAAAAGTCTCGAAATTTTCAATCACCCTGTCTGCAACAGAACCACGATTTGTGCCGTTAATGATTCTCTCATATGTTGCACGGCACTTTTTGAACATGGCTGATGATGATGCTTTCATGGAAGCAAGTGAGTCTTCATATTCATCTGTATTGAAATCTGGGACTGATTTTGCATACAGAGGCAATGCGACCTCTACATAGGCTTTCTTATTCCAACCAACGTCACTGCAATTGATGTCATTATATTTAAGAAAAGATTCAATATATGCATTTAAAGCACTGTTCAAATCTTTTGCAATTTTTTCCTTTTCTTTTTCGATGCAACCCCTTATTTCCGTGCGTGTTGCAGAATTGTAGATTTTGTGTAGATTTTCCCAGTCACAAATACCTGCATTATTATAATTTCTTAAGAATTCCACAATAAATGCGTCTGACACTTCTTTCACCAATGCCACTTTTGCTTTTCTCTCTGAATCTTCCTTGATAACATCATGTAATTCTAAGAAGTCTCTCGTTTTTCCTACTGGAACAAGTTCAAATGTTGCGGATTTGATTGTAGAATTCAGTTTTGTATATTTACGGTACTTCATACATTATTTCTCCTTTACTGTGTGTATATTATACCATAGATATAATGTAAAGTCAATGTAGAATAGACAAAATAATGTAAGATTTCAAGGGTTAACTATTTAACAACAAAAAAAAGAGCGGATAAGAAAATATCTTACCCACTCTTTTTATTTTAGGCTTTTTCGCAGTAAAGGATTGTGCCTTTATCTGCGATTTCATTATTTTTTAAAGAACTCAAGATTTTTTCTGAGAGTTCTTTAACAACTTGTTCATCGTTAGCGTTATCTTTCTCGATGGACAAGTATTCACCTGCGCCACCGCCATAATAGTCGACGAACACATCAATATCCGAGTTGCAAAACCCGGTATCAATGCATTTGATGCCGTACCACGAACGCTGGCTGTTCGCATCTTCTTTAATCGTGAAGTTGAGTGCGGTTAAATTATTGGCAAGAAAATATCTTGCCACTTCTTCCGGCGTACCAGAAAAACTTTCTTGCAGAGAATCATTGTCTATCAGACCGTGTTCTCCTGCAAATTTCTTTGCATATTCGAATTTGTCTTTATCCAGATGTTCCCGAAGGTCATCTATAGTAAAGCCAGTATCGAATAATTCAATGAAGAAATCCAGTTCATCAAGCAAGTTCGCAGATGCATACTGGAATCTATCATTCAATTCAGAAGATAAATCACAGTCAGATTTATCCTCCAATAATACTATTTTGTTATTACCTATATAGGTCACAACAAATAGTAGATTATTTCCAGATGATTTTTCAAGTTTTACTTCGTAATCATCTGGAATATTTTTAATTGCGGAAAGTATGTCCGACACGTTAAACGTGTCGAACCTTCCACCTGTTATCACTACTGTAGTGTCAACAACGCCTATGTTAGACACTCCATAGCCATATCTTCTGTGGAGTTTTACTTTGGAGTTTACATCGCAGTTATATAACTGCGATTTTAACATTTTTATTTTCATATTTTTTTCTCCTTCTTAAATATATTTTTCGACAATGGAAGTTTTAATCATATAATGATTTCCTTTGTTGTCTTTTCTTTCAAGGACAATCTCTGCCCTTTCGCCAATGATTACCTTGGCGTTAATGTAGCGGACGTTATGAAAACGTCCACCATTAAAAATTTTGTTTTCAGTATCTAAACTGTAGACACTGTTTGATTTTGTTTTAAAAACCAACATCATTCCCTCCTTAATCCGGCGCGCATGATTTCAAGTTGCGCCATTCTCGTTGGATGCATAGAATCAAGAAAATCTTGCGCATCCTTTTTGTTAATGTAGTAGTCTTCGGCTTCAAGCCAATAATTGACATCATCAGCTCGCATGATGACATGGTCATCTGCCACCTCGATTACAGTGCCATTTATTATCGTTTCTCCTCCAATTTCGGAGATTGGATAATAAATTACGTCTCCAAGGGAGACTTTTTTATTTTCCATTTTCGTACCTCCTACCACATATCGTTGTCAGAAAATTCATTGACAAGGATTTCTTTTTCATTACATTCGAAATCCAGCCAATGTTTTTCTTCATAAACGATACTTTCGGCGTAATCTCTGCTTACTGGACGTTTTTCTGCGCCTCTGTAAGCAAAGCCGTAACGGTAGTAACAAGGTTTGTCAGATTTGCGAATAATCGCAATTGCCAACGCCTTGTTGAGTCGTTCCGGTTTCCCGGTACAACTCATATTGACTTTTTCTGGTAGCGGTTTGTTCATATATTCCGCTACCTTTAAATCAAAGATAAGTTTCTTTTTGTCTCTTTCCGCAACATTAATCCTTGCGGAAAGAGTTTTAATTCTTTTGGAGATTTTTTCAGTTTCTTCCTTGCACTCAATTATCAATTCTTCCTTGAGTGCAAGAGCACTTAAAGTGTCTCTAAATGCTTTTGGAACATTTCTTGTATTTGAAATATCCAAATTATTTTTTTTACAGAGAACTTCTCCTGTTTCTAACAGGTAGTCCCCATTTGATAAAGGAACTACATAATTTCCTTTGTATGCTCCTTCTTTTACTTTTTTAATAATTACTTTTGTTTTTGCCATGATTTTTTTCCTCTCTTTCTCCCGTTTCCGGGTACAAAAAAAAGACAGACGCTTTCACATCTGTCTTTTTAGGTTGTATTATTTTTTTGTTTATACTGATATTATACCATTAAATATCAGTATTGCAACAATTTATTATCTCACATCCAGTCCGTATTGAGACTTGATGTGATTTTTTAGTTCTTTGGTTATAATTGGGCTGTATATTGTTACTTCTTTATAACCACCTGTAACTTTTTTTGTATCAAAACGGTATTGTTCAACTTTCAAATTAGAATCAATCCGGTATTTCCAAACGATTCCTCTTTTCGAACAATATGTTCCGTAAATTGGAAAATTCATATGTTCCTCCTTTGTCGAATGACTACAAATGTTTTCTTCACAGTCCTCTGTATAAATTTCTCCATAAAGAAGTTTTTCTTTATTTCGACGAATATTTTCAACAGAATCTGTATATGAAATCAATGCAAATTCATTATCTGCCAGTAGTTGCTTACTTGCAAAATCAAGAACTAGCAAGGTTTCATTGCCGACATAATACACACATTTGTCAGTTGCTATGTCCAATGTATATATCATTTCATCAAGCAAATGGACATATTTTTTTACAAATGTATGTCCATTTAGAAAAACAGTATTGGTTTTTACATGAAGACTTGAAATCCAATCCTGTAAGTATTTGCAGATGTAGATACTTTCACAGGTATTAATACCTATTTCCTGTTCTGTTAAGAATCTACATAACATTGTTTCAATAGTTTCTTCCATTCCATTCCAATGAACTCCTTCTGGAACATATGGTTTGCCATTGATATGTTCTGACAGCAACCGAATGATGCATGTAGCATCAAGAGCATTATCACTTGCTGTCTGTAATACATCAGCTACAAGCATTTCATCTAAGCCTGTAACGGATATTATTTTATCGAACAGTTCTTTATACCCGGTGGATATATTAGAATCGGTGGAAACATTTTCTATTTCCTGTTCGATATTTTTTAGTTCATTTAACACTTCTTTACCCAAAAAGCGTTCTGAACCATTTAAGTTATTCGAGTAGCTGTCATATACACCTAAAAGAGTTCCTTCTAAGTAGTATAATTCCTCGAATGCTTTTCGCCGTGCTTTTATATCATCAACAGCTAAAGCTTTTATTTCATCTTTTTTGAATTCTATTTCAAATAAAAGCTTGCGTAAGCTTCTCTTGCCCGTCGTTTTGCTGTCGGCGTAAGAAAACCATCTCGCACCATTACCATTATAGTTCTTGGCTATGTTGCCAAGAATACGTGATTCACGAAAATCCACGTATTCTTCAATTGAAGATTTCATGTTTAATAAACATTCTGCTTCATCGAAACTAACGGCGGTCAGTTCGTCGAATACAGGATATTTTGTTTCGTCTTCAATAGTTTTAAAGTTGAGGTTTCCATAAATAGAAACTTCAAGTTTTTCAATTTTAAAACTTGCTAATTTCATCTTTTTCCTCCTTCTTACAGATTTCTTCCGACCTGTTTTCTTAATTCTTCTCGGACTATTTTCTGTTTCTCCTTTGACAAGTCCTCAAAGTTTAAACCCAATGCATCTAATGCATCTTCGTAGTTATTGGAAATTACAGCTTCATGATTGCCAAGCTCATAAGCAACCATTTTTCTGAACTCGTCAACGTTGTCCTGCAATTTCTTATAACCTTCTTCAAGGTTTGCCGAAATTCGAGATGCATCATTAACGATGTTTTCATCTGCCACATAGCAATTGCAGAATCTATTGAAGTAAGGATGTGTTTTCTTTCCTTTTTCAATATTTTTCCTGTCTTCTTCGCTAATTGCGCAGATAGAAATGTAATCATATCTCATTATCCAGTAGTTACGCAAAAAATAGTCTTTTTTGCTGTAATCTTGATATGATTTCACTTCTCCTGTCAATTCGCTGTCCGTAAACAGCTTACTACTTAAAGTATCAATATAATACTTTCTAAGAGCGTCTTTTCCTTCTTTACGGACAAGGTAATTATGTAGAAATTGAAAATCATCTACATAGTGAATATGATGACCATTCTTGAATACCAATACTGAATATCCAGAATTATCATCAAATTCTATGAAGTAACACTGATGCCCCTTGATTTCTAATTTTTCACAAGCCATTACTTGTGCATCTGTTTCCGTAAATTTTTTGTAATTTGCCATTTTTACTCTCGCTTTCTCCCGACTTCCGGGCAACAAAAAAGAGCAGGTTCTTTTACCTACTCTTTTTCGTTTGTTTTATTTTTTTAGTTTACATACTAATTATAGCACAATCAGTTATGAAACTTCAAGACCATATTTTCTTTTAATATGGTCTTTTAATTCTTTTGTTGCCTTTGGGCTATTCAAAGTTACTTCTTTGTACCCTCCGGCAACTTTTTTCTGCACGGTTCTGTATTGCTCTACTCTAAAATCTGAGTAGATACAATAAAACCAAGATATTCCTTTTGCAGAAACGAAGTTTCCCTTTATAGGGAATTGGCTATCAATCGCTTCTGCGATAATAGTTTTTAATCCCTCTATTTCTGCACTTGTTAAATATTTTTCTTTCTTTTCTTCCGGCATGGCTGAAATGTTAATGCAATCATCCTTATACCATATTTGGAGCAAATATTTGCGAGAGCCATTTTCACACTCGCATTCACAATGAAGAAAATACGGTTCACCGTTTTCTTCATGCAATTGTCCGTCTCCAATATCCATGGCGAATGCTGTTGAATCAATCCAATACAGGTTGAAGTTCAATTTCTTGCCTCGCCATTCAATTTTTCCGAAGTCGGAATCTCCCGGCTTCATATTTTTTAAAATTTTCATAATATAATCCTTTCCTAAACAAGCCACCTTAAATCAGGCTCAATTATATTTATGCTTTTTTTCCAACTACAGAAACGATATTTTAAATGTCTCTCTTTCATTTCCATTCTCACTTTATCTTCCCAGTACATATAGCACCGGAAAAAATTGTGTGCTATTAAGTAATTTTTATTGTATTTTTCGTAATACTTTTGTGCTTTTGGAAAATCACTGCTTTTAAAAGAATCATATTTTCCCCAGTAATTTTCCGAAATTTTATCAAAATATTTCCATAGAAATGAAAATATCTTTGATTGGATTTTGTAAATGTTTTCATATATATTTATTCTGCATAA
>OGGJ01001537.1_pt1 | contig 18637 bp, 18 predicted proteins | sample 1571071 | NCBI WGS metagenome assembly OGGJ01 (sample SAMEA2581954, study PRJEB24529) | metagenome | biome: Human gut stool | place: China | collected 2011
GACAGCCCTGAACTCATCTTCTGACGTATTACTGACTGCAACAGCAGAATTTATGCAGTGGAGAAAAGCTGGAAAAGAAATACCATTTTAAAGCTTGAATTGCCGCAGGCAAGGTAGACGCCCACAGAAAGAGAAATAACCTATATTTGTGACTTTCGTCGCTGCAGGTTGAATGTTCGCTTAACCGCTCACATCCAACCTTTGCTCCCAGGCCACAAATATAGGTTATTTCTCTTTCTGCGGGCTGTTTGTTGGTCGCCTATGCAAACGCAGAATTTATCAGAGTTCCTATTTCTCCTGTCCCCATCCCCAACCCATTCCGCAAGTGTCTAGTCAGTATATGGTATCGAAGCAAAACTTAAATTTCGATTTCACTCCAACAGCCAAAGACAGCCTGCGGCAAATTCGAAATTAATTCTCTCTTGACTAGCACACTTCTTTCTGCCATAATACCCTTTGGAAGTTTAACTATACTAAACTTTAAGTTTATTATTACATAAATAGAAAGGTGTGAAGTCATGAATCATGGAACTAGGAGAGAAGATTAAAGAATTGAGGAATAAGCAAGGACTTACTCAGGAAGAACTTGCCGACCGGGCAGAGCTTAGTAAGGGATTTATTTCCCAGTTAGAAAGAGATATGACTTCTCCATCCATCGCAACGTTAGAAGACTTACTGCAATGTCTTGGAACAACTCTCGGAGAGTTTTTCAATGAAGAGCAGGAAGAGGAACAGATTGTGTTTACGGAGGAGGATTTTTTTGTAAAAAAGGATGAAGAATATAAAAACCAGATTAAGTGGATTATTCCAAATGCACAGAAGAACTGCATGGAGCCAATTCATTTGCTTTTGGAAAAAGGTGGAGAGACCTGTCCGGACAATCCCCATGAGGGAGAAGAGTTTGGCTATATCTTAAAGGGTAAAGTAGAAATCCATCTGGGAAAGCGAATCTGTATTGCCCAAAAGGGAGATGCTTTTTATTATAGGGCAGATAAGACGCATTATTTAAAGGGAATTGAGCGGACGGAATTAATCTGGGTGACTTCGCCGCCAAGTTTTTAGACAGGAAATATAGTAAAATTTATTGAGGAAATGGGAATGAAGAATAAGTTAGTTGAGTTAGTGAATGTTTCAAAGTCTTTTGGTTCAACCAAAGTATTAGATGAGTTGTGTTTAGAGGTAAAAGAGAATGAGTTCCTGACACTGCTTGGTCCGTCCGGCTGTGGAAAGACAACAACGCTTCGTATTATCGGTGGATTTGAGAAACCAGACAGTGGAAAAGTCTTTTTTGACGGAGCGGATATTACAAATGTTCCAGCGAATAAGCGAAATCTGAATACGGTTTTCCAGAAGTATGCGTTATTTGGACATATGACGATTGAGGAAAATATTGCATTTGGCTTAAAGATTAAAAATAAATCGGATTCCTACATTAAGGATAAGATTAAATATGCGTTAAAGCTTGTGAATTTGGAAGGATTTGAGAAGAGAAAACCGACTTCGTTAAGTGGTGGTCAGCAGCAGCGAATTGCAATTGCAAGAGCACTGGTAAATGAACCGGAGATATTAATGCTTGATGAGCCTCTCGGTGCACTTGATTTAAAAATGCGTAAAGAGATGCAGCTTGAACTTAAAAATATGCATGACAGGCTTGGCATTACATTTATTTATGTTACACACGACCAGGAAGAAGCACTTACTATGTCAGATAAAATAGTTGTTTTATCAGAAGGTAAAATCCAGCAGATAGGAACGCCGGAGGATATATATAATGAACCACAGAATGCGTTCGTTGCTGACTTTATCGGTGAAAGCAATATTTTCAAGGGAATTATGACTAAGAATATGAAAGTACGTTTCTGCGGTGGTGAATTTGCCGGAATGGATGATTTGCCTGAAGGAACACTTGTCGATGTCGTTGTCAGACCTGAAGATGTAATAATAACAAAACCTGAGGAAGGAGCAATATCAGGTGAGGTTGTATCTGTAATATTTAAGGGCATGCACTATGAGATTACTATTGAATCAGGAAAATATGAGATGGTAATAAGGACGACTAAGTGTTATAAGGTTGGAGATAAAGTAGGCATGCAGCTTGAACCTGACGGAATTCATGTAATGATGGCAGAGGATCATACAACAAGTTTTGTTACAACGGTCAACAGCGATTATACACTTGATTTTAACGGAAAAGTCATTAATTGCAATCTGGCTGATATTGTTCCGAAGTCTCATATGAAAGACGGCATTCTTGTTGATGAAAATGGTGAGACAGTTGATGTGTCAAAGATAAAAGTAATAGTTTCGTTGCAGCCTTATGATATAAAGATGAGTGATGAGACGGATGCCGGTCTTGTTTCGGGAAAAATTATTGATCTTATATATAAAGGTGACCATTACAGTTATGTTATTCGTGATGAATATGGGCATGACCTTATCGTAGATGATGAATATCTTTGGAATATGGATGACCAGGTTGGGCTTATAATGCCTGAGGATAAGATGAAATTCCAGATAAAGAAGTAAAACAGGAGGATTTACGGAGATGAAAAATATGTTTTCACGTAAACAGCTGGGTATTCCATATGGTTTATTTTTAGTCCTTTTTGTAGCAGCACCGTTATTAGTGCTTGTATATTATGCGTTTACGGATGGTTCGGGAAAGTTCAGCATTACAAATCTGCTGAATTTTTTCACAGACCCTAATACGCTTGGAACACTGTGTTACAGCTTTGTTCTTGCAATAGTGACAACGCTGGTGTGCCTTTTAATTGCATATCCGGTTGCCTATATACTTGCACATAGCAAAATTAAGCGTAAAGCAGTTATTCTACTTCTTTTTGTTATGCCGATGTGGATTAATTTTACATTAAGAATTACAGCTTTAAAAGAGATACTTTCACTTATAGAAGGAAATCTTGCTTTTTATCCGTTTTTAAATACTGTAATCGGAATGACTTATGATTTTCTTCCGTTTATGATTCTGCCATTGTATACAACATTGTCAAAGCTCGATAAGAGCCTTATTGAAGCGGCTGCAGACCTTGGGGCTGATAATTTTCAGACATTTATAAAAGTTATATTCCCGTTGTCGGTGCCGGGAATTGTGAGCGGAGTTTCAATGGTATTTCTTCCGGCAATGACTAACTATGTAGTTCTTGATATGCTTTATAACAGCACATATATCATGGGCAGTCTGATTGGAAGCTATTTCAGTGCATATGACTGGCATAATGGTTCAATGATTGCATTGATTCTTTTAATTATTATCTGTATCGTCTCGCTTATTTCAGGTGATAGTGATTCAGAAGAAAGCGGCAGAGGAGGTGCATTATTGTGATTAAAAAAATATTAAAATATGCAGTTATCAGCCTTGTGCTTCTGTTTATGTATGTGCCGATACTTGTGCTTGCAGTGTACAGTTTTACTGATGCATCAAACATTGGAGCAATACATGCATTCTCATTTCAGAATTATGTGACACTTTTTACAACACCGGAATTGCAGCATATGATATTCGGATCAATACTTCTTGCATTTGGCAGTGCGGCAATTGCAACAATACTTGGAACTACAGGTGCTGTTGGTGCTTTTTATTCAAAAAAGAGAGTGAGAAATACATTGTCGGTTCTTAATCAGGTGCCTGTTGTAAATGCCGATGTGGTAACGGGATTTTCAATATGTATCCTTATAGTTGTTGTGTTCGGAGTGAGCAAAGATACGTATATACCTCTGGTGGCAGGTCATGTTGTGTTAAGTGCACCATTTGTATATCTTGCAGTAGTACCTAAATTAAAACAGATGGACCCGAGCCTGTATGAGGCAGCTCTTGACCTTGGAGCAACTCCTGCATATGCGTTGTTTAAAGTTATAATTCCACAGATTGCTTCAGGAATTTTATCAGGTTTTGTTATGGCTGTTACACTGTCGCTTGACGATTATTTTGTTGCAACATATACAAAACCTGCTACATTCGATACTATAAGCACCTATGTCGTAAATGCAACAAAAGGTTCACAGACACAGATAAAGACTGCGTTGTGGGCATTGTCAACAATAATTTTTATTATTGTAATTGTGGTGGAACTTTTTATTAATATTGTTCCATCAAGAAAAGAAAAAAAGGAGGGCTGATATAATGAAATATTTTTTAAGAAAAATTGTATCAGTCAGTCTTGCATCACTTATAGTAATAGGAAGTGCATGTGCATTTCTTCCGTCATATGCACATGCGTCCACTTCTTCTGATACAATCACGCTGCGTGTCTGCAACTGGGAAGAGTATATTGATGAAGGTGGCTGGGATGAGACAATAGACCTTGAAAGCGGCGATATAAAGGGCGAGAATTCAATGGTTGCTGATTTTGAGGACTGGTATTACAAAACATATGGTAAAAAAGTAAAAGTTGAATACAGCTGTCTGGGGACAAATGAGGAACTTTATAATATGCTTACGCTTGGCGATGAATATGACCTTGTGTGTCCGTCTGAATATATGATAATGAAACTTATGTCAGAAGACAGGCTTGAGCCATTTTCAAATGATTTTTATGATAAAAATATCAAAGAAAATTATTACAGCCGCGGAGTATCGCCGTTTATTAAAAATATGTTTGACAGTAATGAAATAAATGGTGAGGCGTGGAGCAGATATGCTGCGGGATATATGTGGGGAATCACAGGAATTATATATAATCCGGATGCAGTCTCAAAGGAAGAGGCATCGACCTGGACTATTATAAATAACAGCAGGTTTAAACGTCAGATTACTATAAAAGATAACGTAAGGGATTCAATGTTTGCAGCGATAGGTGCTATAAAGTCTGACAAACTTACATCAAAATCATTTCTGACTTCAAAGGATTATAAAGAAAAACTTGCACAGGAGATGAATGATACTTCAGATGATACAATAAAAGAAGTACAGGAGTATCTGCAGGAAGTTAAAGATAATGCCTACTCATTCGAGACAGATAGTGCAAAGGCAGATATGATTACCGGAAAAGTTGTTGCAGGTTATCAGTGGTCGGGTGATGCCGTGTATACAATGGATCAGGCTGATAAAGATGATTTTACACTTAATTTTGCAGTGCCAAAGGAAAGTACCAATATTTATTTTGATGGATGGGTAATGCTGAAATCAGGAATTGGCGGAAATGATGAGAAAAAGCAGGCAGCACAGAGCTTTATTAATTTCCTCTCAATGCCGGAAAATGCTGTCAGAAACATGTATTACATCGGTTATACTTCTGTTATATCAGGAGGGAACAGCGATGTGGTTTTTGATTATTTAAAGTGGAATTACGAGGCTGATGACGATGAAGCAGATACTGTAGAATATCCGCTTGGCTATTTCTTTTCAGGTGATTCAGATGATGAAAAATATATACTAACAATTCCAAGAGACCAGATGGATAGACAGATTCTTGCCCAGTATCCAAGTGAGGATGTCATGGAAAGAAGTGCTGTAATGCAATATTTTGATAATGATAAAAATGCAAAAATTAATCAGATGTGGATTAATGTAAGATGTTACAATATTGCAAATGTTCCGCCATGGGTATGGATAATGGTAGATGTGGTCATAATAATATTGGCCGCTGCATATATTTATAACAGGACAAAAAAATAGATTGTTAAAAAACAGACAATATTCAGGCAGTGCATAAATTTTAGGCACTGCCTGTTTTTTGCCTGTTTAATAAAATCATTAAACGGGTTATATTATAGAAAACAACTCAGAAAGGATGATTTGTATGGGTAAAAAATCAACAAAATTAGGCGTGGCATCTTTGATAGCAGCAGGAGCAGGAATTGCAGCAGTTGCAGCAAAGAGCAAAAAAACTGAGGAGAAAAAAAGAGTAAAAGAAATTCAGAAAGAAGAACATGATACATTCAGGAACACAGAGCGTGGCAAATATACAAAGAACAGTAAAGGTATTTACTATTCAAACGGTAATTATGAAGCATTTGCAAGACCTGAAAAACCTGAAGGTGTTGATAACAAGAGTGCATATCTTGTAGGAAGTGGACTTGCTTCACTTGCAGCTGCATGTTTTCTTGTAAGAGATGGACAGATGAAGGGCGAAAATATTCATATTCTTGAAGCTATGGATATCGCCGGTGGTGCGTGCGACGGAATTAATGACCCAACAAGAGGTTATGTAATGCGTGGCGGACGTGAGATGGAAAACCATTTTGAATGTCTCTGGGATTTGTTCAGAAGTATTCCTTCAATTGAAATACCTGGAGCATCTGTACTTGATGAATATTACTGGCTTAACAAGCATGATCCTAACTATTCACTCTGCCGTGCAACTGTAAACAGAGGCGAAGATGCCCATACTGACGGCAAGTTCAATCTTAGCCAGAAGGGCTGTATGGAGATAATGAAACTTTTCTTCACAAAAGATGAAGATCTGTATGATAAGAGAATAGAAGATTTCTTTGATGAAGAAGTTTTTGATTCTGATTTCTGGCTTTACTGGAGAACAATGTTTGCATTTGAAAACTGGCACAGTGCACTTGAAATGAAGCTTTATATCCAGAGATTCATTCATCATATCGGTGGACTTCCTGACTTCTCTGCTTTGAAGTTTACAAAATACAACCAGTATGAATCACTTATTCTTCCTATGCAGAAATATCTTGAGGCAGCAGGTGTCAAATTCCAGTTCAATACAAGAGTTGATAATGTTGAATTTGAATTTAAAAATGGCAAAAAGGTTGCTAAAAAGATTGTTTGTACTGTAGATGGTAAAGAAAAATCAATAGATCTAACGGAAAATGACCTTGTGTTTGTAACAAACGGAAGCTGTACAGAAGGTACAATCTATGGTGACCATACACATGCACCTGTTGGCGAGGCAGAAGTAAGGACAAGCGGATGCTGGAGCCTCTGGAAAAATATTGCAAAACAGGATAAATCATTTGGACATCCGGAAAAATTCTGCAGTGATATTGAAAAGACAAACTGGGAGTCAGCAACAGTTACAACTAGCGATGAAAAGATTATTTCTTATATCAAAAATATATGTAAGAGAGAACCAAGAACAGGAAAAGTTGTTACAGGCGGTATCGTAAGCTGTAAAGATTCAAGATGGCTTTTGAGCTGGACTATTAACAGACAGGGACAGTTTAAGGAGCAGAAGAAAGATGAAGTCTGCGTATGGGTATACAGTCTCTTTACAGATGTAGCAGGTGATTATATCAAGAAGCCTATGAAAGAATGTACAGGTGAAGAAATCACAGCTGAATGGCTGTATCATCTCGGCGTTCCTGTAGATGAGATAGACGAGCTTGCAAAGAATCATTGCAATACAACACCTACAATGATGCCATTTATCACAGCATTCTTCATGCCAAGAAGAAAGGGAGACAGACCTGACGTAATTCCGGATGGCTGTGTAAACTTCGCATTTTTAGGACAGTTTGCCGAAACACCTAGAGATACTATATTTACAACAGAATATTCAGTAAGAACAGCTATGGAAGCTGTATATGGACTTCTTGGTGTAGACAGAGGTGTTCCGGAAGTCTGGGGCAGTGTATATGATGTAAGAGATCTTCTTGATTCATCGGTAAAACTTATGGATGGCAAATCACCTCTTGAAATTGAACTTCCCGGACCACTTAACGCATTAAAGAAGCCACTTCTTAAAATGATTAAGGGTACAGTCATTGAAAAGGTATTAAAAGACCACAATGTAATTAAAGATTATATGAAATATTAATGTATTTGATATAATGTATCTGCGATAATGTATCTGCGATACAATAAAAAATAGTAAAGTCAGGATATTTATCACTAACGGGGTTAGCAGAATAAAATAGATATGGTATTTTGTAAAAACAGATGGAATGTATGTTTGACACAATTATAAATGTGCACAAATAAACATACGGACCATCTGTTTTTATATTATTATTTGTGGTATTATAAAAATAATAGCTTTTATATTACAATGAAATAATTGATATTTTTACGAATTTAAGCATGGAAAGAAGATGCGAGGGAGGTTTTGTGCTAATGAAAATGACAACGCTTTGTTATATAGAAAATAATGACTGTTATCTTATGCTTCACAGAACAAAGAAGAAAAAAGATGTCAATAAAGACAAATGGATTGGCGTAGGCGGCCATGCCGAAGGCAATGAGACACCGCAGGAATGCCTGCTTCGTGAAGTAAAAGAAGAGACCGGGCTTTTGCTTACATCATACAAGTTCCGCGGACTTATCACATTTATAAGTGATGAATATGAGGCTGAGATGATGTGTCTTTTTACAGCTGACGGATATACAGGAGAACTTATTACGTGTGATGAGGGCGAGCTTGAGTGGGTAAAAAAGTCTGACGTGCCACAGCTTCCGACATGGGAAGGAGATGCACAGTTCTTAAAGCTTCTTCTTGAAGATGAAAAGCGTTTTTTTGCGATGAAGCTAAGATATGAGGGTGAGAGGCTTGTTGAAAAAAGCGTTGAGTTTTGCGGTGGATGATGTTATCGTTAGAATTAGAATTTGTTGAGGTGACTACATTGGGGGAAAAAATGAAAAAGTACTATAAGTTATATAGTTTAATGGAAAATAAACTATTTAGTAAATTTGGTGATAGAAAATATATTGAGTTAAATAAAGAATATTATGCACAAGACCCACACTATAAACTTTGTTTTGCCGATATAAATCATATACTGGATTATATAGATGAGCATGGAGTAGTTGTTTGTGATGTTAAACCTGTGGGTAAGGTTATAGACAGTATACTTCCTTCAAAAGTAGAATCGGAATGTGAGTGTATAATTCCTAGTAATCCTAGATCCATTTATTCGCCTGAATTCATACAAGAACTAATTAACTATGGAAATAATGATGCTTGGTCATATGTCTCAGATGAGTTATATGTAATAGGAACAATAGAGCACTCTAAAGGAGAAAAGTGTTATGACGTAAATCTGAGTTATGAATTAAGTAAAGCATTACATCTATTATTATTAGACATTTATGATAATGACAGGTTAAATAAATGGTTTGAGTATAGAAGAGCAAGATTTAATTACAATAATATTTTAAAAAAGATAAAAAGTGATCGAATTAGTCGGAGGATAGTAATTGATGCATGGAATGTGTATGCTCCGTGTAAAAAAAGTAAATTATTGAAAATAGTAAGCTTTTTTTCTTGTTAATATATTTAGTAGAATCATTTTTCATCCATATCATTTGGCAGAACAGATGGACGATAAATCGTCTATGTGACAAAGTTGAGAAATGATAGTTATAGAATAAAAACATGATTGACATATAAAAATAGCGGTGATAATATAATTACGTAAAGGGCGTTGCCGATATACGGTTAGTCCTCAGATTAGTTATTGTTGAATAACCGCTCTGTCTTGCAGGACGTTGGAGCGGTTATTTTTGTGTCTTGGAATCATGGGAACCAAATGAATAACCAAGACTAAAGAAAGCCAAACAGAGGCTTATAATGCCAATAAAGTTATCAATGGTTAGCATGAGCAAGTCCTCCTTTCATAAAATTTCCAAAAGGATATCTATGTAAACAGAGGTCACAGTCCTCTGGAATGAGGACTAACCGCACACCGATAGGCAACGCCTTAGGTTCAAAGAACCTATAGTTAGTATAGTAAAAATATATAGAAATGTCAAGCAAAAGAAATATAAGAAATGTTTTAGTATAAAATTTTAAAGAACTATGTATGATTTGAGGAAATGATTATATGAATATGATTTATGTAGAAGATTGTTGTGAAATACTTGATTCTAAGAGAGATCCTATTACGGCATCCGAGAGGAAAAAATTCTCAGTCGCATAAATCAAATTAAAAATATTAAAAAGGCAACTACAAGAATACAACAAATATGGAGGCATTAAAATGTTTATAAAAGAAGATAATACATACAACGATATAAGAGAAAAATCATTGCTGCAGTGGCTTAATGAGATGGAAAAACATGAAGATGTTGCAGTAAGAGGCGGCGTTAAGCTTGCAAAAGAATATATACAACATCTAAAAGATGAGAATAAAAGGCTTGATTCAGAAAATAATTTAAAAAATGAATATTTGAAGAAAGTTGTGAAGAAGTAATTGGACATACAGGTTATTAAATCAAAACGTAAAACTATAGGATTGGAAGTTCATACAGATGGCAGAGTCATATTGAGGGCACCTACGAGGATAACCAATCGTGAACTGAATAAATTTATAGATAATCATATGTCATGGATTGAAAGCAAACTGAGTCTGATAGAAAAGAAAAATGCTGATAAAATCAGTGTTGCACCACCTAAAGAAACTATTTCAAAAAAAGAACTTAATGCAATTAAAGAAAAGTTCACAACAAGGGTACAATATTATTGCAATATTATGGGAGTCAGTGTCAACAGAATATCAATAAAAGACCAGAAGACACGTTGGGGAAGCTGTAGTTCAAAAGGAAATGTGAATTTTAATTATAAGCTGTATTACATGCCGCAGGCACTTATGGACTATGTAATAGTACATGAACTTTCGCATAGAAAATATATGAATCATTCAGATTTATTCTGGAATGAGGTTGAAAAATATTGTCCAGAGTACAGAATGTATAGAAAAGAACTGACAAAATATTTGTAAACTTTATCATTTTACGATAAAATTATATATAGAATATGTTGGAAAAGCATAAAATACGAAAGGCAGCATTGCTTGTTATGAAAAAAATATTACTTTTAACGACTGGAGGTACAATAGCATCATCCGATACAGGTTCAGGGCTTATGCCGGTTGCAGGTGCTGACAGACTTTTAAACTATGTGCCGGATGTCAATAAAATATGTGATTTGTATACAATGTCAGTTATGAATATCGACAGTACAAACATGACACCAGAACTTATAATGAAGCTTGCACAGGCGGTAAGTGACAATTACGATAAATATGACGGTTTTGTCATAACGCATGGTACAGATACGATGGCATACAGTGCAGCAGCTTTAAGTTATATGCTTCAAAATCTTGGTAAGCCGCTTGTTTTTACTGGTTCACAGCTTCCAATCGAGGCAGATGGAACAGATGCAATAAACAATCTTTCTGATGCAATATATTTTGCATGTGAAAGTATATGCGGCATTTATGTTGTATTTAATGGGATTGCTATAATTGGAACGCATGCAATGAAGATAAAGACAAGAAGTTTCGATGCATTTAAAAGTGTCAATTATCCTGATATTGCAACGATAAAAAAGGATATTATAGAATATACTGCAAAGGGAAAAAGTATAGCGAAGAAAGAGATTACACAAAATCTATATGGCAGCAAAGGATTCATTGCGAAGATTAACCTTTGTACGGATGTTATGCCATTAAAAATGTATCCCGGAATTGATGGGAGAGTATTTGATTTTATTAAAAATAATTATCGCGGAGTTGTAATCGAAAGTTTTGGAATTGGCGGAGTTCCTGATAATTATAATGATATATCAACAAAGTTGCGTGAACTGACAGAAGCAGGAACTGCGGTTGCAATCACAACGCAGTGTATGTATGAAGGAATAGATCTTTCAGTCTATGAAGTCGGACAAACACTTGCTAAACAGGGGATAATAAACTGTGCCGATATGACATTTGAAGCATCAGTTATGAAATTAATGTGGGCTCTGGCTGAATTTGATAATATAAAAGATATAAAAGCGTTTATGGAAAAACCATATTTTTATGATAAAAGTTATTAAATAAAAGCTGGATTATTTTATAAAAATAAAAAATATAATGTATATAGTGCATTATGCACAGAAATGGAGGACATATGTTAAAAGACTGGAGTAATGTAATAATTCCTGAAGAAGAAGAAATTAATGAAAGACTCGAAAAAGCAAGAAACAAGCTTGTACAGCAGCAGATTTTGATTATGCAGAAAAAACTGCCTGTTCTTGTGTCTTTTGACGGATGGGGTGCTGCGGGAAAAGGCAGTATTCTTGGTAAGATAATAAAGAATATTGATCCAAGATTTTTTAAAGTTGCTGTTATGGATAAACCAACAGAAGATGAAAAAAGAAGACCTTTTCTTTACAGATATGTGATTAATATTCCGGAGGCTGGCAAGTTTACATTTATGGATGGCGGCTGTCTGGATGAAGTTACAAAACAAAAATTATCAGGTAAAATCACGGACGAAGAATATAAAAGAAAGATTGAGAGCGTAAAACGATTTGAAAGACAGTTGTCAGATAATGGCTATCTCGTTATAAAATTCTTTTTCCATATCGGAGAGCAGGAGCAGAGAAAACGTCTTACAAGACTGCTTGATGATAAGAATACAAGGTGGCGTGTAAGCGAATATGATTGGTGGCAGAATCAGCATTATAAGAAGTCATTGAAAGCATTTGACCAGTTCATTGATGATACAAGCCAGTCAATTGCACCATGGTATATTATTGATGCTACAGACAAAAAATGGGCACAGCTTCAGATATTAGAGACGTTGGTGCAGGCTATTGATACGGCATTGAAGAATAGCACACTTTCGGTTCCTCTTTTGCAGAATGCTTTTCCTCTTAATAAAATGGAAAAATTATCTGATATAAACCTTAATAAATCATTGTCAGATGAAGAATATGAGTACATGTTAAAGAATTACCAGAAAAAGCTGAATAATCTTCATAATATAATTTACAAGAAAAAAATTCCTGTTATTATTGCTTATGAAGGATGGGATGCGGCAGGCAAAGGCGGAAATATAAGACGAATAACCGAAGCACTTGACCCAAGAGGATATGAAGTGCAGCCGATTGCAAGTCCTGAGCCACATGAAAAGGCAAGGCATTATCTCTGGAGATTTTGGAACAGGCTTCCAAAATCAGGTCATGTTACAGTATTTGACAGAACATGGTATGGACGTGTGATGGTCGAAAGGCTCGAGGGATTCTGCAGTGAAAATGACTGGCAGAGAGCATATGTTGAGATTAATGAATTTGAAAAAGAATTGTCAGACTGGGGAGCAGTAATTGTAAAATTCTGGGTTCAGATTGATAAAGATACTCAGCTTGCAAGATTTAAGGAGCGTGAGAATACACCGGAAAAACGCTGGAAAATTACAGATGAAGACTGGCGTAACAGGGAAAAATGGGATTTGTACGAAAACGCTGTTAATGAGATGTTTGCAAAGACAAATACAACGTATGCACCATGGCATATTTTGGAATCTAATGATAAAAAATATGCAAGAATAAAGGCACTTAAAATATTAATTGATGCGATTGAAGAAAAAATCAAAGAAACTGACTAATTATTTTATGATTATTGACGATATACAAAATATAGGAAAGCATTCCTATAAATGTACATGCAGGGTAGAAACGGAGTTTAACCTTACAGCAATATTATTAAGTTTCAAGGAGGAACAATTATGAGTAGTATTGATTCGGGAAGCATGGGAGCATATGTCAGCAGTGTTGCATCATACAATAGCCAGAATATGGGCAAGACAGGAAAGGCAGATGCAGCGTCGTCTTCAGAAAAAACATCTGATATACAGAAAACTTCAGAGGCAGGCAAAAAGTCAAGTGTAAGCGGCAAGACAATAGGAAGTCCGAAGCTTAGCGAAAAAGCTGCCAGGTATTATGAACAGCTTAAAAGCAAATATTCTAATATGGACTTTATACTTGTAAGTGCTGACCAGAAAGAACAGGCTAAAGCTCAGGCAGGAAGTTATGCTAACGCAAATAAAATGGTCGTTTTAATCGATGAAGAAAAAATCGAGAAAATGGCTGAAGATGAAAATTATCGTAAGCAGTATGAAGGCATTATCGCAAATGCTGCAACAGGACTTTCATCAATGAGCAGTAAGATATCTGCAACAGGTGCATCAGTTAAAGGTTTTGGCATGCAGGTTAATGATGATGGAACAGCATCATATTTTGCTGTACTTAAAAAGTCAAGTGCCGCACAGAAGCAGAGAATAGAAAAAAATGCTGAAAAAAAGAAAGAGGCAAAGAAGGCAGAAGCAAAGAAAGCTCAGAAAGAAGCCCAAAAAGAGCGTCTGGAAAAGAGCAAGGATAAGACCGGAAATGTCTCAGATGACGATGATGATACAGTAACTATAACAGCATCATCAATTGATGAACTGCTTGATAAGATTCAGGCACAGAATCAATTGTTTATGAGTGATAATGTTCAGACTGAAGATGAAAAAAAGGTAGGACAGAAATTTGATTTCAGTGTATAAAAGAGACAGTGATGCTAATAGCAATGTACTCAGTCAGGATACCGCATTTAATGGAATTAAAGCATCTACTGATAAGAGAGTAAAAAGTTCCGCAAAAAAAAATTCCGTGTTTGCCGGAGATTTGAATTTGTCGGACAGTACAGCAAGCAGAATCGAACAGAAGAGAAACGGTGCAAGAAAGCAGGCTAAAAAGCTGATTCAGGATGCATGGGATAAAGATACAAAAGCACTTGGTTCAATTCAGGATATGGAGAAAGACAAGGCAGACAAGGTCAATGAAATTACCGATTTAAAAGCAAAAGCTGCATATCTTGAAAAAGATAAAAAGGCTGCTGCCGAGGAGTACGGAATTGACCCTGATTCGCAGGAACAGAAAGATCTTGAGCTTCTTGAGAAATATCAGAATAATAAAGCCGGTGTAGAAAATTCCCATTTCAGCGAAGATGAGGTTAATCGTTTGAAAGAACTACAGAATGAACCGCTTACCGATTATCAGAAACAGGTTTTAAAATTTAATGCATCAAAAAATGCAATTTTGCAGGACGCCGGCATGAAGGAAGAAAAAGTTATTTCCATGCATGAATCAATAAATCTTGCAAAATTAGACATGTTAAAGTCCCAGACTATGATTAAAGCTGATGATGCAGCTGATGCAGTTATTGATGCGGCAGAGGATGAGATATTCGGCATGCTTATAGCTGATGGCAAAGAAAAGCTTGACGAAGATGCAAAAGAGACGCAGGAAAAAGCTGATGATGCATCCCAAAAACGTGAAGAACGTGAAGAAAAGATTGAAGAAAACAGGCAGGAACGCAAAGAACAGGAAGAGATTCTTAGCAAAGATGCTGATGCTGACAAGCTTGAACAAAATCTTTCTTTACAGAAACAGACAGATAATAATATCACTGATGTTCAGAAGAATATCCAGCGAATGATAAAAGAAAAAGGTCTGGTCAATGAAGATATTAAAGGAATCGAGATTGATTTGAACTTTTAAGAAGATTGATAACTATTTTACACGGATGTAAGAAACTTGCTACGGATGGCACATTTATTTGTGCTGTCCGTTTTTTGGTTACAGATATTGGGGAAGGAGATTTTTATGAGTGATATACAGAGTGCAGTAAACAGCTTTAAACTTAGTTTTTTCAAAAATAACAAGACACAAAATAATAATAAAGTGACTGAAAAGCTGTTTGCCAAATATAAGCTAAAATCCGAAGATGAACAACAAAAGGAATCACAGGTAGACACAAGTACGATAGGACTTACGTTAAAAGATGCAGTGGATTCAATATTTGACCCGACAACCGGCATGTCAGATGAAGAAAAAAAGAAATTTATAGACAAACTTTATAAAAAAATAAAATCAGGCAAGAAACTTTCGGCTGACGAAATGCAATATTTGAGAATGAATGACCCGGTCACATATGCAAAAATGGCAAAAGTACAGATTCAGAGAAAGGCACTTGAAAGCAGGCTTAAACAGGCAAAGTCCAAAGAAGAGGCATTAGAAATATATACCAGTGCAAAATCAAGGATAAGTGATGACGACCCGGCAAGAGAAGAATTGAATGCAGCATATGATGATGCATATGGTGAATTTAAAAAATCAGAGCAGTATAAAAAACTACCTGCAACAGAAAAAGAAGCAAAGGAGAAAGAAAAAAATGGCACAAGTAGGAGCAGTAGGAACAAAGACATCACAGGAGACACAAAATTCCCAGAAAACGAAGAAGAAACATACGAATTCGGAATTTCTGGAGATTTTGAGGGAGAGGAATGAGGAACTGAAAGAAAAAATCCTCAATGGTGAAACAGAAGAATCGGTTGCAATCGGAGCAGGTTCGTATACGAAATCAGAATGGAGCAAGTTTTTGAAGGATTTTGATGATGCACAGGATATGATAAAACAGCAGATTCGAGAAGAAATAACAAAGCGTGTAGAAAAGCAGGAAAAAATTGAAGAAATTGAAGATGAAAAATTTGAGAAAGATATAGATAAAGATATACAGGATAAAAAAGAATTAGAAAAAGAATATGAATATGCACAAAAATTTTAATATATAAAACAATTTCCGCATAAGTTAAGAAACCCCGGCAGGCAAGAAGAAAAGGTCTGCCGGGATTTTTATGTCAAATATGGTAATAAAAAAATATTTTGAAATTCAAAATAATTGTTGACAGCATATATAGAGTTGTGATATAAAAATAATTGTTTGATAATCAAAGTAAGATAATCAAAATATAAGATTATCAAACTAAAAAGCAGTAATTGTTCTGCGGAAAGTGACAGATATGTATTTATGAAAGCTACGATTATTGGAACGGGAAGTTATATTCCTGAGTACATACTTACGAATCAGGAACTTTCAACAATGGTTGAAACTGATGATGAGTGGATTGTAACGAGAACGGGTATCAGTGAGAGAAGAATACAAAAATCGGGTGATGTTGCTGATATGGCAGTCAATGCCGCATTAAAGGCACTTGATAATGCAGGGATTAATTCAGAGGATATTGACTTGATAATAGCAGCTACATCAACACCTGATTATCTGTTTCCTAATTGCTCATCAATAATCCAGAAGAATACAGGTGCAATAAATGCAGTGTGCTTTGATATAAGTGCGGCGTGTTCGGGATTTATTATGGCATTATCTGCCGCAAAAGCTTACATTGAGGCAGGAATGTATAAGAAAGTTCTCATTGTATGCAGTGAAAAAATGTCTGGAATAACAGACTGGAAGGACAGAAGTACATGTATCCTTTTTGGCGACGGTGCAGGAGCATGTGTTGTTGAAAGCAGTGAGCAAGAAGGTGTGAAATCAGTCGATTTACACAATGAAGGAATGCTAGGAGAAGTTCTTACCGCAAAAAGAAATGAAAATATAGTAATGAATGGGCAGGAAGTATTTAAGTTTGCGGTAAAAAAAGTTCCTGAAACAATTAATACATTGTTAAAAAAAGAAAATACAGATGCAGAAGATATAAAATATTTTATTTTACATCAGGCAAACGTAAGGATTATTGAGAGTGTAGCAAAAAGATTGGGTATAGATATGAACAGATTTCCGGTGAACCTGTCCAGATACGGAAATACATCATCAGCCAGTATACCGATTCTGCTTGATGAGCTGAATCGTGAAAATAAACTGCAAAATGAAGACCTGCTTGTATTTGCGGGATTTGGTGCAGGATTAAACTGGGGCAGTATTCTTGTAAAATGGAACTGCCATAAATCTTGACGATAACGTCATTACTAAAAATTGCAGTATTCACTGTAAGAATGTAAAAAGAAAGGATTTTTATTATGTTTGAAAAGATTAGAGATTTAGTAGCAGAGCAGCTTGGAGTAAATAAGGATGACATTAAGCCGGAAAGCAGATTCAAAGAAGATCTTAATGCAGATTCACTTGATTTATTTGAGCTTATCATGAGCCTTGAGGAGGAATATTCAACAGAAATTCCTACAGACGAACTTGAAAATCTCACAACAATACAGTCAGTAATCGATTATCTTGGAGCAAAAGGAATAGCATAATGGAAACAAGAGTAACAAAGCTTCTTGGCATAGAATATCCGATAATTCAAGGCGGAATGGCATGGGTTGCCAATGCAAATCTTGCGGCTAATGTGAGTAAGGCTGGCGGAATCGGATTCATCGGTGCTGCCAATGCACCGGGAGAATGGGTGAGAAGTGAAATAAGAAAAGCAAGAGAAATAACAGATAAACCAGTCGGAGTAAATATTATGCTTTTAAGCGAGCATATAGATGAAGTTGCACAGGTTGTTGTTGAAGAGAAAGTATCTGTTGTATCAACAGGAGCAGGAAATCCCGGAAAATACATGAAAATGTGGAAAGATGCAGGAATTAAAGTTATGCCGGTTGTAGCATCAGTTGCACTTGCAAAACTTATGGAGAGAGCAGGTGCTGATATGGTTATAGCTGAAGGAATGGAATCAGGTGGGCATATCGGTGAGCAGACTACAATGACACTTGTTCCACAGGTGGCTGATGCAGTTTCAATTCCTGTAGTAGCAGCTGGTGGAATTGCAGATGCAAGAGGATTTTGTGCAGCATTTATGCTTGGTGCCGAGGCTGTACAGATGGGAACACGTTTTGTTGTTGCCAAAGAATCAGATGTTCATCAGCTTTACAAAGACAGAATAATAGCAGCAAGGGATATTGATTCTGTTGTTACAGGAAGAAGTACGGGACATCCGGTCAGGTCTTTAAGAAATGAAATGACCAGGCAGTATCTTAATATGGAAAAAGAAAATGTATCATTTGAAGAACTTGAACATCTTACACTAGGTGCTTTACGTAAAGCAGTTGTCGATGGTGATGTAAAAATGGGAACTGTAATGGCCGGTCAGATTGCGGGAATGGTAAAAAAAGAACAGACATGCAAA
>OGGJ01001540.1_pt1 | contig 18628 bp, 19 predicted proteins | sample 1571071 | NCBI WGS metagenome assembly OGGJ01 (sample SAMEA2581954, study PRJEB24529) | metagenome | biome: Human gut stool | place: China | collected 2011
CATCAGCAGGTAGCAGCCGAGCAGGCAGAACCAGCCGTGGATGTGCCATTTCTGACCGGGCTTTTCCAGCGTCTTATAGGAGAGCACGGCGCTCCTGCGGCTCGCGCGGCCGACCGCCAGTTCCATCGTCAGCACGGGCACGCCCATCACGAGCAGGCAGAGCAGATAGAAGAGAACGAAGTAGCCGCCGCCGTTCTTGCCGGCGATGTAGGGGAAGCGCCACACGTTGCCGATGCCGATGGCGCAGCCCGCGCTCACCAGCAGGAAGCCCAGCCGGGAGCCGAAGGATTCTCTTTGCATTTCTAAGTACCTCGCTTACACACAACAAATATGCACTTATCTTAGCGGAAAAAACCCCCCTTTACAAGGGGGATTTCTTCATGATAAAATAAGAAAAACTTATTTTGTGTCGTGGGAGGGCATTATGAATCGAAATCAGCTGAAATATTTCGTGGCCGCGGCGGAGAGCCGCAGCTTCACGAAGGCCGCCGAACAGTTCTACATTTCCCAGACCGCCATCACCCAGCAGATCCGTCTGCTGGAGGAGGCGCTGGGCTGTCCCCTCTTTGACCGGAGCACCCGGCCCGTGAGCCTGACCCCCGCGGGGACCATCTTCCTCCGGGAGGCCAAGGGGATCTTAGAGCGGATGAGCCGGGCGCAGGAGCGGGTCCATGACGCCTCCACCGGACTCTCCGGCACACTGCGGGTAGGCTACGTCCGGGGGTACGAGCGCAGCGACCTGTCCGCCCATGTCCGCCAATTCCACCAGCAGAACAGCAACGTGCTCATCACCTTTTACCGCTGCTCCACCGACGCGTTGGCGGCGGGGCTGCTGCACCATGAATATGACATCATTTTCACCTGGGACAGTACCAACCTGAAAACCCAGGAGGGCGTGGCCTGCCGCACCGTGGAAAAGGCCCGGTTGGTGGTGGCGCTGTACGCCGGACACCCGCTGGCCCAGCGACAGCAGCTCCGGCGGCAGGAGCTGCGGGGAGAGGCCATCCTCTATATGTCCCCTGACGCCGCCGACGATTCCTACGGCGACGCCTTTTTCATGCAGCTTTACAACGAGGCGGGCTACAAGCCCAACATCCTCTTCCGCTCCGCCGACACGGAGAGCATCCTCATGATGGTCTCCGCCGAGGAAGGCATTTCCATCCTCCCCGCCTACTGCGTGGAAAAGCTCTACAACGCCGACAATCTGGTGTTTGTCCCCCTCATCGGCGAGGGAGAGGTGGAGGAAATCATCGCCGCGTGGCAGACCACCAACCCCAACCCCGCGCTGGCCCGGTTTCTGGCTATGACTCCTCCCCAATGGGAATGAGCCGTCCCGTGTCCGCCCCGACCCGGTGAGAAATGGAGAGCACCGTCCGGTCCGCCGTAGCCCGCTTCAAGGCCCGCAGCACCGCCCGCTCCGTCTCCGCGTCCAGATTGGCTGTGATCTCGTCCAGCAAAAGCAGCTTGGGGTCCGCCGCCACCGCCCGGGCGATGGACAACAGCTGCCACTGTCCCTGAGAGAAAATGTCCGGGGTGCAGGGGGTGTCGAAGCCTTCGGGCAGGGTGCCGATGGCCTCCGCCAGTCCCGCCAGCTCCGCGGCCCGGCGGACCTGCCCCTCCGTGATGGTGTCATCATACAGGGTGATCTGGTCCCGGACGGTGCCGGGGACCGGATGGAACCGCTGCTCCACATAGCCGTACAGTGCCCGCCGCTGCGGGCCGGTGAGGGACCGGGGATCCACGCCCTGGATCCGGACGGTGCCCCGCCGGGGGGCATACAGCCCCAGCACCAGCTTGAACACGGTGCTCTTTCCCGCGCCGGTCCGGCCGGACAGGGTAGCCAGCTCTCCCTCCCGGATCTCCATATTTAAGTGGTGCAGAACGTTCTGCCCCGCCTCATAGCCGAAGTCCACATCCCGCAGCTCCACCATGGGAGCGGCGGGATTTTCCGTTTCCGGGGCCACCGGCTCCTGCTCCGGCTGGGCCAGAAAGTCATTGATCCGGCGAACGCCCGCCACGGCGGACTGGATGGTCTGGATCTCCATGCCCAGACTTTCCAACGGGGAAAAGATCTGGCTGATGTAGTTCATCACCGTCACGGCGGTACCGGCGGTCATGCCGAACAGCGTCAGCACCGCCGGGTCTCCGGAGGCGGACAGCAGCATGACCGCGCCCACCACAGCGGCGTTCACCGTGAGGATCACGGGGGAATACAGGGCGTCATAGAAGTTGGTGCCCTCAATGGCCCGGTAGCTCTCCCCCAGTGCACCGTCATACCGGGTCTCCATGTAGGTCTCCTTGCCCAGCGTGCGGATGGTGCGGAGATTCCGCACCGTCTCCGGCACATATCCGGAGGCCCGGCTCACCGCCTTCCGGTTTTTCAGCTGATTGTGCAGCATCCGCTTCTGGACGAACCGGGTAAAGAGGAACAGCACCGGCAGCAGCGCCAGCAGAAGATAGGCAAGCCCCCGGCTGCACTGCCACACCACCACCAGAATACTGAGGATCCGGCAGGCGTCCGCTGCCATACTGATGATCCCGGCGGTGAACAGGGTCTCCACCGTGTCCACATCCCCCACGAAGCGGGACACCAGCGCCCCCGGCTCCTGACGGTTCAGTTCGTCGGCGGGCAGGCGGCCCTCCTTTTCCATCAGACGGCTCCGCAGGGCGTGGGTGGTTTTCTGGCCGAATACCGTCAACGCGCTCTCCCGGGCGGATTCCAGCCCTCCCGCCAATGCGGTGAAGGCCAGATACCACAGGGGCAGGCGGAGGGTCAGCCTCTCCCCGGCGGTGAGGCCGTCCACAATGCGGCCCAGCACCAGCGGCGGCACCAGCGCCGCGCCTACGGCCCCTGCCACCACCGCCAGAATGGTAAGGGACAGCCAGAGGTGGCCTTTCACCGTTTCCAGTACCACAGTCCCCACATGGACTGCTTTTTTGCGGTCATTCATGGCTGTTCTCCTCCCTCTGCGCGTCAAACTGCGCCGCGTAATCCGGGGTATTCCCCACCAATTCCTCGTGGGTCCCCACCTTGGCCTCCCCGTTTTCCAGCCAGATCACCCGATCCAGTTCCGGGAACAGGTACAGCCGGTGAGAGATCAGAATCACCACACTGTCCGCCGCCAAACGCCGCAGATGGGCGAAGATCTCCGTCTCCGTGGCCCGGTCCAGCGCCGAAAAGGGATCGTCCAGAATCAGCAGAGGCCTTTGATGGGCCAGCGTCCGGGCCAGCGCCAGCCGCTGGGCCTGACCGCCGGAAAGCCGGACGCCGCCGGTGCCCACCCGGGTCTCCAGCCCCTCCGTCATGGCCGCCACTTCGCCGTCCAGACACACAGCCCGGAGGTAATCCATGGGATCGCCCGTGTCTCCCAGCAGCACATTTTCCAGGATCGTGCCGCTGAACAGCTCCGGATCGTGGCCCAGATACCCCACGAGGCCCGTCAGCTCCCAGGGGGACAGCTCCGCCAGCTCTCGGCCGTCCAGCCGGATGCTGCCGCCGTAGGGCTGCTCGCAGAGGAACGCCTTGCCCAGCGTGGATTTGCCGCAGGCCACCGGCCCGGTGACGCCGATGATCTGCCCCCGGCAGGCGGTCAGATCCAGCCCGGAGAACAGCGGCGCGTCACCGGGATAGCCGCAGGTGAGGTCCCGGATCTCCAAACGCTCCACCCTGCCGGCGGAAACGGCAGGCACGGCGGGGATCTCCCGCATCAGGGGCTGGATCCGCTTCCAGGACACCTGCGCCTTGTGGACTGCGTTGAACAGCTTCGCCGCCTTGGAAGATTTGGTGGCCAGCTTGGTAAAGCAGGCCAGAAACGTGGTGAATTTCGCGATGGACCAGACCGTCCAGCCGGTGCCCAGCACGTTTTTCCCGCCGAAATACAGGATCAGCGCCGCGCCGATCATGGAGAGCACCCGGTACAGCGGCGGCAGGGACGCTGTCCACAGGTTTGCCTTTACAGCGGCGTGTTCGTAAGCGGTGAGGTGCTCCTCATAGGCCGCCCGGCGTTCCTCCTCCCGGCCAAAGACCCGGTAGGTCAGGGCGTTGACCGCCCGATCCATGGTGGCGGCGTTCAAGACCCCGGCCTGCTCCTTGAAGGCCGCGCCGGTGCGCTGGACGGGCCGCTTCATCCGTTCCGCCAACGCGTAGCTCCCCGGCAAAAAGGCCATGGACAGCAGCGCCAGCCGCCAGTCATACCACAGCAGCATCCCGGCATAGGCTGCCAAGGCCACGCCGGTGTCAAATACCTCCGTGGTGAATTTCCGCATCCCCTCGGCGCAGTCGTCCACGTCGGAAATGGCCTTGGTCAGCACCGTTCCCGCGCCCTGACGCTCCAAGTCCCCCCGATCCGACCGGACCAGCGCGCCGTACAGGACCCGCTTCATACGGCGGTTTACCTTGTTGGCAAAGCGCCGGACATAGAACCGCTTCAAAAACCGAAGTCCCTGCACCGCGGCGATGACGGCGATGTACCCCGCCGCCAGAGAGACCATGACGGAAAAGCTGTTCTCTCCCAAGAGGATCCGGGCCAGCGCTTCCGTCATCTGTCCCTCGAACCACGGGCCTGCCACCAGACCTATATTATAGAGGAGACCCGTCACGGTGATGACCGCCAGCACCCCGGATTCTGCCCGGAAATAGGAGCTGACCCGGTCCGGCGGAAGCTGTCGCTTACTCATGGCGCTCCCCCTCTCCCTGCTCCGTCAGGGCCGTGATGTGGGGGAAACCCGCCCGGCTCTCCTGCTTGGAACGGCGATAGATAGTGTCCAGCGTTTTGCAGAAAGCGACCTTCTCCGCCTCCGGCAGCTCCGCCAGCAGCCATTCATAAAAGGTGGTCTCCACCTGCGCCTTGGAGTTCCGCAGGCCCTCCGCCTTTTCCGTGGCGAAAAGAAGCTGGCTGCGGCCGTCCTTGGGGTTGGCCTGCCGGATCAGATAGCCCTTGGCCTCCAGACTGGCCGCACGGCGGGCGGCGGCTCCCTTGTCTACCCGGAGCTGCTCCCGGACCTCCGCCTGCGTGATGCCGGGATGGTGGCGCACCAGATGGATGAAATCGTATTCCGCTGTGCCGATGCCGTCCTCCTTCAGCGTCCGGACGGCCAGCTTGCTGGCCTCCCGTGCGATTTTCGTGATCTTGCGCTCTGTGAGATCCATTGTTGCGGCAAGGGTACACCGTCCAATGTGAAGCATTGGGCGGTGAGGAATTGCCGTTCCCTCCTTTCGTGTATTAAAATTAAGCAATTAAATAACTCGTGGATTTTTCTACGAGTTTTAATTTTTTGAAAGAGATACCGTCCTTTATCATTTTCCCGTTTATCGTTTTAATGGTAAAGATTCCGGTAGTTCTTCTTCCCCAAATGAAGCAGTCCTGTCCGTTAAATTGGACTTTGTCAAAAAGACGATACCCAAATACGTACTTTTCTGTTTGATTGGATTTACGGATGCCTCCCTTGAGGATAGTCGCCTTGTGCAGCTGGCGGTTGTGGTGCCTTACGGGGCGAATCGTATAAATCTTATTAATTTGTACGATTCCCGGTAGGTAGCCAACATTGAAGCCCTGCTTCCCCTGTGCGATTGCCAGAGCGTCATTGGTGTGGCTCTTTGGAAGCACAAGCAACTTCTCTCGGGTTGCCTTTGTGATATAGCCTCTCGTTTTGACAACGGGGATAGGCAACTCAGAGCAGAGCCTCTGCATTAAAGTCTTCCGCATGATGCCCATGAATGTGGCATCTCTGGTTGACTTCCGCTTGCGCTTTTTGAAGTCCTTCTCCGCAATCAACCCCTTGTGGAGTTTCTCGTGACAGCTCTCGCAAAGGGTAACTTGGTTGTCCGGGGCGTCGCCGCCTACCTTCCTGCTCTCCAGATGGTGGACGTGAAGCCGGACTTCCTTCTTTTTGCTTGGATGAGTTCCGCAGCATTGGCAAGTGTAGTTGTCTCTCCAAAGCACGTATTGCCGTACATTGTAGTGACCATACATCTCGCCCTTCTGGTAATCCTCACCTTGCGGAACGGGCTTTCCATCCGCAATGGCTTTCAGCAGCTGCAGGTCGAACTCGGCGGTTTCTACGACCACCTTGCTGACGGGCAGGATACCACAGACGCGCCGGATGGCAGTGATATGCTCTTGGATTTTACTTCCTCAGAAGGTGCGAGCCAGCCTTTATGCTTGCTCCGCACGCGGTTGTCGAACCGCGGCTTGCGATACCGGGTCTTGCGGTTTCTCCGGGCTCTGCGGAACTCTCGACGGGTGGATAGTAAATCCACCACGTCATTTCGAGGTTTTACTTCCGCGGAGAGCAGCTCCTCTTTTGTAGTGGATACGGACATTCCAATGGTCTTACTTCCCGCGTCCACGCCCAAAATGACTTCTTGGGTGTAGCCGCTGCTTCCGTAGATCAACTGGATGGTAAAGGGCGTCCTCTTCTTCACTTTGGCTTTCCCTTCATCCAGCAGATGACGGGCTTTTGCCGGGGAGCAGGGCATCAGCGGACGCCCGTGCTTGTTGATGACATACACTTTGTTTGGCATGATGCCTTCCTCCTTCTTCTTTGATTGTGGCTAACGAAAAAGCCACGCGGCCTTTCGGCCGTCAGGTATCCGTACCCAATGTTATCTCAAGGTTTTCGTGTGCAACACCGCTCCTTACCCTCAGAGCTTTTAATCACACACCGCAGTGCGGCAGGTTCGGATTCACGCCCGCCGGTGCCTATTCTTACATTCTTGAGTAACGTAGTGCTCGAAACACTTAGGGTAGTCAATCAGGGCTTACGATTTCTCGCAAACCCCCTCCAAATCGTTAGATTTGGTGGGGGTTATTGACAGCGTTCCTTTCCCCGGAGCCTGTGCCCGGTCGAGAAATAGTTGCAGATACATCTTTCTGATTGGATGATAGTACATCCAGTTTTCCCTGTCAACAAAAAACTGGCTTGCAGCCCCCTCTTTTTCCGATGTTGCAAATTGTTCATAATTTTTTTCTTGACATTGGGAGGGGCGTCCGCTATTATATAGTTCAATTCTTTTAGTTAAATTATTTTAAGTAAATGTTTTTAACTAACAAGAGCCGACTTTCACCGAAACAAGGAGATATATCATGGAATTTGAAAAAGTGCGTGACATCATTGTCGAGACTCTGGGCTGCGACGCCGAAGCCGTGACCCCCACCGCTTCTCTGGCTGACGATCTGGGCGCCGATTCTCTGGCCGCCGTAGAGCTGGTCATGGCCCTGGAAGAGGCCGTCGGCATCTCCATCGCCGAGGAGGACGCCGCCAACCTGAAAACGGTGGGCGACATCATGACCTATCTGGCCGCTCACAAGAATTAACGTGCGTCCGCCGGAGGGTACAGACCCTCCGGCGGTCCAGTTTTGCGAGGAAAGGATATTCCATGACCAATCAAGAACTGAACGACCTGCTGGCCCGCTTCGAGGGAAGCTCCCTGTCCAAGCTGAAGCTGTCCACCCAGGAATTTACCATAGAAATGGAGCGGGCCGTCTCCGCTCCCGCCGCGCCGGTGATCCCGGCAGCGGCTGCTGCCCCGGCGGCTCCCACAGCCGCCGAACCGGAGGGCGATGCCATCACCGCCCCCATGGTGGGCACCTTCTACGCCGCCTCCGCCCCGGAACAGCCCCCCTTTGTGCAGGTGGGCGACCGGGTACGCAAGGGCCAGCCCGTCTGCCTGCTGGAGGCCATGAAGATGATGAGCGAGATCCCCGCCCCCTGTGACTGCGAGATCACAGCGGTTCTGAAGGAAAACGGCGCGCTGGTTTCCTTCGGGGAGCCTCTGTTCCGCTATCAGCCATGCTGAAGCGGGTATTGATCGCCAACCGGGGGGAGATCGCCCTCCGGGTGCGGCGGGCCTGCCGGGAGGCGGGCATCGAGACGGTCTCGGTGTATTCTCAGGCGGATGCGGAGGCCCTCCACGTCCAGTTGGCCACCCGGTCCGTGTGCATCGGCCCCGCCAAAGCGGCGGACAGCTACCTGAATCCCCAGGCGCTGCTCTCCGCCGCCCTGGCCACCGGCTGCGACGGTCTGCACCCCGGCTACGGGTTCCTGTCGGAAAACCCGGAATTTGCCGACGCCTGCGCGGAAAACGGCATCACCTTCATCGGTCCCTCCGGGGACGCCATCCGGAAGGCCGGCTCCAAATCCGCCGCCCGAGACCTGATGCGCGCCGCCGGGGTCCCCGTGACCCCCGGCTCCGACGGGCCGGTATCCTCCGTGGAGGACGCTCTGGCCGTGGCGGAGACGGTGGGCTATCCCGTTTTGCTGAAGGCCAGCGCCGGTGGCGGCGGCCGGGGCATCCGCCGCTGCGACAGTTCTAAAGACCTGCCCGACGCTTACGCCGCCGCCAAGGCGGAGGCCAACGCCTGCTTTGGAAACGACGAGATGTATCTGGAAAAGCTGGTGCTGGAGCCCCGGCACATCGAGTTCCAGATTTTAGCGGACCGGCAGGGCCACGTCATCCATCTGGGAGACCGGGACTGCTCCATCCAGCGCCGGAACCAGAAGCTCATCGAGGAAGCCCCCGCCCGGTGCCTGACGCCGGAACTGCGGGAGGAGATGGGCCGGGCCGCCGTGAAAGCGGCGCAGGCCGTCCGCTACGAGGGCGCGGGCACTGTGGAATTTCTGCTGGACAGCGACGGACAGCATTTCTACTTTATGGAGATGAACACCCGGATCCAGGTGGAGCACGGCATCACAGAGATGATCACCGGCGTGGATCTGGTGCGTCAGCAGCTGCGCATCGCCTCCGGTCTGCCCCTTGACCTGACCCAGGAGGACGTGACCCTCACCGGCCACGCCATCGAGTGCCGCATCAACGCCGAGGACCCCACGGCCAATTTCCGGCCCTGCCCCGGCAAGGTGGAATTTCTCCACTTCCCCGGCGGCCCCGGCGTCCGGGTGGACTCCGCCCTCTATAACGGCTGCACCCTCTCCCCCTATTACGATTCTCTGGCCGCCAAGGTGATGGTCCACGCCCCCACCCGGCTGGAAGCCATCCGCAGGATGCGCCGCTGTCTGGAGGAATTTACCTTAGAGGGCTTCCCCACCAATGCGGAGCTGTCCTATGAGCTGCTGTTCCACCCCACCTTTGTCCGGGGCGGCTGCACCACCGCCTTTCTGGACCGGAGCCTGCCGGAGCTGCTGGAATTCAGCCGCCGGGTAGACGATCACAAAGGATAATACATGGAAAACATTTTTGCGAAACGCCGGGCGCGGCTGCTGGCCATGAAAGCCATGCGGGAGAATTACGTCCCCGGTGAAAAGTTAGTCACCTGCCCCCATTGCGGCGGGGAGAGCCAGCGCAGGGACGTGGCGGCGGCGCTGTCCGTCTGCCCCCTGTGCGGCTACCACTTCCCCATGGGGGCCTATTACCGGCTCAGCAGCGTACTGGACCCCGGCTCTTTCCGGGAACTCCACGAAAAGCTGACAGCCGGTGATCCCCTCCGCTTCCCCGGCTACGGGGCCAAGCTGGACGGCGCCCGCCGGAAAACCGGCATGAACGAGGCGGTGGTCACCGCCACCGGCGCCATCGGCGGCGTCCGCTGCGTGGTGGGCGTGCTGGACAGCCGCTTTCTCATGGGCAGCATGAGCGCCGCCGTAGGGGAAAAGCTGACGCTGGCCATCGAGTACGCCGGAAAAAACAAGCTGCCCCTGATCCTCTTTGCCGCCAGCGGCGGGGCCCGGATGCAGGAGGGCATTTTGTCCCTCATGCAGATGGCGAAAACCAGCGCGGCTCTGGCCCAGTTTTCGGAAAAGGGACTGCTGTACATCTCCGTTCTCACGGACCCCACCACCGGCGGCGTCACCGCCAGCTTTGCCTCGTTAGGAGACATTATTCTGGCCGAACCCGGCGCGCTTATCGGCTTCGCCGGGCCTCGCGTCATTCAGCAGACCATCGGCGAGACCCTGCCGGAGGGCTTTCAGCGGGCGGAGTTTCAGATGGAGCACGGCTTTGTGGACGCGGTGGTCCCCCGGAAGGATCTGCGGGACACCCTCATCCGTCTGCTGAAGCTCCACGGGAAAGGAGAACGCCATGGCTGAGAAAACCGCCGCGGAGCGGGTGGCGCTGGCCCGCCATCCCCAGCGGCCCAATATCACGGACTATATCGACGGACTGTTCACCGATTTCTTTGAGCAGCGGGGCGACCGGGCCTGCCGGGAGGACCCCGCCATTTTAGGCGGCATCGCCCTGTTCCACGGGCGGCCCGTCACCGTTATCGGCACCCGGAAGGGCAAAACGCTGGAGGAAAACCTCCGGTGCAACTTCGGGATGCCGGGGCCGGAGGGCTACCGCAAGGCTCTGCGGCTCATGAAGCAGGCGGAGAAGTTCCGCCGCCCTATATTTACCTTTATCGACACCGCCGGGGCCTATCCCGGTCTGGAGGCCGAGGAGCACGGTCAGGGCGAGGCCATCGCCCGGAATCTCTTTGAGATGAGCCGTCTGACGGTGCCGGTCATCGCCGTCGTCACCGGAGAGGGCAACAGCGGCGGCGCGCTGGCGCTGGCTGTGGCCGACCGGGTGCTGATGCTGGAAAACGCCGTGTACGCCATTTTGTCCCCGGAGGGCTTCGCCTCGATCCTGTGGAAGGACGCCCAGCGCTCCGGCGAGGCGGCGGAGCTGATGAAGCTCACCGCCCCGGAGCTGAAAAAGCTGGGGGTCATTGATGGCATCGTCCGGGAGCCGGAGGGCGGCGCGCAGACCGACCCCAGCCGGACGCTGTGGAATCTGGACCGGGCGCTGACCGCCTGTCTGGAACCCCTGCTGAAGGAAAGCGCCGTCAGCCTGACGGAACGGCGCTATCAGAAATTCCGCGCCCTTGGCCGCGGGAAGGAGGACGCATGAACGGGATCAAGCTCCGGGGCACAGGCCGCTGTGTCCCTGCCAATACCGTCACCAATGACGATCTTTCCCGGCTGGTGGATACCAATGACGAGTGGATCACCGCCCGCACAGGCATCCGCAGCCGCTACCGCTGTGAAAAAGAGACTCTCACGGAGCTGTGCGTCAGCGCCGCACGGGACGCCCTGCACATGGCCGGGATCACCCCGGCGGACATCGGCGTGTGCATCGTGGCCACCGTCTCGGCGGATACCGTGGTGCCCTCTGCCGCCTGTCTGCTGCAACGGGCGCTGGGTCTGCCGGAGGATACCCCCTGTTTCGACCTGAACGCCGCCTGCACCGGCTTTGTCTACGCCCTGCACACTATGGAGTGCCTGCTGAATGCCTCCCCCCGGAAATTCGGTCTGGTGGTGGGGGCGGAGGCCCTCAGTAAAGTGGTAGACTGGACGGACCGGGGCACCTGCATCCTCTTTGGAGACGGCGCGGCCGCCGCCGTGGTGGAGTGCCGGGAGGGCTGGCCCTCCATCGGGGCCGTGCTGGGCAGCCGGGGGGACGACGTTCTCCTGCGTCTGCCGGGCCTTGGCCGGGGAGAGCCAAACGTCCTCTCCATGGAGGGGACGCAGGTGTTCAAATTCGCCGTGGAGACCGTTCCCGCCTGCATGGACGCCACGCTGAAAAAAGCTGGACTGACCCCGGCGGACATCGACTTCTTCGTGTTCCATCAGGCCAACGCCCGCATCATTGACCTGGCGGTGCGGAAATATCGCATTCCGCCGGAAAAATACTACAAAAACATCGACCGTTACGGCAACACCGCCGCTGCCAGCGTCCCGCTGGTCCTCAGCGAGCTGGTGGAGCAGGGCCGCGTGGGTCCCGGCAGCCGCCTGCTGCTGACCGCCTTTGGCGGCGGTCTTACCTGGGGCGGCGCGGTGCTGGAAATGGCGTGAAATTGAGGAGTACACTATGAAAAAACTCAACGAGCTGCTGGGGACGGAGTTCCCCATTATCCAGGGCGGCATGGCCAACATCGCCACAGGCGAATTTGCCGCCGCCTGCTCTAACGCGGGGGCCTTGGGCGTCATCGCCACCGGCGGGATGCTGGAGGCGGACCTGCTGCGCAAGCAGATCCGCATCTGCAAGAGCCTGACGGACAAGCCCTTCGGCGTGAACCTGATGCTGATGAACCCCTGCGCCGACGAAATGGCCCAGATCATCATAGAGGAGGGCGTTCAGGTGGTGACCACCGGGGCGGGCAGTCCCGGCAAGTACATCCCCGCGTGGAAAGAGGCCGGGATCAAGGTGCTGCCCGTGGTGGCGGCCTCCATCCTTGCCAAGCGGCTGGTGAATCAGGGAGCCGACGCCATCATCGCCGAGGGCATGGAGTCCGGCGGCCATGTGGGGGAAATGACCACCATGGCGCTGGTGCCGCAGGTCATCGACACGGTGGACGTCCCCGTCATCGCCGCCGGCGGCATTGCCGACGGACGGCAGGCGGCAGCGGCCTTCGCGCTGGGGGCCTGCGGCATTCAGGTGGGCACCTGCCTGCTGACAAGCCTCGAGTGCCCCATCCACGAAAACTACAAGCTGGCCCTTCTGAAGGCCAAGGACAGCGACACCACCGTGACGGGCCGCTCCATCGGCGGGCCGGTGCGGGTGCTGAAAAACAAAATGGCCCGGGAGTATCTCGCTCTGGAAAAGCGTGGAGCCACGCTGGAGGAGCTGGAACACGTCACCCTCGGCGGTCTCCGCCGCGCGGTGTTCGAGGGAGACATGGAGCGGGGCAGCGTCATGGCCGGTCAGGTGGCCGGTATGCTCCATGAGATCAAGCCCCTGCGCCAGATCTTCGAGGAGCTGTACACCGGCAGTCAGGCTGTTTTGAAGGCCACGGAGGCAGCATGGCAGTAACGATCCGGGGAAAGACCCTCCCCCTCCCCATTTTGCAGGGGGGCATGGGCGTGGGCATCAGTCTGGACGGCCTAGCCGGGGCGGTAGCCGCCTGCGGCGGCATGGGGACCCTCTCCACCGCCGTCTGCGGCTTTCAGGAGCCGGATTTCGCCAAACGTCCCTTTGAGGCCAATCTCCGGGCGCTGGACCGGCAGGTCCGCCATGCCAAAGTTTTGGCCCACGGTGCGGGGCTGATCGCCGTTAACGCCATGGTCGCCACCACCCAGTACGCCGACAGCGTCCGCACCGCTCTCCGGGCGGGGGCTGACGCCATCGTTTGCGGCGCGGGACTGCCCAAGGAGCTCCCCGCGCTGGCCTCCGAAGTTTCCGACAGTGACGCCGCCATTGCCCCCATCGTCAGCAGCGGTCGGGCGGCGGGGCTGCTGTGCAAGCTGTGGGACCGGCACTATGGCCGCATCCCCGACTTTTTGATCTTGGAGGGGCCGGAGGCCGGGGGGCATCTGGGCTTCTCCCGGCAGGATCTGGACGCGCCCCCCTCCCTTTCCGACCTTTTGCGGGAGGTCCTGACCGCCATCGCCCCCTTCCGGGACAAGGCGGGCCGGGACATTCCGGTTTTCGTAGCCGGCGGCGTGAAAAACGGCGCAGACATGGCCCGCTACATGAAGGAGGGCGCTGCCGGGGCGCAGTTCGCCACCCGGTTCATCGCCACGGCGGAGTGCGACGCCTCCGAGGGCTACAAGCAGCGGCTCTTAGCGGCAAAGGCTGACGACATCACCCTGGTGAAAAGCCCCGTGGGGATGCCGGGACGGGCGCTGCGCAGTCCCCTGATCCGGCGGGTGGAGGCCGGCACCCAGCCGTCCCCGGAGCGGTGCGTGAAGTGCATCGTCACCTGCGACGGCAAAAACGCCCCCTACTGCATTTCCAAGGCCCTCATCGCCGCCCGGAACGGCGATTGGGAGAACGGCCTGTTTTTCTGCGGAGCCGCCGGCGGCGAGGTGAACACCCTCTCCACCGTGCCGGAGCAGATGGCTCAGATCATGGACGAATGGAGAGCTGCACAATGAAGTTAGGATTTTTATACGCGGGACAGGGCAGCCAGCACCCCGGCATGGGCGCTGACCTGTATGAGCGCTTCCCCACCTTCCGCGCCGTACTGGACAGCGCCGCGGAGCAGGTGGATTTCGATTTGAAGGAGGTCTCCTTCACCGACACGAAGGGCATTCTGAATCAGACTCGCTACACCCAGCCCTGCATGGTGGCCTTCGCCGCAGGCATGACCGCGCTGCTGGCGGAGCGGGGCATCGTCCCCGCCGCTGCCGCCGGACTGTCTCTGGGTGAGTATTCCGCCCTCCATGCCGCCGGGGTCTTTGACGCCGACACCGCCGTGGAGCTGGTGGCCTTCCGTGGCAAAGCCATGGAGGAAGCCGCAGCCGGACGGCCCTCTGCCATGGTAGCGGTGCTGGGGCTGGACCGGGCGGCCTTGCAGGAGGCCTGTGACGAGGCCTCCGCCCACGGCTGCGCGGTCATCGCCAACTACAACTGCCCCGGCCAGCTGGTCCTCGGCGGCGAGAAGGCCGCCGTGGAGGCCGCGGCGGCTCTGGCAAAGGAAAAGGGTGCCCGCCGCTGTCTGCCGCTGAAGGTCAGCGGACCCTTCCACACCCCCCTTATGGCCCCCGCCGGTGACGCGCTGGCGGAGCGGTTCCGCACCGTGGAGTTCCGGGAGCCGCAGATCCCCGTGATCTTCAACTGTCTGGGCGCGGAGCGTCCCGACGGCGCTGCCATCCCGGAGCTGCTGGTGCGGCAGGTGCAGAGCAGCGTCTACATGGAGGATTCCCTCCGCCGCATGGCCGCCATGGGGCTGGACGCGCTGGTGGAGATCGGCCCGGGCAAGGCCCTCAGCGGCTTTGTGAAGAAAACCGTCCCGGAGCTGCCGGTGTACGCCGTGGAGACTGCGGCGGAGCTGGAACAGCTGACGGAGACCCTCAAAGGAGCATCGCTATGAATTTTTCTGAGAAAACAGCCGTCGTCACCGGCGGCAGCCGGGGTCTGGGCCGGGCCATCTGTCTGGAGCTGGCCCGGGGCGGAGCCAACGTGATGCTCTGCTACGCAGGCAACGAAGCGGCGGCCAATGAGACCGTTGCCGCCTGCGAGTCCCTTGGAGCCAAGGCCGTGGCCATCCGGTGCGACGTGTCGAAAGAGGACGAAGTGAAGGCCCTGATGGACGCCGCCCTCAAAACCTTTGGCCACATCGACATTCTGGTGAACAACGCGGGCATCACAAGGGACGGCCTGCTCATGATGATGAAGCCGGAGGACTTTGACGCCGTCATCGCCGCCAACCTCCGGGGCGCCTTCCTCTGCATGAAGGCCGTGGCCCGGCAGATGGTGAAGCAGCGCTATGGCCGCATCGTGAACCTCTCCAGCGTGGTGGGTCTCCGGGGCAACGCCGGACAGGTGAACTACGCCGCCAGCAAAGCCGGCGTCATCGGTATGACCAAATCCCTCGCCAAGGAGCTGGCGGGACGGAACATCACCGTCAACGCCGTGGCCCCCGGCTTTATCGACACGGATATGACCGCCGCGCTGACGGAGACCGCGAAAAACGCCGCCCTCGGCTCCATTCCCATGGGCCGCATGGGCACGCCGGAAAACGTGGCCAAGGCCGTGGCCTTTTTAGCGGGTGAGGACGCGGGCTACATCACCGGGCAGGTTTTGGCCGTTGACGGCGGCATGAGTATGTAAGGAGGAACGCGACATGGAACGACGCAGAGTTGTTATCACCGGTCTGGGGGCTGTGACCCCCATTGGACTGACGGCGGGAGAAAGCTGGCAGGCCGTGAAAAACGGCGTGTGCGGCATCGGCCCCATCACCCATTACGATCCCGCCGCCCAGAAGGTGAAGCTGGCGGCAGAGGTAAAGGGCTTCGACCCGGAGGCCCTGCTGGGCCGTCAGGAATCCAAGCGCATGGGCCGCTTCACCCAGTTCGCCGTGGCGGCGGCCCGGGAGGCCCTGTCCGACGCCGGTTTCTCCGTGGAGCAGGCGGAGGCGGACCGCTGCGGTGTGATCCTCTCCAGCGGCATCGGCGGACAGGCCATCACCGAGGCGGAGCACAGCCGGGGGCAGGAAAAGGGCTTCGACCGGGTCTCCCCCTTCTACGTCCCCACCGCCATCTGCAACATGGCGGCGGGTCAGGTGGCCATCGACGCGGGCTTCCGGGCCATGTGCTCCTGCCCTGTCACCGCCTGCGCCGGGGGCACCAACGCCGTGGGCGACGCGTTCCACTACATTCGGGACGGCTACGCCGAGGTCATGCTCTGCGGCGGCACCGAGGCCTCCATCACGCCCATGTCCATCGGCGGCTTCACCTCCATGAAGGCCCTGACCCAGACGGAGGACCCCGACCGGGCCTCCATTCCCTTTGACGCGGAGCGCAGCGGCTTCGTCATGGGCGAGGGCGCGGGCGTGCTGCTTCTGGAAGAATTGGAGCACGCCAAGGCCCGGGGGGCCAAGATCTACGCCGAGGTGGCGGGCTACGGCGCCACCTGCGACGCTCACCACATCACCGCTCCCCTTGCGGACGGCAGCGGCGGCGCCAAGGCCATGGCCATGGCGCTGACCGACGGCGGCGTTGCGCCGGAGCAGGTGGGCTACATCAACGCCCACGGCACCTCTACCCACCTCAACGACGCCGGGGAGACCGCCGCGGTGAAAACCGTGTTTGGCCCTCACGCCTATCAGCTGGCTATGAGCTCCACCAAGTCCATGACCGGACATATGCTGGGAGCCGCCGGCGCCGTGGAAGCCATCTTCACCGCCCTGAGCCTGCGGGACGGCTTCCTCCCCGCCACCATCCACTATCAGACCCCGGACCCGGACTGCGATCTGGATGTGGTGCCCAACGAGGGCCGTCCGGCGGACATCCGGTACGCCCTGAGCAACTCTCTGGGCTTCGGCGGACACAACGGCAGCCTGCTGCTGAAGAAATGGGAGGACTGACATGGGCTTGCAGTTAAATTCCAATGAGATCGCCGAGATCCTGCCCCACCGCTACCCCTTCGCGCTGGTGGACCGCATCACCGACGGGGAATCCGGCGTGTGGGCCAAGGGCATCAAGTGCGTCAGCGTGGGCGAGCCGTTTTTCTGCGGCCACTTCCCCCAAAAGCACGTCATGCCCGGCGTGCTGATCTTAGAGGCGCTGGCCCAGGTGGGGGCCGTGGCGATTTTGTCCCTGCCGGAGAACCGGGGGAAGATCGCCCTGTTCGGCGGCGTGAAAAACGCCCGGTTCAAGCGGCAGGTCATCCCCGGAGACGTTCTGGAGCTGGAATGTACCCTCACGAAGCGCCGGGGTCCGGTGGGCATCGGCGTCTGCACCACCACCGTGAACGGCGAGACCGCCTGCACCGCGGAGCTGATCTTCGCCATTCAGTGACGGCCTCTCCCCTTTCGGATGCTCAAGCTTGTTATTCCAAATTACAGCACAGCAGCGGCAAATTGCCGCTGCTGTTGTTCATTTACGGATATATGTCCGCCATATTCCGTCCAATGATCCTACAAAGTGCCCGTTTTCTTCACCAAAATGCACAAAATTTAAAAATTTTGCCGCAAAGAATTGACGGCGGCAGGTGCTATCCATATAATAAAAGCTCGGACTCGGCTCACACCTAAATTGGAAGCCGGGCAAAACAGAGCATACGGCAGGCCCCCTGTTCCCTATGGGCGGCCCGCGCCGATACGGTATGAAAAATGGTGGCAAAATGGCAAAACAGAGAACGACCCCGACCGCAAAACGGAATCACGGATTTACACTGATGGAGATGCTGATCGTTGTGGCGATCATCGCCGTTCTGGTGGCCGTCGCGATCCCGACTTTCAGTTCACAGCTTCACAAGGCGCGCGTCGCAACCGACTGGGCCAACGTGCGAAGCTATTACGCCCAGCTCCAATATGAGTTCATGGAGACGGGGGAGATTAACGACACATATCTCAGTCGATGGGATGGAACGATAAAATCAGCGTTCACTTCCTTCAAATTAAACGGACAAGAAATCAAACTCAAAGCAGGCTATATCTGGGTAATAAAAAATAATGGTGGCAAACCCGGATACAACATTCTTTATGCATGTAATGAAAATCGCATCGAATGCCAATTGGTCCTATGAACTGACCCCGGCAAAGAAGCAGAAAAACCTATTTGCTCCCTTCCCCCGTTGGCAAGGGAGACGAACCCGGGCGCTGTGCAAGCACAGCGCCCGGGGTTTTTGTATCTTTGGCAGCAGATTGAGAGACTCAAGTGAATGAAATGACAAAAAAGCTACGAAGCAGCGATATCAAGTAGGCTTTTCTAAAATAACATGACTGGGTTCTACGGTTACCGAATGAGCCGAAAGATGATCACCATTGTTCGGCAAGTAGAAAATCCGCGAGGTGAACGATCCGGATGCCGTCCTCGATGCCGGTATCCATCTCGTTGAGGGTCACAACATATTTGGGGTAATGATCGCGGATCTCCATCAGGTTCCTCACTTCGCGGTCCGATGCTTCTGGAATCTGGACGCAGACCTGCACATAAACGCGCTCGTCGCGGCGCGTTGCAACAAAGTCGATCTCCTTTGTATCGTTCTTGCCGATGTAAACATCGTAGCCGCGGCGCTTCAATTCGAGGTATACGATGTTCTCCATCGCGCCGTCCAGCATTTTGCGGTTATAACCCAGCAGCGCGTATTTCAGGGAGACATCGGCAAGATAATACTTCTCCTGCGTTTTCAGGATACTCTTGCCTTGCAGGTCATAGCGTTCGCAGGGATAGATAATAAGCGCCTGCTCCAGCCAGCGCAGATAGTTATAGATGCTCTCCACCGAAACCTTGCGATGCTCGCTCTTTAAGA
>OGGJ01001547.1_pt1 | contig 18578 bp, 18 predicted proteins | sample 1571071 | NCBI WGS metagenome assembly OGGJ01 (sample SAMEA2581954, study PRJEB24529) | metagenome | biome: Human gut stool | place: China | collected 2011
GACATACTCCCCGGAAGTTACCTCCTTGCGGAGCAATCTCCCGGTTCATCGCAGTTGCAAACGCCTCCGGGTGTGTAGCACCCTTCACGCGCGTACCCACATATAATAAAGGAAAAATCCCCTTGTGTCAAGGGGATTTTTCTATTTTGTCTACAAAATTTTCACTTATTTTTTGTGGTTTTCGCCCATCACGCCATCGTGTTCACCGTGCCCACGAACAGCGGCACATTGCTGTTGTCAAAGATCACGAACAGGAACGGCCTGTCCAGGTCCATCTCCACAGTGGGCGGCACCTCCATCATGGCCGAGTCCGCGCAGACGATCTCCGTGTAGGCCGCAGCCTCCACACCCTCCTCGTCGATCTTCACCCGGGCGGCCTGCATGGCGCTGCTGAGGAACGCGCCGTTGTCCGTCAGCGGGGTAAAATCCGCCTCCGCCATGTCAAAAGCATCCGTCACGCCCAGTGCCTGCAGCACCCCGTTCAGCTCGGTGGAGGACTTCACATCGAACTTGGGCACGGACCACACCAGTTCCGCGGCGCTGTAGTCCCCGGTCAGCTCCGTCAGGAGCCCCTGCCGCTGCAAAAGGCTCTCCGGCGTCACGCCCTCGTCCGGCAGCACGAACACCATGCGGCCATAGTTCAGCGACCGGAGCGCGGCAGTGTAGCCGTCACCCTTCCGATAGCTGCCGCTCTCCGTCCGGTGCATGAACTCCGTTTTCTGCTTCGCGCCGTTGGCGGCGGTGAACGTGTCCTGCTTCGTCTGACTGCTCTTAAAGGCGTCCTGCCAGCCGGACTTGTAGTAGATGGTGTTATACAGCCGCAGCAGGTCGTTCCCATCGGTGCGGATGTTCCCCGTCTCCTCGGACAGCAATCCGCCGGTGTTTTGGTTCAGCCAGCCGGCGATGGCCTTGTCCGCCTCCGCCGTGCCCATGGGCACCCGGTAGGAGGACGCATAGTACCAGTCCGCCAGCGCGTCCACGGCCTCCTGCTTCACCTGGGCGTTTTCCCGCAGGAACGCGCCGTTGGCCAGACGGCACACCGACCGCCCGTCGTCCAGATACACGCTCATCCACAGGTCGCGCACCGACTGCCGCAGCGTCTCGCTGTCGGCCGCGCCCAGCAGGTCCAACACCTGCTGCTTCGTGTCCCCATCGGTCATCTCCGTCAGCATGCTGAGCGCCGCATACAGACTGATGGGCGAATACACCCGGTTCTCGCTGTCGGCGAAGATCCTGCCCAGCGTCCTTTCCGCAAACGCCGTTACCGCGCCGCCGTCCGGCTCCGCATCCAGCTTGCCCAGCTTTTGCAGCGCCTCCCGGTACTCGGTGTACGCCGCGTCGTAGGCGTCCCAGTCGCCCTCACCGTTTTCATCGAAGTAGTCCTCAAACCGCGGCTCCGCCGGGTACGCAGGGTACGCCGCCTCTTTGACCACATACTGCGTCAGATCCACCGCCGCTGCCGGTCCCTCCGCCCTGCAGGTTATCACCTCTTTCGAACCGCAGCCCGCCAGCATCAGCCCCGCCAGCACCGCACAGCATATCGCTCTTACTCGCTTCATGGGAAATACCTCCTTTTCTTCCTTCTGCCCCTTTGACGGATATGCGCCGCGATTTGTTCCCAGCTGAAAAAAGACCGCCCACAGGCGGTCTTTTTTATATTCAGATACGTTTCCACTTTGCACCGCCGGGTACGTCGGTGATCTCGATTCCCTGCGCCTTCAGCTCATCGCGGATACGGTCGGCCTCGGCAAAATTCTTCGCCTTCTTGGCATCGGCGCGGGCGCGGATCAGCGCCTCCACCTCTGCGTTGGTCTCGCCGTCCTCGCTGATGACGGCGAACTCGCCGGCAGTGGGGGCGGCGGCCTGCTTGGCGCGGAGGGCGGCGGCCTTCTCCAGCAGCTTCAGGCCCAGCACGGTGTCGAAACTGTCCAGCAGGGCCAGCTTGGTCTTGTCATTGGTCTTGGCCTTCAGCACGTCATACAGCACGGTGACAGCCATGGAGGTGTTCAGGTCGTTATCCATGGCCGCCATGAACTTGGCCTTGTACTCGTCAAAGGCAGCCTGATCCACGTCTCCCTCATCCTTCAGCGCCGCGATCTTGCTCAGCAGCTTGTTGTAGGCCACGGTGGCGTTGTCCAGGTTCTCCCAGGTGAACACCAGACTCTTGCGGTAGTGGCTCTGCAGGCAGAAGAACCGGTAGGCCAGCGGGTCGTAGCCCTTCTCCTCCAGCAGGGAGACAGTGAGGAACTCGCCCTTGGACTTGGACATCTTGCCGTGGTCGGTGTTCAGGTGCGCCACATGGCACCAGTGAGGGCACCAGGGATGGCCCAGATAGCTCTCGCTCTGGGCGATCTCATTGGTATGGTGGGGGAAGGCGTTGTCCACGCCGCCGCAGTGCAGGTCCAGATACTCGCCGTTGTACTTCATGGAAATACCGGAGCACTCAATGTGCCAGCCGGGATAGCCCACGCCCCAGGGAGAGTCCCATTTCAGCGCCTGGTCCTCGAACTTGGACTTGGTGAACCACAGCACAAAGTCGTTCTTGTTGCGCTTGTTGGTGTCCTCCTCCACGCCCTCGCGGACGCCCACAGCCAGATCCTCCTCGTTGTGATCGTTGAAGATGTAGTACCGCTTCAGCTTACTGGTGTCGAAATACACGTTGCCGCCGGCCAGATATGCATACCCGGTGTCGATGAGCTTGGTGATGATCCTGATATAGTCGTCAATGAGGCCGGTAGCGGGCTGCACCACGTCCGGGCGCTTGATGTTCAGCTTCCGGCAGTCCTCGAAAAACGCGTCGGTGTAATACTTGGCGATCTCCATGACGGTCTTGTGCTCGCGCTTGGCGCCCTTGAGCATCTTGTCCTCGCCCTCATCGGCATCAGAGGTCAGGTGTCCCACGTCGGTGATGTTCATGACGCGGTTCACGTCGTAGCCCGCGTAGCGCAGGTATTTCTCCAGCACGTCCTCCATGATATAGGAGCGCAGGTTACCGATGTGGGCGAAGTGGTACACGGTGGGGCCGCAGGTGTACATCTCCACATGGCCGGGGGTGTGGGTCTTGAACTCCTCTTTCTTGTGGGTGGCGGAATTATACAGATACATAACGGTTCTCCTTCTATCTACATTATATTATTATGCCGAACAAAAACGCCTCCCATGCCGTAGGGCATGAGAGGCGAAAAAGGCTTCGCGGTTCCACTCTCGTTTATCACTCAAGTCCGGCCATAACGCAGGCCATGCGGAGGGCATCCACATCCCTCACGCTCCCGGACGCACTTTCTGCCCGCAGCGGGTAAAGGGGCTTGCAGCCGGCGGCCCCCTCTCTCTTTCCCCGTGGGATGGACATACTCTTTCCGATCAACGCGCTATTCGGTTCAGTTAATAGTAACAGGAATTTCCCCGCCTGTCAAGTGCTCTGTTTCCGCGGCGGGTACGCCTCCCGCCGGTCTGTCAGCCCCAGTAAGTAGTCAACGCTGACATCGTAATACCGTGCTATCCGTATCAGCACATCCGTCGGTATATCTCTTTTTCCCGATTCGTAATAAGAATAGCAGACCTGCGTGCACTGTAAATACTCCGCCATGTCCTGCTGCCGCAAGTCCGCATCCTCCCGGAGATCGCGTATTCGTTGATACATTCTGCACCTCACCGCTTGAGATACAAAAAGTATAGGCAAAACATTTTGTTTTATTGACAAATATAACAAACTGTTATACAATATACAAAAACAGAGGGAGGTCTTATTGTGGACAAACAAACCCGCCCCGGAGAGAACGAAGCTGTCGCCAGCGTAGTCCTCGGTATCGTTTCATGCGTATTGGTTGTGCCCCTCTTTCTCACCGCACAACGTTATAACCCCATTTTGTATACCGCCATTCCCGCTGGATTATCTGGATTTTTTGGTATCGTTTTGTCCCATATATCTACGAAGAAAGGAAACTGCGGCAATCTCCGCCTTGCAGGGCTAATTCTTTCTTGGGTCGGTGCCATTTTTTCTGTGGTTTTCTGCGGCGTCCTTTTGGACTTCCTAAGAAGACTCTCTCGCTTCTCTTGATGGGCAACAAAAAAGAACGGCTTGCGCCGTTCTTTTTTGTTGTCATTTGACCTCTTTGAACACGTCGGCGTTTTTGGCGAAGTATTCGATGCCGGAATACACGGTTGTCACCAGGATGACGCCCTGACACACATAGTTCAACACCTGAGGAATACCCAGCAGGATCAGGCAGATACACACCATAGTACTGGCTGTCTTGACCTTACCGGACCAGCCGGCAGCGATGACGCGCCCCTTTTCCACGGCCACAAGGCGCATGCCGGACACGGCAAACTCCCGCAGCAGCACGATGGCCAACACCCACGCGAAGAAGGTGCCCTCCTCCACGAACCAGCACAACGCCGCCATCACCAGACACTTGTCCGCCAGCGGATCCATGAATTTCCCGAAATCGGAGACCTGATTATAGTGCCGGGCAATGTAGCCGTCCAGCAGGTCGGTCAGACAGGCCACGATGTAGATACCCAACGCCACGTAGCGGCTGCCGGGAAAGCCCCAGTACAGCACCACCAAGAACGCGGGGATCATCAGCACCCGCAGGATCGTCAGTTTGTTCGCCGTAGTCATATATGTATCCACCTTTCGCTTTTATCTCTCGCAGCATTATAGCACAGTGCCGTGCAAAGGGAAAGCCCCCTTTTACTCCGCCAACTCGCCGGTCAGCTCACCGTCCATGGCACCGGTGATACGCACCGGCACGAACTCACCCGCCTCCACCTCATGGTCGGCAGTAAAGTAGATACGCCCGTCAATATCCGGGCTCTCGGCGTAGCTGCGCCCCACGAACTGCATAGCCTCCTGGTCGAAGCCATCGCACAGCACCTCTGCCACAGTGCCCATACGGCTGTCGTTGAAGTCGTCCATGATCCGGGACTGTACGTCCACCACCAGCTCCGCCCGGCGCTCGGCCTCGGCGGTGTCCACACGGTTCAGCATACGCGCCGCCGGTGTCCCCTCCTCCGGGGAGTAGGGGAACACGCCCGCCCGTTCGATGCGGACCTCCTGTAAAAATTCGCACAGCTCCTCAAACGCCGCCTCATCCTCGAAGGGCAGACCGGTGATAAGGCTGGTCCGCAGCACCAGGCCGGGGATACGCGCCCGCAGCTCACGGAACAGTGCCAGCAGCTCTGCCTTGTTGCCCCGGCGGTTCATGGCCTTCAGCACACTGTCATTGCAGTGCTGGATGGGGATATCCAGATAGGGCAATACCTTCTCCTCCGCGGCGATGGTGTCGATCAGCTCGTCGGTAAACTCATCCGGATACAGATAGTGCAGCCGGATCCAGCGGAAGTCCAGCTTACACAGCTCCCGCAGCAGCGCCGCCAGCTTCTTTTCGCCGTACAGGTCGATGCCGTAGCGGGTGATATCCTGGGCGATGACGATGCACTCCTTCACCCCGGCGTCAGCCAGATGCTTCGCCTCGACCAGCACATCCTCCATGCGGCGGCTGCGGTATTTCCCGCGCAGAGAAGGTATCACGCAATAGGCGCAGCGGTTGTCGCAGCCCTCGGCAATACGCAGATAGGCATAGTGCCCCGGCGTAGTCAGCACCCGGTCGAATTCGTCGATCATCCCGTGGATATCGGCAAAGCGCCGGGGCGTACCGCCGGCCATCATTTCCGAGAGCGCCGGGACGATCTCACCGTAGCTGCCGGTGCCCATGATACCGTCCACCTCGGGCAGCTCGTCCAGTATCTCCTGCTGGTAGCGCTGGGTCAGACACCCCGTCACCAGTATCTTGCCCACCTGCCCCTCGGCCTTCAACGCTGCCACGGACAATATGGTGTCGATCGCCTCCTCCTTGGCGCTGTCGATAAACCCGCAGGTGTTGATGACCACCGCGTCCGCACCGGCGGGTGCCTTCAGCAGCGTATGCCCCGCATCGCGGCACAGGGCCATCATCTGCTCTGTGTTCACCAAATTCTTGGCACAGCCAAGGGAAATAAATGCAACCTTCACGTTGTATACCTCACGTCTCGTCTATTTCCTGCCCCCACTCATTGAGCACGGGCCGTATGTCATTCCAGGAAAACCCACGCCGCTGCAATGCCGCGGCCAGCTTCCGGCTGTCCTCCTGTGTCATGGGCCGCCCACGCAGTCTGGCAGCCACCACCTTCCGCACAGCATCCGCCGCCGGGGGCAGCTGTGCCAGCGCCTCGTCCCACAGCTCCCGGGGCACGCCCCGGCGGTGCAGTTCCTGTTTCACCCGGCCCGGGCCATAACCCATGGCCCCGTAATGCCGCACGATAACGCCGGCATAGCCCTCGTCATCCACTGCGCCGAGCGTCTCCAGCCAGTCGGCGGTGTCCGCCGCCTGCTCCTCTGTGGCGCCCTTTTTTGTCAGACGGTGCTGTACCTCTTTTTTGGACAGCATCCGTCCCGACGCCATCCGCGCCGCGGTCTGCTTCAGCTGAGACTGCTGTGCCGCCGCCTGTAATTCTACCACAAGCGCCGGCGACAAGTCCATACCTTTGTATAAACCAAAGCGCAGAAGCTCCGCGCCGGTGATCCGAAGGAGGTCGCCCCCCTCCAGAAACACCAGCACGCGCTCCTGCTTGTGCTTTGATTTTTCAATGCGCTCGATCCGCATCAGTCTTCGTCGTCAAAATCGTCGGCGGACACGTCCACCGCCCGTCCGGCGGCCTTGGCCGCTACCCGGGACTGGCTGCCCATCAGCTTGTGGAAGTTCTCACGCACCGCCGTCTCCAACTTATCCGCCTCGTCCGGATGGTCGCGGAAGTACTGCTTGGCAGCATCACGGCCCTGTCCTAGGCGCAGCTCACCCATATTGAACCAGGAACCACTCTTCTGCACCAGGTCCAGCTTCACCGCCAGATCCAGCAGATCGCCCAGCTTGCTGATGCCCTCACCATACATGATATCAAACTCCGCCTCCCGGAACGGAGGCGCCACCTTGTTCTTCACCACCTTGGCCCGGGTACGGTTGCCGATGACCTCGCCGCCGGACTTCAACGTCTCGATACGGCGCACGTCAATGCGGACGGAGGCATAAAACTTCAGCGCACGGCCGCCGGTGGTGACCTCCGGGTTGCCATACATGACGCCCACCTTCTCGCGCAGCTGGTTGATGAAGATAACGATGGAATTAGTCTTGTTGATGATACCCGTCAGCTTGCGCAGCGCCTGGCTCATCAGTCGGGCATGCAGGCCCACAAAACTGTCACCCATCTCGCCCTCGATCTCCGCCCGGGGCACCAGCGCCGCCACGGAGTCCACCACCACTACGTCGATGGCTCCGCTGCGGACCAGGGCCTCGGTGATCTCCAGCGCCTGCTCGCCGGTGTCCGGCTGGGAGATCAGCATATCCTCCACGTTAACGCCCAGCGCCTTGGCATAGGTGGGGTCCAGAGCATGCTCCGCGTCCACAAAGGCTACCTCGCCGCCCATTTTCTGAGCCTCGGCCAGCACGTGCAGTGCCAGCGTGGTCTTACCGGAGGACTCCGGTCCGTAGATCTCCACAATACGGCCCCGGGGCAGGCCGCCGATACCCAGCGCCAGATCCAGCGACAGTGAGCCGGTAGGAATGGACTCCACATTCAGCGTACTCTCCGCACCGTAGCGCATGATCGACCCCTTGCCGTACATCTTCTCGATCTGCTGCATGGCCGTCTCCAGCGCCTTCTTTTTGTCGGATACCACCGGTGCCGGGGCGACAGGTTCTTTTTTGACTGCCATAGTTCCGTCCTCCTCAAGTTCTGATGTATCTAAGATATCTCCCCAACTGTCCCAAAAAACGGACAGCCAACGTACGCTGTCAAAGCTCCGAGCACAGCACACCCTCTACCACCCGGGGAATACCGTTCAAGTCCGGGGTGATCTCCAGGTCGCCGAAGCCCACGCTCCGCATGATCCGCAGCACCTCGTCTGCCTGGCCGATACCCACCTCGAACAACAGCCGTCCGCCCACGCGGAGCGCTGTCGTCCAGTATCCGGCGATCGCTCGATAGAAGTCCAGCCCATCCGTGCCGCCCCGCAATGCCAGATGCGGCTCGTAGTCCCGCACAGACGCGTCCAGCTCCGCGATATCTCCATCGGGGATATAGGGCGGATTGGACACGATGCAGTCAAATTCTCCCAGATGGGCCGGCGGCTTCTCCCGCGCGTCCAGCTGCAGGGACACCACCCGCCCGGTCAGGTCATTGCGGCGGATGTTCTGGCGGCAGATACGCAGTGCACCCTCGTCCAGCTCGCCCAACACCACATGGCTCTCCGGCGCGTTTTTGGCCAGGGCCAGACCGATACAGCCCGAACCGGCACACAGGTCCAGCACCCGGGGCTCGGCCACGGTCTTCAGGTACGTCAGCGCCCGATCCACCAATACCTCGGTGTCCGGCCGGGGGATCAGCACGCTCTCAGAGATATCCAGCGGCAGGCCGTAGAACTCCCACTCGCCGATCAGGTACGCCACCGGCTCGCCGGCCAGATGGCGCTCCGCCAGGCGGCGCACCTGCTGTTCCACCGACTCCGGCACGTACAGCCGGCCATCCCGGCTCAACGCCTCCCGGGTCTTCCCGGAGGCGCAGCATACCAACTCCCGAGACTCCAGCGTGGGATCGGGCAGTCCTGCCCGCAGGAATTGCTGCCGCACGTCCAAATACAAATTGTTATATGTGATCGCCATAATACGTACCGTTTTCACTTTCTTCGGTATTTTTCGGCGCTCTCCGCGGTTTTGCGCCCCGCCGCGCGACCCCGGCTTACCAGGTGTCGGTACCCTTCTCCTCCGGGATGACCAGCTTCATGGCCTCGATCGCCACCTCGATCATGCTGTCGTCCGGCTCGTGGGTCGTAAAGTTCTGCAGCCACATACCGGGGGCAGAGAGGACGCGCGTCAGCGCATTGTCGTGCGCCCCCACCATGCGGTTAAACTCGTAGGTAATGCCCACTACGGGCACCAGCAGCAGCAGCTTCACGCCCACACGGACCCACACGCTCTGCCAGTTGATGTAGGGGAACACCAGGCTGGAGACAATGATGGACACGATGATGACCACAAACAGGAAACTGGTGCCGCAGCGGGGGTGGTGCCGGGGCTGGATACGAACGTTCTCCACCGTCAGCGGCAATCCCGCCTCATAGCAGAAAATGGTCTTGTGCTCCGCGCCGTGGTAGCAGAACACCCGGTATACGTCCTTCTGTCTGGAGCAGAGGATCATGTACGCCAGCAGCACCAGGATCTTGACCACACCCTCGATCAGGTTATGGAGTGCAGGGGTCGTGGCATGAAACAGCCCCGCCAGAAACGTAGGCAGCAGCATGAACAGCACCAGCATCAAGCCGATGCTCAGCACCACTGAAAAGCCCACCAGCAGCGATTGCAGTTTCTCCGCCGGCACGTGCTTGTTGAGCCATTCCTCCAGCTTGTCCGGCTTGGCATTCTCGTCCTCCGGGAAGTAATCTGCCGAGAACATCAGTGCCTTAACGCCGGTGATCATGGAGCCGATGAACGTCACCGCGCCCCGCAGAATGGGAACGCCCAAAATGGGGTAGTTGGCCTTGACGAATTTGCGCTGGGTGACCTTGGTGACCAGGCCCTCCGGCGAACGGACCACAATTGCGTCCTTCTCCGGGCCACGCATAAGTATTCCCTCGATCAGCGCCTGTCCGCCAATACTGGTACGGAAAGCGCCCTTTTTCTTTTCCATAGGTCTGCTGAATTCCTTTCTGACGCAAGCATAGCACAGCTCGCAATAAAATGCAACACTTGTTCGAGTTTTTTCTGTTTTTTTACAATTCCTGTTCAGCCTGCTTTTTCAGCGGCAAATACACCGTAACTACGGTGCCGCCGCCCTCGGCGTTGGCGATGTCCAGTCGTCCACCGTGGCGCTGGACGATCTCATCGCAGACCGCCAGACCGATGCCGCTGCCCCGGGCCTTGGATGAGCCCTTGTAGAACTTCTGCTTCACATAAGGCAGCTCCGCTTCCGGTATGCCGGGGCCGAAGTCCCGGATGGTGATCACATACTCCCCTTCCTGCTGGCTCAGATGCACAGCGATGCGCTTGCCGCTGCCGCCGTGCTTGGCCGCATTGTCCAGCAGATTGCAGAATACCTGCTTCAGGCGTTCCGGGTCGCCGGAGATGACCTCGCCGTACTCCGCCCGATCACTGGAATACTCCAGGGCAATGCCGTCCTGACGAAACAGCTCCCGGTAGCTGTACACCGCGTCCTCCAACTCCGCCTGCAGATCGGTGTCCTCCACCTGCAGGGTGAAGCGCCCATCCTCCAAGCGGGAAAATTGCAGCAGTTCCTCCACCATATTGGTCAGACGGCGGGACTCCTTCACCATGATCTGCACGCCGCGCTTGATCTGCTGCACGTCGTTGGACTCGTCTGCCAGCAGCGTTTCACCCCACCCGTTGATCGCCGTCAGTGGTGTCCGCAGCTCATGGGACACCGAGGAGATGAACTCGGACTTCATTCGTCCGCTCTCGCCGATCTTTCGGGACATATCGTTGATGTTGTCCACCAACTCGCCCATTTCGTCGGAGTACTTGTTGGGTATCTGCACGCCGTAGCTGCCGCCGGAGATACGCTTGGCCGCCTCTGACACGGCGGACACGGGGGCCACCACATTGTTGATGAAGATCATACTGGACATGACGATCAATCCTACCACCGCCAGCATGACGCCGGCCACCAGCAGGACCGTCAGCAGCACCTGCCGGTCGATGTTCCCGATGGCGGTAACGTAGCGCATAACGCCCACCACCTGGCCGTTGAACTTCAGCAGGCCGGACACCGCCAGAATACGCTCCCCGGTGACGCTGTCACGGCCGATGTAGTCCTGCACCGTGCCGCTTTCCAGCGCCCGCAGTATCTCCGGCGTGCTGGGGTAGGTGCCGGTGGTGACGCCCCGGGTCGTGACCTCCACGCGGCCGGAGCTGTTAAGGAACTGCAGCTCGATCTTGTCGCTGTCGTCAAAGGCGGCGGCGTAGATCGTCGCGCTGCGGTAATACTCCCGATAGCTGGTCATCACATAGGTGTTGAAATAGTCCGCGCCCGCCGCGGCCTTTGCCCGCAGTGTAGAGCGCGCACTGTTGTAGTAGTTGCTGGCAAAACCCACGGAGATGAGCACGCCCACCAACAGCAATATGACCAGCACCGGCCCCATGCTGCCGGTGAGCCACCGGCGGCGCAGGCCCTGCACTTTATGCTTCTTTCCTGCCAAGGCGTTCATCTCCTTTCATCGCAAAATAAGGCGTAGCGCACCCACGGGCGCGGCGCAAAGCCTGACAGCGAGAGACTTTTTTCCCAGGACGAGCCACAGCGGCGCAGGCGTACTGTGTGTACGTCAAGCCGCTGCAACGAAGTACTGGCGGAAAAGCTCTGCTGTCACAGCCCCCATTTGTAGCCGAAGCCCCAGATCGTCGTAATATAGGTTGGGTTCGTGGCATTGTCCTCGATCTTCAGCCGCAGGCGCCGGATATTCACGTCCACGATCTTGAGCTCGCCGAAATAGTCGTGGCCCCAGACCAAGTCCAGGATCTCCTCGCGGGAGAGCGCCTTGCCGGGGTTCTCCATAAACATCTTCATGATGGCGTACTCCACCTGGGTGAGCTTGATCCGCTGACCGTTCTTCTCCAGAGTACGGTTGCGGGTGTTCAGCAGGAAGGGCGGCTGGTCGATCTCACCGGCGTCCACGACACCGCCGCCGGATCGGCGCATCAGCGCGTCCACGCGGGCGGTCAGCTCCGCCGGGGAGAAGGGCTTTGTCACATAGTCGTCGGCACCGGTCATCAGCCCCGTCACCTTATCCATTTCCTGGGACCGTGCGGTAAGCATAATGATACCGATGGCAGCGTTGGTGGCGCGGATACGGCGGCAAACCTCAAACCCATCAATACCGGGCAGCATAATGTCCAGCAACGCCACCCGGACATCGCTGTGGATCTTCAGCTTTTCCAGTGCCTCCTCGCCTGTTTCCGCCTCCACCACCTCGTAGCCGGCGCGGCGGAGATTGATAACGATAAAGCTGCGGATGCTGGACTCGTCCTCCAGTACCAGTACCTTTTTCATGGCAGTCCCTCCTTGTCAGTTGCTCCAGCTGCCTACGATGAGGCTGAAGCTGCGGCGCAGCAGATCCTCATCCATGCCGTAATAGGCCGCCGCGTCATTCAGCTCACCGGCGTAGATGGTGGCTGTCTGGCGGCGCAGCAGCACCCTCTTGCCCATGCGGCCGCGGTTCTCCCGGTTCTCACCGGTGATGGTGTACAGGCTCAGCACCGGATCCCCGTTGATCGCCAGGCTGAACTGATTTTCATTGCTGATGCTGGTGGTGGCGGTCTCCACGCTCCAGTCCCACCAGCTCTCCGGTATGGTGAAATACCACCCGCAGGACAGGCTGTGGTACGTCTTGGCCACGGTGGACAACTGCCCGTCGCCGTTGCAGCAAAGCCAACTGACCAGACCGTCCGTCTGCTCCGCTGTCCAACTGGTATCCGGACTGGGCAGCTCAATGATCCCGTCGCCGTTGATATCCTGGGGCAGCAGCTGACGATAGGGAAACACGGCGTTGGACACGCCGGTGCTGCTGCCGCTGAGTGCCAGATTCACCAGTCCCAGATCCTGGCGGAACACCAGAATATCCGTGGCGGCCATACCCTGCTCGTCCACACCGGTGATATACAGCGCCGGCGTGTCGGCATCCAGCCGACCGCTGACCAGGCTGCCCCGGTTCACCGAGGCCATGGTGCTGGACAGCACGCAGCGGTAGGCCACGCCCATCTGCTCATCCTGCCAGCCGTAGAACTCCGCCACCGGCTGGCTGTCCGCGTCGGTGCGAAGCACCAGCAGGCTGGGGATACCGTCACCATTCAGATCCTGTATGGTAAAGCGCGTGTAGCCGCTGGACATCAGCGCCACTGGCTCCCGCGCCACGGTGTACACCGCCACGGTCTGCACCTCGGCGCTGATACGCCAGCCCACGATCAGCTCACGCCGGCCGTCGCCGTTCAGGTCCTGATAGTATACGCTGTCGATGGCGGTGCCGCTGCTCTCGATGGTGCAGTAGCGGGCATAGCTGCCGCCCTCGATCTTAAATACAAATATTTTCAGCGGCTTTTCGTCGCTGCTCATGCGGAAAAAGGCCAGGGCCTCCTGCTGTCCGTCGCCGTCCAAGTCAGCCATCTGCACCGACTGGATATTCCGCCCGCCGGTAGGTGAGGCGTACTCATAACCCTTTGTGATCAGTGCCTCCAGCTCTTGGGTCAGGCCGGTGTACTCCTCCGCCATTCGCGGCAGGGTAAACAGTTCCTCCACCGAATCGTCAGAGAAACCGCAGCCGGTCAATGCCGCTGCCAGCAGCGCCAGCAGCCCGACCAGGCAGATATACCGTTTAAAACGCCGCATACAGCAGCACCTCCCTCCGGGTCATACTCTTACTAAAATATCATACCACATCTTGCGCCGCTTTGGTAGAGGGAAAATCGTAAATAAACAGCAAATTAATGCCGGACGCAGAGAGCACCCCTTTCGGGGTGCTCTCTGTATTCCCCTGCCGGTGCAGGGAGGAAGACATCAGCCGTGGGAGGGATATCCTCTTAGGCATCGCGGCGGCCACGCCTCCCGCACAGCTTTACCGCGCCGGCCAGCGACAGGGCGGCGACCTCAGCGTATACGGCAATTCCCGCGTCAAAGGTCGTGGGGCTGACCGTCCTTTTCACAGGTGCAGGGGGCTCGCTGTAGTAATAGGCGGCCGCCGTGTAGGACACGGAGGGCTTGGGGAACTCCAGAGCCTCACCCTGCCCACCGACTGTGGCTACCGGTGTCAAGATCGCGCTCTCATTGGTATAAAGCGCCTTTGACACGTCTACGTGTGTGGTGGTGTCATCCACATAACCGTCCCCATTCAGATCCATCACACCGTGGGTGCCGGCGGCGGGCGTACCGGCGAGCTTTACAGTGTAGGAAAGCTTGACCGGGGCAAAGTTGGAGACCGGTTCGTTGATTTCCCATGTGAAGCTGTCGGCGGCACCGTTGTACTCTATCTTGAAGCGGTAATTACTCTCATTCTGGTCGCCACCGAAGTAGGTCACATTTTCATCCTGCTTATATTGCAGTTCTTGCCCGCCAACGGTGAGACAAAACGTGCCGGGAACGAGATCGAAACTCTTGCCGACAGTATCCACCACAGCGGAACCCTTATCAACAGCGTAGAGGACTTTATGTTGGATTGAGTTAAAATCGACTGCTCTCCCTCCCGCCAGTCTGTCCATAAAGGCGGTACCCCACTGCCGTGTTTCCCTTGCCAACACGGCATGGCACTGATAGCCCCTCTCCTGCATCGCTTTGTAGGTACTCTCTGTCAGGCGCAGGGCTTTCTCCACATTTGAAACGTTTTCCTTTTTCTGCAGCAGTTTGCTATTATCGGTCGGAGCCTGCCCAGTATATTGATAGTCCCAATCCTCGTTGTCATTGTCTGTCCCCATTCTTCGGGCAATATCGCTCATCCAGTCATTGATGCAGCCCTTGGGAATAAACGTTCCTGCCTCTTCGTCACTGTACCCGTACTGTACGTTCAACTCACTTAGCGTACCGCACTGGTTAACACCATTCGAGATTAGTCTGCCATCAAAGCTGCGCGTATACGGGGTAGTATGATCATCCTCCTTGCAGAACTGATAGGTAACGCCGTCACTGACAAATATCAGATGCTTGCGGTGCGGCTCGACCGCCGTATCGCCATCGAGCATTTTCTTGCCCGCAAGAAGTCCCGCATGCGTATTGCTGCCGCTGGATATAGTTTTCCTTATCGCAGCCTCAATGGTAGTATAGTTTTCCTTTGTAAGCTCCGTAAGCGGGAACGCAACATTTGCCTCCCGATTGAAAATAACAACGCCGACCTTGACCATCACACCGCGTTCCCTCACCTCTTCCTTCAGGTCGGCAAGAAGCGCTAACGCCTTATTCTCCAATTCTGCGCTTGTAGATTTGTCCAGCACAAAGACCACATCGCTGGCCAGTTTTTCCTCTGCGCTGGGAAGCGACAACGTAACGGTGGACCGATAGCCCTTATCCAGTACGGTGGCTGTCTTGGATCGAGACACATTCACCAAACTCGGAGTCACCTCCCCATCAGTCGGCACTGCCCCCCACGCAACAACGGCCGTTGTCAGCAGCAGGGTAAGCATTAGTAAAAAACAGCTTATCCTCCTCATTTTCTCCTCCTTTCCCATTGTACAGACCTCTTTGTTTCAATTGTGCATTGAAACAAAGAGCAGTGGTACCACTGCTGGTTCGTGTATCTATTATATATTCTTATAGCGAAATGTCAAGCAGTTATTGATATATTGGTAATTTTGCCAAATTCGTATATACCCTCCTATCACCGGCACCAAAAAAGAGACATCCTCACGGATGTCTCTTTTTTGGTGCCGGTGACCGGACTCGAACCGGTACGCTGTCGCCAGCGGTGGATTTTGAGTCCACTACGTCTACCAATTCCATCACACCGGCAGATATTACCCGCACATTATACCGTAAATGGCCGGCGATTGCAAGACAAATTTACCCGCCGAAAGCACTGACGCCCAACAGGCTCAAGCCGCCCATGATGGCACCGGCCAGCAGCACGCCGGCGGCGCAGGCGAGGGTGCTTTTTTTGAAATCCATATCAAGCAGGCTGGCGGCCAGAGTGCCGGTCCAGGCACCGGTGCCCGGCAGGGGTATCCCTACGAACAGCAGCAGCGCCCAGTACAGTCCGCGGCCGGCTTTGGCCTGGAGCTTACGCCCGGCTTTCTCCCCTTTTTCCAGGCAAAAGGTGAAAAATTTTCCGATATACCTCTTATCTCTCCCCCATACAAGCACTTTTCGTGCAAAAAAATAAATGATGGGAACCGGCAGCATATTGCCCGCGATGGCGATCAGATACGTCAGCCACAGGGGCAGATCGAAAGCCACGCCGTAGGGGATCGCGCCCCGCAGCTCGATCAACGGCACCATGGAGACGAAAAAAACGATGACACAATGCTTAAACATATACGTTCCTTCACTTTACTTCATTGTATACCTTATTGTATCCTTACTGTGCTTTTTTTGTAACTGTCATTATACCCGAAGTTTCTCTCTTTGACAAGGCGCACAAGGGCGGTTTAAGAAATACCTAAATTTTCTACCGACTTTTTTTCAGTTTCAGTCGACAAATACCACCTGTACCTGTTATACTACCTATAAGAAGATTTTATCATGGGAGGAAATGGGCCATGAGCGTTGCAGACGTCATATCGCTGCTGGGCGGTATCGCACTGTTTTTGTTCGGTATGTCCCTGATGGGCGAGGGCCTGAAAAAGGTCGCCGGCAGCCGCCTGGAGCTGGTGCTCTATAAGCTGAGCAGCACACCGCTGAAGGGCGTACTGCTGGGCACCGGCGTTACCGCTGTGATCCAGTCCTCCTCCGCCACCTCTGTGATGGTGGTGGGCTTCGTCAACTCCGGCATGATGAAGGTCAAGCAGGCCATCGGCGTGATCATGGGCGCCATACTGGGCACCAGCGTCACCGGGTGGATCCTGTGCCTGTCTTCCCTGGAGGGCGGCAGCGGCGTGGTGCAGCTGCTGAGCACCGAGGTGCTCACCGGCATCGTGGCCGTGGTCGGCATCATCCTGCGGATGTTCACCGGCAAGACCAGCAACCGCTATGTGGGCGAGATCCTGCTGGGCTTCGCGGTGCTGATGTACGGTATGTCCGCCATGTCCGGCGCGGTGTCCCCCCTGCGGGAGAGCGAGGCCTTTATCCGCATCCTGACCAGCTTCTCCAACCCCATTTTAGGTATTCTGGTGGGTCTGGCGTTCACCAGCGTTTTGCAGAGCGCCTCCGCCGCGGTGGGTATTTTGCAGGCGCTGGCCATTACCGGCGCTGTCACCTTTGAGGTGGCTCTGCCCATCGTCATGGGCATCGCCATCGGCGCGGCGGTGCCTGTGCTGCTGTCCGCCCTGGGCGCCAACCTCAACGGCAAGCGCACCGCCTTTATCTATCTGCTGATCGACGTGCTGGGCGTGCTGATCTGGGCGCTGCTGTTCTACGGCGCCAACGCCATTATCCACTTCACCTTTTTGGACACGGTCATGTCCTCTGTGTCCATCGCACTGATGAACACCCTGTTCCGCCTGGCCACCGTGATCGTGCTGCTGCCCTGCATCGGGCTGATGGAGCACATGGTGGAGCTGCTGTTCCCCGACGACGGCTCCGCCGCCGAGGAGCAGGAGATGGACCGGCTGGAGGAGCGCTTTTTGCAGCACCCGGCGCTGTCCATCGAGCAGAGCCGGCTGGTGACCAACTCCATGGCCGAACGGGCCGAGGGCAACCTGCTGATGGCCGTTGGCCTGCGGAACCGCTGGTCCGACAAGGATTTCCGCATGGTGGGTGAAACGGAGTCCGTTATCGACCGCTACGAGGACAAGCTGGGCACCTATCTGATGAAGATCACCAGCAAGTCCCTGTCTCAATCCCAGAGCGAGGAGGTCAGCAAATACCTGCACACCATCTCCGACTTTGAGCGTATCTCCGACCACGCACTGAACATTTCGGAGGCCGCCAAGGAGATACACGACAAGGATCTGCAATTCTCCCCTGAGGCCTGTCATGAGCTGGACGTGATAGAGTCCGCCGTCCGGGAGATATTGTCCATCGCCGTGGGCGCCTTTGTGGAAAACGATCCCCAGCGGGCCGCCCGGGTGGAGCCGCTGGAGGAGATCATTGACGGCCTGTGCGATGAGATGAAGTCCCACCACGTGGACCGGCTGCAGTCCGGCAGCTGCACGCTGAACCAGGGGTTCGTGTTCAACGACCTGCTGACCAACTACGAGCGCGTGGCGGACCACTGCTCCAACATCGCCGTGGCCATTATCGAGCTGGAGTCCGACTCCTTCGACACCCATGAGTATCTGAACAGTGTCCGGGCCATGAAGTCCAGTTCCTTCGCGCGGTACTACGAGGAGTACAAGCAGGAATATCATCTGTGAAAAACAGCCCTTCGGCGGTGGCCGGAGGGCTGTTTTTTTGTGTGGCCGGAATGGGGAGTTTCGCGCCCCGGCGGCGAGTGCATGATTTGTCTCCGATGGGGATAATTTCGCGCCTGCGGGCGCGGGATGGGGAGTTTCGTGCCCCGGCACGAGTAACTTTCTTTTTTTGTCAAAAGAAAGTTACCAAAGAAAACCACTTAGACCTACTGTCTAAGGATCCCTTGGTGCGGGGAGGGTTTCGCCGCTGCGGCGGCGAGTCGGCTTTCCCCTGACGGGGAGGCGGCCTCCGGCGGTCACATTTCTTTCTGCGAAGAAAGAAATGTGGGAAAGAAAGTCGCTTAGACCTACGGTCTAAGGACCCCTTGGCGCGCTGTGGATCATGCAGATTTGGCGGTATGCACTCGCGCATGAAGTGCAGTGGGTGACATTGTTGTCGGTTCAGGGATCGCTTGTACCTCTTGCGCCGCTGCCGCTGACAGCAGTGAGGGTAGGGGTTGGTGCGCTGGTCGAGTGGCGATTATCAAATCGCGCCTTTGCCGCCTT
>OGGJ01001551.1_pt1 | contig 18553 bp, 17 predicted proteins | sample 1571071 | NCBI WGS metagenome assembly OGGJ01 (sample SAMEA2581954, study PRJEB24529) | metagenome | biome: Human gut stool | place: China | collected 2011
AGCGCCACCTTGCCAAGGTGGAGGTAGCGAGTTCGAGCCTCGTCGGCCGCTCCAATACGAAGCCATCGTTGATGCAGAAATGCAAAAGCGATGGCTTTTTTGTTTTGTGTGGCAATGGTCGAAAATGTTCTCCGCTTGCCAAAGCAAAGAGCCGCTGTACAACACGATGCACGGCGGCTCTTCTTACAATATAAATATGGCACCGCCGCGCAGCGTCTTACATCACCATAGTAATAATGAGCGCACAAAGCGGCAGGGTGACGATGCTGAGCAGGGTAGTCAGCACCACGCTTCCGGCGGCAAAGTGCTCATCGTGGCCGAACTGCACCGCAAATACCGAGGTGATGGCGGCAGCCGGGCAGCATTCCAGCAGCGTGACCACCTGTGCAGCAGTGCCGTGGAAGCCCAGCACCCCGAACAGTGCCAGCGTAGCCGCCGGGATCAGCAGCATACGCACGGAGGCAAGCTTCCAGATGTGCTTGTCGGTCACGATGCTGCGCACGTCACCGGCAGCAATCAGCATACCGGTGATGAGCATGGACAGCGGGGTGTTCACCCCGGCCAGCAGCTCCAGCGGCTGGGTGATCAGGGCAGGCAGGGGAATCTGCAGCAGATAGATGCCCAGCCCCACCACAATGGCGTACAGCACCGGGGTGCGCACCAGACTGCGGGCAACCTCTTTTACGCTGGAACCGCCGCTGACAAGGCCATAACCCAGCGTCCACAGCAGAATGTTGAACACGGTGACGTAGGCACTGGCATACAGAAGACCTTCGGAGCCGAACAGCGCCGAAATAAGCGGGAAGCCCATGTACGCTGCGTTGGAAAAAATGCAGGCAAACCGGAAAATGGGCATCCGGCTGCCGGTCTTGTGTGCCGTGAGCAGCAGGGTGATCACGGTGCCCAGCAGCACGGACAGGACACTCATGCCAAAAGCCGCCAGCAGATTATGCAGGATCTGGGTGCTGAACTCCATGCGGTAAGAGTTTACCACCATGGCCGGTACGATGATGTACACCAGCAGATTGGAAAGCGCCTGTTTGTTTTCCAGCTTGAGCACGCCGGTTTTGACCGCCACCATGCCTGTGCCGATCAGCAGGAACAAGACCGCGACCTGCTGCGCGGTGATGAGAGCCAGTTCCATAAAATTTCCTCCTCTGGGTCGTAACGCGTATACCACGAAAGATACAACACAGATATAGCACAAAACCCTGCGGATAGCAAGGCTAAACGCAGGGTTTTGCAAGATTTTGCAGTTACGGCTTACAAAATGACATTTTTGATCAGCAGGGAAATGCTGCCGTCATCGGCGTGCAGGAATTCTACCTCCGATTCGGCGTTCAATAACTCCGTGGGGATCTTTACCTCGATGCCGTTGGCGGTGCGCAGGCTGCGGCTCTCCATCCGGCGGATGCGGGCGGGGGTCACGGTCACCGGCTGGGCGGCGCTGTCAAGGACATCGCTCTTTTCTACATAGTCGTCAAAGGGCACGGCGGCGAGAGGATATTCCTCTTCCAGCTGCTGGCGCACCTGCTGGATGGACACCTGATTGTCGTTGTCGGCGGCCTGATTGGCGATCATCATGGCCACCTGTGCCTCCACATGGGGCGTCTCGGCGTAGTTCTCCTGCACAGCCTGCACGGCGGCTTCCTGAATGGCCTGCAGTTTTTTCTTTTCCGGCTGGGCGGTGGTGTACTGGAACACCACGGTGGAAAGATAAAACTCCTTGTGACCGTCAATATCGTACTTCTTTTCCAGCAGCCGCATGGAGTAATCGGTCAGGTCAACCAGTGCACCCTCCTCCACCTTGCCGCTCTGGGTAGGCAGGCAGGCGCGCTGCTGGATGATGGAGTTCACCGGGGCACCCTCTACGGTTTCCGTATAGTGGGTGTAGCCGTTTTTGTAGTTCAGCTTCAGAATGCCCAGCCAAGGCGCGCCGTCCCGGGTAAAATCCACCACGGCAAGGTCTGCCCCGGGGATGGTGGTGTGGGCGTGCATATAGTCGAACAGCACCCCGGCAATGCGGCAGGAAAGATCCACAAAGTCCTGATTGTGCTCCAGCTCATTTTTAAAGGCTGAATCCGGCAGCGGGCGGCACTGGCGGATGTCGTCGCTGGCCAGCAGCTTTTCAATGTGATTTTGCAGGTAGGCGTTTTTTTCGGCGGTCAGCTCCATGGGCCCGCCGCTGAGCACCGGCGCATCCATGGTGGTATCCAGAACGTGCAGAATGGCCTGATGAATGATGATCTCCATTGTTGCTCCTCATTTCGTGACGTAGTGTTTGCGCCCAGTATAGCACAACCGCCGGAAAAAGGCGAGAGCCGCCGGGGTATTTTACGGATTCTACAATTTACAAATCCCGCCAAAAGGGCTATACTTATAATATCTGTGCAAAAGGAGGTGGAATTGGTGGACGAGCAGTTGGAACAGATTGAAGGCGTCGTGGAGGATATCATCTACGAGAACGAGGATAACGGCTATGTGGTGTTCGAAATCTCCGGCGGCGGGGTGCTCACGGTGGTCTGCGGCATCGTAGGCGAGCTACACGCAGGGGAAAGCGTCATCTGCCGCGGCCGATACGAAAACCACGCCACCTATGGCCGCCAGTTCCACGCGCAGGAATGCGAAACCGATATGCCCAAGGATCTGGAAGCGGTGTACGCCTTTCTGGCCAGCCGCTCCCTGCCATATATCGGGGCAAAAACTGCGGATAAGATCATTGATATGTTTGGTGCCGAGGCGCTGGAGGTCATCGCCAACGACCCCGCCCGGCTGACCAAGATCCCGGGTATCTCGCCGGATAAAGCCGATCGCATCCAGCAGGAGTTCAAGCGGATGTTCGGCATGCGGGAGCTCATCGCCTATCTGGCGCAGTTCGAGATCAGCCCCCGCAAGGCCATGGAGGTGTTCAAGGCCTTTGGCGTGGGGGCGATGCAGGCCATCGCGTCAAACCCCTATCTGCTGTGCGGCGAGCCGCTGCAGCTGGACTTCCGCCATGCGGACAGCATCGCCCAGTATTACCACATGGAAGGGGACTGTGCCCAGCGGCTGGAGGCTGCCCTGCTGCGTACTTTGCGCCATAATGCGGGCAACGGCCACACCTGTCTGCCCCGGGCACAGCTGCTGACGACCGCCTCCAACTTCATCCATCAGCCGCCGGAAAAGCTGGCCCGTGCACTGGATCACTGCATCGAAACGGAAGAACTGGCCGTGAAAATGTTCGATGCCGTGCCCTATATCTACTTGCCGGATTTGCTGGCTGCGGAGCAGGACATTGCCGACCGGCTGAATCTGCTGGCAAAGCGCGGCAAAAATACCGTGCGGGAGCTGGATAAAAACATTCAGATCTTAGAGCTGACCCAAGGGTTTGCCTATGCTCCTCTGCAAAGGGAAGCCATCCGCAAGGCTATGACCGAGAACTGCCTTGTGCTCACCGGCGGCCCCGGCACCGGCAAGACCACCACCGTCAACGCCATTTTGCAGTTGCTGGAAAATCAGGCCGAGCGGGTAGCCCTGTGCGCCCCCACCGGACGCGCTGCCAAGCGGCTCAGCGAGCTGACCGGCCGCAAGGCCAGCACCATCCACCGTCTGTTGGAGGTGGACTACACCGGCGGCGTGGTCAGCTTTATCCACAACGACAAAAATCTGCTCAAGTGTGACGTGGTCATTCTGGATGAGATGAGCATGGTGGACGTCAAGCTGTTTCAGGCACTCATTGCGGCACTGCGCTACACCTGCCGTATTATTATGGTAGGCGATGCCGACCAGCTGCCCAGCGTAGGCGCGGGCAACATCCTCAGCGAGGTCATCCGCTCCGGCTGCGTGCCAACTGTCTGCCTGAACGAGATCTTCCGGCAGGCAAAACGCAGTCTCATCGTGGAAAACGCGCACCATATCATCTCCGGCGAGCCGCTGCAAAAGGGCAGCAAGACCGACGACTTCTTCTTCCTGGAAACGGACGGCGAGGCTGCGCAGCGTCTGGTGTGCGACCTTGTTACCACCCGGTTGCCCCGGAGCTACGGCTTTGACCCCATCCGGGATATTCAGGTGCTGTGTCCCACAAAGCTTGGCCCTACCGGCACGCAGGCGCTGAACGTGGAGCTGCAAAACCTGCTCAACCCGCCCCAGAAAGGCAAGCCCCAGCTGCAAAGCGCCGCCCGGGTGTTCCGGGTGGGGGACAAGGTGATGCAGGTGCGTAACAACTACGAGATCGTCTGGAACCGCATCGGCGGTGAGCAGGGCGTAGGTGCCTACAACGGCGATATCGGTATCGTGGAAAGCATCAACCTGCGGGAGCGCTCCATGGTGGTGCGTATGGACGACCGGCGGCTGCTCTACCCGGCAGAAAACCTGAACGAACTGGAGATCGCCTACGCCATCACGGTGCACAAAAGTCAGGGCAGTGAGTTCCCGGCGGTGATCCTGCCGGTGGCACAGGTGCCGCCAAGGCTGTGCTACCGCAACTTGTTCTACACCGGTGTCACCCGCGCGCGCAGGCTGTGCGTTGTGGCGGGCCGCAGGGACGTGGTGAACAGCATGATGAGCAACATCCGGCAGAATCTGCGTTACAGCGGCCTGTGCGCTCTGCTGCAGGCCGGACAGCCGTCGGAGCAGCTCAGCACAGAAGGGGAAAGCCCCTGATAAAACCGCGCAGAACAGCGGCAAAGCTTGTATACTTTTTGCCGCAACTATGTTATACTAAAGCAGTCTTTGTTTTTTGCCCGCCGCTGCGGGCGTTACATACATGATAGAGGAACGCAGAGAAAGGATTCAGGCAATTATGGCACAGAATGATATCGGCATCGACCTTGGTACTACTACCATCATCATCGCGCAGGAGGGCAAGGGCGTAGTGCTCAACCAGCCCAGCGTTGTGGCAATGGATACCCGCAAGAACACCGTGTTGGAGGCCGGCGACAAGGCACTGGCCATGGTGGGACGCACGCCCAACTATATCTCCGCCATCTTCCCGCTGAAGGATGGCGTCATCAGCGACCACACCATGACCCGGGAGCTGATCTGCCGCTTTGTCAAGCAGGTGTACAGCTCCCACATGGTCAAGCCCCGGGTGGCAGTGTGCGTGCCCGCCGCCATTACCGGCATTGAGAGCGATGCCGTGGTGGAGGCTGTGGTGGCAGCCGGTGCCCGTCAGGTGTACCTGATCGATGAGCCCATTGCCGCTGCTCTCGGCTCCGGCATCGACATCACCCTGCCGGACGGCCGTATGATCATTGATATCGGCGGCGGCACCACGGATATCGCCGTGCTGAGCCTTGGCGGCAAGGTCAAGGCCACCAGTGTGCGCGTGGCCGGTAACCACTATGATGAGGAGATTCTCAAGCACGTCCGCAACAAATACAGCATCGCCATCGGCCAGCGCACCGCCGAGGAACTGAAAAAGCACGTTGCCTGCTGCCCCCAAAAGACCGATTTCCACGAGAGCATGGAGATCAAGGGTCGCAGCCTGCTTACCGGTCTGCCGGTGCGCGTGACCGTTTCCACCGATGATCTGTACGAGCCGGTGATGATGCTCAGCGAGCAGATCGGCACCGCAGCCCATCAGGTGCTGGAAAAGACCCCGCCCGAACTGGCAGGTGATATCTACCGTAACGGCGTTATGCTGACCGGCGGCGGTGCCCAGCTGCACGGCCTGACCGAATATCTGAGCCAGGAACTAAAGGTGGAGGTCACCGTCTCGCCAGACCCCGTAAACTGTGTTGCACTGGGCACGGCACAGAGCCTTTCCATCGGTGATAAGCTGGAAACCGGCTTTACGGATGCCACCCCGCGCATCGGCCGCCGCTAAGCTTGGTTCGTTTTGTCCATGTCATATCACAAAGCAGCAAAAATAAAATTTGTTAATTTTTGTTGAAATGAATGGCAAAATACGGTATACTATACCCAAATTGATTTTCTGCTAACGATGTTGTATCGCTTGCAGTATCCAACAAACAGGAGGAAAAACCATGGACTTAGGTTTCGATGTGGTCGTTACCATTACTGGTATCGTGCTGGTGTTCCTGATCCTCGTGCTGCTGATGGCTATCATCACGCTGGAGGGCAAGATCTTCGACTCGATGAATGCCAAGAAGAAGGCCGCCAAGACTGCTGCACAGGCACCTGCCGCAAAGCCCGCTGCCGCTCCGGTACAGCAGGCTGCGCCTGCTCCTCAGGTAGAGGAGGGCATCCCCGGTGATGTGGTGGCCGCCATTATGGCTGCTATCCATGCAATGGGCAACGGCAAGTACACCCTTAAGGCAGTGCGTCGTGGCAAAAATGGCTGGGGCAAGGCCGGCGTGAACGACACCACGGCCCCGTTTTAACACAGGAGGAAGAGCATGACACAGTTTATTGATACTCTGGTCGGTATTTTCCAAAGTTCCGGCTTTGCACAGTTTGGCCAGCCCGGCGGCTGGCTGTACGCCGTGATGATCTGCGTGGGCTGCTTTCTGCTGTACCTCGCCATCGTCAAGGAGTTCGAACCCCTGATCCTGCTGCCCATGGCCTTTGGTATGATCCTTGCCAACCTCCCCGGCAGCGGCATCATCCACATGCAGTACTTCGTTGGTGACGGTCTGGAGCACCCCATGTGGGTCGAGATCCTGAACAACGGCGGTCTGGCCGATATGCTCTACATGGGTGTTAAGCTGGGCATCTACCCGCCGCTGATCTTCCTCGGTATCGGCACCATGACCGACTTTGCACCCCTGATCTCCAACCCCAAGAGCCTGCTGCTGGGCGCTGCCGCACAGTTCGGTATCTTCGGTACTTACATGGGCGCCCGTCTGCTGGCCGCTACCGGTCTGGTGGACTTCACCCAGAAGCAGTCCGCTGCCATCTCCATCATCGGCGGTGCCGACGGCCCGACCGCTATCTTCGTTACCTCCCGTCTGGCACCTGAGCTGCTGGGCAGCATCGCTGTGGCAGCGTACAGCTACATGGCACTGGTGCCCGTTATTCAGCCGCCCATCATGAAGGCATTGACCACCTCCAAGGAGCGCTCTGTGGTCATGAAGCAGCTGCGCACCGTCTCCAAGACCGAGAGGATCATCTTCCCCATTATGGTCGCTATCATCGTTTCCCTCATCGTGCCGGATGCCGCCGTTCTGGTCGGTATGCTGATGCTGGGCAACCTGATGAAGGAGTGCGGCGTTGTGGATCGTATCCAGAAGACCGCCGGTAATGAGCTGATGAACATCATCACCATCTTCCTGGCTCTGTCTGTGGGCTGCACCACCAGTGCAAACACCTTCCTGAACACCCGCACTCTGTTCATCATCGTGCTGGGTCTGATCGCCTTCTCCTTCGGCACCGCAGCCGGTGTGCTGTGTGGCAAGGTCATGTACAAGCTGACCGGCGGTCAGGTGAACCCCCTGATCGGTTCTGCCGGCGTTTCCGCCGTGCCTATGGCCGCTCGTGTTTCCCAGAAGGTCGGCCAGAGCGAGAACCCCTCCAACTTCCTGCTGATGCACGCCATGGGCCCCAACGTCGCTGGCGTTATCGGCTCCGCTGTTGCTGCCGGTATCCTGATCAACATCTTCGGCTAAGCTTTATCTGAACACTGCCGCCCCTCCTGTGCTGTACAGGAAGGGCGGTTTTTTATGTACAACCCTCTTGAATTGTGATATACTTATAAAGTAAGTGATTTTATAGAAGAACAGGTGAAACAATGGCAGCAAGTCTCCAACAGGAATTCTGCGCTCTGCGCGATACCTATATTGAAAAGCAGTTTGGCCGCCTGAACGATATGCAGCGGCAGGCGGTATTTACCACCGACGGCCCACTGCTCATTCTGGCCGGTGCAGGCAGCGGCAAGACCACTGTTCTGGTCAACCGCATCGCAAACCTGATCCGGTTTGGCTCAGCCCATGGCTCTGACTGGACCCCCCGTGAGGTGACCGAGGAGGATGTCAAGGCCCTGAAAACGGCAATTATGACCGGCACCGATGCGCCCGCCTGGCTGGACGGGATGCTGCGGCAGAACGCTGTTCGCAGCTGGAACGTGATGGCCATCACCTTTACCAACAAGGCGGCAGGGGAGCTCAAGGAGCGCCTGCGCAATATGCTGGGCGGCGAAGAGGGCGACGAGGTGTTTGCCTCCACCTTCCACTCGGCCTGTGTGCGCATCCTGCGCCGCTGGGCGGAGGAGATTGGCTACCCTCGCAGCTTTACCATCTACGACACCGACGACGCCCAGCGGGTGATGAAGGCGGTGTACAAGGACCTGAACGTGGATGACAAGTTCTTCCCCATCAAGAGCGCCATCAACCAGATGAGCCGCTGGAAGGATCAGCTGGTCAGCCCGGAACAGGCCCTTGCCAACCCCGCCAAGGACACCAAGGGGGCGCTGGCGGCCCGCATCTACGCCGCCTACGAAAAGCGGCTGAAGGAGGCAGGTGCCTTCGACTTCGACGACCTCATCTACCAGACCGTGCAGCTGCTGGCAGAGCACCCGGACGTGCGGGACTTCTACCAGACCAAATACAAATACCTGCTGGTGGACGAGTATCAGGACACCAGTGTGGCGCAGTTCCGTCTGGTGAGCCTGCTCACCGGCCCGGAGCGCAACATCTGCGTGGTGGGCGACGATGACCAGAGCATCTACCGCTTCCGCGGGGCTACCATTGAGAACATCCTCAACTTTGAAAAGTGCTACCCCGGGGCAAAGACCATCCGGCTGGAGCAGAACTACCGCTCCACCTCCAACATCCTCAACGCCGCCAACTGCGTCATCCAGCACAACACCGAGCGCAAGGGCAAGACCCTGTGGACGGATAACGGCGAGGGCGACAAGGTGCAGGTGTACACCGCCGAGAACGAGCAGGACGAGGCGATGCACATTGCGGATGTCATCGGCCAGCACCTCAAGGCGGGCGGCCATCTGGCCGACCACGCCATCCTCTACCGCATGAACGCCCAGTCGGCCCCCATCGAAAGCTACTTCACCCGCGCGGGCATCCCGCATAAGATCGTGGGCGGGCAGCGCTTCAACGACCGCAAGGAGGTCAAGGACATCCACTCCTATATGTCCATCGTGGCCAACCCCCGGGACGATGTGCGGCTGCGCCGCATCATCAACGAGCCCGCCCGCAAGATCGGTGCCACCACCGTTGACGTCATTGCAGACCTTGCCGGGCAGCAGGGGGTCAGTATGCTGGATGTCATCAGCCATGCCGACCAGTACGCCAAGCTCTCCCGCGCGGTCATGCCGCTGCTCAAGTTCTGGCAGATCTACCAGCGCCTGCAGGATTCCCTTGCCACCCGCACGCTGGATGAGTTCGCTTCCGATGTCATTGAACTGACCGGCTACAAGGCCATGCTGGAAGCAGACGCCGCCAAGGGGCACGAGGATGCCGCCGACCGTCTGCAGAACTTGGGTCAGTTGGTGAACAACGTCAAAAACTACTGCGACCAGCACGGCGAGGAAGCCACACTGGAAGGCTATCTGGAGGATATCGCCCTCATCAGTGATATCGACAGCTACAACGAGAGCAGCGATCAGGTGGTGCTGATGACCATCCACTCTGCCAAGGGCTTGGAGTTCCCTTATGTGTTCCTCATCGGCATGGAGGAGGGCGTTTTCCCCAGCGAGATGAGCAAGTACTCCGAAGCAGATCTGGAAGAGGAGCGCCGTCTTGCTTACGTCGGTATCACCCGCGCCAAAAAGGAACTGTACATCTCCAACAGCGTTACGCGGATGCTGTACGGCCGCACCCAGCGCAACGAGCCCAGCCGCTTTCTGCGGGAGATCGAGCCGGAATATATCGAGGAGACCCGCAGCCCGGTGCTGGAACAGCGTTCCCGCATGGGCGGTTGGGGCAGTAGTTACAGCGATACCGTGCCCGGCGGGGCATCCGGCTACTCCGGCCCCTCCGGTTACAGCCGCAGCAGCTACGGCGGCGGTTATGGCTCGGGTTACAGCTCGGGCAACCGCAGCGGCTACCTGAACCGGGAATATAACGCCGGTGAAAGCCGTGGCTTTGGCTCCTCTTACGGCGGAAGAAGTACCGTTTCCTCCGGTTTTGGCAGTCACTATGGCAACAGCTCCGCTCAGCCGACTACCAGAAGCGGTGGATTTGGTTCTGGATATTCCAGCGGAAATGCGACGAAAAATGCTGTAAAGCAAACAGCCTTTACAGCGAATTCTGCCGTAAAACCGGTGGCTTCTGGCGCAAAGCACTATGAACCGGGCGACATCGTGGAGCACAAGGTGTTCGGCCGCGGTACGGTGCTGAAGGTAAAGCCTGCTGCCGGGGATCAGATCGTGGAGATCAACTTTGAAAAAGTGGGCATCAAGAAAACGATGGCCAATTTTGCGCCCCTGACCAAGATTACGGAGGAAGAATGACCCTATGATGACTGTTCGTTTGATCGCCCACACCCCGGAACCGGAAAAGGTGGTGGCGGCTGCCGCAAAGCTCTGTTACTCCGACGCCCATATCACCGACCTTCTGGACGGGTTGGACGAGGAAAAAACTGCAAAATTCCTGACCATGCTCAGTGACCTTGGTCACGCAAGCCCCATCGAGCACGCCAGCTTCACCTTTGGCATCGAGGGGGTCAGCCGCACCCTGCTTGCCCAGATCACCCGGCACCGCATTGCGTCCTTCAGCGTGCAGAGCCAGCGCTATGTGCGTCTGGATGATTTCCGCTATGTGACGCCCCCGGAGATCGAGGCTATCCCGGAAGCAAAGGCAGCTTTCCTTGCCAGCATGGAGGAGGACGCCCAGCGTTATCTCGACCTTGCCCACAAGCTGGAGGAGGGGCACACCGCCCGCCTGATGGCTGAGGGAATGCCGGAAAAGCAGGCCCGCGCTAAGGCTTCTAAACAGGCCAACGAGGACGCCCGCTTTGTGTTGCCCAACGCCTGCGAGACCAAAATGGTGGTCACCATGAACGCCCGCAGCCTGATGAACTTCTTCCAGCTGCGCTGCTGCAACCGCGCCCAGTGGGAGATCCGGGAACTGGCCGAAAAGATGTTCGCGCTGGTGTACCCGGTGGCACCCCATATCTTTGCCAAGGCCGGCCCCGCCTGCCTGTGCGGCCCCTGCCCGGAGGGCAAGATGTGCTGCGGCAAGACCGCCGAGGTGCGCGCAAAATATGCCGCCATTAAAGAAGGTGCCGCCGTATGAGCAAGGGCAAACTGATTGTGCTGGAAGGGCTGGACGGAAGCGGCAAGGCCACACAGGCAAAGCTGCTGGCAGAGCATCTCGCCGCGCAGGGTGTGCCGGTACAAAAGATCACCTTCCCGGACTATGCCAGTGATTCCAGCGCACTGGTCAAGATGTATCTGGCCGGGCAGTTCGGCCAGCACCCGGACGATGTAAACGCCTATGCGGCTTCCAGCTTTTACGCGGTGGACCGCTATGCCAGCTATAAAACCAGCTGGGGCAGCTTTTATGAGCAGGGCGGTGTGATCATCGCCGACCGCTACACCACCTCCAACGCGGTGCACCAGTGCTCGAAGCTTCCGCAGGAGCAGTGGGAGGAATATCTGCACTGGCTGTTTGATTACGAGTTCCGTCTGCTGGGACTTCCCGCACCGGACAGGGTCATCTATTTACAGGTAGACCCGGCGGTCAGCCAGCGGCTGATGACCCAGCGCTACCACGGCGACGAAAGCAAAAAGGACGTGCACGAGAAGGATACCGCCTATCTGGCGCGCAGCCGCGCTGCTGCCGAGTTCTGTGCCCGGCATCTTGGCTGGGATACCGTGCACTGCACCAGCGGGGACGCCATGCGCAGCATTGAAGAGATCCAGCAAGAGGTGCAACAGCTTGCCCGGAAAACACTGGGCTGAACGATAAAATATGATAAGAGGGGGCATCCTGAACGATGTATCGTCTGATGCAGCCGTCTGACGAGGCGGCAGTGCTGGCTTTGTGGCAGAGCCAGCATCATGATACCGAAGATTTTGCAAAAATGGTACTGGAACGCTTTGCCGGTGTGCAGAACATTTATGTGGCCGACGAAAACGACGCCATCGTGGCGGCTGCGCTGGCTGTGCCGGTCACCCTGCAGGGGCGCACGGGCAATTACCTGTGCCTGTGCGGCGAGGGCAGTCTGCTGCTGGCGGGTCTGCTGGATACCCTGTGCGCCCACCAAAAGCTGCGGGGCGCAGGCTTTACCGTGACAGTCCCGGCAGATGCAGCACAGGCCGCTCTGCTGCAGGATAAAGGCTTTGCAAAGGCTTTTGCCCTGCGTTGCCTGCCTCGTGAGGTGAGCCGCAACCTGTGGAGCCAGGCGGAATTTGACACGGTGACGGCCAAAAAGCTGTGCGAGCTGCGGGAACAGTTCTGGAAGGATACCGTGCAGCTGAGCCCGGAGCGCATGGCGGTGGTGCTGCAGGAGCTGTACGCCCGGGGCGCTACCATCGTGTCCAACGAACATGGCTACGGCATCTACTTCCGCAAGGAGGATACCCTGTATTTTGTGGAGATGATGGCCGACAGCGACCGCGCCGCCGAGATCCTGATGGAAGCCGCCCGCGAGAAGGAAGTCATCGTGGAAAAGGCGGTCATCACGGTAGGCGCTGCCCAGCCGCTGTTTCTGGGCGAGGGCACCCGGCAGGAATACGGCATGATCCGCTTTGACGCAGAGCCTTTTGACGTAAGCGAAAGCTATCTGCGTCTGATGCTGGAAAACTGAAAAAAGGAAGGTGCGTATGGCACACAACGATACACACGCAGCCCGCAAAAAGGGCGGCGCAGGCAAAATTCTGCTGGTGGTGCTTCTGCTGCTCCTTCTGGCAGTAGGTGCAGCGGTGCACTTTGCCTACAATGAGATCCACGGCAATGGTGCACCCGGCAGCACAGAGGTGACCGTAAGCATCCCGCAGGGCAGCGGCGTAGCGGCGATCGCCAACAAGCTGAAGGAGGCGGGCGTCATCCGCTCTGCCTACCTGTTTCGCTGGTATGTGGGACAAAAGGGCGCTGCCGCAAAGCTGCAGTACGGCGATTTTGTCTTGCAGACCAGTGCGATTTCCTACGACGCGATCATTGCCACCCTTTCCCAGTACGCCAAGGCAGAAACGGTGCGGGTGACCATCCCGGAGGGCACCACGGCCATTGCCATCGCCCAAAAGATGGAATCCGCCGGTCTGTGCACCGCCGAGGAGTTTTTGAAGGAAGCCAACGAGGGCGATTTCAGCGCTTATACCTTCTGGCAGTATGTCCCGGAGGATAAGGAGGCCCCGAACCGCTTTATGAAGTGTGAGGGCTATCTTTTCCCGGAGACCTACGAGTTTTTGAAGGATGATACGGTGCATAACTATGTAGCTACCTTCTACGCCCAGTTCGATGCACAATTTACCAAGGAAATGTACGCAGCGCTCAAAAAGCAGGGAATGACCCTGCCGGAGCTTGTCACCCTTGCCTCCTTTGTGCAGGAGGAAGCGGGCAACAGTCAGGACTCCAACGTGGCGCAGGTGTTCCGCAATCGTCTGGCAGAGGGCTCGCCCTACCCCCGGCTGCAAAGCAACACCTCCAGCCATATCCAGAGCGACGCCGACAACAACTATCTCTGGAACTGGGTCGCGCCCTACTACGACGGCTGGGACAATATCCCGGAAAATATCCTTACAGCCTACGACACTTACAGCTGTATCGGCCTGCCCGCAGGCCCCATCTCGAACCCCGGCCTTGCCGCCATCAAGGCAGCGCTGGAGCCGCAGCCCGATGAGGAAGCCAAGGACGCTTACTTCTTTGTGACCGACCTCAAGGGCAATTACTACTACGCCCACACGCTGGCAGAGCACAATGCCAACTGCAAAACTGCCGCAGCTGTGAACAAAAGCCTGAAAAACTGAGGAAAGGCCGCTGCACCGTTTTTTGTGCGGCGGCCCCTTTCCGGCTAAAACTGTGATACATAAGAGAGGAACCTACAAATGTTACAGATCCCGGAACTGCTTGCCCCGGCGGGCGATGCGGAACGTCTGCGTTATGCCATCAACTACGGTGCCGATGCCGTTTACTGCGGCCTGCCGGAGTTCGGTATGCGCTCGGCTCCGGCCAATTTCACCCCGGAGCAGCTGACGGAAAGCGTCATCTACGCCCATGCCCGCGGCCGCAAGGTCTACCTGACCATGAACACCCTGCCCACCAACGAGGAGGCCGACCGTCTGCCGGAGGCCATCAAGGAGGCTGCCAAGGCCGGTGTGGATGCCTTTATTGTGGCAGACCTTGGTGTGCTGGATGCCTGCAAGACCTTTGCCCCGGACATTGACGTGCATCTTTCCACCCAGACCGGCATCACCAACTGGGCAGCCGCCCGCGCCGCCTACAAAATGGGCGCAAAGCGGGTGGTGCTGGCCCGGGAGATGACCTTGCAGGATATTGCCATCCTGCGCGATAAGACTCCACCGGAATTGGAGATCGAGGCCTTTGTGCACGGTGCGATGTGCATGAGCGTGTCCGGCCGGTGTCTGTTGTCCAACTATATGGCCGGGCGCGACGCCAACCGCGGCCAGTGCGCCCAGCCCTGCCGCTGGAAGTATTACCTGAGCGAGGAGACCCGCCCCGGCCAGCTGTACGAGATCGGCGAAAACGAGAACGGCAGCTACATCCTTAACGCCAACGATCTGTGCACCGCGCCCTTCATTGACCTGATCTGCAAGGCGGGCGTGGACAGCCTGAAGATCGAAGGCCGTGCCAAGACCTTCTACTATGTGGCCAGTGTTACCGTTGCCTACCGCAAGGCACTGGACGCCTATCTGGCCGACCCGGCAAACGATAACTTTGAACTGCCGCCGGAGGTGTACGCAGAGCTTACCCGCACCAGCCACCGGCACTACTCTCCGGGCTTCTATTTCGGCCGCGAGCAGGCCAAACAGGCCACCGACAGCGCTACCTATATCCGCGAGTGGGAGTTCGTGGGTACGGTGGACAGCTGGGAAAATGGCATCGCCCACTGCCAGCAGCGCGGCAAATGGAGCCTTGGGGATACGCTGGAGGCACTGTGCCCGGACGGACGCAGCATCCCGCTTACCCCGGAATGGATCGAAAACGAAACAGGGGAGCGGGTGGAAAGCACTCCTCACGCCATGGAAAAATACACCATGCCCACCCCGGAGCTGCCGCCCATGAGCCTGCTGCGCCGGAAAACGGTGTAACAGCGTGACAAAAAAGAAGGAATCCGACGTGAAGTATAGTGACACTTCTGGCCGCTACGCCCTTCTGGACGAACTGCGCGGGTTGGATCTGGTCAGTATGATGCTCTATCACGGCTGCTGGGATCTGGTCAATCTCTTCGGTATTCAGGCCGACTGGTATTATGGTCTGCCCGGGCATCTGTGGCAGCAGAGCATCTGTTGGGTGTTTATTCTGTTGTCCGGCTTCTGTGTGCAACTGGGGCATCATACCTTGCGCCGGGGCGCACAGGTGTTTGGGGCAGGGGCGCTTGTCACGGCAGTCACGCTGCTTTTTATGCCGGAGGACAGAGTTATCTTTGGTGTGCTGACCCTGCTGGGCAGCGCTATGCTGCTGACCGGCCTTTTGGAAAAGCCACTGCGGCACATTCCACCCGCAGCAGGGTTTGCTATCTCCGCAGTGTTGTTTGCTCTTACCCGCAATGTCTCGGCAGGCTATCTGGGTTTTGGAAGCCTGCGCCTTTGGCTGCCGCAGACACTGTATGCAAACTGCGTTACAGCGTACTTTGGCTTTTATCCGTGGTGGTTCTATTCTACGGATTATTTTGCCCTTCTGCCGTGGCTGTTTCTGTTCTGGGCGGGGTACTTTCTCTACGACGTTGTAGGGCGGCAGCGCATGGAGCCCTTGCGCCGCTCGGTCTGCCCGCCGCTTGGCTGGCTTGGGCGGCACTCGCTGCTGTTGTATCTGCTGCACCAGCCGGTCATCTACGGGGTGCTGTTGGTAGTTTTCCGCGTATTAGGCGGCTGAAATACACGCTTCATGCACTTTTGAGAAAGGCGGGATTGTTGCACCGTGCAAACATTGCACGAACGTCTTGACAAGCAGGGCAGGGCTGTGGTATCCTGTTGACGGTTAGAAGATACTAACCGCAAAATGCGTCATGAAACACGGACGCATTTTTACAGAACATGAAGTTATTCTAAACTAACTACGCAGAGAAAGAGGTAGAGTTTTATGAGCAAAGTAGCAATCGTATTCTGGAGCGCCACCGGCAACACCGAGACCATGGCAAACTGCATCGCGGAGGGTGCAGGCGCTGCCGCCGCCATCGTCCCCTGCGCCGAGATGGACGCAGCAAAGCTGGGCGAGTATGACGTGGTGGCCTTCGGCTGCCCGGCCATGGGCGCTGAGCAGCTGGAGGAGAGCGAGTTCGAGCCGATGTTCGCGGGCCTCGAAGGCTCTCTGAACGGCAAGAAGGTGGCTCTGTTCGGCTCCTACGGCTGGGGCGACGGCCAGTGGATGCGCGACTGGTGCGAGCGCGTCAAAGAGGACGGCGCACAGCTGTTCAGCGACGAGGGCCTCATCTGCAACGAGACGCCCGACGACGATGTCCAGGCTGCCTGCCGCAAGCTGGGCGCTGACCTGGCTGCATGGTAAGCCTTTTCTCTTGACAAAATGAGTTTGTCTTGATAAACTAACCGACAGAGAACCGAACGACACCGGCTTTCTGCCGGTTTTTTTGTTGTATCTGGAGGAACGCATGAAACAGACTACCCCGAAAGACCTTGCGAAAAAGCGCACGGAGGAACAACTTCTGGTGAGCGAGATGATCGCGCTCTACTGCCGCAGGCAGCACCGCACCCCCAAAGGCTCGCTCTGCCCGGAATGTCAGGAGCTTCGCGATTATGCGCTGGCCCGCATCGACCATTGCCCGTTCATGGAGACGAAGACCTTCTGTTCGGCCTGCAAAGTCCACTGCTACAAGCCTGCCATGCGGGAGCAGATCCGCACTGTCATGCGCTGGGCCGGGCCGCGGATGCTGCCGGTGCACCCCGTTCTCTCCATCCGGCATGTGATCGTGACCATCCGGGCCAAACGCAAGGCCGGGGCAGAGAAGTGACCGGTGTATAAATCTCACGGAATGGGGGCATCCTAGAAGCATCCCAGATTCAAAGAGGTGAGAACGAATGGAAAATACCGGTGTTGTCTGCGATGTCTGCAAGTGCCGCCACAATGTGGAGAGCTGCAAGTGTGACCTGCCGCAGATCAAGGTGACGGAGCACTGCTCCTGCACCACCCAGCAGATCGAGACCCCGCACTTCTGCCAGAATTACGAAGCCAAGTAACTTCTACGCGCAGAAAACCGCCCGGTTCCGTGCCGAAAACAGCATGGAACCGGGCGGTTTGTGTTTTGGTGCGGCTCAGCGCAGGGCCACGCCGCAGGTGGCAAGGCTGCGCACCAGTGTGCCGACGCTCTCCTTCATCTGGATGCCGGCAAAGCCCAGCCGGAAGGCCGCCTGCACATTGTCCAGCCGGTCGTCGATGAAGACGCTCTCCTGCGCCTTGAGGTGGTATTTTTCCAGCAGCGCCTTGTAGATGCGGGGGTCCGGCTTGTTGATGTGGACCTCGCAGGAGGCTACGCCGCCGTCGAACAGGCCCTTCATGTCCCGGTTCATCAGCAGGTCGAGCACATCTTCCGGAATATTGCTCAGGTAATAAACGCAGTAGCCGTGGGCTTTCAGCTTCTGCACCAGCTCCTGCATCCGGCGGCGGGGGCGCAGGATGTGCATCCAGTCATCCAGAACGCCCTGCACCTCAAAGGCGCAGCCCTGTTCTCTGGCTTTGGCCAACATCCGCTGGTTGGCCTCGAACCGGGTGATGAGCCCGGCGTCCAGCAGCTTCCACTCTTCGCTGTCAAAGGTCAGGGCGCTGACCTGCTCCTCAGATACTCCTTGGGGTCAAAATCGACCATGACGCCGCCGAAGTCGAACACGATATTTTTATACATCGACACATACCTCGATCTGAATGGGTGAGTTTTCCAATTGGTCGCTGCACTCAGTATAACACAAGGGACCGGTCTGCATCAAGCGCCGCTCTGCCGCATACAGTAAAAGAGAACATACAGCGGGGAGGGGAGCCGATGACATTCCGGGAGCTTTGCGCCAAAGAGGTCGTGCAGCTGTCCAATGGGGCCTGCCTGGGCAGGGCCGATGATCTGGAACTTGACCCGCAGACCGCGCAGGTCCGGAGCCTGCTTTTGCTGGGCCGGCCGCATCTGTTCGGGCTGCTGGGGCGGGACGAGACGCTGACCATCCCCTGGGAGGAGATCGACAAGATCGGGCTGGATGCCGTTCTGGTGCGCACAGAACTGCCTTTGCCGGAGCAAAAAAGTGCTTCGTTCTGGCAAAAGCTGCGCCGCTGGTTGGATGGATGAAAGTTTTTCATCTGTTTTTCTGGAATTGGGGTTTGATTTTACAGAAAACAGGATTATAATAGGGAACCGTGGGCCATGATTTGTGCTCGCAAACTCAAAGATCATCGCCCCATGGGGGCGCTCAGGAAGTGAAAGGAACGGTTCTTGTATGAATAAACGCGCATCCCGCACTCCGGCCTGGCTCCATACGCTGCGGCTGGCTTTCCCGCCGGTCGTCACGCTGGTGCTTGTGGTGCTCACGGAGTGGATC
>OGGJ01001567.1_pt1 | contig 18486 bp, 15 predicted proteins | sample 1571071 | NCBI WGS metagenome assembly OGGJ01 (sample SAMEA2581954, study PRJEB24529) | metagenome | biome: Human gut stool | place: China | collected 2011
TGCTGCAACTTGCCGGACTTCCTCGCAGCACGTTCTACTACTATCTGCACCAGTCTCAGAATCCTGCCAAATACCAGATGGTAAAGGAACAGATTGTTATAATCTTCAACGAGAACAAAAAACGATACGGATACCGCAGAATCACAAAAGAACTGCATAACAACGATATTTGTGTGAACCACAAGACGGTTCGGAAACTCATGAAGCAGCTTGGTTTAGTCTGTCAGGTTCGTGCAAAAAGGAAGTACAGTTCTTACAAAGGCGAAGTTGGAGAAGTAGCTCCAAACCTGCTGGAACGGCATTTCAAGACAAACCAGCCGAATCGGAAATGGGTCACAGATGTTACCGAGTTCAAAGTGAACGACCAGAAACTCTACCTGTCTCCAATTCTTGATTTGTTCAATGGCGAAGTTGTCAGCTACAATCTGAGCCGCCATCCGAACTTTAAGCAAATCACGGATATGCTGGAAGGTGCTTTTCAAAAGCTGCCGGACAAGGTTGACAATCTGATTCTGCATTCGGATCAGGGCTGGCAATACCAGATGAAGTCCTACCAGAATCTACTGAAAGCAAAAGGAATTACGCAAAGTATGTCTCGGAAAGCCACTTGTCTGGACAATGCTGTTGCCGAGAACTTCTTCGGACTGCTCAAGACGGAGCTGTTCTATCTGGAAAAATTTGATTCCATTGACCAGCTCGAAAAGGCTATTGTCGATTACATCGACTATTATAACAATCGCCGAATCAAATTAAAACTAAACGGTCTGAGCCCTGTACAGTACAGGATTCAGACCGTTGGAGCTGCTTAATTCAATTTTTGTCTAACTTTTGGGGTTCATTTCAGCAGCGCCAAGGGGCTTTTTGCCGCCGCGCGGGCAGAAATGTGAAAAAAACTACACTTCCTTCTTTATTTTGTCATAACTGTCCCGTATAATAGAAGAGTAAGAGACTGCCAAAACGCCCGGAAGGGCTGCAAATACAACAAAAACCTGCATAAAAGGGGAGGAAATACCTATGGCAAACGAAAAGATCCTTGTGGTGGACGACGACGCCAACATCTGCGAGCTGCTGCGGCTGTACCTGACCAAGGAGGGCTATCAGGTCACGGTGGCAAACGATGGCGAAGAAGGACTGGAAAAGTTCAACGCGGTCAAGCCGGATATGGTGCTGCTGGACGTGATGATGCCCCGCATGGACGGTCTTGAGGTCTGCCGCCGCATCCGCAAGGCGGGCAACACCCCGGTGATGATGCTTACCGCCAAGGGCGAGACCTTTGACAAGGTGCTGGGTCTGGAGCTGGGCGCAGACGATTACATGGTCAAGCCCTTTGACGCAAAAGAGGTGGTGGCACGCATCAAGGCGGTGCTGCGCCGCTGCCAGACTACCTCCGCTGCCGCCGAGAGTACCGAGGGCGTCATCGAGTTCGACAACCTGCGGCTGGATATGAACAGCTACGAGCTGCGGGTCAAGGGCAAGGTGGTGGAAGCTCCTCCCAAGGAGCTGGAACTGCTCAACTGTCTGGCTTCCCACCCCAACCGCGTGTACACCCGCGACCAGCTGCTGGACGAGGTGTGGGGCTTTGAGTATTACGGCGACAGCCGCACCATTGATGTCCACGTCAAGCGTCTGCGCGAAAAGCTGGCCGGGGCTTCCGATAAGTGGGAGCTGAAAACCGTCTGGGGCGTGGGCTATAAGTTCGAGGTGCGTCAGTAATGCGTAAAAGTATCTCCACGGCCTTTTTCTCCATGGTGTCCACCCTGATGGTGCTGGGCATCGTGCTGATGGGCTGCTCGGAGTGGGTGCTGTTCAAGAATTATTTTGCGAAGGATCGCTACGAAACGCTGGATCAGGTGGTAAACGTTGCCAAGCGCACCGCGGAGTATCTGGTAAACAGCGAGACCATGCCGCAGGGTGCAGAGCTGGACGCTTTGAACACCAAACTGGAGATCATCGGCGAGAGCGCCGAGGCGTATCTGTTTTTCACCGACCGACAGGGCAATGTGCTTATTGCCTCCGACCCGGACAAGCTTACCACCACCACCGTGCCGCTGGATATCTGCCAGCGCGCCAACGCAGTGGCTGACCCGGACGCCCGGCACTACCACGCTTTCGGCGATTTGGGCGGCGCACTGACCGAAAAAAGCTATATCGCGGCGGTGGAGACCATCGACGACCAGAGCCTGTTCAGCGGCTGGCTGTTTTTGTGCTCCTCCGGCGCGCAGCTCACCGACTTTAAACAGCAGTTCTGGTCCAACTTTCTCCTGTCCGCCTGCGTGATGCTGCTGTGCGCCAGCGTGCTGACCCGCCTGTTGATGCGTCAGCTCACCGACCCGCTGCAAAAGGTCACCGATGCCGCCCAGCGCTTTGGCGGCGGCGACCTCTCCGTCCGCGTGGAGGGCGTGGAGGGTGATGGCGAGGTGGCAGACCTTGCCCGCACCTTCAACCAGATGGCGGAGAATATCCAGTCCAACGATAACTCCCAGGGTCAGTTCATGGGCAACATCGCCCACGAGCTGCGCACCCCCATGACCACCATCAAGGGCTTTGTGGACGGCATTCTGGACGGCACCATCCCGCCCGAGATGCAGAACCACTACCTGCAGCTGGTCAGCGAGGAGACCGGGCGTCTGGCGCGGCTCATCCAGAATATGCTGGATCTCTCCAAGCTGGAAAGCGGCGAGTATCAGGTGAACGCCCGGATGTTCAATATCTGGGAGACCCTGACCGGCGTGGCACTGGCGGCAGAGCAGCGCATCAACGATGGCATGATCGAGCTGGAAGGCCTGACCATGGATGAAAAGGTGCTGGTCTACGCCGACCCTGACCTGATCCATCAGGTGGCGTATAATTTGCTGGACAACGCCATCAAGTTCACCCCGGCGGGCGGCACCATCCGCTTCAGCGTGGAAAAACTGGGCCCGGAAACCGAGATCGCCGTCTGGAACTCCGGGCAGGGCATCAGCCCGGAGGCACTGCCCTATGTGTTCCAGCGCTTCTACAAGGAGGACCGCTCCCGCGGCCTGCACGCCCGCGGCGCGGGCCTGGGCCTGAACATCTGCAAGGTGCTGGTCAACCTGTCCGGCGGACAGATCCGGGTGGAGAGCCAGCAGGGCGAGTGGTGCCGGTTCGTATTCACCCTGCCCTCGCAGGCCCCGAACCCCGGCGGCATGAAGCGCCTGCCTGACGAGGCCGGCGGTGCCCCCGCCGTGGAGGACCCGGCCAGCATGAAACCGGTGGAATAACCGCACAGCCAGACTGCCCGGACGTCAGGGCGGTCTGGCTGTTTTGTGTTTCAGGAATGGAAAATGTTCTCTTTTGATGGCAAAAGAGAACTTGTTGGGGCGAGCCTCCTCGGTTGCTGCGCGACAGCCGCAGGCTGACAGCAGCCGATGCCGGTGCCCGTAACGACCCCTCCTGTGAAAAGGTGTTTGGAGCGCTCCGCAGAGCGCGACAAACGCGAATATAAAAATAATTTTTCCGCTATTTATGGCGAAGCCATTTCAAATCGTCAATACGCCGCCCGCAGGGCCAAAAGAAAGAGGGCAGATGGACAAATCTATCCAATTACGACTTTTCGGTGAAAAACAGGCCGGCAGGTTTGATTTTTTGTGCGTTTTCATGTAAACTAAAGATATCCATGCCCCGGTATTCCGGAAACTGCAAAACCGGAAAAATACCGGGCCTCTGAGGATAAAAACTTTTGAATATAACGGAGCGTAACGATATACTATGGCGATTGTAAGTCCTTCGATCCTTTCGGCTGATTTTGGCAAGCTGGGCGCGGACTGCCGCACGGTGCTGGACGCCGGTGCACAGATGCTGCACTACGATGTGATGGATGGCCACTTTGTACCCAACATCAGCTTTGGCGTGCCGGTGCTCAAGAGCCTGCACAAGACCCTGCCGGATGCCTTTTACGATGTGCATCTGATGATCAGCCACCCGCTGCAGTACGCAGAACCCTTCATCAAGGCGGGTGCCACCCTGTACAACTTCCATCTGGAATGCGAGGACGATATCCAGCAGACGCTGGATGCCGTGAAGGCGCTGGGCTGCAAGACGGGCCTGACCATCAAGCCCGGCACCGCCCCGGAGGCGCTGGCCCCCTATCTGGACCAGCTGGACCTGGTGCTGGTGATGAGCGTGGAGCCCGGCTTCGGCGGCCAGAAGTTCATGCCCTCGGCACTGGACAAGCTGCGCTGGCTGAAGGCGGAGCGCGAGAAGCGCGGCCTGCACTATCTGCTGGAAGTGGACGGCGGCGTGGACGACACCACCGCCCCACTGTGCGTGGAGGCCGGTGCCGACGTTCTGGTGGCAGGCAGTGCCGTGTTCGGCAAGGATGACAGGACCGCCGCCGTGCGCCGTCTGGCTGCCCTGTGAGAGGGAGCGTTGTATGGATGAAGCATTGATCCGGGAGCAGGAACAGCAGCTGCAAAAGACCGGAAAATATTACAAGCACATCTGCTGGATGGCGGTGCCGCCGCTGTGCATGGCCTGCTACCTGTACGGCCTGCGCCCGCTGCTGCTGTGCGGCATCGCCCTGCTTACCGGCAACCTGTGCGACCGTCTGGTGGCGCTGCTGCGCCATCGGGTGTACACCAATAAAGATCTCTCCAACGAGAGCTTCAGCCTGATCATCGCCCTGCTCATGCCCGCCACCGTGGACATTTATGTGCTGGTGGTGGCGGTGCTGGCGGGCGTGCTCATCGGCAAGGAGGTCTTTGGCGGCTACGGCAGCTATCCCTTCAACCCCGCTGCCGTGGGCTACGCCGTGGCGGCAGTATCGTGGCCGGAGCAGGTGGTGCGCTACCCGCAGCCCTACACCCCGCTGCCCCTGTGGGACGCTTCCGCCGTGCCGGTGAGCAGCACCATCGAGGATACCCTGCGCAGCGGCGGCATCCTGAACCTGAACTCCCTCGCTGTTGCGCTGGGCGAGTTTGCTGCCCCCATGGGCACCGGCGCGGCGCTGGTCATTCTGGCCTGCGGCCTTGTGCTGTGGACCCAGAAGGACGTGCACATCGGCGCATCAGCGAGCTTTCTCATCACCTGCGGGCTCATCGCTTTCTTCTTCCCGCGGCAGGTAGGTCTGGCAGACAGCACCCTCTTCAGCAGCCTGATGCCCCGCCTGCAGGGCATCAGGGACGAGCTGCACACTGGTGCAATGCTGTTCTGCGCGGTGTTCCTGCTCAACGAGCCATACACCTGTGCGCATCACCGGCTTGGGCGCATCCTGTACGGTGCACTGGTGGGCATCGCCACCATGGGCTTCCGCTATTTTGGCGTGTACGAGACCGGCGTCTGCTTTGCACTGCTGGCCGTCAACAGTGTGTCCGCGCTCATTGACCGCACCGAGGAGCGGCTGTACCGTCTGCTGCACCGTCTGCCGTCCGAACGAAAGGAGGCTGCGGAATGAAAAAGCGTACTGCGGAACTGATCTTGCAAGATCCCGAAAAGTTTGCCCATCATGACCGCGTGTTCCTGAATAACCCGGTGGTCATGCAGGGCATGGGTCTGGCACCGCTGGTGGTCGTGGCTACCACCGGCCAGAACAGCCTGATGCTGGCGGCGGCGGTGGCGCTGCTGTTGGTGCCCTCCCGCGTGCTGGCCTGCCTGCTCAGCCGCCTTGTGCCCCTGCGGGACGAGGAACCCTCGCCCGCACAGCTGCAGAAAAAACTGCTGCCCCGCGCTATACTGTACGCAGCCAGCGCCGCTGTGGTGTACCTGGCGGCATATCCCATTTTGAACTTCGTGTTTGGCACCGGGCTTTTGAACCTTGGCATCTACCTGCCCATGCTGGTGGTGGAGCCGCTTCTGACCTACCGCTTCGGCCGCGTGCAGGAGACAGTGCACAAGGCTGTTTCCAAGGGCGTGCGCATCACCGTGGGCTACGCGCTGCTGCTGCTCGTGGTGGGCATCGTGCGCGAGTGGCTCAGCCTTGGCACCGTGTTTGGTGCCCCGGTGGGACGCTGGGCGCTGCTGCCGCTGGCCAAGATGCCGGCGGGCGGCTTTATCGTGCTGGGCATCCTGTGCGCCATCTGGCGCGCTGCGGCTGCAAAGCGCAAGGAATATCTGAAAAAGGAAGCACGGGATACCCTGACCGTGCACTACCAGAAGGAGGGGAACCGCGAACCGTGAAGGAAGTTGTAAGCAGCTCGGCAGTGTTTTTCAGCTATGCACTGCTGGCCATTTTTGCACAGAACGCTGTCTTTACCCGTGCACTGGGCGTGTCCCGCATGGTGCAGCTGGTGGGGGACGACCGCACCAGCAGCGCCTTGTTCGGCATGATGCTGTGCATCACGCAGGTGCTGGTGGCGCCGGTGGCTTTCCTTGCCGGGCGGTTCATTGCCCCGCTGGATAACCGCGCCCAGCTGCGCCCGCTGGTGTATATTGCCAGCATTGCCGTGGTGTGTCTGGCGGAGCATCTGGTGCTGTGGCTGCTGCGCAGCCTGCCCCGCCGCGCCCAGCTGCTGCGCATCGTGCCGCTGGCCGCGCTGAACAGCGGCGTGCTGGGCACGGTGCTGGTGGAGCGCACCCAGTCCTTTACCCTTGGCCAGAGCCTTGGCTTTGGCCTTGGCAGCGGCCTTGGCTATGTGCTGGCGGTGCTGCTGGTCACCGAGGCGCGCCACCGCCTGCGCAGCAGAGCCATCCCCAAGGCATTCCGCGGCCTGCCCATCACGCTGGTGTATATCGGCGTGCTGGCGCTGGCAATCTATGGCTTTACCGGACATTCCGTCATCCTGTAATGCAGACAGGGAGGAAAAGATACCATGGCTAAGTATAAACGTCAGAAGGTCAAGCATTATCACCGCAGCTTTTACAGCCGTGAAATGCGCGTCAAGCGCGGCATCGGCATCGTGGTGCTGGTGGCGGCAGTGCTGGCAGCCGCATGGTTTGCCGCACCCCATGTGCTGGATTGGGCCACCCACACCTGGTATACCGTGGTCAAGGATCGGGACTTAGAGGCCGAAAGCGCTTCCCGCGCCGAGGCAGCCGCCTCCTCTGCGGCGGCAAGCAGCGCTGCTGCTTCGCAGGCAGCGTCTGAGCCGGAGGAGGAAAAGCCGCTGGACGGCAAGGCCATTACCGGCGGCAGCTGGGCAGAGCTGGACGTGACCACCCTGACCGATGAAGCCGCCATCCGCACCGCCGCCCGGCAGCTGAAGCAGCAGGGCGCAGACTACGCCCTTGTCACTCTGAAGGACGCCGCTGGCACGGTGTACTACGCTTCCGGGGTGGCAGCCGCTGCCCAGAGCATCACGGAAAACCCGGTGGATGCGGCCAATATCGCCGCCATCCTGCGGGAGGAGGGCATTATCCCGGCGGCACAGCTTGCCGCCTTTACCGACCCGGTGTCGGTGTACACCGACCGCAGCATGGGCGTGCACTACGATGGCAACAGCCTCTGGCTGGACAACGTCAGCGCAGCCAAGGGCGGCAAGGCATGGATGAACCCCTTTGCCGCAAGCGCGGTGCAGTATGTCGGCGACCTCATTGAGGAGGTGCAGGGCATGGGCTACGAGCAGGTGGTGCTTACCGGGGTGCAGTTCCCCAATATCATCACCCGCAAGCAGGACTTCGGTGCCTCCGGCGGCAAGAGCCGGGAGGGACGCGCCGCCCAGCTGACGGCGGATATCGCCGCATGGCAGACCCGCTTTGCAGGCAGCGTGACCCTGTGGGTCAGCTACCCGGACGCACTGTGCACCGCCGCTACCGATGCCATTGGCACCACCGGCACGTCCCTTGGCATGGAAAACCTGCTGGTCACCAGCAGCACCGCACTGGATGCGGACAGCCGCGCTGCGCTGGAGCAGGCCGCTGCCGACGCCGGTGTGAAGCACGTTGTGGTGCACGATACCGCAGCGTTCCGCTGAGAAGCGGCTTTTATCGCAAGTCAAAAATTAGCGCAACATTCAAACAGCATATTTGCGATATGCAATTCAACGTTGTTGCTGTTGCATTAAAAAAGTTGAATTGCAATAAAGAGGGGAGGAAATGACTATGAAACCGACTACCTGTTTTGCACCCGCACACATCCTGCTGCCTTCGGAGCAGGTGCCGCTGGAGCAGTGGGGATGCATTGCCTGTGACCAGTTCACCAGTGACCGCAGCTACTGGCAGCGGGCAGAAAAGACCGCTGCGGGTGCGCCCAGCACCCTGAACCTGATCCTGCCGGAGGTGTATCTGGAGGACGGAGACGCCGACGCGCGGGTGGAAAAGATCCACGCCACCATGCAGGATTACGCCAAAAATGTGCTCACCCGGGCGGTGGACGGCTTTATCTATGTAGAGCGCACCGAGCAGAGCGGCCGGGTGCGGCAGGGTCTTGTAGGACGTGTGGACTTGGAGGCTTACAGCTACCGCCGGGGCGAAAAATGCACCGTGCGCCCCAGCGAGTGCACCGTGGAAAGCCGCATCCCGCCCCGCATGAAGGTGCGTACCGGCGCTGCGCTGGAAACGCCCCACATCATGATGCTGGCGGATGACCCGGACTGCACCCTCATCGAGCCCATTGCCGCCCACAAGGACAGCCTGCCCAAGGTGTACGAGGGCGAGCTGATGCTGGGCGGCGGCCATGTGGCAGGCTGGGCGGTGGAGGATCCCGCCCTCATCGCGCAGATCGAAAACGCGCTGACCGTGCTGGGCAGTCAGGAAGAATTTGACAAGAAATACCCCGATGCCACCCGCCGCGACCCGCTGACGCTGGCCGTGGGCGACGGCAACCATTCGCTGGCTACCGCAAAAGCCTGCTGGGAGGAGCTGAAAAAGACCCTGACCCCGGAGCAGGCAGAAAATCACCCCGCCCGCTGGTGTCTGGCAGAGGTGTGCAACGTGCACTCCCCGGCTATTGAGATCGAGCCCATCCACCGGGTACTGTTCAACGTGGACTGCGCCACTGTACTGCTGAGCCTGATTACATGGAGCGATTCCAACATGGTAGGCTGCTGCTTTGGCGGCAGCAAAAAGCAGCCCTTTACGCTGGCAGGCCCCCACATGGCCAATGTGCTCAGCTTTGAGGACCCCACCGAGCCGCTGACCGTGGGCACCATCGACGATTTTATTTCGGATTATATCGAGCGCCACCCGGAAGCAAAGGTGGACTATGTGCATGACGAACCGGCTGTGCGCGCTTTGTGCAAGCAGGGCGCGGTGGCGTTTTTGATGCCGCCCTTCGCCAAGAGCGACCTGTTCCGCGGCGTTGTGATGGGCGGTGTGCTGCCCCGCAAGACCTTCAGCATGGGACACGCGGAGGAAAAGCGTTACTACATCGAGTGCCGGAAGATCACAGAATAAAATAGGAGAACCATGACATTTAAAGAACTGAATCTGTCCGCCCCGCTGCTGCGTTCTGTGCAGGAAGCGGGCTACGAGACCCCCTCGCCCATTCAGGCAGCGGCCATCCCGCCGGTGCTGGCTGGCCGGGATCTGATGGGCTGCGCCCAGACCGGCACCGGCAAGACGGCGGCCTTTGCGCTGCCCATGCTGGATCGGCTCACCGCCAACGCACCCCGCCGCAAGGGCGCTGTCCGTGCGCTGATCCTGACCCCTACCCGGGAGCTGGCTTTGCAGATCGGCGAAAGCTTTGAAGCCTACGGCAAGTACCTGAAGCTGCGCAGCACCGTCATCTTTGGCGGCGTGGGACAGGCACCGCAGGTGGAAGCGCTGAAAAAGGGCGTGGACATCCTCATCGCCTGTCCGGGACGGCTGAACGACTTGATCGGGCAGGGCTTTATCGACCTGTCCGCTTTGGAGATCTTTGTGCTGGACGAGGCCGACCGGATGCTGGACATGGGCTTTGTCCATGACGTGAAAAAGGTCATTGCAAAGCTGCCCGCCCAGCGCCAGAACCTGATGTTCAGCGCCACCATGCCCGCCGAGATCGAGCAGCTGGCCGCCGGCATCCTGCACGAGCCTGCCTTTGTCAAGGTGGACCCGGTGTCCAGCACGGTCGACCGCATCCAGCAGAGCCTGTACTATGTGGAAAAGGGCAACAAAAAGCTTTTGCTGCCGTGGCTCATCAAAAATTTGCAGCCGCCGGTGGTCAACGCACTGGTGTTCAGCCGCACCAAGCACGGCGCGGATAAGATCGCAAAGGACCTGACCAAGCAGGGCATCCCCGCCGCCGCCATCCACGGCAACAAGAGCCAGACCGCCCGCGTGACGGCGCTGGAGGATTTCAAGGCGGGCAAGACCCGGGTGCTGGTGGCGACCGATATCGCCGCCCGCGGCATTGACATCAGCGAGCTGTCCCATGTGTTCAACTACGACCTGCCCGAGGTGCCCGAGACCTACGTCCACCGCATTGGCCGCACGGCCCGTGCCGGTGCCGACGGCACTGCCATCAGCTTCTGTGCCCCGGAGGAAAAGGAATATCTGGCCGGGATCGAAAAGCTGAACCGCCGTCAGATCCCGGTTGTCTCCGGCCATCCCTGGGACGGCGTGCCTGCCCCTGTCAAGGCTGCGCCCCCGGTGCGGGGCAAAAAGCCCAAGGCGGAAGCGGAGCAGCCGGAAAAGCCTGTGAAGGCAGAGCAGCCTGCCAAAGCAGAAAAGGCAGCCAAGGCCGAAAAGCCCGCTGCCCCCAAGAAGGAAAAAGCGGCTGCAAAACAGCCCAGCCCCAAGAATACCGAACCGAAAGAAGGAACATCCATGGAGGAAAACCAGAAGCGCACTTCCGGCGGCCGCAGTGAGAACCGCCGCTCCAATAACAGCCGCACCCGCCGCGAGGGCAATGCCCCGCAGCCGGCCAACCGCGGCAGCAACGCCCAGCCCAAATTCGACCCCCACTTTGTGAGCGCCCCGGAGGCTACCCCCCTGCGCCCGGTCAAAAAGGCTCCGGCTGCGCAGCCTGCCGCAAAGCAGACTGCTCCGGCCCAGAACGGCCAGCGTCAGCGCGGCGGTCAGCCTGCCCGTGCCGAGCAGCGCACCGACCGCAATGATCCGCGCACCGAGCAGCGGGCAGAGCGGAATGCGCGCAATGCCCGCCCGGCCCAGAACGGCCAGAGCCAGCAGGGCAGCCGCAATAATCGCAATGCAGTGCAGAGCAGCCGCCCGGACCGCCCCGCCAAGAGCGAGGCACCCCGCAGCCGCAGTCGGAACACCGCCCCCGCACGGGACGAGGACCCGGGCCTGATGCTGATCAGCCGCCGCCCGCCCCAGCAGAAGTATACCAGCTTTGAGGAGTATATGGACGCCCACGGCGGTGCCACCGCACCCATTGAGGATCACAGCGAAGAAGTATGAGCCGGAACGAAGCCTTTACCCCGTGGCGGTGCCCCCTGTGCGGCGGTGCGTTGCAAGGGGAGAACGATCTGAAATGTGAAAAAGGCCACTGTTTTGACCGCGCCCGGGAGGGCTACTGGCATCTTTTGCCGGTGCAGAGTATGCGAACCAAAGCCCCCGGGGACAGCAAGGAGATGGTAGCTGCCCGCCGCGCCTTCCTGAACGCCGGATATTACGGCATCTTCGGGCAGGCGCTGGGGGAGCTGTGCCTTGCCCACGGCGTGCCCGCCGCGAAGGACGCCCCGCTGCATCTGCTGGATGCAGGCTGCGGCGAGGGCTGGTACGACCGCTGCATCGCGCAGCAGTTCGCGGCGGCAGAAAAGCCGCTGCAGCTGGCCGGGTTCGATATCGCAAAGCCCGCGGTGCGGTTGGCGGCAAAGGCGCTGCCCGCCGCGCAGTACGCGGTGGCGTCCAGCTTCAGCCAGCCGGTGCGCACCGGCTGGGCAGACGTGCTGCTGAACTGCTTTTCGCCCTTTGCACAGGAGGAGTTCAGCCGGGTGCTGCGCCCGGGCGGGCGCATGATCTACGTTGTGCCGGGGGCAGAGCATCTGTACCAGATGAAGGCCGTGCTCTACGAAAAGCCCTACAAAAACCCGGTGCAGCAGGTGGAGTACCCGGGCTTCCGCGCCATTGATGAGCGGGAGGTGCAGGGAACCATCACCGTGCCCGCCGCCCAGCTGGAAGCCCTGTTTGCCATGACCCCCTACTACTGGAAAACGCCCCGCGACGGTGCTGCCCGCCTTGCGGCTCTGCCGCAGCTGACCACTACCATCGCTTTCCGCTTTCTGGTGTTTGAAAAGCTGTAATAAGATAAAAAGGACTGCCGTGCAGAGTGCATGGCAGTCCTTTTTTGTACCCATTCTCATGCTTGTTGATTTTCACAAGAACTGACATACTAATATATCAATTTCGCACAAAAACAATAAAATCTATTTACAAGTGCATTGTATTGTGGTACGATTTGTGCGGATTTCGATGGCGTGATACAACTGGAATGTCTATCGGGCCCGGCAGCAGGGCGTTTGCTGCACAGCTTTGGGCGGCTTTGTTCTGCACAAATGAGCCGTCTGCATTTAAAAGGAGAAATGATGATGAACAGAAGAGACTTTATGAAGCTTTCCGCCGCTTCTGCCGTGACCATGGGCGCAGTGGCTGGCATGGCACCTGCATCCTTTGCTGAAAACGCTGGCGTGCACACCGATGCCGAGGTGCAGGCCATGGTGGCAGAGGAACTCCGTCTCTCCCGCGAGGTAGCCTTTTATCCGGCTGCTTTCCGGGGCGATTTTGACAAGTTCTATGTGCTGTTCCACAAGCTGTCCCGCGCTCAGTACGAGAAGGTGGACGGTGCAGCTGTGCCCGGCATCAATGCTTCTCACTACGATATGTGTGTTGCCCTGACCAATGCCCGCAAGGCGCTGCGCCAGATCAAGGACCCCAAGAGCACCGTTTGGGAAATTTGGGGAGATCAGATGGCCGTGGAATCTCCGCTGCCCACCAACTGGGAAAATTGCTACGATAACGAGGGCTTCCGTCCCTTCCTGAACCCGTACCTGCTGCGAGATCAGGGCAAGGTGAAGGGCAACGTGATCATTATTGCAGGCGGCGGCAGCACCCACCGCAACAACGTGGTGGAAGGCTACCCGGTGGCCGAGTTCTTCAACAAGAACGGCTACAACGCCTTTGTGCTGCAGCGCCGCGTCAACCCTTATGCCGCTGTGGATCAGCAGCTGGATCTGGCCCGTGCTATCCGCTACATCCGCCACAACGCCTCTGAAAAACACATCGGCAAGACCGATATCATGATCGCTGTGGGCTTCTCTGCCGGCGGCATGAATGTGATGCAGGTGGTGGCCGACCAGTTCGGCACTACGAATACCCCGGATAAGGTCTACCCCAGCTACGTCTGCGATGCTGTGGACCATGAGAGCGCCGACCTGAATGTGGCGATTCCCATCTACGGCCTGTTCGTCACCGGTCTGAACTTCACGAAGAACCCCAACCTGCCTCCGGTCTTTGGTGTTGTGGGTCAGAAAGATGGCCTGAGTGCGATGATGCTGCCCTCTCTGCCGGAGTGCGCGGATATCTTCAAGGATTTCAGCTTCTATCTGGCACCCGATGCGCCCCACGGTGTGGGTCTGGGCACTGGCACCAAGGGCTATGTGGACTACTACACCCAGATCGCCCAGTGGCCGGATATGGCTGTCAACTTCATCGAGAGCCGTCTGGGGCTGATGGAAAAGAAGATCGACATGGACTCCGTGGGCTTTGCATGGTAAGCTGCCCCGACAGGAGTACCTGAAAAACAACGACCCGCCGCATCTCTTTCAGTGCGGCGGGTCGTTGTTTGTAAAAATGTTATGTATGATACTCCATCCATTTACCCTTCCACGCATACAGGATCATGAGCAATGCGCCCAGACCCCAGCTGACGGGGTAGAGGATGAATACGCCCTCGATGCCGGAGAAGAAGGGCAGCAGGAACTGGATCCATACCACACGGAACAGGCACAGCGAGACCAGCAGCACCACCATGGGCGGGATGCTGGCACCCGTGCCGCGCACGGCACCGGCAAGGCCGTGCAGGATGCTGAGCAGGAAGTAGAACGGACAGAACCACCGCATGGCCAGCTTGCCGTAGGTGACCACGGCCTCGTCGGCGGTGAACAGGTGCAGAATGGCGTCCTGTCCGGCCAATAGCGCCGCGCCGGTGCAAAGGGTGTAGATGACCCCAATAGCAAGGGTGACCCACACCGAGCGCTTTACCCGGTCCAGACGCCCCGCACCGTAGTTCTGCCCCACAAAGGTGGTGGCAGCCATGCTGATGCTGCTCACCGGCAGGATGTTGAAGCCGTCGATCTTCATGTAGGCCGCAAAGCCCGCCATGGCGGCGGCACCGTAGCTGTTCACGCTGGCCTGCACCAGCACGTTGGAAAAGGAGATGACCATGTTCTGGATGCCGGTGGGCAGACCCACCCGGATGATGCGGCCTGCCATTTTGCGGTGCAGCCGGATGGCGGAAAGCTCCACCCGGCAGGCGTCCTCGCTTTTCATCAAAAAGCGCAGGCTCAGCACGCAGGACACCAGCTGGCTTAAGTCGGTAGCGATGGCAGCGCCCGCCACCCCCATCCGCAGCCCCACGATGAACACAAAGTCCAGCACGATGTTGGTCACCGACGCCCATGCCAGATACACCAGCGAGCGGCGGGAGTTGCCGGCGGCGTTCAGGATGCCGGCGGTCATGTTATACACCACGCTGAACAGCACCCCGCCGAAGTAGATGCGGATATAGGTCACGGCATCGGCCAGCACCTCGGCGGGGGTGTTCATGGCCACCAGCAAAGCGCGCCCGCAGGCAACGCCGCCCACCGTCAGCAAAAGCCCCATGACCACCGCAATGGCAAGGGAGGTGTGCACCGCCTCGCGGGTCTCCTTGTGGTCGCCCGCGCCCAGATACTGCGAGACCACCACGCCCGCGCCCACGGCAAGCCCCTGACTGAAGCCGATGAGCAGATAGATGGGCGACCCGCTGGAGCCCACGGCGGCAAGGGCATTGCTGCCCACAAAATTGCCCACGATGATGCTGTCGGCGGTGTTGTACATCTGCTGCAGCAGGTTGCCGAAGATCAGCGGCAGGGCAAACAGCAGCAGGCTTTTTACAATGCTGCCCTCGGTCATAAGGGTAGCGGTATTCCGTGTTTTTACGGCGGCCATGGGGTTCCTCCTCTCAGCGCAAAAAATCGCTTGTACCCCCTAGCATAGCACAAACCACGCCTTTGGACAAGGGGCGGGGCTGACGATTGAGAGTGTGCGCTCCGCAGGGAAAGATTCTGCTAGCCGAGGGATGTTCTCTTTTGACACCAAAAGAGAACCAGAAAAGTGCCAGCGATTTCGACGCGCTGGAGCCACGAAAAAGGGGCTGCTCGCCCCTTTTAACCCCAAAGAAGTGGGCTACACCGGAAAAAACTGAAGATTCACGCCTGTTCGGCGTGAAGATCTTTTAACCGTTTTTTCCGGCTCCGCCGATTCAAAGCCCCTCAGTCGCTGCGCGACAGCTCCCCCAAGGGGGAGCAGGCACGCCCACAAACTTTGTGCTTGAGCCGGAAACTTTCCCGTCATGCCAAAGGCTCCCTCCCAGAGGGAGCTGTCAAAACCGTCAGGTTTTGACTGAGGGAGTTCGTTCCAAACCCTTCCCGTGAAAAAGGGTTTCAGGAAAGTCCGCAGACTTTCCTGAAACCCGAAATAAAAAATAATTTTCCGCTGAATATGGCTAGAGCGCAGCGGAAGCCATTCTAAATCGTCTCACCCGCAGACAACAGCGGCGGCGCGGCGCTGCCGTGCAGCTTGCGGGCAAGGTAGTTTTGGGTAATCTTCACCACCGTGCCGGACAGCGCCACTACGCCGATGAGGTTCGGCAGCATCATCAGGCCGTTGAAGGTGTCGGATAGCGTCCATGCAAGGTCCAGCCGCATCACTGCGCCCGCCGGTATCAGCGCTACGAACAGCACCCGGTAAAATGTCCCAGCCCCCGCGCCGAAGAGATACTCCACGGCTTTGCAGCCGTAGCAGCTCCAGCCCAGCGCGGTGGAGTAGGCGAACAGCAGGATGCACACTGCGATGAGCTTGGACCCCAGCGCGCCAAACACGGCGTCAAAGGCATGCCCCACCAGTGCACTGCCCGCCGCCCCGGCGGCAATGCGCCCGGTGTCCAGATCCACAAAGCCGGAGGTCAGCACCACCAGCGCCGTCAGGGTGCACACCACCATGGTGTCTGCAAACACCTCAAAAATGCCCCACATGCCCTGCTGTACCGGCTCTTTTACGTTGGAAGCCGCGTGCACCATCACCGAGGAACCAAGCCCGGCTTCGTTGGAAAAAGCACCCCGCTTGAAGCCCCAAGTGACCGCCCGGGACAGCCCGTAGCCCACCATGCCCCCACCGGCGGCGCGCAGCCCGAATGCGCCCTTTACGATGGCGGCAAGCGCCGCCGGGACGGCAGTGATGTGCACCCCCACCACGGTGAGCGCACCCACGATGTACAGCAGCGCCATGGCGGGGACAAGCCGTTCTGCCACAGCAGCCACACGTTTCAGCCCGCCCAGCAAAATCACCGCCGACACTGCCGCCAGCACTGCGCCGGTAACGGCCTCCGGCACGCCAAACGCCGCTTTCAGGTTGCCTGCGATGGAATTGAGCTGGCTCAGGTTGCCGATGCCAAAGCTTGCCAGCGCGCAGAACGCAGCAAACAGCACCGCCAGCACCCGCCCGCCCCGGGCAAGGCGCTCCGCCCGGGCAAAGGCCGCCCGGAGCAGCGGTTCTGCAGCATCGGGCTGATGCAGCACCGGCGGCGTGAGGAACTGCCCACTCTCCACACCGCGCCAGCCTGCCCAGGCCCGCAGGGCCGCGGCAAGGGCCGTGTCAGCGTTCAGCGGTTGGAGCAGTACGGCTCCGGCCGGAGCCCCGGCGGCATCGCACACGCCGCACGCCTCGCCTACGGTAAGCATCCGCAGCACCTCGCTGCGGGGGCGGTAAAGACTGCCTGCCTCGCCCCGGAGCAGAAAACAGAATTCCTCGGCGGAAAACCGCCGCACCGGCCGCACCCGCGGCAGCTCACAAACCTGGATCATTTTGGGTCCCCCATTCTTTTCTGGAATGCTCTCAGCATACCGAAAAGCGGGTGCGAACCGGCTCGAAACCGCGCTGCCTTATTCCAGCACGACGTCCTCACTCAGGACCTGCCCGATGGGCTTGGCAATGCACAGGTCTGCCTGGGCGTCGGCCCCGGTGGGCTGCATGTTGATCACCACCAGATGGTCGCCCCGGAAATACCGGATGAGCCCGGCCGCCGGGTACACCACCAGACTGGTGCCGCCGATGATGAGGGTGTCCGCGTGGCGGATAGCGTTCACCGCGCCGGACAGCACTTCCTCGTCCAAACCTTCCTCATACAGCACCACATCCGGCTTGACGATGCCGCCACATTTTTCGCAGCGGGGCACCCCGGTGCTGTTGGCGATGTAGTCCACATCATAAAAGGCCCCGCAGCGGGTGCAGTAGTTGCGCAGGGTGCTGCCGTGCAGCTCGTACACGGTCTTGCTGCCCGCGGCCTGATGCAGCCCGTCAATGTTCTGGGTGACCACGGCCTTCAGCTTGCCCTGCTTTTCCAGCTTTGCCAGACGCAGGTGTGCGGCGTTGGGCTTGGCTCCCTTTACAATGAGCTTATCGCGGTAAAACCGGTAGAATTCCTCCGGGTTCTGTTCCCAGAAGGTATGGCTGAGAATGGTCTCCGGCGGGTAGTCGTATTTCTGGTGATACAACCCATCCACACTGCGGAAATCCGGGATGCCGCTCTCGGTGGACACTCCCGCCCCGCCAAAAAAGACGATGCGGCTGCTCTTTGCCAGAATCTCTTCCAATGCCTGTACCATAAACGCAAACGCCCCTTTCCTCATGGCTGATTTTGTGTTAAGATACCATCAGTATAGCACATTCTGACCAGAAAGGAAGCGTTGGTTTTTTGAACGTCTGGTACATCAACAGCATGCTGGGCACCCTGCGGCTGGAGGAAGAGGACGACGCCCTGTGCGGGGTACAGCTGTGCCCGGACGGCGTGCCGGACCTGGAGCCGCTGCCCCGCAAGGTCTGCGAGACGCCCCTGCTGCAGGAAACCGAAGAGCAGCTCAACGAATACTTTGCCGGGGCACGGCGGGAGTTCGACCTGCCGCTGGCCCCCAAAGGCACCGCCTTTCAGAAAGCGGTCTGGGCCGAGATGAACAAGATTCCCTACGGCGAGGTGCGCACCTACGGTCAGCTGGCCGCGGCCCTCGGCAAACCAAAGGCCGCCCGCGCCGTGGGCGGGGCCTGCCACTGCAACCCCATTGCCATCATCCAGCCCTGCCACCGGGTAGTGGGTGCCAACGGCTCCCTCACCGGCTACGCCTACGGGCTGGAGGTAAAAGAGTATCTGCTGGAGCTGGAGCAGGATTAAGGGCACAAAAGCCTCCCCACCACAGTGGGGAGGCTTTTTTATCGCTGATGTTCCGCAATCCTCCGGAAGAAGCCGGGCAAAATGTCGTGGGGCAGCATGCCGTATTCGCCGTGGACGGCGGCGACACGGTCGGCGGCGGCACCATGCAGGTACACCGCACAGGCGGCAGCCTCATAGGCGGGCAGGGCGTCCTTCTCAGCCGCAGCGTTGGCGCCGGCAATCTGGCC
>OGGJ01001569.1_pt1 | contig 18470 bp, 11 predicted proteins | sample 1571071 | NCBI WGS metagenome assembly OGGJ01 (sample SAMEA2581954, study PRJEB24529) | metagenome | biome: Human gut stool | place: China | collected 2011
TTAAAATCCTAAGTTTTCAGAACTTCATAAAAGTTCTGAAAACTTGTTAGCGGGGCGAAAAGACTTTTTCGACACGCTCCTATCTTTATGAAAGGAGTCCTGTTCTCTTGTTGACCACGGAAACATTTCGGAAAGCGGCCCGGGACCCGGCGGAGTTCGGCAGCTACTACCTCTCGCACTACTTCACCCGCCGCTCGCCCCCCTTTCACCGGCAACTCTCGGCCCTGTGGCGCCGCCGGGTGATGAAAAACCGTGACCCGGTCTCGGACTGCGCCGCCATGCTGACGGAAAAGGGCACCCGCAGCGCCATCGCCGCCCCCCGGGGCCACGCCAAAAGCACCGTCATGAGCCTGCAAAACGTCCTCCACGCCGCCCTGTTCGGCTACAAACGCTACATCCTGCTGGTCTCGGACACTGAAGCCCAGGCGGTCAGCTTTTTAGACGCCATCAAAAACGAGCTGGAGACCAACGAGCGCATCTTAGCGGACTTCGGCGAGCAGCCGGGCAAAACGTGGAAGACCGGCTCCATCCTGCTCTCCAACGGCTGCCGGATCGATGCCGTAGGCAGCGGCCAGAAGCTGCGGGGACGGCGCAACTACGAGCGCCGCCCGGATCTCATCCTCTGCGACGACATCGAAAACGACGAAGGCGTCCGCACGGCGGAGCAGCGGCAGAAGACCGCCGACTGGTTCTGGAAGGCGGTCTGCAAGTCCGGCGACAGCTACACGGACATCCTCGTCATCGGCACCATCCTGCACCACGATTCCCTTCTGGCGGGTCTGCTGGAAAACCCCGGCTTCCAGAGCCGGAAATACCGGGCCGTTCTGTCCGACGCCACCTCCCCCCTGTGGACGGACTGGGAGCGCCTCGCCTCGGATCTCGCCGACCCCGACCGGGAAAAAACCGCCCACGCCTTCTATTTCAAGCACCGCAAGGAAATGCTGGCAGGCTCCAAAGTCCTCTGGCCGGAAAAACTCAGCTACTACGATCTGCGGCTCATGCGGCTGACGGAGGGGGACGCCGCCTTCAACTCGGAAATGCAAAACCAGCCCATCGACCCCGCCGCCTGTCTGTTCTCCGCCCAGTGGTTCCGGTACTACAACCCCGCCGAGGTGGACTTCCGCGCCGCCGACTTCCGGTTTTACGGCTATTGCGACCCCTCTCTGGGCCGCACCGCCTCCAGCGACTATTCCGCCATCGTCACGCTGGCGGTGGATCGGAACACGGGTCTTTCCTACGTCTGGGACGCGGACATCCAGCGCCGCCACCCGGACAAGATCATCGTCGACATTCTGGAAAAGGAGCGCCTGCTCCGCCGGGAGACCGGCCGGGGCTACGCCATCTTCGGTGCAGAGACCAACCAGTTCCAGTGGTTCTTGAAGGAGCAGCTTGCCCGGGAATCCGCCCGTCAGGGCCTGTATCTGCCCATTCAGGGCGTCCGCTCCACGGAGGATAAGACTATGCGGGTGGAGACCTTGCAGCCGGACGTGAAAAACGGCTACATCCTCTTTCGCCGGGATCAGACGCTGCTTTTGCAGCAGCTTTCCCAGTTTCCCCTGGGCGCCCACGATGACGGCCCGGACGCCCTGGAGGGCGCTCGCACGCTGGCCCGCAAGCAGTCCCGGACGGCGAATCTCTCCGGCCTGCACCTGTAAAAACTCACATGAGACTTGTCCGGCCTGTCCGCAAACAGGGAAGCGCCCCCAGCGGCGCACCCGGCAAAAACTCACGTGAGACTTGTCCAACTGATTTGTTACGAATGAAAGGAGACCATCTATGACCATTCCTTACTTAAACACCGCCCGTCCCGTCCCCATGAGCGACATTCCCGAGGAATACCGGGATATTGCCGAGGCCATCGGCCTTGAGGCCTTCACCCGGCTGACGCTGCTGTGCGGCGGACAGAGCCTGTACATCCCCAAACGGGAATCCTTAGAGCGCAGCGCCCGTGACCGGGACATCCGGGCACGGTTCAACGGCTGCAACTACCGGGCGCTGGCGGCTCAGTTCCGTCTCAGCGAGCGGCAGATCCGCAAGATCATCAACGGCACCCGCACTTAAAGCCGGAAAAACTCACCTGACTTTGGACAAAACTCACGTGAGTTTTGTCCGCGCATCGCCCGTCCTTTCGCCCCGCACAGAGCAGGGGAGCGGCCACCGCCCTTCCTTTTCTTTACATTTTTGTAACAAACGAACTTTTTCTTTGCTTTTTCCCCCTTTTATGCTAAACTATTCTCGAAAAAACACTCTTTTTCAAAGGAGGGCCTCGCCATGCCTCAGGATCCCGCGCCCATGGACCAGCTCCGGGGCGAGCCGCTGCGTTTTCTGGAAACGGAGCAGTTTCAGGAAATGCTGTCCGTCTACCGCAAGCTCAAGCCGCTTGAGCAGGAAAACCCCCGCAAGTTCCGCAACCAGCTGAATACCTACGACTTCTCCGACATCTACCCCATTATGGACACCTACCTGCAAACCCGCGCCCTCTCCGACCCGGAAGCCGTGTCCGCCGTCATCGCGGAAGCCGCGCCGGAGAGCGTGGCCTTCGCCTCCACGCTGCTGGACATCTTCGAGACCACGGTGGCGGAGCGGGTGCAGGAATACGACGTTCTGGGCAACAGCCCCGCCACCTACTTCATCTGCGGCGTGTGGGCCAACATGAAGCGGGGGAGGGAGTTCCACCCGGCGTCCAACGGCATCACCGTCACCTACGATCAGCCGGACGCCTACGGCAACCAGAACATCCGCTACCGCAACAAGGACTATGAGATGACCCTCATCTTCGAAGCGGTGGAAGCCTACACGAAAAACCTCAGCTGGACGGCCCACCGCCTGCTGATCTACACCCTCATGCGGGGCAACGCCGACAACTGGCGGAACAACACCGTCACCTTCTCCATCGAGGAATACATGGCGTGGGCGGGCCTGAAAAGCCGGGACGCGGCCTACCGCCAGCTGAAAAAAGACATGCAGGCCATCACCGGCATGAAGATCACCGCCGAATCCTTCAAAAAGTACTTTGAATCCTTCTATATCACCCACCTGGCCACGGAAGCCTACATCAAAAAGTACACCGGCGAGGTCCATATCTCCTTCGCGGAGAACGTGCGCCACTTCCTGACCCAGTATTACCAGCTGATCCCGGACTGGATGGGCCACCTTTCGGAAAACAGCTATCGTCTGGCCTTCTACCTGTTCTACCGGGCCAGAAAAGCCCCCATCGACGAAAACGGCTCCTTCCGCATCAAGATCGACGACATCATCCATTACATCGGCCTGCCCACCAAGGAGGAGGTCAAGAACCGCAACTATGACGAGGCCATCATCCGCCCCTTCAACAAGGCGGTGGAGGAGATCGAGAGCATTTCCAACGGCTCCATCCATATGGACTTTGACTATGACGACATCAACACCTTTCTGGCGGGCCGCATGAACGTAGGCATTGACCAGACCCTCTGGGACTACATCCAGAAGCTGGATAAGACACGGGCGGCCAAGCAGCTGAAAGGGAAGACCTCCCACAAAAAAACGCCGAAGGCCGAAGACTGACGGGGACGATCTGCACGAAACCATGTCTGAACTCCCCTCCGAAAAACCGCCCGTTCCGGGCCATTGTGCAGAAACCGCCGCCCACTTTTCCACAGGGAACCCATTTTCGGGCCGTTTTCCCTGAAAAACAACCGCAAAACGCCCTCCCCGTGGAAAAAACCGTCCACAATCCCCCCATTCACCCTGTCCAACTCCTACTTCCCCCCGTGCAGCACCGACTTCAACCCGTGCAAACACCCACTTCCCCCCGTGCAATCCCCGCCTTTCCACCTCTCCCATTTTTCCCATTTTCGTTCACTTCTATACCAACATTTTTTGTGACAATTAACTTTTTACTCCAAATTTTTCTAACTTTTACTCAAAATACTTTTTTCTCCCGTTTTCCCCTTATTGATATATTAAGATATATTACTGCCCCGGACCGCTTCGCCGGTCTCCGGGGCGGTATGCTACAATACTCCTGATCAGACCCAGAAAGGAGACGTTCCATGCCCGACACTTTCGACTCTCTCCGTCCCCGGATCATTGACTACCTCTACGACCGGGGCATCGACCCCCGCAAGCGGTTCCGCTGTCTGAACCCGTCCCACCTTGACCGGGACCCCTCCATGGGCTTCGACCCCAAGCGAAACAAAGTCCACTGCTTTGCCTGCGGTGCGGACTACGATCTCTTTGACCTCCTCTCCCTCGACAACAACCTTTCCTCTCCGGCGGACGCCCTTTCTCTCGCCAGCGAACGGTACGGGGACAGCTCCGCAAGGCGTTCCGTCTCCTTCAGCGCCACCGAGCCCTCCCACATAACGGACCGTCCCGCGGAGCGGGCCGCTCCTCACGGGGAGGAGGGGGGGATCGGGGGCTGCGCCCCGTCTTTTTTCAGCGAAGAACCTCTTTCTTCCACCTATCTCTCGGACTGCTTCACCCACCGGAACGAGACCCCCTACTTCACCCAACGGGGCCTGTCGGCGGACACCATCGCCCGCTTTCGCTTAGGCTACGATCCAAAGCATGACTGCGTGGTGCTTCCCTGTGAGGACGGCCGCTGCGTTCGCCGGGCCGTCTCCGAAAAGCGTTACCTCAACGAAAAGGGCCGTCCCTCGCCGCTGTTCCAGCCGGAGCTGCTGACCGGGGCAGGGGAAGGGCACCCCATCTTCCTCCTTGAAGGCACCTTCGACGCCCTTTCCGCCGAGGAATTGGGCTATCATGCCGCCGCCCTCAACGGCTCCGGCAACCGGGAGAAGGCCGCCGCCCTCCTGCGCAGCCTGCCCAAGCCCGCCCCCATCCTCTTGCTGACGGACAGCGATCCGGCAGGGGAGACGTGGGCCGCTGCGCTGACGGCGGAATTTCTGTGGCTCTACCGCTGTCCTCCGGTGCCCTACGGCAAGGATCTCAACGAGTCCCTCTGCCATGACCGAGACGAGACCGCCCGATTCCTCGCCCAATGCGCCGCCGACTGGGCGGCACAGCAGCCGCCCCCCTACAAGGAGACCTCGGCGGCAGGCCGAATGGAGGATTTCCTCGCCTACATCCGGAAACAGGCCGCCCGCCCACCGCTGAAAACCGGCTTCCCAAAGATCGACGAGGCCTTGGACGGCGGCTTGTACGACGGCCTTTACGTCATCGGCGCGGTCAGTTCTCTGGGCAAGACCGCCTTCTGTATGCAGATGGCGGACCAGCTGGCCCAGCAGGGGAGGGACGTGCTGGTGTTCTCCCTTGAAATGATGGCGTGGGAGCTGATGGCCCGCTCCATCTCCCGGGAGAGCTTCCTGCTGGATACCTCCGCCCGGCGGCGCATGGCCAAGACCGCCCGGGGCGTGCTGGACGGCCGGCGCTGGAGCCAGTACACCACCCAGGAAAAGGCCCATTTAGACGCCGCCCGGGATGCCTACGCCGCCTACGCCGGACACATCTACTTCCGGGAGGGCGACCACGAGACGGGCCTCGACTATATCCAAAGCGAGGTAGCCCGCCACATCGCGGAGACCGGCGAAAAGCCGGTGGTGCTCATCGACTACCTCCAGATCATCGCCCCGGTGGACGTCCACTTCACCGACAAGCAGAACCTCGACCGCATCGTCTGCGCCCTGAAAAAAATGTCCCGGCAGTACGAATTGACCGTGTTCGCCATCTCCTCCTTCAACCGGGAGAACTACAACCTTGAGGTCTCCATGAACGCCTTCAAGGAATCCGGCGGCATCGACTACTCCGCCGACGTGCTGCTGGGTTTGCAGGCCCGGGGCGCGGGCCGTCCCGGTTTCCAGATCGACGAGGAAAAGCGGAAAGATCCCCGGGAATTGGAGCTGAAAATTCTCAAAAACCGCTCCGCCGCCTTGGGCCAGCCCATTTCCCTCCGCTACTATCCGGCCTTCTCCTGCTTTATGGAGGGCTGATTTCGGACAAAACTCACGTGAGACTCACGCCGACTTTCCCTCGGCGCAACAGGAGGTATCCATGCCAGCAGAAGCACTGAAAAAACCGGACGAAGCGGCTATGTTCCGCATTCTCGCCCGTCACCCATACAGCCCCGAGGGCGTCATCCTCCGCCTTGCGTGGCAGGAGGGCCTGAGCCGCAAGGAACTGAACGAACTCACCTGGGATCAGGTGGACCTGGACGGCGGCAGCCTCCTGCTTCCGGACCGCACCGTCCCCTTGGAGCCCTCCGTGGTGGACTGCCTCCGGGAGCGCTATGTCCGGTACCGCAAGCTGTCCAACCGCGTCCTCATCGCGGACCGGGGCAAAAAGCCCATGACGCCGGAAAACGTCTCCCGTCTGGCGAAGATTGTCTTGGACAGCGAGGGACAGGACGTCTCCCTGAAAGACCTGCGCCGGGACTGGATCGTCCGCCAGATCAAATCCAACGGCTGGGCCTATGCCGCCCGTGTCAGCGGCATGGCCGTGGGCAGTCTCCGGGGCATTTTCCCCGCCGCCCTCTGGGAGGACGCCCCCCAGCCGGACGTCCCGCAAACCGTCGGAGACGATACGGAATACAGCCTTTGGCGCATCGTCCAGCAGGAGGGCAGTTCCACCGCGGGCCTTGCCATCTGGATGTGCTGGAAGCTCCAGATGCAGCCGGGGGAGATCCTCTCCCTGACGTGGGATCAGATCGACCTGCAAACAGGCCTGATCCGCTTTCCCGACCACGACGTCGACATGGGCGCCCGGACACAGCGCCTGTTGTCCGACGTCCGGGCACGGCAGAAGGACGTCCCCACCAACCGCGTGTTCATCGCCCCCGCCACCGGCAACCCCATCGACCAGTCCCGCCTGTCCGTCCTGTGCCGCACCGCCATGATCCGGGGCGGCTTGGAGGGCTTCTCCCTCCGTTCTCTCTCCGTCTGGGCCCACAATAAGCAGATGGAGGACGTGCTTCTCCGCGCCGCGGAGGAACAGGGCTACCTCCTCCGGGACACGGCGGCCGCGCTGCTCCACGTCTCTCCCGGAGCGGCGTGGGAGCACCTGAACCGCCTGAGCAAAGCCGGACGTCTCACCCGCGTGGGCGTCCGCTACTACCCCGCCGGAAACACCGTGGCGGAGGCGGATTACCTCCCCATTCTCCGGGCCTACCTCCAAAAAGAGGGCACGGCGGGCCGTCAGGCCCTTGCAGAGCAGCTGAAAATCGACCCCAAGCAGGCCACACATATATTAAAAGGAATGGTGGACAGGGGAGAGCTGGAGTTGATCGGGAAACGTTACAGACTGCCGGAAAACACCCCTTAACGTCATGATTCAACAACAACTCGCCATTAACCTTCCGCAAAACAGCCATTCTCATTACGGTTTTGTTACAGAACCCCAAAACCTATTTACAGTCGAAAAAAGCAGTGCTAAAGTATATCCTGCAAGGAAGGTTATCGCCCGAAGTCCCGATTCAGATATTGGGTAGGCTAGCCACGATATGTAAATCGGGGCTGAAAGCAAACACCGGACTTGCAAAAACAAACTCCCGCAACGGGAGAAATTCAAAAGGAGGAAACCCCATGAAGAAGTTCCTTTCTCTGGTACTGGCTCTGGTGATGACCATGTCTCTGGTCACCGTCTCTGCCGGTGCTAAGGACTTCAGCGACAGCACCAAGATCCAGTACAAAGAAGCTGTCGACGTGATGTCCGCTGTGAATGTCATCTCCGGTTATGCCGAAGGTGACTTCCGTCCCACCGCCACCCTGACCCGTGGCGCTGCCGCCAAGATCATCTGCAACCTGATCCTTGGCCCCACCACCGCTGGCGCTCTGGTGGCTGACGCCGCTCCTTACAAGGACGTCCCCACCAACAACACCTTCGCTGGCTACATCGCTTACTGCCAGAAGGCCGGCATCATCTCCGGCTATGCTGACGGCACCTTCAAGCCCGCCAACTCCCTGACCGGCTACGCTTTCATGAAGATGCTGCTGGGCGCTCTGGGCTATGATGCTTCCCGCGAGGGTTACACCGGCCCCAACTGGTCCATCGCTGTCGGCAAGCGTGCTCTGAACGCTGGTCTGGCTGATGATCTGGTTGGCGACTTCAACGGCGTCAAGGCTGTCACCCGTGAAGAGGCCTGCCTGTATGCCTTCAACATGCTGCAGGCTGACATGGTCGAGTACGAGAAGAACTCCACCGTCATCGTCGGCAACATCACCATCAAGGACACCTCCGACGCTAAGTCCAAGCGTTGGGGCAGTTCTGCCATCAACGATGGCAACATCGACGGCAAGAAGGGCGGCGACGGCTATGTCCAGTTCGCTGAGGAGTACTTCAACAAGCTGGTCAAGTCCGAGACCACCGATGATATGGGCCGTCCCGCTACCAAGTGGACCAACAAGGGCGACAAGATCGGCACCTATGCTGATAAGGCCAACCAGACCTACTACAAGAACGTCAAGCTGGGCAACATCTACTCCGATCTGGGCATGACCCAGAAGGACGAGCACGCCACCGTGATCGTCAACGGTGTCGAGGCGACCGACGTTGTTGTTTCCAAGAACAACGATCGTAAGATCTCCTCTTCCTCTGCTAATGACGGTCTGGTGGGCGATGGCTCCATCGTTGAGGTCTACTATAACGAGGATGACAACCATGTCACCATCGTTGCTGCTGACGTGTATGTCGGCGAGATCACCTCTAAGGAGACCAAGGCTGCCGATCCCTATGTTGTGGTTGATAGCAAGCTTCAGATGAAGAAGGTTGACGGCACCAACTACACTGGCTACACTGGCAACGCCACTCACTTCGAGTGCGACACCTCCGCTTTCGCTGAGGACGACATCGTTCTGTTCACCTATTCTCAGGCTGAAAAGTCCATCCAGACTGTTGTCAAGGCTGAGTCCACCGAGGGCATTGTCTCTGAGTACACCCTCACCAAGAGCCTGACCCTGGCTGACAAGGAGTACAAGTACGCCAAGAACATCGTGTTTGATTTCGGTGCCGAGAACATGATGAGAACCAAGAACACCTACACCATCTATACCGACGCCAACGGTCTGGTGATCTTTGTCACTGAGGCTGAGTTCAAGCCCACCGACTATGCCTTCGTTCTGGATGCCGAGGCCTCTTCTCAGACTGGCTTCAAGTTTGACCGTGCGAAGCTGGTTCTGGCTGACGGCTCTGTCAAGACCGTCTACACCGACGACAACTACGCCGATTGCAAGGGTTACATTGTGACCTATCGCGCCAACGGTGACAACGAGTATGTCCTGCGCAAGGCTCCCAACACCACCTTCAACGGCGGTACCATCGACGCATCTATGTTCAACGCCGATGCCAATATCCCGACCTATGGCGTTCTGACCGGCGGCAAGACTCCCGTGCGGACCAGCGCCACCACCTCTGATTTCTTCATGCAGAACGGCAACGCCAAGGTCTACCCCGGTAACGGCGCTACCCTGTATGCCAACAGCGAGACCGTGTTCGTGGTTGCTGAGTCCGACAGAACCGGCACCACTTACACTTCCTACACCGGCATCAAGAACGCTCCCTCCATCGATCCCAAGGGCACCGCTAAGGCTGAGATGGTCTACTATGTCCGCGGCAACAACCTGCTGGGCTTCGTCTTCGTCGACGCCACTGGCTGCGATGTGGTCAATGGCCGCAACGACATCACCTTCCTGGCTGGTAAGGAAGGCATGAGCAAGCTGAAGACCGACTCCGACAACAACAGCTACTACATGTACAACGCTGTGGTGGACGGCAAGATCACCACTGTGAAGGTCAGCTATGACGCCACCACTCTGGGCGCTGGCATTGAGAGCAACCGCGTGTACCAGAATGTGAAGTACAACAACAAGGGCACCATCGCCACTGGCGGCGCCGCTGTCACTGGCTATGATGTTGTTGAGAACAACACCACCGGTATCTGGAAGCTCAGCGGTGAGTACACCATCGGTCTGAACAGCACCACCACCGCTGCCGCTTCTACCCGTTACACCGTGGCTTCCGATGCTAAGATGTACCTGATCGACACCGACGGTGTCATCACCAAGGTCGACGACGTGAAGAACTTCAAGTCTGACGCCACCGCTAAGGTCATCGCTCTGCTGGATAAGACCGACGGCGACATCGCTTACCTGTTCGTTCAGGAGACTGACAACGGCAAGAAGGAAGACGCTGGCGCGGCCGCTACTCCCGTCACCAGCCTGGTTCTGGACAAGGACGGCAGCAAGCTGAAGGCTACCGTGACTGGTACCACCGCTGGCAAGGAGTACGAGGTCAAGGTTTCCATGATCGTTAGCGGTGTGGAGAAGGCAATCGGGACTTATGAGTTCACCGGTGTTGACGGTACCACTACTGTGACCCTGCCCATCGCTTGGGGTAGGGGTGTGACCTACACTGCTACCTGCGGTGACCAGTTTGCGACCTACACCGCCTGATATCTCCCGCAACTGTTAGACGTATATAGACCCTAAGGTTTACGTTACGTCTGTTCCCCCCGGACTTCGGTCCGGGGGGACTTTTTATGCCCGCTCATTTGCGGTGTACCAGTGACAGATCCCGCTGCGTTGTACAAACAACAAGCCCCTTCGTTGTACAACTAACAAACCCCGCACCGAACGGTGCGGGGTTCTTGTGTTGATTGGGGCCGTCCCGCTCCGTCCAGAGAGTATGCCCCTCGCCCTTGTCCCCCTGAAAACCACCCGTCTTTTCCCGAAAAAACACGGGAAAAACGTTGAAAACGCTTGTATTCTCAGGCATATAGGACTATAATGAAAAATATCTATGACCAGATGGGCCTTGCGCCTGTTTCCGGGTTCCTCTGAGGGGATCCGCCCCGCCTGATTTTGAAAATTCCCCGCCCACCCCGGGTTACAACTTGAGAACAATCGGCGGTTGTAACAGACCGCTTTTTTAGCGGCTGTGCCCCGCTGTTGACCGTGAACTCTCATATAGGAGGCTTTTGCTTTGAGCGCGAAAAAATCAAGAAGAGACAACATTTCCGTCCCGGCGGTCCAACCCTCCGCCCCGGCTGAACATACGCAAGATATCCCTGTAACGCCGCGCCCTCAGCAGGGCTGCTGCGGAGAGGGCGTGTTCTCCCGGAAAGACACCCTCATGGTGGTTCTTTATTCCGTCCTGCTCTTGCTCGCCATGACCGTCCAGACCGGCACTGTGAGCATGCTCCTCTGCGGTCTGGCTCTCCTGAGTTTACTTGGCAAAAAGCCGCTGTTTCGCTTTGAGCAGCGGCTGTCCGTGCCTGTGCTGGGTCTGTTGGTCTTCGCCATCGTCTACGGCGCGGCGGCTATCTATTCTCCCTTCGGTGTCAGCGCCAAGTCCGAGTTCTATAAATTTATTGCCGCTTTCTCCTTGGCGGTGATCCTGCTGGCCCGCTTTGAGCGAAAGCACGTTCCTGGCCTTCTGTGGGGTGCCGCGTCCGTTTCCACCGTCATCGCTCTCGTCTCGCTGGACATGAGCTGCGGTCGGGTGCTGTTCGGGCCTTTTAACGCTTTGATGAACGCCTTGGGCACGGATTACACCAGCGCTTTGCAGGAAAGTGCCGCCGCCCGTGTCAACGGCCTGTATAACGACGCCAACGTAACGGCGGCGCTGTTCTCTCTGGCGCTGTTCGTGGCACTGTACCTCCTGCAAAATTCCACCTGCGTCTGGCGGTGCCTGGCCGCGTCTCTGCTGGCCGGCGTCAACGCCGTGAGCCTGCTGCTCACAGGCGGCCGCGGCGCGCTGCTCTGCTTTGCGGTGTCCTGCATCGTCTGGCTTATCGCGGAGCGGGCTGACCGGGTGGGCCTGGTCCTCCTGCTGCTGGAAACGGCTGTGACCATGATCGCCGCCGGTGTCCCGGCCTCCTCCATGGTGACCAGCGGTAACGAAACGGCAGTCCTGGTGTGACTGTTCAGCGGTCTGATCCTCTTTGCGCTGGACGCTCTGGCCGGACGGCGTCTGACCGTTGTGCTGTCCGCCCACAAAAAGGCGGCGATGGCCGCAGTGGGCGCGCTCTGCGCCGTGACCGCGGCCCTCTGCGCGGCGGTGTTTCTCCATACCGGCCCGTATACCTTTGAAGAGGACGATTCCTACATCGTCTACGTTTTGCCGGACGGCATTACGGGGGATGCGACCATCACCGGCGATGTGGACGGCGACCCGCAGACTGTTGTCTATTCGCAGACCCTTTTGAATACGTATTTCGGCGGCAGAACAGATTTGTATAGCGGACCGTTCTCTCAGTGCGCCTTTACCGTGCCGGAGGATTCTGCCGGGCTCTATGTTATTATCGTGGGACAGGCGGGAGAGACGCTGCGGAGCATGGCGGTCAACGGCGAGAAAAAGATTGCCCTCAGCTACCCCTGGCTACCGGAGGCGATCTCGTCACGGCTACTCCGGGACAGCTTGCTGAAAAGCAACAGCTTCACCTTGCGATTGGAGTTTGATAAGGACGCGTGGAAAATTTTCTCCACAGCACCGCTCTTCGGTCGGGGACTGGGTTCTACGGAAAACGTGACCCGCTCTGTGCAGACTTTCCAGTATGAGTCCAAATACGCCCATAACCATCTGCTGCAAACCATGGCCGATACCGGACTGATGGGAACGGCCTTTGCGCTGGCCTTTGTGCTGGGTTCTGCGTGGCTCTGTCTGCAAGCCGTCCGGAAAGAGAAAGACAGTCTGGCCGCCGCGTTGCTGGCGGTGTGGGTCATGATGAACCTCCACAGCCTCATGGAGATTAACTTCTCCGTCCGGGGCTTCAAATGTTTCGCCTATGTGCTGCTGATCCTCCCGGTCCTGCTCTATGCCAAACCGCTGCTGGCAGGGGAGACTGCCAAGGCGCGGAAGCGGGCGAAAACCGTCGGTATTCTGGTGGTGGTCCTATACGCTCTGTACTTGGCCGTGTTCGGCGGCCTGCTGGAACGCACCCGCATGACGGACCGGAAGGCGGAGAATTTCCAGACCAGCGACGTGTATGAATATCTGGATTTCCTCCGGGGCTGCGTCCGGGGAGACGTGTTCGATCATGACAGCTATCAGCGGAACTATGTGGCGACTGCTGTGCAGATGGATGACTGGAAGTATAACAGCGATCTGCTGAAATATGTGAAGGAGCTGCGCGCCTCCGGCACCTATGAGAATGACAGCGCGCTGGCCCGGTATTATTACCTGCCCCGTCAGGAGTGGAGCGAGCTGTTTGATTGCTCTCTGGAGGGCATCCGTCAGGTGCGCTCCAGTCCCGACGGCTGGAACCTGCAAATGGACTTTTACCGCGAGGAAGTTCTGCCCGCCATGGGCGCGGACAACGTGTCCGCCTTTGTGGACGGCGTCCTGGCCTTGGGCGAGGCGCTGGACGCCATGAACGCCGAGGGCCGTCTGGAAACGGTGGAGCCGAATGAAACGAACCAGTCGTTTTTGACGCTGTGCCGCTCCGTGAAGGAGCAGGGCATCTCCGGTCAGGACGCTTATACGATTCTGACTATGCTGGCCCAAAGCGGAGAAGGGGAGGCGGAGGACGCCGCCCAATAAGCAAAAAACACACCGGTCTGCCGGTGAAGGAGTACCTATATGAGCCGATTTCGGAGACAGCTGCTTTTCCTCTGCGACGCGTTCCTGTTCGCGGTGGCAGTGGCGGCTTACAAGTTCATCACGGTGCTGCTGCCCTATACCGCCACCGGCGCGGAGGAGAACTTCTGGGGCAACACGGCGCTGCTGTACGGATGTACGGTCCTTGCCCAGCTGGTGTTCAAGACCTACGACAGCCTGTGGCGGTATGCCGAGAGCCGGGAATATCTCATGCTGATCGCCTCGGCGTTCTGCGGCTTTACCGTTTATGAGACCATCGCCCGATTAAGCGGCGTGGGGGTCATTTCCTTCGTGCTGCTGGCGGCCATCGCCAGTTTGTGGGTGCTGGAAATGCTGGTGGTGCGCTTCGGCTACCGCAGTTACCGCGCCCGGTTGCTGCGCAGCCGGCAGTCGGGTACGATCCCCGTGGCCATCATCGGCGCGGGGGCGGCGGGTGTGCAGCTGCTCAACGAGATCCAACACAACCCCAGCAGCCGCTATACCGTCCAGTGCTTTTTTGACGATGACGAGGGCAAGGTCAACAAGCGGATTCGGAACGTGCCGGTCAGCGGAACGATCTCGCAGGCGCTGTCCCGTATGCGGGCCATGGACATCCACGAGGCCATCTTCGCCATCCCCTCCATGGATGAGTTCCACCGCAAAGAGATCCTGCGGCAGCTGACAGACCGGAGCATCAGAGTTTCCACGCTGCCCAGCACGCTGGAACTGATCGACCGGAAGCCCATCCGCCAGCAGCTGCGGGAGGTGCGGATCGAGGATCTGCTGGGCCGGGACGCCATTCAGCTGGACATTTCTGCCGTGGCGGGCCTGCTGTCCGGGCGTACCGTGCTGGTCACCGGTGGCGGCGGCTCCATCGGCAGCGAGCTGTGCCGCCAGATCGTCAAGTACGGTCCCAAGCGGCTGGTCATCTTCGATATTTACGAGAACAACGCCTACGACATCCAGCAGGAGCTGCTGTACCAGTACGGCAGAGATCTGCCCCTCAGCGTGGAGATCGGCTCCGTCCGGGATCCCCGGCGGCTGGAGCTGCTGTTTGATACCTACAAGCCCGACGTAGTGTTCCACGCCGCCGCCCATAAGCACGTCCCCCTGATGGAGACCAGCCCCCAGGAGGCCATCCGCAACAACGTGTTCGGCACGCTGAACACCGTCCGGGCGGCAGACGCCCACGGCGTCAAGAAGTTCATCCTGATCTCCACGGATAAGGCCGTGAACCCCACCTCCGTTATGGGCGCCAGCAAGCGCCTGTGCGAAATGGTGGTGCAGTCCATGGCGGGCTGCTCCCAGACCACCTTCGCCGCGGTGCGCTTCGGCAATGTGCTGGGCTCCAACGGCTCCGTGGTGCCCCTGTTCCGCCGCCAGATCGCGGGGGGCGGCCCCGTCACCGTGACGGACAAGCGGATCATCCGCTATTTCATGACCATCCCCGAGGCTGTGCAGCTCATTTTTCAGGCGGGCGCGTATGCCCGCGGCGGCGAGATCTTCGTGCTCGACATGGGCTCCCCCGTAAAGATCGACACGCTTGCGCGAAATCTGATCAAGCTCTCGGGTCTGCGCCCCGACGTGGATATCAAAATCGAGTATACGGGCCTGCGCCCCGGCGAGAAGCTGTATGAAGAAAAGCTGGACGAAATGCTCGAAGAAAACGTCATTATGATTGATACCGAAGGGGCAGAAATCGGGCAGATTAACGGGCTTGCCGTTCTGGATATGGGCAATTATGCCTTTGGGAATCCTTCCCGTATTACGGCAACAACCTATGTCGGCAAATCCGGCATTGTGAATATCGAGAAGGAGGCACGCCTGAGCGGACAGACGCATGACAAGGGCGTGCAGATTATCACGGGCTTTCTGGGGCAGACCTATGCGCAGAATTTTCCGCTTTCTTTGAGCTGTCGGGTCTGCTTCGAGCAGAATTATAATGGTATTGATGGGGACAGTGCCTCCAGTACGGAATTATACTGCATTCTTTCCTCTCTGGCAGAATTGCCGATCAGGCAGGATTTGGCGGTGACAGGCTCTGTGAATCAGAAGGGCGAAATTCAGGCAATCGGCGGCGTGACCCATAAAATCGAAGGGTTCTTTGACCTTTGCAGAAAGCGCGGTCTGACGGGGACGCAGGGGGTAATGATTCCTGTTTCCAATGTGAAGGATTTGGTGCTGAAGGATGAGGTGGTGCAGGCGGTGAAGACAGGTCTGTTCCATATTTATCCGATTTCTAAGATTGATGAAGGGATTGAGCTTCTGATGGGGCTGTCCGCCGGAAAGAAGAATAAGGCAGGAAATTTCCCTGCGAACAGCGTACACGGCAGGGTTATGAAAAAGCTGAAGGCGTTTGATAAACGGGCGCAGGGTGAGGAAGAATAAAAGGCAAGACAACATGGGAAAACCAGGAAAAACGAAAGGGGCATTTTATGAAGAAAATAATTGGTTTAGCCTTGGTGGCAGGCTGTCTGGCAGCGATGCCTGTGATGGCGCAGGCGGCGGAATTTCCTGCGGTGGATATCGCGACAAAGTGCGAGTATGCGAATGGACACACGGGCTTCAAAAAGGATGACAGACCGGATGAAATTACCATGAAGAAGCTGATTCTGACGGAAACAGAAGCAGATGGCTTTACGGCAAGCGCGAAATTCGTATTTACCGCAGAGGGAAAAATGCAGTTTGCAGAGAAAGAAAAAACGGTTGTGGAAAACGGCTCCGTAAAGGCGGAATGTTACGCAGAGGAAGGCAAGCTGATTGTGCAGATTCTTGCGGCGGATGATAAAAAACAGGAAGCGCTGACGCTTTCCGATTATACGCTGGATGCGGAAAATGGCGCATTGGAGGTTGGCTCCGGTGTGCATTATGGTCTGTATGCAGACTACGAGGATGCAGATGGAAAAGCAGAGCAGACAAAGGTGATTGAAAATTTCGTGGATGCGAACTTTGAAATCTCGACCAGAACAAACTGGGTGATAACCATTCCTGTAGGCGAGGATTATATTTATTCCGGCGCAGACAGGGTCACATTGGATACTCCGGCTTACCTCAGCAAAAGCGGCTATACCATGCTGCCCCTGCGTGCAGCGGTAAAGGCGTTTGACCGTGAGCCGACCAAAGTTGATTGGAATGCAGGGGAGAAAGAGGTCACCATTCTGAAGGGAGATGTCTATTTTCAAATGAAAGCAGGCGAAAAGAAAATGCTTTATGGTGACAATCCATTGGAAACATCAGGGGAACTAGAGATTGTCAATGGCAGAGCCTTCCTTCCGATGCGGGATTGGGCGAAGATTTTCGGCGCAGAAAAAATTCTTTGGAACGATGAAACGAAAACCGCAACGCTCAAGGGCAGCTATACGGAAAACCGTGGCAGATAAGCAAGAAAATATTGGAAAAGGGCGTTTATTGGGAACAATATACGCTCTTTTTTCGACTAAAGATTAAGACTTTCTTACAAAATGGGAAAGAACCTTTTCATTTTGACAAAATTTGATATACTGATATACTAGAGGAGTATGTCAAAGGAAAGTTTACATAAGGATAAGCAGGAGGAATACACAATGAGACATAAGTGGAAACGGCTCCTGCTGACAACGATGGCGGTGGGGATGCTTTCATCCGTAACGGCATTTGCAGCAAATGTCAGCATGAACCTATTTTATAACGGCAAGAACCACGCATACAATGCGAAGGAGATTGTGGTAAAGATTGACGGAAAAACCATGACACCGAAGGATATGCCCGCGGTCGCGATTGACGGCAGAACGCTTTTGCCCATGCGCCAGATTGCGCAGGAGCTTGGCTGTGAGGTTACTTGGAACGAAGAAGCCAAGCAGGCGTATGTGATCAATGATGATTACACACTGGTCTTTGAAATGAATAAGGCGACCGGCTACAAAAACGGCAAAACCTTTACCATGGATGTGCCGCCGATGATTGTAAACGACAGAACGATGCTGCCTGTGCGTGCGCTGGCTTCTGCATTGGATCTGAACGTTCAGTGGGATGATGCAACCAGAACGGTTTCCATCAAAACAACGGCAAACACCACGCCGACCACACCTACAACACCGACAAATCCGACCACACCCACTACACCCGCCACACCGAGCGTGAATTATGTCACGCTGAACAAGGTGACGGTGCCGGCAAGCAAAACGGCGGAGCAGACCTTCTCCGTGCAGGCAAGCGGTGCGGTTTCCTCCTATGAGGAGGTTTATGTGGCGGATAATAAGATTGTGCTTGATTTTTACGGCGCAAAGAATGGATTATCGACAAACCTGACTGCAACCAACAGCGGTATTGTTTCTGCGGTGCGGACGGCGGAGCATACGGGAGAGGACGGCGTTACTTATACCAGAGTGGTGTTTGATTTAACAGGGAAAAAGAGCTACACCATTACGCAGAGCGCGGATAAATCCAAGCTGACGATTGCGTTCAAAAGCGTAACGGTCAGCGATATTGCAATTCGACATAACAGCAGCACCGAGCGTGATGTGATTGAGGTGAAGGGCGACAGTGCCTTGGGCGTGAGCGTCTATACGCTTTCGAATCCGAGCAGGGTTGTTGTGGATATTCCCAATGCGGTTTCCGAGCTTAACAGCACCTTTGATGTAAGCGCACTGGAATATGTAACGGCAGGCAGAGCGGCAATGTTCAACGATACGACTCTGCGGCTGGTATTTGAGGTGGACGGCATGGCGAAATACAGCTATACCACAGATAATCATGCGATGACATTACAGATTTTCAGCTCCAGTATGAAAAACATGAGCTATGACACAAGCGCAAATAAGCTATATTTGCAGAAAAAGGATACCATTCAGACAGGCAGCGTGAAAATCAATGATCATTATCTGGATGGCTATACCGATGTGGTATTGCCCGGGGATTATTCCGAAACCTTCGGCAGCGGCACTTATGATATCGATAACGGCGTAATCAAGAGTATTCAGGTTTCT
>OGGJ01001586.1_pt1 | contig 18296 bp, 13 predicted proteins | sample 1571071 | NCBI WGS metagenome assembly OGGJ01 (sample SAMEA2581954, study PRJEB24529) | metagenome | biome: Human gut stool | place: China | collected 2011
GCGCGTGCCGATCTCGCAGGATTCCATCATCGTTTTGCCGTAGGTCTGGCCGATGCCCGCGCCGTCGATGCGCAGCGTGCCGCTGCCACAGATGACGACCGTGCCGAAGCCTGTGAAGCAGGCGACGTCGGCTGTGCCGCCGTCGGCCCAGCAGTCGCCGCTCACTTCAAGCAGCAGGATACCGCCGGGGATGTTGGGGGAGATGTTGGGAATGTAGCTGTCCTGCGCGGTCAGGTGCGCGCAGTGGTAGCGCTCGCCGTTCCAGACGACGAGCCCCGCGCCGTAGTCGAAGACTGCGCTGCCGCCGGTCATGTCGGCGACGGAAATGCCGCTGTCGCCGTCCTGTAAGGCAAGGTCTTGATACTCCCCATCGTACCACACGCTGTAAGAGGTCGCGTACCCGTCGCCCGCGTTCTGCGCGAGCGGGAGGGATTTGTCCTCCGCGAGAATGCTTACATTGCCGAGGTCGTAGTAGAGCAGGCAGCTCTCGGGCAGCGACATTTCCTGCGTGTTGTCGACCGGGTTCTGCTCAGACGTGTCCGGCAGCGTCGTTTCGCCGCAGGCGGTCAGGAGAAACGCGAGGGAAAGGGCGAGAAAAAGCGCTTTTTTCATGGCGGACACTCCTATTAAAATATGGGGTCAGAATTCGAGCGCGATCTGCGCGTCGTCGACGGTGGAGACGTCCAGCCCGAATTCGCTCGGCAGATAGCGCGGGCAGACGTTTTCGCCCGTCGTGATGACGGACGCGGCAAGGCGCGTGCCGATCTCGCAGGATTCCATCATCGTTTTGCCGTAGGTCTGGCCGATGACCGCGCCGGCAAAAAACGCGTCGCCCGCGCCGGTCGTGTCCTTGACATCGACCTTCTTCGCGGGGCAGTAGCCGTCCTCGCCGTCGAGCGTGGCGAACACCGCACCCTGAGCGCCCATCGTGACGACCATGCGGTGGATCTGCGCGCCGCGAATTTTGTCGCGCAGGATGGGAAGCATTTCGTCGGGCGAGAGGCCGTCGTAATTTTCCGAAAACAGGATGCCCGCCTCCTGCTGGTTGCAGATGAAGCAGTGCACTGAGCGCAGAAAGTCGCGCCGCTCGATGGCGATGCTCATGTTGGACACGACCGCGTAGACGGGCTTACGGTACTTTTCCGCCAGCGCGAACGTGCGCTTGACGATGTCCTTTTCCATGTCGATCTCGAGCAGAATGCTGTCGGCCTGCGAGAAAATTTCGTCGCCCTGCTCGTCGAGAATGCCGACGATAGGGCTCAGGTCGGGGCGCTTGGAGATCGACGCGGTCACGTCGCCTGTGTTGTCGAAGATCGCAAGCCACATGCCCATGCCGTCGGGCGTTGTGCGGATGTAGCGCGTGTCGACCTTGTGGCTCTGGAGCTTTTTGACGATGTCCGCGCCCGCGCTCGTGTTGTCGACAAGGCTCACGAACGTCGGGCGCAGCTCGACGTTCGCGATGTCCTCGACGATGTTGCGGCTCACGCCGCCGTGCACCTGCACGACGCGGCCCGCGTTGCGCCCGCCGGGGATGTAGGAAGAGAGGGGATAGCCCTTGATATCGACAAACACCGCGCCCATCACGACAATACTCATGGAAACGTCCTCCGAAGTTAAGTGTTATACTCAGTATACCATGCTTTTTAGGGATTGCAAAGCGGAGAATATAAGGGGGAACGGGGCGAACCGACCGGTTCGCCCCGTTCCTATGAGAGAAAAGAGAGTGGAGAGCAAGTTAATCCTTGATGCGCGCCTTCTGCGCCTCGACATTGCGAATGGCGAAGAGCGTGCCGACCGTCAGAACGACGCCGATGGCGAGGCAGACGATCCAGTTCTGGATAAAGCCCGCGAGCACAAAGCACACAAAGCTCAGGCACGCGACCGTGATGGCATAGGGCAGCTGCGTGGCGACGTGGTTGACATGCTCCACCTGCGCACCGGCGGAGGACATGATGGTCGTGTCGGAGATGGGGGAGCAGTGGTCGCCGCACACGGCGCCCGCGCAGCAGGCGGAAATACCGATGTAGAGCAGCGCGCTGTCGCTGGGGAAGATGGCTGTGACAATGGGGATCAGGATGCCGAACGTGCCCCAGGACGTGCCGGAGGCAAAGGCCAGCACGCACGCGACAAGGAAGATGACGGCGGGCAGCATATTGTAAAGGCCCTCAGAGGCAGCGTACATCAGATCGTGCACATAGTCTGCGGCACCCAGCGCGTTGAGCGTGGTCTTGAGGGAGACGGCCAGCGTCAGGATGATGATCGGGGAGATCATGGCCTGGAAGCCCTTGGGGATGCAGCCCATAGCCTCGCGGAAGCCGACGACGCGGCGGGCGACGAGGTAGATGACCGTGAGCACCAGCGCGATGATGCCGCCCCAGGGGAGGCCGACGAACGCGTCCGTGTTGCCGAACGCACCGATGAAGTCGCCGGCGTAATCGGTGCAGCCGGACGTGTCAGCGCCGAAGAAGCCGCCGACGTAGAGCATGCCGATGGTGCAGAGGATGATGAGCATAATGACGGGAATGACAAGGTCGATGACGCGGCCCTTGGGGTTGGCGTTCTCCTCGGTGCTGCCGGCGCTGCCGGAGAGGTCACCCGTATTGCGGGCGCGTTCTTCAAAGCCGCGCATCGGGCCGTAGTCGAACTTGAGCAGCGTGAGCGTGATGATGAAGACGAATGTCAGAAGGGAATAGAAGTTATAGGGAATGGCGCGGATGAAGAGCTGGATGCCGGAAATGCCGGTGTCGAGGTCTTCAGCCGTGGAGGACACGGCGGCCGCCCAGGACGAGATCGGCGCGATCATGCACACGGGAGCGGCAGTGGCGTCGATGAGGTAGGCGAGCTTGGGACGAGAGATCTGGTGGCGGTCGGTCACCGGACGCATGACCGAGCCCACGGTCAGGCAGTTGAAGTAGTCGTCGATGAAAATGAGGATGCCGAGGATGAACGTCGCAAGCTGCGCGCCCACGCGGGTGTGGATGTTCTTTTCCGCCCAGCGGCCAAAGGCCGCGCTGCCGCCTGCTAAGTTGACAAGCGCCACGATGATGCCGAGCAGGACGAGGAAGAGAAAGATGCCCGCGTTGTCCGCGATCGCAGCGATGATGCCATCGTTGACGATCATGTCGATCGTGGCGACGGGGGCAAAGTCGCAGGCGAAGAGCGCGCCGATCACGACGCCGATAAAGAGAGACGAGTACGCCTCCTTGGTGATCAGCGCCAGCGTGATGGCGATGATGGGGGGCACGAGCGCCCAGAAGGTTCCGACGAATTGCATGATGTTTCTCCTTTCCTGTGCTACAAAACACAGAGCAAAAAAATTAAGCCATGATTTCCATCATGACTTAACACAAAAACATCAAACAACCGATGTGAAACACATCAAAGCTCCTGATCGCGTCGATCATGACAGCACTCCGTCCTTCCGGACGACAGTCCGCCGGGTATTTCCCGACGACCCAAGTATCGACAAAACAGGGATTTTATCGACCCTTCGGCGGCGTCCCCTTCCGCACCCCACGGTCTCCTGCCGTTTTGTTGGGGGCTACTCATGTCAGCCGCGCCTCTATCAAGACTTATGAAATTGCTTGCAGTATACACCTTTTTTCGATTCTGTCAAGCAAGAAAAGCATGCTTTGCCGAAAAATGGCTAAAAATTATACGCATGAGCGTAAAACGGAAAAGTTTCGGAGCGATTTTTGTGGAAAACAGAGAGAGCTTACGCCCCGCAGTAGGCGAGCTTGAGCAGGCGGCAGAAAAGCTCGCTCCACGTGAGGTGCGGTATGCTCTCGCCCGCGAGCAGCGGGAGCGACGCGACCGGCGTGCCGTCTGCGTCGAAAATATCGAGCGTGCCGAGCGGTTCGCCCTCCTCGACGGGCGCATCAATGCTCTCGGGCAGCGAGACGGCCTGCGTCAGGCCGTTTGCACGGCTCTTTTCGAGAAGCAGGGCGTTTTCGCTCGTCAGAACGCTCTGCACCGTCTTCTGTGTGCCGAGCGTCACGGGCACGGCGGGCAGCGGCGATTCGGGAGTGACGGTGACGAGCGAATACGCCGCAAAGCCGTAATTCAAAAGGGACTTGGCATCGGAAAAGCGCTTGTCGCTCGTGCTGCCGCCCAGGATGACCGCGATGAGCTCCATGCCGTCCTTCTCCGCGGTCGCGCTGATGCAGTATTTGGCCGAATCGGTCGAGCCGGTCTTGAGCCCCGTCGCGCCGGGGTAAAAGCGCACGAGCTTGTTGGTGTTGACGAGCATGGACGCCCCGTCGCGCAGCGAGTCCATCCAGATCGTCGTAAAGCGGCGGATGTCGGGATGGCGCCAAATGAGCTCGCGCGACATGAGCGCGATGTCGTAGGCCGAGGTGACATGCCCGTCCGCGGGCAGGCCCGTGCAGTTGACAAAGTGCGTGTCGTTCATGCCGAGCTCTTTGGCTCGCTCGTTCATGCGCGCGACAAACGCTTCCTCGCTGCCCGCCAGGTGCTCGCCGAGCGCGACGGCCGCGTCGTTGCCGGAGACGACGCACACGGCCTTGATGAGGTCTTCGACGCGCATCTGCTCGCCCTCTTTGAGCCAGATCTGGCTGCCGCCCATCGATGCGGCGTGCGCGCTGCCTGTGACGGTATCGTCATACGAAAGCGCGCCGGAGTCGATGGCTTCCATGGTTAAAAGCAGTGTCATCACCTTCGTCACGCTCGCGGGCTCGCGCGGCGTGTGTTCATCCTGCGCGAAGAGCACCGTGCCGGTCTGCTTTTCCATCAACAGCGCGCTCGGACAGCTCACCGCCGGCCCCACCGCCGCGGCGCTGACGCACAGGGCGAAGGCTGCCAGCAGAGAAAATACCGTTCGTTTCATGGGATGCACTCCTTTTTATGTCCTTTGCCCCATCCTATGCCGCCCGCCGGGGGCATATACGGAAAACTGTGCCGGCAGGGAAATTTCGCCTTGCATTGCGCGGGAAAGTCTGCTATAATAGCCTCACTTTGCAGGGTTAGTACATCGGTAGTGCATCGGCTTCCCAAGCAAATGATGCATTTGCAAAGAAATCCTTTGTTTTCAATGGTTTCGCGGTTTTTGGAAATGGAATTTTCAAAATTGTCACGCTAAATGTCACCCTATGAATTTTATATGCGGATGTCGTCTAATGGCAGGGCCCCAGCTTCCCAAGCTGGCGACGCGGGTTCGATTCCCGTCATCCGCTCCAAAAAATAGTTGCAAAATCATTTAGTTTTGCAACTATTTTTTTACTTTTCGATCAATTCTGTTCACTTGGCGAGATGGAAAAGCACGCGCTTTGCCTCGCCGCATAAAAGCGGCCAGCAGCACTTGGCTGCTGGCCGGGAAAACTTTATATTTTTTCACTGTCCTCTTGACGGGTTGCGGTTCAGCTTGCTGATTCTCCGTTTTCGGAGCCGCTGAAAAAATGACACCGCACGGCAGAAATAACTCTGCCGTGCGGTGCGTTTTTACTTTAATTTGGTTCGTCAGGCATGGGGGACGAGCGCGCCCTTCCGGCTCGAGCGGATGACCATGCCGATCGCAAAGCCGACGAGCGCGGGCAGCAGCCAGCCGAGGTTCTTGTCGAACAACGGCAGATATTTTTCCGCAAAGGCGATAGGCACATCGAGGCGGAGCGAAGTCTGCACCGACGCGGGCAGCGTCTTCATGCAGTCGAAAATAGCGGCTGCCCATGTACCGATCATCGTTGCGACATACACGGCACGGTCATGAGCGAAGAACTTGCCGATAAAGGCCAGCAGGATAAGCGCAATGGCCGGGGGATAGATGAGCATGAGCATCGGGACGGAATACTCGATGATGGCACTCAGTCCAATGTTGGAAACGGCAAACGAAAACACCGTGAAGAGGATCGCCCAGGTGCGGTAGGAAATTTTGCCGTTCGTCATCTTGACAAACGTCTCCGAGCAGGCCGTGACAAGGCCGATGGAGGTCTTGAGGCAGGCAAAGGTGATGGTGAAGGCGAGGATAAACTGGCCCACGCCGCCAAGGTAATGACCCGCGATCTGCGTGAGGGCGATGCCGCCATTTTCGGACAGCTCGAAAATGCCTCTCGACTGCGCGCCGACCAGAATGGACAGCACGTAGATCAGCGCCATCAGCGCACCGGCAAGAAGACCGGAGGAGAGCACGTCCTCGGCGATGATGTCGTCGTTGTTGACACCCATGCGGCGAATGACGTCGATGACCACGATGCCGAAGGCGAGACCGGCGATGGCGTCCATCGTGCCGTAGCCCTCAATGAGCGCGGGAAAGAAGGAACCGTTCTGATAGGCCTCCGTCGGCTCGACCGAGGAGATCGCTGCGCCGGGGGAGAGCAGCGCTGCGATAATCAGCACTGCGAAGAAGAACAGAAAGAGCGGATTGATGATCTTGCCGATCCAGAGGGTGATCTTACCGGGGCGCAGCGAGAAGAACAGCACGAAGGCGAAGAACGCCGCCGAAAAGACAAGCAGATACAGCCACTCCGGCGAATCCGCGCCCAGCAGGGGAGTGATGCCGGTGGTAAAGGAAACGGTCGCGCATCTCGGGATGGCGAAGAGCGGGCCGATGGTCAGGTACAGAAGGCAGGTAAAGAAAATGCCGTAGCCCTTGCCGACCTTGCTCGAGAGCGTCTGCAGGCCGTCGGAATGCGTGATGCCGATGGCGGCGACGCCGAAGATGGGGATGCCGACCGCCGTGATGATAAAGCCGATCATGGCGACGACCGCGTTGCGGCCGGCCATCTGGCCGAGATGTACGGGGAAGATCAGGTTGCCCGCACCGAAGAACATTCCAAACAGCGTTCCGGCGACGAGAATCTTCTGCCGGAAGGTCAATTTTTTAGTAGTCATGGGATAATCAACTCCTTTGTGTTGAAAATATTACACCCTGCACTTGAAAAAGAGAAACGCTCGGTTATAATAGGTGTATTACAAATCAAAATACCCTTTATAGGAGTGGGGATATGGACAGCAAAAAATTTGAAATTCTGATGACCGCCGTCAACCTCGGCAGCTTTTCCAAAGCGTCTGAGGTCGTGGGCTACACACAGTCGGGGCTGACGCACCTCATCAACGGTCTGGAGCGCGAGATCGGCATGAAGCTCATCCGGCGCGACCACAGCGGTATTTCGCTGACAGAGGACGGGGAGGCGCTGCTGCCCGCGATCCGCGAATACCTCAGCGCGACGGCGAAGCTCGAAAACCAGATCGAGACCATCACGCAAAAGCGGACGGCGACGATCCGAATCGCCGCTTATGCGAGCCTTGCCATGCACTGGATGCCGGAAATTCTGTACCGCTTCCGCCGCGTGTGTCCGGAGACCGACGTGGATCTTCGCATGGTGGACCACGAGCTCGAACCCTTTGAGCTGCTCGAGGAGGGGCGCACGGACGTCATCTTTGCCGCGCGGCAGAGCCACATCAACTGCGACTGGACACCGCTCTACTACGACGCGATGTACGCCATCCTGCCGGAGGACTATCCCACCGGCAGCGAAGAGACCTTCCCCATCGAGGAATTCGACGGAAAAGAATTCCTGATGCCCTACGGGCGCTTCGACATCGACGTGAACGCTGCGCTGAGTCCCAAAAAGGTGAAGCCGAATATCCGCCCCTGCCATGTGGACGATGAAACGGTCATCCGCATGGTCAGCAAGGGCCTTGGTATCACAATGATGACGGAGATCATGATGCGCGGGCGGACGCACGGCGTAAAGACGCTGCCGGTCAGCCCGAAAACGGGACGGGAGCTCGGCATCGGTATGCACCTGAGCAAGAACACGCCAGAGGAAATTCTGCGTCTGCGCGAGTGCGTGCTTGATTTCACGCGCGAGCTGATGTGAAAATTTCCCATCCGCGATTTAGAAACGGCTGCCCCATCAAAAAAGTAAAGCAGGGTGCTTGCCTAAAAGGCAAACGCCCTGCTTTGTCGATTTTGGGAATGGTCTTATCCTTCGATTTTTGCCGAAGCCGCGCCATCACTCTTTTGCAGATGCGCATAGCGGCGCGAGGGGCGGAAGTACAGCACCGCTGCCAGCATTAGAAGCGCCGTGGTCGCAAGGCTGATGGGGAAGACCAGCATGATGTTCATAAACGTCTTGTACTGCGGGAAGACCCAGCGCAGCCAGCTCAGGCGGACGCCGCAGACGCCCAGCATCGTCAAAACGGCGGGCGGCAGTGAAATTTCAAAGCCGCGCAGGTAGCCGGAAAGCACCTCGTAGCAAAGGCTGAACAGGTGCGACGGCATGATCAGCATGAGGCGAATATAGCCCGTCTCTACCACCTGCGGGTCGCCGTTGAAGATGGTGAGCAGCGACTTTCCGAAAAAGAGAATCAGAGCGATGGCGACGCCGAGGCTGATGATGCCCTCGAGAAGACACAGCAGCAGCGTTTTCTTGCAGCGCTTGATCTCGCCCGCGCCGAAGTTCTGTCCGACAAAGGTCGTGCACGCCTGCGAGAAGGAGTTGAGGATATCATAGGTGATGATCTCGATGTTGTAGGCCGCGCTCGACGCCGCCATGACGACCGTGCCGAGGCTGTTGATCGCGCCCTGAATGACGATATTCGCGATGGAGAACATCGCGCTCTGCACACCCGCAGGAACGCCGATGCGCAGAATTTGCCTGAGGCACAGCCCGTCGATGCGCAGCTTTTTCGGCTCAAGGCAGATGACCTTGTCCGTTTTGAGCAGGAACCCCCACAAGATCGCCGCGCTGACCGCGTTCGACAGCACCGTTGCGATCGCGACGCCGTCCACGCTCATGTGGAGCGCGGCCACGAAAAAGAGGTTCAGGATCACGTTCAGAACGCCGGAGGCCGTCAGCGCGATCAGCGGAATTTTCGTCTCGCCCACGCTGCGGAAGACCGCCGCCTCAAAGTTGTAGAGCAGGATCACCGGCAGGCCCGCAAGATAGATGCGCAGGTATAGCAGCGCCAGCGGGAACACATCGTCCGGCACATTCAGCTGATTCAGCAGCGGAACGGCGAACAGCTCACCGATGACCGCCGCGATCAAACCGCCCAGCACCGCCACGACGATGGAGGTGTGCACCGCGCGGTGCACCATCGTGTCGTTCTTTTCGCCGATGGCGTGCGCGATCGTCACGTTCGCGCCCAGCGCGATGCCGATGAACAGGTTGACGATCAGGCTGATGATCGAGCTGTTTGTGCCGACGGCCGCGACCGCCACAGTGCGGAGCTCGCCGGTAAAGTTGCCGATGACGGCGATGTCCGCGGCGTTGAACAGCTGGCTCAAAATCGCCGTGGCCGCCACCGGAACGGCAAAGCGCGGGATCTTATCCCAGAGCGTCCCGTGGAGCATATCCAATGATCTTTTCTGCGATGCAGCTTTCAACTCTACCGCCCCTTTCCGCAATTTGTCTGGCCTATGATATCACGCTTCGGGCCAAATGCAAGAGGCAGAAAGGCCAAAAATGGCGACGTCCTGCCGCCACGGAAACACCAGATGTTACAGGCATTCCTGCAAAATTTCGCAAATTTCATCACGGGTCAGCTTCTTGCAGCAGCCAGCGGTGATGTTGGTAGAATCCGCCACGGCGCGGAAGTCGGTGTCGGCGGGGATGCCAAGCTCTGCAAAGCTGGTCGGCAGACCGATTTCCTTAATAAACGAGGCCAGCGCGTCGATACCGGCGGCAGCAGTCTCCTCGTCGCTGCCCTTGGGCGCAATGCCCCAGACGTTCTGCGCCCAGCGGGTGAACCGCGCCGTGCCGGATTTGTAGATGTGGCGGTACAGGACAGGGTGGATGACCGCCAGCCCCGCGCCGTGGTTGCAGTCGGTGTAAGCGCCGAGCTGATGCTGGATCTGATGCGCCTGAAAATCCGTGACCTTGCCGATCTTCAGCACGCCGTTCTCTGCCATGGCGGACGCCCGCGCCAGCTTTGCGCCATCCTGCACCTTGGCATAGGTGGGGTTGGACATGATGCCGGAGAACTCCACAACGCACTTACCCTGCGCGTTCAGGATACCCATGATCCCATCGTACACGCCGTTGCGCTTGATCGAGCCGCCGCCGTAGGCCAGCATGACGGTTTCGCCAAAGTTTGCGAGCAGGCCGCCGAGGTACTCCTTCACGCCGCCTTTGCCGAAATATACCTTGGTCTTGTTTTCAAAAATAAAGTTATTCATCATAACGCATCCTCTCTGACCGTTTTTCTTGCGGTATTCGCCGCTGTGTGCTATCATTGCCGATGGCAACTTCCGGTTGATACTGCCGATTATCAATACCGGTTATAACAACCGGTCAAGAGGCTTTTGAGGAAAAAACACAATTTTTACGCAGCAGAGAGAGATTACCATGCGCTACACCATGATGCAGGTCTGCAAGGAAACGGGCATGACCTATCAGGCCTTAAAATTTTACTGCAACGAGGGGCTTGTCCCCAACGTCAAGCGCGACAAAAACAACCGCCGCGTGTTTGACGAGCGGGACGTCGCGTGGATCAGCAGCCTGACGCGCCTGAAAAAATGCGGCATGAGCATTCAGGAGATGAAGGACTACCTCGCCCTCTGCCTGCAAGGCGAGCGCACCATCCCGCAGCGCAAGATCCTGCTGGCGCAGAAGCAGGAGGCACTGCGCGCAGGCATTCGGGAATTGCAGGACAGCGTCGCCTACATCGACTGGAAGCAGAATTTTTACGACGAAGTGCTCTCCGGCAAGCGGCCGTATGAGAGCAATCTTATTCGGGTGGAAAAATAGGCGCAAGGCTGGCGTCAGCATAAAAAGCAGGAGGCGTACCGCTCGGTATCGCCTCCTGCTTGCATTCCTGCCGTATTTCATCCCAGCGCCACGTCCAGCACCATCATCAGGCTGAAGCCCACGGCGAAAAACACCGTGCCGATGTTGGAGTGCGCGCCCTGCGACATTTCGGGGATCAGCTCTTCGACGACGACATAGAGCATCGCGCCCGCGGCAAAGCTCAGAAGATACGGCAGCGCCGGAACGATGAGCGACGCGGCGAGTATCGTCAGCACCGCGCCGATGGGCTCGACGATGCCCGAGAGCACGCCGCCCCAGAAAGCTCTTGCTTTGCCCATGCCCTCGGCGCGCAGCGGGAGCGAAATGATCGCCCCCTCGGGAAAATTCTGGATCGCGATGCCGAGTGAGAGCGCCAGCGCACCCGCCGCCGTGATCTGTGTGCTGCCGGAGAGATAGCCCGCATACACCACGCCGACGGCCATGCCCTCGGGGATGTTGTGCAGCGTGATGGCCGAGAGGAGCAAAAAATCGCTGTGCACCTCTCCCCCGCCGCGCCGCCGCACGAGCTCGTCGAGCAGGAAGAGCGTCAGCGCGCCGAGCACAATGCCCGCCGCGGCGGGCAGAAACGGCGGCAGGCGGCCCTCTGCCTCCGTCTGTTCGATGGCAGGCAGGATGAGGCTCCACACGCTCGCCGCCATCATCACGCCCGCGGCAAAGCCCAGCAGCGCGCCCTGCGCGCGCTCGCACACCTTGCGGGCAAAAAAGAACACCGTCGCGGCGCCCAGCGCCGTCATCAGAAACGTGAAAGACGTGCCGAGCAGAGCCAGCATCAGTGGTCGAAGCATATCCGTTCATCGCCTTTACGGTTTGTCAGGCGGAAAAGCGCCTGTATGCCAGTATAGGCGGCAGGAATGAAAAACGTGAAAAAAGGCGCGGAGAATTCTCCGCGCCCTTTAGGCTCATATTGACTTACTGCATCAGCTGCGCGACCATGTCGGTGTACGCGCTGGGATCTTCGAGCGGCAGGCCCGCGATGAGGTTTGCCTGATCGTAGAGGATCTTGGCATACAGCGCCGCCTTGTCGCGGTCCGTTGCCAGCGCGGCGGCCATCGCCTTGACCGCCGGATGATCGACATTCAGCTCGAGGATGCGCTCGGCCTTGATGGGCTCGGGCATCTGGAAGTTCTTGAAGTACTTCTCCATCTCGAAGCTGAAGCCCTCGCCCGCCGTCAGGCAGACGGGATGGGTCTTCAAGCGATGCGAGACCTTGGCCTCCTTGATCTTGTCGCCGAGCGTCTCCTTGACGAACTGCATGAGCTCGGCGCTCTCGCTGTCGTCCTTGTGCTCTTCCTCGCCGCCAAGCTCGAGGTCGCCGTCCACGATGGAGCGGAACGGCTTTTCGTCGTAGTTCATCAGCGCCTGCAAAACGAACTCGTCCGTCTCGCCGGTCAGGTACAGAACCTCGTAGTCCTTGTCCTTCAAAAGCTCGGTCTGCGGCAGCTTGTCCACGGCGGCGATGCTCTCGCCCGCGGCGTAGTAGATGCACTTCTGGCCTTCCTTCATGCGCTCGACGTACTCCTTGAGCGTCGTGAGCTTCTTCTGCGTGGAGGAATAGAACATCATCAGGTCCTTGAGCGAATCCTTGCGGCTCTCGCCGCCGTCGCTCACGATGCCGTAACCGATCTGACGGCCGAAGTTTTCGTAGAATTTCTCATAGCCCTCGCGGTCATCCTTGAGGAACTTTTCAAGGTCGGCGCGGACCTTCTTTTCGAGGTTCTGGCCGATGACCTTGAGCTGGCGGTCATGCTGTAAAAGCTCGCGGGAGATATTGAGGCTCAGGTCCGGCGAGTCGACCACGCCGCGCACAAAGCGCAGATAGTCGGGCAGCAGCGAGTCGCACTTGTCCATGATGAGAACGCCCGCAGAGTAGAGCTGCAATCCCTTTTCATAGCCTTCCGTGTAGAAGTTGAACGGGCGCGAAGACGGCACGAACAGCAGTGCCTTATAGGTCACGCTGCCCTCGGCCGAGACGGTGATCGTGCGCTGGGGCTTGTCGAATTCATGCGTCAGCTCGGAGTAGAACTTGTTGTACTCCTCTTCCGTGACGTCGCTCTTCTTGCGCTGCCAGAGCGGCACCATGGAGTTGACGGTCTTCATCTCCTCGACGGTCTCGTACTCGGGCTTCTCCGGGTCGCTGCCCTCTTTGACCTTCTGCTCGGGCAGCAGCATGCGGATGGGGTAGCGGATGTAGTCGGAGTACTTCTTCACGAGCGCGTGCAGGCGGTAGGATTCCAAGTACTCGCTGTACTTCTCCTCGTCCGTGTCGGGCTTGATGTGCATGATGACGTCGGTGCCCACCGTCTCCTTATCGCACGGCTCCACGGTGTAGCCCTCCACGCCGGAGGACTGCCACTTCCAGCCCTGCTTCTCACCGTATTTCCGGGTGATGACGGTGATCTCGTCGGCCACCATGAAGGCGGAGTAAAAGCCCACGCCGAACTGCCCGATGATGTCGGTGTCCGCGCTCTCGTCGCCCTCCACCTGCTGGCGGAACTTCAGGCTGCCGGAGGAGGCGATCACGCCCAGATTGTTCTCCAGCTCCTCCTGGCTCATGCCGATGCCGTTGTCGCTGACGGTCAGCAGCCGGTTCTCCTTATCCAGGATCAGCTTGATCTCGAACTCGTCCCGCTTGATACCCACCTTGTCGTCGGTGAGGCTCAGGTAGCACAGCTTGTCAATGGCGTCCGAGGCGTTGGAGATGATCTCCCGCAGGAAGATCTCCTTGTGGGTGTAGATGGAGTTGATCATCAGGTCCAGCAGCCGTTTGGACTCCGCTTTGAATTGTTTCTTTGCCATAAACCAAACACTTCCTTTGTGTATTTTCATATCGTATGTCATTTTAACACGGAATGACTTGGAAAGAAATTACTTTTTTGTAAACTCCGCTGCTAAACCGTTGCCTTTCTCTGACCTATCCGCTAAAATATGTAAGGTAAAAACAGTTACGGTTCCGCGGGAGCCGATGGAAAGAGGCAGCAGACGTATGTTCTACAAATTCAGATGCGCGGTGGCGCGGTTCATGTACGGTCGGAACGGCATGGATCAGATGAATCAGGCGCTCCTTCGGGGCTACCTGGTGATTCTGGTGGCCCAGTTGATTTTCAGCCTTCTGCGGCTATGGATCCCCGCCCGAATCTGCGAATCCCTCCTTTGGGTGCTGATGGTGTTTATTCTGTTCCGGATGTTCTCCAAAAACCTGACCAAGCGCCGGGCGGAGAACCAGAAGTTTATGGGCTGGATCTGGAAGGCCCGGAACAACGCCGCCGGGGCCAAGGCCCGCCGGGCGGATAAGGAGCACAAGTACTTCACCTGCAGGTGCGGCGCCATCTGCCGGGTGCCGGTTGGGAAGGGGAAGATCGTCATCACCTGTCCCAAATGCGGAGCGAAGATCGAAGCGAAAAGCTGATACAAAAGAGCGGTTCCGGAAATTCCGGAACCGCTTTTTCCATATATTCGCGGTGGGTCTAACCCACGTCCGCGTATTTCAGCTTGTAATAGCTCCAGCAGCGCCACTTGCGGACGGCGTCTTTTAATTCCATGGACGATTCATCCGTCTGCTCGTTCAAAATTCGCTGCGGCAGTACGGAGCCGTCCGCTAGAATATAGGTTTTCTTTTGTACTACCGGCGCGATCCGCCGGAGGGAGGAGAGAAAGTCGAACCACGGACTTTCCCCGGCGCGGCCGGTGAGGTCCAGCAGGACGCTGCCTAAAAAGGAAGCAGAGAGAACGCCGTCCTCCGGCAGGTCCAGCACGGCCACGGCCTCGTTCCAGTTCAGCGTGTCCGCGGCGGCGTCATTGGCCCAGAGCACATAGGGGGTCTTGTAAGAGCAGAGAATGTCCTCCCGCTCGTTTTCCGGAATGGACACCTCAGATCCCAACTCCGCATAGCCCTTCTGGTTGTCCCCCAGATAGGGCAGGTGGTCGCCGTAGAACACCAGCACCACAGGCTCCTCCCGCTCTGCGAAGTAAGCCGTCAGCCGGCCCAGCATGGCGTCGGCATCCCGGACGCCTTCGGTGTAGACCTCCAGCATGGAGCGGGTCTCCGGGGAGATATCCGCCGTGGTGGAGACCGGGGGGAACACATAGCCCTCGCCGTACTTGTCGGCGGTGTAGCTCATGTGGTTCTGGATGGTGGTGGTGTAGTTGAACAGGGGGCGGCCCTCGCTGACCGCCGTTTCAAATTCTTCCTCGATCAGACCAGCCATGTAGTCATCCGTGACCCAGCGGCCCTTGTATTCCAGATCTTTCATGTCCTTGGCGAATACCTCGTGCTCCGCCCCCAGCCAGCGGTAGACATTCTCGCGGTTGTAGAACCAGGCATCGCCGGGATGGTAGAAGGAGGTGCGGTAGCCGTCCGCCCCGAACACTCGGAACAAGCTGTCCAGATTCCGGTTCACCACCCGCATGGCGGAGGTGGCGGTGACGGAGAGGGCGTTGGTCTGCATCCCCGTCAGCGCATCGAACTCCGTGTTGGCGGTGCCTCCGGCGAAGCCGGGGACCACGATGTGACCGGAAAGGGTGTGGGGGTCCTTCTGCAAAGCGTGGAGATTGGGCAGGGGATCGGTTTCCTCCGTCCAGTTGAACATAGGCTGGTCGGTGAGGTCGGAAAACGCCTCGTTCATCACAAGGATCACGCTGACGTCCTTGCCGAGTCCCGTTTGCCCGCCGGTCTCCCAACCGGCGGCCTCGGACTTGGAAAAGCCCTCCGGCTTGTCCACCGGATAGGTGGTGAACTGGTGGCAGAAACAGTAGGGGAAACCAAGCTCGTTGAACACCGAGGGGACATAGTAGGCGTTGCTGACCCGGAAGGAATTGTAGAGATCGTTGCTGGCGTACACTGAGAAGATCAGCGCAGTCAGAACGCCGAAGCTGAGGACCGCGCCCAAGATCCGCTCCGGCCAGCAGCGGCCGGGGAACACGGCCACGGCGTCCCGTTTTGTCAGCTTGGCCTTCAGTGCGGCGAAGGACACCGGGCGGCTGGGGAACAGGACCCCAAGGCCGATGAGCAGCGCGGTGGTCAGCACCACCACGGCGATGGCCTTCACCGGATAGCGGATGTCATAGGACTGGATGGCGCTGCCCACCTCCCGCAGAAGGGAGAAGTCCCGGGGGAACACCGGCTCATCCCGGACCTCAATTTTGACCCGGTTGGCAAGGGACAGCGCGCAGACGAAGAAATTCACCAGTGCCCCGCTGTAAAAGACATTCCGGAACAGGAAGGCGAAGGCCAGCAGCAATAGTCCGATGGGGAGAGCGTTCAAAACAATCAGCAGGGGCTGGGCCTTGAACCCTGCCAGCACCGTCCGCAGGGCGTTTGGCTGGCACCACAAGGCCAGTAAAGTAATACAGCCTGCCAGCAAAACGGCGGCCAGCAGACTCCCCCAGAGGGGCAGTTCTCTTTTATAGATCCGCTTTTCTTTCAAAACGTAAAGTCCTTTCATATCAGAATACCTCTATTATATGGATTTGCCTGAAATTTGCAAGTATTCCCGAAATTTTGCGAGCTTTGCGAAGCGGAAAGAAAACCGGGATTCCTCAAAAAACTTGCGGAATTACAATACAAAATGTCGATTTAAAAGTAAAAAATACGAATCGTATTGAAAATGAGGGCGATTTACCGCGCAATCAAGACCACAGTGGATACCGGAACAACAAAACCGACTCAGCAATTTTGAGCGGCACTAACGGCATTGAAATAACAGTCGATTTGCCAACGACTTGCACGGTGACAAATATAAGAAGCGCATGCAAGAAGAAAAGCACGTTTCCTTGTCAAAAGGAAACGTGCTTTTTGAATATCAGTAGATCAGAAGGTCACGACCTCGTTGGCGGGCTTTTCGCAGGGCTTGATGGAGATGATGTGCATTACCGGGCCCTTGCCCTTGTAGGCAGAGTGATTTTCCAAAGCCATACGGGCTTCGACTTCCACCCAGTCCCGGTTCTTGTACTTATTCAGATCCACGCCCTTGGCCACCAGACCCAAGAACTGCACGTCATTTTCACAGCAGACCATGGCGAACCGTCCGGGGCAGTGGGTACCGGGATACTTCTTGGAGTGGCACATGAGCAGCTTCATGTGAACGGTTTTCCCTGCCCAGCGGTCAGGGTAATCCATCACGTCCACATACCAGACACCGTAGTCATCGTCCGGAATGTTGATCACCGGCTGGTTCAGATCAAATGGACAGACCTCACCGTCGTTGTAGTCCTCGCTGTTGCCATTCAGATCTTCCAGATAGATGTCCGCCCGGCGGTTCACCATCCGCAGATTCCGCTTCCGCAGTGCGGCCTTCAGCTCATCGGTGCAGCGGTTGAACACCAGCAGGTCGGCGTTGGTGATCTTTTCCATCATGATCTGGCCCATGTTCTTGGCATAGGTCTCAAAGGTATTGGCGTCCACAAAGGTCATCACTTGATAGAGGACCCAGTTGGCGGGCAGTACCTCCCGGTACAGCCGCTCCATGGACCACATACCGTTGTACTCAATGAGGACCTGCTTGGGCTTGTACTGCTTTTCCCATTCCTTGCACTGGGAACAGGTGAGAGCGGTCTCCTCATCCACTGTGACCACGGTCACGTTGTCCAGAGCCTTCTGCTCGTATTCCAACTCGCCCTCTTCACAGCAGATCAGGAGGGTTTTGTCCTCGCGGGCGAAGCCGTCCTCTAAAATGCCGTTGATAAAATCTGTTTTGCCGCCGTCCAAAAAACCGGCGATGAGATATACAGGAATATCAGCCATGAATTTTTTCGCTTACAGGCCGAACAGCTCTGCCAGCTTTTCCTCCTTCAGATTGGAACCGATGACGCACAGGCGGCCGGTGTAGTCGGGATGGCCCGTCCGGATCTCATGCTCCTCCGGCACATAGTCGAACTCGATCCATGCGCCGTCGGTGCCGTTCACGATGCCCTTGGCCCGGAGAATGGCGCCGTAGTCGCCGGAATCCAGCGCCGTCAGAATACGGTCGATGTCCGCCTGCGTATACACCTTGGGTGTTTCCTTACCCCAGGAGGTGAACACCTCATCGGCGTGGTGATGATGGTGATGGTCATGGCAGGAGCAGTTGGGGTCATCGCACTCGCCGTGGTCATGATGATGCTCATGGTCATGCTCATGGCCGCAGCACTCGTCATGGTCATGGTCATGCTCGTGGTCATGCTCGTGCTCATGGCCATGATGGTGATGTTCATGCTCATGCTCCTCGTGCTCATGGTCATGGTGGTGGCAGGAGCAGTTGGGATCGTCGCACTCCTCGCCGTCATGATGATGGTGATGGTGCTCGTGCTCATCGGCCTCATGTTCGGCCCGCATCTTCTCCAGCAGTTCATCGGCCAGAGAGACCTTTTCGATGGCGGAGAGGATGGCCTTGCCATTCAGCTCATCCCAAGGGGTAGTGATGATGGCGGCATCGGCGTTTTTCTCCCGGAGCATGGACACGGCGGCCTCCAGCTTCTCCTGCGTCATCTTCTGAGTCCGGGAGAGGATGATGGTGCCGGCGGCCTCGATCTGGTTGTTGTAGAACTCACCGA
>OGGJ01001588.1_pt1 | contig 18295 bp, 17 predicted proteins | sample 1571071 | NCBI WGS metagenome assembly OGGJ01 (sample SAMEA2581954, study PRJEB24529) | metagenome | biome: Human gut stool | place: China | collected 2011
GTAGTTGACGATAAATTCATAAAATGGTATAATAATAAGCCCCACAGGAGGGAAATCTGTCGCTATGAAAGGGAGGATACCGATGTCGTACACAAGACAAGTGGGATATTTGGTCAGTCAGGCGATGGAGAGAGAGCCGAAAACGAGAGAGCGGTTTCTTTCGGCAATGGACATGACGCCGGAGGAGCTCGACAGGCTCCGTACGGGAAGGCTGATTCCGACGCTTGCCGAGGAGGACAAGCTGGCGGAGATTTTGGGTTTCCCGATTTTGGCACAGTCGGGTTATGACACCGACGCGTATCAGAGCGTGGTCCACTGCATGACGCCGTTTTCGGACACCCGCAATCTGGACACGATCATGGACTTCATTGATGCCTATATCGATGCGAAGGAAGCCCTTGACGCTGAATGACCAAGGTTTTAATGGTAAGCAAAAGCACTCTTTTGCTTACCATTTTTTTGGGGGGGAGGCAAAGCATGAACTATTACGATGATGTACAGAAGCTGTCTGAGGAAAGCGTAAGGAGAATTCGGAAGTTTATTGAGGAGAAAAAGGCTTCGGCAAAATACAAGGATACCTTCGTCAACCCCATTTTGCGCGAGGACATTTTTGACGTGCTCAGCAGCGAAGAGCGCATCGTGGTCTACTATCCCTTGGAGGACGAGGAAAACGACGGCTTCCATGTGCAGATGCCGGTCGGCGGAGAAAAGAAGCATTTTGTGTATATTAACACGGCGAAGCCGCTGGAGAAGCAGATCTATGCGGCGGCACATGAGCTTGGGCATATCTGGACCGACAACGGAAGAAGACTCGGCGAGGAGCTGCAAAGCCCTGAGGAGGACGATGTGCTGATGAACCGCTTTGCGGCGGAGCTGCTGATGCCGGCGGAGCTGTTTGGCCCGCTTGCCACGAAAAAACTGGGGGAGCTGAGCGATGAGCCTGGAAAAATTTCGGAGGAGAATTTTTTCCGCGCAGCGGCTTTCCTGATGGATGAGTATTTCGTGCCGTTTTACGCGGTGGTCCGCCGCCTCGGTGAGCTGAATATCATGACGGGGAAGACCTGCCGATACATCGAGGAGCAGCTTTATAAAGAGGATCCGAACGGGAAGAAAACACTGAGGGATTGCATCAATGAGGGCGGATATTCCAAGCTGCTGGCAGGACCCAATAAAAAAAGAAGCATGACGGGCTTTCGGGAGCTGCTGGACCGAGCGGAGGAAAAAGGCATTTTCCGCCCCCAAAAGGTGGCATATCTGCGCGAAAAGCTCAATCTTCCGAAGGTGGACGGATTACAGGGGACGCTCGAGCTGCTGGAAACGGATGAAGCGAAGAATACAGAAGATAAATAAGACGGGTAAGTGATATTGCATGGCAAAGACGCGGGCCGTACTGGACGCCGACTTTATCAATAAAATAAACGAGATCAGCCAAGCAGACAAGGAGCGGCTGTTTGAAAAGCTCATGGATGAGCTGGACTGCCTGCCGTTCGTGCATCCTTATGTGATGGAGCATGAGCTGTTCGGCTGCGAGCTTGCGGCGAGCATGAGGGGCAAGGGCGCGCTTTGCTGCATGAACTATGATGTGTTTATGCCGGCTGGAAAAAAGGCGCGGTACGAGCAGAGATTTCGAGACCTTTATCGGCAGCTGACCTTGCAGGAGAACGGATGGGAAGCGGAAGCGCATGATGATATTTTCGCGCGTCATGCCGGATGCAGCTACGGGGAGATCCACTCGGTCCTCATGGCGGCGGAGCTCGGCATACCGATCTTCTACTCCAATGACCACAGCGGAAAGAGTCTTTGCGGGCGGTTTCGCGGCCTTAAGGCGAAGACGATGTGGGAGCTCCGAGAGGAATTCAGGGGAAGGGAAGGCTGTGCGATCTCGGCAAGGGAATGGAGACTTCTGTGCCATAGAAACTGAGAAAAAAGCAGGGAGACCGTGAAAACGGTCTCCCTCAGTCTGTCGAAAAAGTCCGGCTGGAGCTGGGCTTTTTCTGATAGATATGGTAGAATGGACAAGGGTGATGAAAGATACTGGAACGCGGGAAAATGGATCGAGATCTGGTAGAGTTCGTAGTCATAGACCAACTGGTGCCGAAGGAGCATTTGCTGCGAAAGATAGATGCAGCGGTGGACTTCACACAGCTGTATGAAATGGTGGAGCCGCTCTATTGTGAGGATAATGGGCGCCCCAGCATTGACCCGGTGGTGTTGTTCAAGATGGTGCTGATCCAGCATCTGTACGGCCTTCCCTCGCTGCGGCGGACAGCGGAAGAAGTCAGCGCAAACAATTGCTATCGCTGGTTTCTCGGTTATCCCTTGCAGGAGGAAACGCCGCATTTTTCCACGGTGAGCTATAACTTCCGGCATCGGTTCACAGAGGAAACAGTAGACAAGGTCTTTGCATGGATACTGAGCGAAGCAGCACAAGGACATCTGCGGACGTCCGGATGTGGAGGATGACGAGCACGACGTGACCATCACGGACGACGAAATCATCATTCACGACGGGCTGGATACCATCCGTTGGAAGGTGGGCGAGGCTACGCCGGAAGTTCCGGTGTAAAACGCGGACTTGCGATTTAGACGCGGACATGTTATCCTATACAAACTGAGTCAGCAAATCAGGAGGAAGAACCATGAAAAAACAGAAAACAAGAGAAGACGCTTTCAACTGGATTCTTGAGAATTTTTCCGTCGACGGTGCCGCGGGCAGAATCATCAGCAACATTCTGGAATATGCGGATGACCTCTCTGAAGAAGAGCAGGTCGAGTTTATGAACAAAATGCTGGATGGAACCATCGGCCTGACCGAGGATGAAATCGAGAACCTCTGTTGGAATGCGTAAAAAAGAAAGAAAAAGCGGCAGCCCCATAGTGGGACTGCCGCTTCAGTCTGTCGAAAAAGTCCGGCTGGAGCTGGGCTTTTTCTGATAGATATGGTAGAATGGACAAGGGTGATGAAAGATACTGGAACGCGGGAAAATGGATCGAGATCTGGTAGAGTTCGTAGTCATAGACCAACTGGTGCCGAAGGAGCATTTGCTGCGAAAGATAGATGCAGCGGTGGACTTCACACAGCTGTATGAAATGGTGGAGCCGCTCTATTGTGAGGATAATGGGCGCCCCAGCATTGACCCGGTGGTGTTGTTCAAGATGGTGCTGATCCAGCATCTGTACGGCCTTCCCTCGCTGCGGCGGACAGCGGAAGAAGTCAGCGCAAACAATTGCTATCGCTGGTTTCTCGGTTATCCCTTGCAGGAGGAAACGCCGCATTTTTCCACGGTGAGCTATAACTTCCGGCATCGGTTCACCGAAGAGACCGTGGATCGGGTATTTGCGTGGATTTTGGATGAGGTAGCCAAGGCAGGCTATCTGTCTCCCAAGGCTGTCTTCATTGACGGTACTCACATCAAGGCCAACGCCAACACGAAGAAGCAGGTGAAGGAACAGATCCCAGCAGCTGCCAGGCACTATGCAAAAGAATTGATGGAAGAGGTCAACGCGGATAGAGAAGCGCATGGTAAAAAGCCCTTTGATGATGACAACGATCCTCCGGCCTCTCCCAGGAAGCACAAAGACAACACCTCTAAGAAGAAGCTGGCCCGCAGGAAGAAGCAAGGCTTTCGTACCGTAACCAAAAGCACGACAGATCCGGACTGCGGCTTATTCGTAAAGGGCGAGCATAAGCGACAGTTCGCCTATGAGGCGCATACCGCCTGCGACAAGAACGGTTTCGTGCTGGAAACAGTCGTGACACCCGGCAATGTCCATGACAGCGTGGCCTTTGATGAAGTTTACGACAAAGTAACGGAAAATTTCCCACAGGTAGAGGCCGTTGTGGCCGATGCCGCATACAAAACGCCTCATATCTGCAAGAAAGTGTTCGGCGATGGCAGAGTCCTTTCCACAGCCTACAAGCGCCCGCAGACCATGAAGAATGGACACGAGTGGTGGAAGTATGTCTATGATGAATTCTACGACTGCGTGATATGTCCCGAATACCAGCCCTTGAAATACAGCACCACGAACCGGGATGGATATAGGGAATACAAGAGCGATCCGAATATCTGCGCCGCCTGTCCGACCAGAGAACGGTGTACGCATTCCAGGGACTGTATCAAAACGGTGCAGCGGCATATCTGGAAGGACTATGAGGAATTGGCGGACGATGCCAGATATACGCCTGCGTACGCGCAGCTCTACAAGCGCCGAAAAGAAACCATTGAACGGGTCTTCGCGGACGCCAAGGAAAAACACGCGATGCGTTATACGCAATACAGAGGCTTGGCTCAGGTGACGAACTGGGTGAAGCTTAAGTTTGTTGCCATGAACCTGAAAAAGCTGGCCACATGGAAATGGAGGGATCTGTTGTCCCCGTTTCGCTTTGCTGTTTTTTCGCTCATATATGTTCGAGATCCAGTCTGCTCCTGAGTACAGACCGGGTTCCTCGACAGACTGGAATCAGAGGGAGCATAACTCCCTCTGATTTTTTGTATATCACTATCACGCACCAGACGCATGATGGTGAACAGCCCGCGCAAGCCGCCGTTCGCCTGAGAGAACGTCACGCCTGAAACGTACGAAAACAGGGAAAGAAGCTCTGTATTGATACAATAAGGCGGCTCAAGCGACTTTCTCTGGAAGGAACGTTGATGATCTTCTCTCGAATCGCGGAAGTCGGTATACCGGTGCTGCATTCAATGCGGAGCATGAGCACTGCGGCTTGGCGGACGCTCATGGTCGGCATTCCGGATTTTGAGTTCTTCTCAGCTGTGCATTTTTCGGCAAATCCCAATCACTCGTGAAATTCAAAAGGATACGTTGGGATATGCTTGTTCTTTTCCAAGACAAGGTCTTGAATATAGGATATGATTTCCTGCACATCTTTTCGCTCATAGGCTGCGCTGTTGACGATCAAATTGACTGGGCTGTAAAATTCATCAAGCGCAATCGGCAGTGCTATCAAATTCCTCCTCCACGGGAAGGAACGCAGCAGAAGATAGTCGATGGTGATTCCAATACATCCCCGTTCCTGGCAGAAAACCAACATGGTCGTGATATCGTCCACTCGATATATTTTAGAATCGAAGCCTCGGTCGCGACACAGATTATTGAACATATTGAGGCTGTAACTGTTGATGCTGCTGACAATAGGGTATCCTCTCAGATCACTGATGCGGATCAGGCTCTTTTTAGCAAGAGGAGAGTCTTTCGGAACGAGACAGACCCGCTGCCGCTTCATTAGAGGAATCGTTTTCACTGATGGCTTATCGGAGGATCCATAAGTCAGCGCGGCAAACATGGCGCCGCTGGCTACAGAATCCTCGCAGTCGGTGTGAGAGCGCTCATTAACAACTATCTTATATGGACTGTGGGTGCTTTGAAATTTTTCAAAGGCCGTCGCACCCAAGAAGAAATCCAAAGTAGAGGTTATCCCCAGCAAGAGAACACCTTGGCTGCGCTGATAAAGACTGGCCATTTCACCCTGTAGAGCGGTTACCGACTCCAAAATCGGCAACCCCAAAGTCCGAAGCTGTTCGCCCGCCTCTGTCAAGATAAGCCCCTGTGGAGTACGGGAAAAGAGAGACATTTGGAACTCCTTCTCCAACTGAGAGATCGCTTTGCTCAGCGCCTGAGGGGAAATGAAGAGACTTTGCGCCGCTTGGGCGATGCAATTGTGTTCGCACACACTTAGAAAATAATATAATTGCCGAAAATCCATTCGAGTCAGGCCCTCCTTTGATAGTAAGAATCTGATGCCCTGCGGTGCAGTATGGCTGAATTGATATTTACTATTACCGTAGCGCTGCCTCTTGCATATCAGATGTAAACGGACTGGTCCAACGGTCTGTTGCAGCCCGCCGAGACAAAATATAAAAAATCGACAACATCTTTATTATACCACACATTCTCGACAATTTCAAATGCTCTAATGATTTACCACGAAAATGCGGAAAATGCTGGAACAATACGAATTTTTATACTAAAATTATGACACGCAAGAATAAGTTGATAGCTCGCAACTAATAGAGTTGATGGTTTACCAAATAGAATTTGCTGTACAAAGTCATCGATATATGGTAAAAATGCAGTATAAATAAGCGGCTACACCATATATTTTGTACGCTTTAACAAAAAATGGGCGGATGAATTTTTATAACCGCCAAAGAACAAAGGAGATGTTTCACATGAGCTTGGTTTTGTACGAGGTGAACGATTCTATCGCAGTCATCACGCTCAATCGTGCAGAAAAACGAAATGCACTGAATGCAGAAATGATAGACCTGATGTCTAAGTATCTCCATATGGCCAATGACGACCAGAGCGTCAGAGCCATTGTGATCCGAGGTGCCGGTGAGAAGGCGTTCACCGCCGGCTTTGACCTGAAGGAGAGCATGGAGAATAACATTACCGACATTGCCGAGCGCAGACAGGATACACGGACGGAAATCGAATTCTTCAAGTATCTGTGGTATCTGCCCAAACCGGTTATCTGCGCGGTGCAAGGATACTGTGTCGGCGGTGGAAACATGATCGCCCTGATGAGCGATTTGATTGTGGCGGCCGATAATGCCACCTTTGGCAACCCAGAGATGTTGTTGGGATATCTGCCGGAAATTCCTATTGAGGTTTGGAAACTCCCCGCTAACAAGGCTATGGAGTGGTACTTGGAGAGCAAGTATTACGCTGCGGAGGAGATGCGGGAGATGGGCGTTGTCAGCGAGGTCGTTCCCTTTGAGCAGCTGATGGATCGGACAATGGCCATTGCCAAGCAGGCTGCGAAGATCCCAGCTGAGAGCATGAAGATGCTGAAGGAGGGCGTACGGCACATCTATGATATCCGTGGATTCTCCAATTCCGTTGACTACTTTGCCGAGATGTTCAACTTGGCTCGTACCAATATGCAGCAAAAGGACATGGGGGATTTCCGAAACGACATTTCCTCCGGTGGCCTGAAATCTGCGTTGAACAGTCGATATCAGTAATCACATCATTCGTGTTTGTGTGGCAAAAAGCAGAGAGAGGGGGGAGGAGAACAGTCTAGTGTCCGAACACATTACCGCGCAGAAATTTGAATTTTTAGAAAGAAGGTAAGTACATGAGTAGAACAACGATTATTGTTGCCGTCATGGCCGTTTATCTGGTGGTTATGGTGATTATCGGTCTGAAGGGACGGAAATACAGCCAGACCAATGAGGATATTATGACAGCTGCTAAGCAGGGCACCCTTTTGCTAGTGGTTGGTTCCTATTTAGGCAGCCACTTGGGAAACGGTGTCGTGGTGGGCGGCGCACAGAACGGTGCCGTGTATGGCCTTGGCGGACTGTGGTACGGTGCCGGTTCGGCATTCTCTTACGTCATATTTGCTATTGTCATGGCCAAGGTGGTCTATCGGAAAGGATACATTACGCTGGCTGATGCCTTAGCTGAGCGCTACGGTGACAAGATAACAGCTGTGCTTGTGGCCATTCTTCACTGCGCTGCTATGGTTGGTATGGTCGCGGCCCAGATTATGGCCGGTAAGCTTCTGTTCGAGTACATTGGCCTGCCTGGCACCCTCGGCGCCGCTCTGACCTTGGCAATCGTTATTATTTATTGTTCCACATCCGGTCTTTGGGGCGTTATGATGACAGATGTAATTCAGACATCTGTAATTTTGGTGACCACAGTTATCTCCATTTTCTGGATCGCTTCTCATGGCGGCTTTGCGCTGATGCATTCCGCTCTGCCCAGCACCAGCTGGGATCTGGTTCCGTTTGACGCTGAGACTCTGATTATGATGTTTGGTCCTGGTATGCTGTATGGCCTGATCTCTGCTCCTGGTTACCAGAGAACTGTTTCCTGCAAGGAAGAAAAGACTGCTCGCATCGCTCCTATTCTGGGTGCTGTCATCATTCTCGCGTTTGCTGTTCTGCCGGTTCTGATCGGTATGTACGCCCGTGCACTGTGGCCCGATGCTGAAGCTAAGACCATTATCTTCAAGGTCCTTCTGGAGCAAATGCCGCCCGTTCTGGGTGGTCTAATGGTGGCCTGCATCTGCGCAGCTATCATGTCTACCTGCGATGGCCAGCTGTTGGCTGGTGCTGCTAACATCGTCAATGACGTGTATCTGAAGGTTATCAACCCCAATGGAGGCAAGGACGAGAAGAAGTTGGCTCGAATCACCACTGTTTCCGTCGTTGTGATGGGCATTATTGCCATGATTGTTTCTTTGGGCTTTACCATGGTGGTGCCTCTGCTCTCCCTGTGCTACAGCTTGCTGAACTCTGGCGCACTGGTCATGGTCATGGGCGCGGTCTTCTGGGAAAAGTCCACGAAGGAAGGCGCTATCGCCAGCTTTATCATCGGCGTCGGCCTTACCCTGCTGAACTATGTGCATATCATTACGCTGCCTTACGCGTCTGTCTTCCCACTGCTCCCTGCTACGATCGTGTTCGTGATTGTTAGCCTTCTTACTGGATCCAAAGAAAAGGCGGCTATCTGATTTACGCTAGGGTGTATCTGAAAACAGCGCTTAGATGTGCAAAATGCCGAAAGCGACGCAGATCGCGGCGACCATAACAAAAGTGAGGAAGGAGTCGTCACGCTTGTCATAGCGTGTCTCAGCACGGCGAAATTCCTTGAGGCGATTGAAGAAACGCTCTATTACATTCCGCCGTTTATACGTCTCTTTATCAAATGGCCATGGCTGCTTTGTGTTCACTTTCGGCGGGATCGTATAGCGGGCGGACTGGTCATGCAGATAGGTTCGGATCTCTTTTGTGCCATAGGCTTTGTCGGCAAGACTATCGCAGTCCTTCAGATCCAGAAGCAGCTTCAGCACAGGAACCGCCTCCGTGCAATCGTCAACAGTTCCGGCAGACAGCAAAAAAGTCACAGGCCGCAGGCCTTTTCCGACGATGGCATGAATTTTCGTGTTCAGACCTCCGCGTGTTTTGCTAATGCTGCTTGATGTCTGACTTTTGCTCGCTTTCTTATTCCACGACCTGCCTGTACGGATGCTTTGATCGACTTTGAATCCATGCTCAGCTCCGCGCCAGTGCTCGAGGCCGCGCAGAGCTCGAAGATCTTTTTCAAAGTTCCATCATCCCGCCAGCGGCAGAAGCAGCTGTACACAGTCTGATGCGGACCGAATCTCGCCGGAAGATCGCTCCAGCGCGCACCACTGCGGGCAAGCCACAGGATGCCATTGAGATGCGCGCGAATATCCTTCTGCGGACGACCGGTATGCGAGATCGGGATAAGCGGCCGGATCAGTTCCCATTCCTTATCGGTAAGTTCATAACGACGGGCTTTCATGCTTGTCACTTCTTTCTGCCCTTGTCTTACCACTTATTTGTGTCTTTTTCTTGTACGTTTCGCTATTTTTGACTTTTCAGATACACCCTAGCTTTTTGATCCGTATAGTTTAACCCTTTTCCCTGATTTGCCCCTTACAAAACCAAGCGATAACTGCCTGAGCAGTTATCGCTTGGTTCATACATCCCTGTTTACGAAAAGGACAAGCGGGGTTGCTGTCTTGTTCCAAGCTTTTGAAATGATAAAACTTCAGGAGGATTTTATAGTTTGCCATGATGACCGCAAAGGAATATATCGACTCTCTGCGCAAGCTCAACACCCGCGTTTATATGTTCGGCGAAAAGGTCGACAACTGGGTCGATCATCCGATCATCCGCCCCAGCATCAACTGCGTCGCTATGACCTATGCGCTCGCGCAGGATCCACAGTATGAGGACCTGATGACCGCAACATCTAATCTCACCGGCCGCAAGGTCAACCGCTTCACTCATCTGCACCAGTCCGCCGACGACCTTGTCAAGAAGGTCAAGATGCAGCGTTTGCTCGGTCAGAAGACCGCCAGCTGCTTCCAGCGCTGCGTTGGTATGGACGCTTTCAATGCCGTCTACTCCACCACCTATGAGGTCGATGAGAAGTACGGCACGCACTACCACGAAAATTTCAAGAAGTTCCTGATCATGGTGCAGGACGAGGATCTTACCGTAGACGGCGCCATGACCGACCCCAAGGGCGACCGCTCCAAGGCTCCCCACGACCAGAAGGACCCCGACCTCTTCCTGCGCGTGGTCGAGCGCCGCGCGGACGGTATTGTTGTCAATGGCGCGAAGGTCCACCAGACTGGCGCAGTCAACTCTCACTGGCACATTTTTATGCCCACCATCGCCATGGGCGAGGCGGACAAGGATTGGGCCATTTCCTTCGCTTGCCCTGCCGATGCCGAAGGGCTTTACATGGTCTATGGCCGCCAGAGCTGCGATACCCGCAAGCTGGAGGGCTGCTCCATCGATGTCGGCAACGCCAAGTTCGGCGGGCAGGAGGCACTGGTCGTACTCGACCATGTGTTCATCCCCAATGAGTACATCTTCCTCAACGGCGAGTATGATTTTGCCGGTATGATGGTTGAGCGATTTGCCGGCTACCACCGCCAGAGCTACGGCGGCTGCAAGGTCGGCGTAGGCGATGTTCTGATTGGTGCTGCTGCGGTTGCCGCTGACTACAACGGCGCTGCCAAGGCCAGCCACATCAAGGATAAGCTCATCGAGATGACCCACCTGAACGAGACCCTGTACTGCTGCGGTATTGCCTGCTCCGCCGAGGGCCACAAGACCGAGAGCGGCAACTACATCATTGACCTGCTGCTGGCCAATGTCTGCAAGCAGAACGTGACCCGCTTCCCCTATGAGATCGTCCGCCTGGCCGAGGATATCGCCGGCGGTCTGATGGTCACCGCTCCCTCCGAGAAGGACCTGCGCGATGAGAAGATCGGTCCGTACATCGATAAGTACCTGCGCGGCGTGGCTACCGTCACCACCGAAAACCGCATGAAGATCCTGCGTCTCATCGAAAACCTGGCCCTGGGCACCGCGGCCGTTGGCTACCGCACCGAATCCATGCACGGCGCCGGTTCTCCCCAGGCTCAGCGCATCATGATAAGCCGCCAGGGCAACCTGAACGCCAAGAAGGAGCTGGCCAAGGCCATCGCCCATATTGAAGAATAACCTCCTCATAGAATAACCCCTTTATCTCCCCGCGGGGCAGGGCACAGGGCGCTGTGCCCCGGCTCTGCCCCGCCCCCTTTGCGGGGGAAAACCAAAGACCCAAGGAGAGATGCAAACCATGCTGGAACGGATCGAACAGGTTCTGGATGAAAAAGTACGCCCCGCCCTGCGCACCCACGATGGCGACATAAAGGTGGTGCGGGTGGAGGACGGCGTTTTGTACTTCCGTATGCTGGGGCAATGCAGCAACTGTCCCTCGGCAGTGGTAACAGCCGAAGAACTGGTGGCCCCGCCCATTCTGGAGGCGATACCGGAGCTGCGGCAGGTGGTGCTGGATACCACCGTAAGCGATGAGCTGTGGCAGGACGCCATGGAGCTGCTGCGGCGGCGTCACGCCGGTGAAGCGTGAGAATAGGCATAAAGTACTGTGGGGGCTGCAACCCACGCTATGACCGGGTGGCCGCGGTAAAGGAGCTGCAACAGCGGCACCCCGAATGGAAGATAGAGCCCGCCGGAGAGGGCGGGCAGGAATACATCCTGGTGGTGTGCGGCTGTACCGCCGTGTGCGCGGGCCATACCCAGCTGGAGGCCACCAAACACAAATTTGTCATTAACAGCAGGGAGCAGCTTGCGGCTGCCTGCGAAGCGATAAAAAAAGAAAACGAGGTGTAACAATGGAGGATTGGAGAACTCTGTATCAACAGAAGCTGACCACAGCCGAGGAAGCGGTAAAGCATATTAAATCCGGCGACCGGGTGGTAGTGACCCACGCCACCGGCGAACCCATCCTGCTGACCGACGCCATGGTTGCGAACGCCGAGCAGTACGAGAATGTGGAAGTGGTGCACATGGTGGCCATGGGCAAGGCCGAATACTGCCTGCCCGAAAATTCCAAGCACTTCCGCCACAACAGCCTGTTCCTAGGCGGCAGCACCCGTAAGGCCATAGAGGAGGGCCGGGGAGACTTTACCCCTGTGTTCTTCAGCGAGATTCCGGAGCTGTTCCGCACCACGCTGCACCCCAATGTGGTACTGCTGCACCTGAGCACCCCCGATGAGCACGGCTACTGCAGCTTTGGCGTTTCCTGCGACTACACCAAGCCCGCCGCCGAGTGCGCCGACCTGCTGATCGCGCAGATCAACCCCAAGATGCCCCGCACCATGGGTGACAGCTTCATCCATGTCAGCAAGCTGGATTACATCGTGGAGCAGGAGACTGACCTCATCGAGCTGGCCCCGCCCCATATCGGCGATGTGGAGCGCGCCATCGGCGAGAATATTGCCTCCCTGGTGAAGGACGGCGACTGCCTGCAGCTGGGCATCGGCGCTATTCCCGACGCGGTGCTCCTGTTCCTGAAGGACAAGAAGGACCTGGGTATCCATTCCGAGATGTTCAGCGACGGCGTGGTAGAGCTGGTAGAGGCCGGTGTCATCACCAATGCGAAGAAGAACATTCACAAGGGCAAGAGCGTGGCGACCTTCCTGATGGGCACCCGCCGCCTGTATGACTATGTGGATAACAACCCCGAGGTGGCCATGATGCCGGTGGACTATGTCAATGATCCCCGTGTCATCTGCCAGAACGATAACCTTGTTTCCATCAATTCCTGCGTGCAGGTGGACCTGATGGGCCAGGTGGTTTCCACCTGCGTGGGTCTGCGGCAGATCAGCGGCGTGGGCGGACAGGTGGACTTTGTCCGCGGCGCCAATATGAGCCGGGGCGGCCGTACCATTATGGCCATGCCCAGCACCGCCGCCAAGGGCACCATCTCCAAGATCGTTCCCCTCATCGATGAGGGCGCGGCCGTGACCACCAGCCGCTACGATGTGAACTATGTGGTGACCGAGTACGGCATTGCCCAGCTGAAGGGCAAGACCCTGCGCGAGCGAGCCAGAGAGCTCATCAAGATCGCGCATCCCGATTTCCGGGAGGGGCTCATCAAGGTATACGAGGAGCGCTTCCACGCGAAGTTCTGATTGATTTTCTCTTCATTTTCATGTTCCCCTTCGCGGAGAGGAGGACAATGCCAGCCCCATTGTCCTCCTTTTCTGCACATAGAGAAGCGGAAAAAATGACCGAAAAGAGAGGAGTACACCTCCATGAATGAAGTGATATTAAGCGGACTGGGCATCCTGCTGGCACTGTGCGGCATGACCGTACTCATCTTCCGGCGGGTCTCGCCCATTATAGTGGGGCCGCTGGCGGCGCTGCTGGTAACAGTGATGAGCGGGCTGCCGGTGCTGGATTCGGTGACCGGGGTATATGTAGCGGGCGTCGGCTCCTTCTTTGTTTCCTACTTTATGATCTTCCTGCTGGGGAACATCCTGGGCAGCCTGTACCAGATCAGCGGGGCGGCGGCGAAGATCGGCGAAACGGTGGTGCGGTGGTTCGGCGCCAAAAACTGCATGGTGGCGTGCTTGATTTCGGCGGCGCTGCTGAGCTACGGCGGCATCAACAGCTTTGTCATCATCTTCGCCATCTATCCCATCGCGCTCAAGCTCTTTGAGGAGGCGGACCTGCCCACCTACCTGCTGCCGGGTATTGTGTGCGGCGGCATGTGGACCTTTGCGATGACCGGGCCCTTTTCACCGCAGATCTGCAACATCGTTTCGATGCAGAGCCTGGGGACCCCTTCCTATGCGGGTCTTGTGCCGGGTCTGGCGGCTTCGGTCGTCATGGCGGTGCTGATTGTGTGGTACATGAACCGCCAGGCAAAGAAGGCAAAGGGACGGGGTGAGCACTTTACCCCACCGGAGGGCGGTGTGCGCCAGCATGAGGGACCCACTCCCGGCACCGTGGTCAGCTTTATCCCGCTGACGGCTGTTATCGTGCTTTTTAATGTGACGGAGATCGGCATTGTGGCCTGCCTGCTCATCGGCATTGTGCTGTCGCTGGGGCTTTTCTGGCGCAGCATTCCGTGGGGAGAGATGCTCTCCACCATGAACCAGGCGGCGGGCAGCTCTGTGACGGTCATCATCAACACGGCTACCATTGTGGGCTTTGGTGCGGTGGCGAAGATCACCCCTTTCTATGCCTGGGCGGTGGAGCTGCTGGAGGCTTCCACCGCGAACCCCTATGTGGTGGCCGCCGTGGGCAGCAATATTTTCGCCTGCATCCTCGGCTCCTCCTCCGGCGGGCTGACGCTGATGTATACCTCGCTGAAGGAGATCTTCCTGAGCTACGCGGGGCAGGGGTACAGCCTGGAGTTTATCCACCGGCTGTGCTCGCTCGGCTCCGGGGGGCTGGATTCCATGCCGTGGAACGGCTCCATCGTTTCGGTGTTCGGCATCTGCCACACCACCCACAAGGCCAGCTATAAGTATAACTTTGTGACCTGCGCGGTGATCCCGGTGCTGTGTACCTTCCTCATCGCGCTGCCCATCTGTATCTGGCTGGGCTGATAGAAGAAGGAGAAAACCCATGAAAACGATACTGACCATGCCCAGCCCCGAGCTGGCCCTGCTGACGATGACGGGGGAGGGTAAGCCCTTTGTGCTGAATCGCCGCACCATGGCGGAGCTGGAAGCCCTGCTGGATGAGGTGCGCCGCCGCGCCCCCCGGGCCCTGGTACTCACCGGGGAGGGGAGGTTCTTCTGCGCCGGGGCGGATATACGGGAGATGGCGGCCATGGATGGCCGGGAGCTGTATGACTGGGCGCTGCTGGGCAGCCGCCTAAACACCAACCTGGAGGAGCTGCCGATGCCGGTGCTGGCCGCGGTGAACGGCATGGCGCTGGGCGGCGGCTGTGAGCTGGCGCTGGCATGTGACCTGCGCTGCGCCTCCATGGCGGCGAGCTTTGCAGTGCCGGAGGTGACCCTGGGCACCATATGCGGGGCGGGCGGCACCCAGCGGCTGCCCCGGCTTATCGGTGAAACGCGGGCCAAGGAGATGATCTTTACCGGGCGGGAAATTACCGCCGAAACGGCCCGGGAATGGGGTCTGGTAAATGGGGTCTTTACTGCCGGCAGCCTGCTGGAGGAAACACTGAACCTGGCGGAGGAGATCGCCCGGAACAGCCCCTACGCTGTGACCCGCGCTAAGCGGAGCGTGAACGGCGGACGGGAAATGCTGCTGGAGGAAGCGCTGGAATGGGAACGGAGCCTCTTTGGCGAATGCGGCGAAAGCCGGGACCGCAAAGAGGGCATGACGGCCTTCCTGGAAAAACGGCCCCGGATATTTACCGGGGAATGAGAGAGGAGAGAGCATGGCAAAGGTGATCTCGGCCGCCGAGGCCGCCGCCTTGATTGGGGACGGCATGACGGTGGCGGTGGATGGCTTTATCGGCTTTTCACTGGCGGAGGATATCCTGTGTGAGATGGAGGAGCGCTTCCTGCGGGAGGGCCACCCCCGTGACCTGCGGCTGGTAAATGTGGCCGGTCTGGGCGGCGATGGCAAGCGCCGCGGCATCAACCATTTTGCGCACCGGGGGATGCTCTCCCGGCTTTTGTGCAGCAATCTCAGCCTGGCCGCCGCCGTCTATCCCCATATCCATCGCAATGATTTTGCGCTGTTTATGGCCCCGCAGGGGGTCATGTCCCATATGATGCGGGCCATCGCCGGCAAAAAGCCGGGGGTGCTGACCTCCGTGGGGCTCAGGACCTTTGTGGACCCGCGGCGGGATGGCTGCCGCATGAACCAAAAGGCCTGGGAAAGCGGCGAGGAAGTGGTGCAGCTGGTGGAGCTGGCCGGGCAGGAGCAGCTCTTTTTCCCGGCGTTCCCGCTGGATGTCTGCATCATCAAGGGCAGCACCGCCGATGCCGATGGGAACATCAGCATGGAAAAGGAGGCCTTTCTGCTGGAGCAGTACGAGATGGCCGCTGCCGCCCACAACAGTGGCGGGCTGGTGCTTGCCCAGGTGGATCAACTGGTTCCTGCCCACACCATGAACGCCAAGGATGTGGTGGTGCCGGGCTGCCTGGTGGATTACATCGTGGTGGGGCGGGAGGAGAACTCCCGGCAGCAGTTTGTCACCGAGGAGCGCTGGGTGGAGGCCTTTACCGGGCGGGTGCGCATCCCGCTGGAGGGGCTGCCGCCGGTGCCGCCGGACATCAAAAAGGTGATGGCCCGCCGGGCCGCCGCGGAAATAAAGGACGGTGACTTTGTTAATTTCGGGATCGGGGTGCCTACCCTCATCACCAATGTACTGACCGAGGAAAAACGGCTGGAGCGGGTGACGCTCAGCATTGAATCCGGGACGATCGGCGGGGCGCCGCAGGGCGGTCTGCTGACCGGCGCCGCCTACAATGCCGATGCCATGATAAAGCAGCCGGATATCTTTGACCTGTATGATGGCGGCGGCATCGATGTGGCATGCCTGGGCGGGGCTGAATTTGACCGGGAGGGCAATGTGAATGTGAGCCGCTTTGGGGAGAAGATCCCCGGGCCCGGCGGGTTCATCAATATCTCGCAGGGAGCGAAGAAGGTGTGCTTTATGGGCAGCTTTACCGCCGGGGAAAGCGAGATCCGGCTGGAAGGCGGCCGGCTGCGCATCATAAAGGACGGCAATATCCGCAAGTTCCGGCAGGCGGTGGGGCATATCACCTTTTCCGGGGAGTACTCCAACCAAAAGGGGACCCAGCAGGTGCTGTATATCACCGAGCGCGCGGTGTTCCGCCTGACGCCGGAGGGCCTGCTGCTGTGCGAGATCGCCCCCGGGGCGGACCTGCGGCGGGATATTCTGGAGAAGATGGAATTTACCCCGCTGATTGCCCCCGACCTGCGGGAGATGGACGCGGCGCTTTTTGCCGAGTGAGGGAAATTTATGCGTTTTGAAAGCGTGTGGGCGGTGTACTTTAGTGCCTGCGGCAGTACCCGGCGGGTGCTGCGGCGGATGGCCGAAGCGGCTGGGGAAGCGCTGGCCCTGCCGGTGCGGGAGCTGGACTACACCCTGCCCCCGGCACGGGAGCGGGACTATTCCTTTCATGAGAAAGACCTGATACTCTGGGGGAGCCCGACCTACGCGGGGCGGCTGCCCAATGTGCTGCTGCCCTTTTTGCGGGGGCACTTTACCGGCGGGAGCGCGGCGGCCGTGGCGGTGGTGCTGTACGGCAACCGCGGCTATGATGACGCCCTGAAGGAGCTGTGCGAGGTGCTTTCCGGGAACGGCTTTTGCCCGGCGGCTGCGGCGGCAATGGTGGGCGAGCATGCCTTTGCGCCGGCGCTGGCCCATGGCCGGCCGGATGCCGAGGATATTGCCGCGGCGGAGGCCTTTGCCCGGAACGCGGCGCATACGCTGCGGGAACGGGAACGGCCCATTCCGGCAGCGGTGCCCGGCCGGGAGCCGATTGGGCCCTACTACACCCCGCTGGGACTGAATGGGGAACCAGCGCGCTTTTTGAAGGCGAAGCCGCTGACCGACCCACTGAAATGCGCCCGGTGCGGGCTGTGCGCGGCGCTTTGCCCCATGGGGTCCATCCCAAGAGAGACCCCGGAGGAATGCGGCGGCATCTGCATCAAGTGCCAGGCCTGCGTGAAGGGATGCCCCACCGGGGCCAAATATTTCGCCGACGCGGCGTTTTGCTCCCACCGTGCCATGCTGGAGCAGACCTACGCAAAACGGCGGGAGAACGAATTCTTCCCGCCCCTGTGATGAATATACCTTCGCTTGGCAAGAGCAGATACGGCTTTTGCGGATATAAATACCGTCCGACTTTGTGCGTCGCGTTGACAGGCGCCAGCCAGCCTGCCGCTCCGCGCTTCCTCGGACGCCATTTCTCCCGCGCAAAAACTCCGAAAAGCGTGTGTGTCCTTGTCAAGCAAAGGTAAAATCCCCTGTCCAGACCCACGCGGGTGGACAGGGGAATTTTTTTATTCTTCGGTTTCCTCGGTGGAATCTGACTCCAGCGGTTCGGTGCCTTCCCCTTCCGCCAGCCGGTAGCCCACGCCCACCTCGGTAAAGAGGTACCGGGGTTCTTCGGGATTTTTCTCCAGCTTGCGGCGGAGGTTGGCCATATGGACCCGCAGCAGCTTGTTATCCCGGGGGTTGGCCGCGGGGCCCCACAGCTCCCGCAGCATCTGCTGGTAGGTAAGCACCCGCCCGGCATAGCGGCCCAGCAGCGCCAGGATCTTAAACTCACTGGGGGTCAGGCCGGCGTCCTCGCCGCCCAGGTAGGCCCGGTGCTTATTGTAGTCAATGACAAGATCCCCCACGATGTACTGGCCCTCCCGCAGCTCCTCGCCGCCGCAGGCCTTGCGGGTGTGGCGCAGCGCCGTGCGGATGCGCGCCAGCAGCTCCACGGTGCCAAAGGGCTTGGTGAGGTAATCATCCGCACCAA
>OGGJ01001593.1_pt1 | contig 18237 bp, 13 predicted proteins | sample 1571071 | NCBI WGS metagenome assembly OGGJ01 (sample SAMEA2581954, study PRJEB24529) | metagenome | biome: Human gut stool | place: China | collected 2011
CCACGAGCGCCGCGCTGCTTCCTCGCCTGTCCCATTCTGTCAAAGAACGCGCTTAACAGGGACAAGCCCCGAAAAGCGGATGCAAAAGTACGGAGTCTTACCCAATCCTGCAAATATTTTGGAAAGTTTTTTCCATATTTGACTCAAAAACCACATGTTTTTGACATAAATCAAGCAAGAAGCGCTTTGAGAATGCAAGTCAGACATGAACAACCTGTCAAATTCATCATCAAGGCTTACAAGACTGTAAACATAAAAAACGGCAATAATAACATAGAGAATACAGAGACGGCGGCTGAACGACATGCCGGCAAACACATAATTAATATATACGGCCAAACAATACAATGATGCAAAAGGCCGTCAAACGCTCTGCAAAACACGGCAAAATGCACTACAAAACACTGTCTTTCGCAGCACAAAAGGCCACCAATCAGAATGAGCCTCATAAATCATTGACAATCAGGCCATAAGGCATCACCAAACGGAACACCCTCCACGGCTTGCTTATCAGCCGTGGAGGGTGTCATGAATTTTCACGCTCAGCTACGACATCTACGCTCGCACGTCAACCGCAACGCCTCCAATCGGCGGCGGAAGAGCCAGCGGACTGACAGCGCATGGCAAAAGGTCAACGCACTTGCACTTTCTTAGCCGTGCCACCCTCAACACCTTTTATTATATATATGCCCTTTGCGAGATTGAGCGACGACCGTTCTACACCCGTTGCGACGCACTGTCCTTGCAGGTTGTAGACATTCACACGCCCTGCCACATCATGTACGTCGACGCCCTGTATGCCGCTGGTCTCTCCGATTTTGAACGCAGGCGTTATGGTCTGTTCCTGGTAATTGCCGCTCATGTCGGTAACTTTCACCTTAAGGTCATACCATCCGTCACCGCCCTGAACGCCTTGCAGGCCGCCCTCATAGAAATATCCGAAGTTTACTGAAGAGTAATCCGCGTTCTCATCCACGGGCAGCTGCCGCCAGTCACCGCTGCCAGCGGGAGCATACTCAACGTCAACGGATACAGGTTGGATGGAACATATAAGTCCGACAGATGTTTCATACTCAAACTGATTGTCGACAGCCGTCAGCAAAATCCTGCCGTCAGCAGGAGTTTCAAACCTGTCGGTAACAACATTGTCGCCGTTGCGAAACTGCAACATCTTAAGCGTCGGCAAGATATGGTCTTCCTTGGTAAAGTCTGCATAAAGTCTTGTCACATTGCGACCTTTCACGTCGTCCACAGTTCTTTCTGCCGTAGTGACGGTACAGTCGAGAACTCCATCAGCCCATCCGTTATTCGAATAATCTTTAGCGAACTGCATAAATTCTCCATAATCTTTACAGAGAATGTCCTCTCCGTTGAATTTCAAGTCGATATCCAAGTTCTTCCAACCAGACCGCATCTGCTCACCCAAGCGGCCATAGTAAGCAATACTCCACTCAAAATAATTGCCCCTGTTCTCATTATTTCTCATAAAAAGATTCATAATAGGCATGGAGTTACCCTCCATTCCGCTCCTCTCGTCTGCGCTGTAAGACATCGGGACTAAACCTGGGAATCCGTCAATAACTGTCAGCCCGTCACTTTCCTTGAAATACTCTAACTGAAAATCGTCATTGCAAATAAAATAATAATACGGTTTGCCATCCTTTATTACAAATGGCTTTCCGATATTCGGAAATGAAGTTTCCTTCACGACACCATCCTCTTCATGCCTTTCCAAATTATAAACAGTAGGAGCAAGCATGATGTCATATCTCATTGCATCATTTTCATCTGCCATCGGCGCATCAATGAAAAACTTTATGGTCTTATCCAGTTCCGTTGCAATTCCAATATTCGGAGCTACCCATCCCGACAAAAGTTGCCCGTTTAGATATTCATAAGTAATGTAACCACCATAGTATTCATCGGTAAAATCTTCATTCTTATTAAGTTTCACTTCATCTTGATACTGCACATAGCCTGCAGGGTCTGACTTTACAGAGTCTTTAATTTGCGACAATGTACTATTAAAACGGTTTACATAGATGTTGTCATCGTTACCTATGGTTATGAAAGAAGACAAGAAATGATATCTGTCACTGACTTTGTTGACATAAAAATCAGCTCCTTCATAAACCGAATTTAATCCGGAAATCATTTCATAATCAGACATTGTGCCAAATAAAGCCCCAACGTTTTCCAAAACGACATTAGCCATTATTCCAATTCTTTTCGCATTTCCAGTTTTTTCAACACCCGTTGTATTATCTACGACGCTGACATTCCATACATCGCCTTGCGGACTGACAGGACGGAACTTAACGCGCTCGGTTATCTCTTCAGTATTAAAAACCACTACTGTATCTTTTGTAAAATCGAGCAATTCTTTAATATCATAATAATATTTGCGCATCGTCATAAAGTCCGTATATGAACAAGCTACGTCATAAGTTCCGGCAGGCAGTACGATTTCAGCTGTGTCTTCTCCTAACATCAGGCGGTTGGTAATCAAGGATGTCTGTTCGTTATAGACAAAGACCGTATTAACCATAAAACTCCAGTCATCATGTTCAGATGCGAATTTAACAGTCACCTGCTTAGCATCCGCCTTGGGTGGTGTCGACCGTCTCATAGCCATAAAGGCCCCGTCGGCGCCCTTCACCGGCTCAAGCAGCTGCCTGTTTATATAAGTTTTGAATACAGTAGCTTTATCTACGGCTCCTGCCGACTTCTGGGCCGCAGCAGTTAACAACGCGAACGCAGCCACGACAAATAATAAAGTAAGTTTTTTCATAACACGAATGGTTTTAGCATGAAACATCAAAAATATTTTAAGACATAGCAAAAGTATTGAAAATATTACTGGATTGTAAGTTTTACGGCTTCAATTTCACCAAAATTCAAGAATTAGGGGATATTCTTCTCGCTTTTAGATTATTTGTTTACCTTTGCAAGCATAAGCTTATGTTCAGAATATTTGTATTCATATTATTGACGGCCGCCCTGCAGACTACAAATGCCTCACGGATAAGCAGGATAATGGATGAAGGCGAGAAGCTGATAAAAACCGGCGACTACAAGGCTGCCGCAGAGTGCTACTCGCGCCTGTTGGCGTTCTACCATGCCGGCGACCGCGACACGTCGCTGTGCCGCGGACTTATGTATGGAGGGAATTGCCTCAATTTCAGTGGACGATACGTCAAAGCCTTACAGTTTTACATATACGCTATCGAACTAGCTGAACAACAAGGCAACATAAACATATATGAGTCAAGCTTATGCAATGCCGGCACGATATTCGCCATATTCAAAGATTACGAACGCGCAATTTTTTACTTCAGCAAAGCATATGCGTCGTCTGTTGACAACGGTCATGCCAGCGTCATGGTTGCATCATGTGACAATCTCGTGAAGGCCTACGCCCGTCTCGGCAACATGAAAGAGGCAAAAAGATACCAGTCAGCATTCCTACGTATTGCCGATTTAGACGACCCACACTACCAATACGAAGACATGCTCTTCAAAGGCATCATAGCCAAGGCCGACAACGACATCAATACAGCGAAAATGTATTTTGGAAAAGCGCTGAAAACAGCTACCGCCAACCATCTCGGAGGCGAAATGCTGGCCGAAATCTACAACGAGCTCGGCCAGACAAGCATGGCCGAGGGCGACAGCCGCAAGGCCGTCTCGCTGTTCCGCCAGGCGGCCGCCACGGCCGGAGGAGGCAGTAACCCCGAACAGCTGTACGACGCTTTCCACTATCTTTCGCGCGCATACATGGGTCTTGGAATGGCCGACAGCGCGGCCCGTTACCAGATGCTGCATACTGCGCTGGCCGACTCCGTGTTCAACAGAAAGCAGTTCAACAAAGTAAAAGACTATCTTTTCGCCTATGAAAACCGCATGACCGACGAACGCATGGACAAGCTCCGCATGACCGTAACATGGCTTGCGGCAGGAATAGCCTTCGCCGTAATCATACTGATAATCATTTCCCATTACAACCGCAGGCTGCATGCCGCCCACCGGCTGCTCGTGGAAAAGAACAAGGAACTCATCAGGCAAAACGACGAAAGCATGCGGCAAATGCTGGCGCGCACCGCCGCCACCGCAGACAACAACGCCACTGGAAACACACAAAAGCCGTCCACATTGAGCGGCGAAAAGCTTGACAGCCTGACAAGCGACATAACAATGGTGATGAACGACGTAAACATCATATCCAATCCGGACTTCAACCTTAACATGCTGGCACGCATGGTAAACTCAAATACCAAGTATGTATCATCCGCAATCAACGAGACTTACGGAAAAAACTTCAAAGCCTTCCTCAACGGTTACCGCATACGCGAGGCGTGCCGCAGGCTCGTAGACGACGCTTACGCCAACCTTACAATATCGGCAATAGCCGAAAGCGTGGGCTTCACCAGTGCCAACGGCTTCGTGACGGCGTTCAAGCGCGTGGTCGGGGTAACGCCATCGGCCTACAAGAAGCTGGCTAAGGAAAACGACGGATAAATCATACAAGAATGCAAAAGGCCGTGTTCCGCATTGCGGAACACGGCCTTTCACCACGCAATCGACCGCCTTTGGCACGACAAGACACGACCTTTTGCGACATCATACGCAAAGCATTGGCATACAGCAAATTACAATCCACCCGGCAGAACTGTCCGAAACGATGCCATATTACAATCTTGTCAGAACCACGTACAAGCCTGTAACCATTGCCAAGTACCGCCGCACTGGAGAGCGTTATTCCACAAAAACAGGCTGACAGGACACAAGATTAAAGCGGAAGGCATAAAAAACAAGAGCGCATCCGCCTTTTCTTGCAGATGCACTCTTCATTGTTAATTTATCAGGACATAATCAGTCAAATCACTTATTCGGCGCTTTCGGGAGCCTTGTCGATAAGGTCCATGAACTGGTCGAGCTTCGGAGTAATGATGATTTGCGTGCGGCGGTTGCGCTGCTTGCCCACTGCCGTGTCGTTGGACGTGACGGGATTGAACTCGCCGCGGCCTCCGGCTGTGAGCCTCTTCGGCTCAACGCCGTACTGGTTGATGAGCGCCTGTACAACGCTTGACGCACGAAGACAAGACAAGTCCCAGTTGTTGCGAATGTTCTTCATCGACGCAGAAGCCGTATTTACCGGCACGTTGTCGGTGTTACCCTCGATGAGCACGTCGTAATCCTTGTAGTCCTTGATGATTTTCGCGATTTTGCTGAGTGTCTCAGCCGCGCGTTCGTTGATTTCATAGCTGCCGCTCTTGTAGAGCATGTTGTCTGCCAGCGAGATGTAAACCACGCCCTTGAGCACCTGCACGTCAACCTCTTTCAGCTCTTCCTTGCTCAAAGAGCGAGTCAGGTTGTTGGTAAGTATCATGTTGAGCGAGTCGCTCTTGCTCTTCACCTCAACCAAGTGGCGTATGTACTGGTTAGACTCGTTGATTTGGTCGACGAGCTTCGATATGTTCACCGTTGTCTGGTTGCTGGCCGTAAGGCTCTTGTCGAGCGAGCTTTGCAGCGACTCGAGCGTGCTCTTCGACTGTTCGAGCTGCTCTTCGAGGCTGGCTACGCGGACGTTGCTTGCCGCGAGTTTAGCATTAGTGTCGGACAGCTTATCTTGCGTGTCCTGGTATTTGCTTGTCAGTTCCTTGTTCTCCAGCTGGCAGTTCTCAAGCTGTTTCTTGCTTACACAGCTGCTTGCCAAGAGGCATCCCGCGATGAGCGAGAGAGCCAAAACATTCTTTTTCATACTATAAATATTTACGTTTGATTGGTAATTTGTCGCAAATTTACATATAAGACGCGCAATCTGCGTCAACGTTGAAAGGCGTTAACTTAAATTAACCACAACCGGCAATCATTGGGGCACAGCCCAAACGCAATCCAATGCGCTCCGGCAAAGGCCGGGGCGCATTGGAAACTTGACCGCAGCAACAGGCATTCAGCAATACTGGAACTGATTTATTTGTGGGAATTTAGCCATCGTCTTCGACAGCTTTATCTTCCACATTCCATACGTCTGGCGTATGTTTTGCGGCAAGAGGTCGGAATCTCTCATCTTAATGAGCAAATCCCTGAGAGGCGAGCCCGGACTGGGCTGGGAATCTTTCAACAAACCGGCACGGTCCAACTCCATGTTGGCTTCCATGTCGTCAATTTCCTTCTTGCCCTTGTTAATCATATATTCGTCAAGGCAGGAAAGGATGGCCGAGAAATTCTTAAAATCTACCATGACATTAAAATTATAAATATTGAGACGCTACAAATATACATTTTTATTATGAGAAAACAAAATATTACCACTAAAAAAGATGTTTTCTCCCGGCTTTTAATCTTTTTTATCCATTTTGCAAATAGATTGCAATCAAAATGACATATGCAGATTACAAATTACAACCGTATAATACGTATTTCTTACGGATTAAAAGAATAGTAAGGTAAACAAAGTATGCGAGCGTCAAATGTCAAGTTCGCGCGTAAGTATGCTTTCCAGCTGCTCGGCGGAAAGGCGCAGGTGGAACTGTCCGCGTATGGCGACGGATATGCGCCCGGTCTCTTCCGACACAACGATGGCGATGGCGTCGCTGTCCTGCGATATGCCCATGGCGGCGCGGTGGCGCAGTCCCAGCTCCTTGGGTATGTCGAAACTGTGGCTTACAGGCAGTATGCATCCGGCGGCGCGTATGCGGTTCTTCGATATAACCATGGCTCCGTCGTGCAGCGGAGAGTTCTTGAAAAAGATGTTTTCGATTAGCCGCTGGTTTATGTTGGCGTCGATTACGTCGCCCGTGGCGATGACTTCGTCGAGCGGTGTCAACCTTTCGATGACGATGAGCGCGCCCACCTTGCTCTTGCCCATGCTCATGCACGCCATAACCACAGGCATGATGGCCTCCATGTCGCCCTTGTCCTTCTTCTCTCCAGAGGAAAACAGGCGTATTATGCTGTTCACCTTGCGGTGCGTGCCGAGGTTGTACAGGAACTTGCGAATTTCCTCCTGGAACAGTATTATTATGGCGATGACACCCACACTCACCAGTTTGTCCATGATGCTGCCCAGCAGGCGCATCTCAATCACCTGGCTCACGAACAGCCAGATGAGGATGAACACCATGATGCCTATGAACACATTGATTGACCGCGACTCCCTCATGAGGCGGTAGATGTAGTAAAGCATCAGGGCGACACACAGTATGTCGACAAAGTCTTTTATGCCGAAATCAAACATATCTCATCGTTTCTTTTACTATTTTCACAGCCTCGACACACTCCTTCACGTCGTGTACGCGCAGTATTGACGCTCCGCCCAAGGCCACGGCGAGCGTATTTACCACCATAGTGCCGTTAAGCGAACCGTCGGCATCAGTGTCCAAAAGGCGCGACACCATCGACTTGCGCGACGCGCCGACAAGCACCGGCAGCCCCATCTCGCGCAGGCAGCCCAACCGTGCGAGCACGGCGTAGTTCTCCTGCACGGTCTTGCCGAAGCCGAACCCGGGGTCGAGGATGATGTCCTTCTGCCCGAGCGAGCGCAGCAACTGCACCTTCGGGGCAAAGTCTTGCATGATACTCTCCACGTTAGGACGTGAAGACATTAATATATAAGGTACTCCAAGCCGCGCCACCTCGCTGAACATCGGCGGCACATCGGCTTCGGAATACTCACGGTAGGCATCCTCACTCATATCCTCGCCGCCGAAAGCGCCGTCAACGTTGCCGCCCGACACGTCGTTGATGATGGCCACGCCAAATTCCTCCACGGCCATCCTGGCCACCTCGGGACGGAAAGTGTCCACCGACACCACGGCCTCCGGCTGCGCCGAGCGCACCGCCTTGAGAGCCGCGCGCATACGCTCCATCTCCTCCGCAGCCGTCACCCTCGCCGCGCCGGGGCGCGTAGAGTAAGCCCCCACGTCGATGATGGCGCCTCCCTCGGCCACAATCTGGTCGGCACGCGCCTTGATTTCATCGTCCGTCCGGCGGCGGCTGCCAGCATAAAACGAGTCGGGCGTGGCGTTGAGGATGCCCATCACCTGCGGCTCGGACAAGTCCATCAGTCTTCCGCCCACGTTGATTGTATATGGAATTATGCCTTTCATCGGTAGGCAAAGGTAAACAATTATATCGACACGGCGGCGGTTTTGACGTTTTTTATAACTAACAAAACATTAAAGATGCAAGCCAAAGTACGACGGGAAAAAAACACGGACACCCCATGAATTGGCAAAAGGTGAAGAGGATTACGTCTCTTCGACATTAACCCCATTTAACCAAACTCTATTTATAAAGTGTTGACATTGTCTGCATACCACATTACCTTTGCACTCTATAAATAGATAAAAGCATGAAAACAGACAATGAACTTTTACGCAAATTCGGCTCAAGAGTACAACATTACCGAACCAAACTCGGTTTGTCACAAGAGAAATTAGCCGACAAGGCAGGATTTCACAGGACATACATAGGAACAGTTGAACGCGGCGAAACAAACGTCACATTACTCAACATTTACAAATTAGCAGAAGCATTAGAGATACCTGTCGAGGACTTTTTCAACAATACACCAGTCTAACAACCTTTTAATACGATTTTTACAACATGGACAAAGACACATTATTGAGAACTTTGGCAATAAACCACCCACTTTCCTACCAACCACACACAAGCCAACACCGCCAGCGGCAACTGCAAATAAAACAGTCGCTGGTCGACGAAGCCATATCATGGCCGGGCGAAAAAGAAGAAGGAAAGTATATTTTCACAAAGGTGTGGGAAAGCGACGGATATTCCATACAGTTCGGGAATACGGCAAAGAGTATTACCGCGAACACAGGCGCAACGTCAACGACATGGTGCCGAGAATATTCAAGGATGGCAGTGAAATAGTTTTCGACGCCAGCTTCAGAGCCGTTTTCAGGCTCGTCGAAGAGCAATACCACCGCAACAACGACGATGTAATCCTGACGTTGGCGTGCCTTTTCGTCAGAGACGCCTTCCTGGTAGACCACAAGCAGACGGGAGACAAGTTCAGATACGCCCCTCCAACCGAAGCAATATCGTTCCTACAAAGTGCCATCGGGCTGCATTACGGCATACCCGTAGAGGTGTTCCTGCATTACATTGACGCAATAGCATGGCAGGAAGACGTGAAATACTACACATTGGGTTATAACCAGAAAAAAGACTTCGGGCGGACCAACAACCTGCTGACATACGCTCATTTCTGCGCCTGCCTGCTGAAGCGGGCATCTTGGGCGGAGATGCTCAACAGGTATTCGATGGGCGTCTCGCCGCTCCCCAAAGGCGACATCCACACCGTTTTTCCAGAACTTAACACAAAATACTGACGTAGAAGCACCTATGTTCCATGCCTGAAACGATACGGCATGGAACTTTTTTCTTTCAATGCAGCCTGCGGTAAATCTCGTTCCCAATACGTGTCACCACGCCGCAGACAAGCGCGTTGCCCATGAAGAACGCCCTCTTCGACGGCGACTGGCCTTCCGTATGGTTGTCAGGGAACATGTCAAGCCGTTCAAGTTCTACGGGGACAAGCCTCCTGAGCCTGCCGTCCATAGGGTCTCTCACCACATGCTTGAAGCGCGAAGGGGCCGCTCCGCCCTCTCCCGTGATTATTGTACGCGACGGACGGTCTAATGGGTCGGGAAACGGCATGCCTCCCTCGCTATACAAAAAGGCGAAACCGTCCCTGCTCCTTCGCTCCTCATGCTTCGGCCCTTTCATGTAAGTCCACCGCGGCACATCGGCATCATCAATATAATAATCATCCGTAACCAGCCTGTGGTCATCCCCGGAGACGAGCACGTCGCCCAATGTCATGCGCCGACCTGCATACTGCGGCTCCACCTTTGCCGTCCACACCCGGCCTCCGAGCATAACCCCGGCATTTGCGAACGGCCTTAGCTTGTTCGACTTATTAAAACTCTCGCTCAGTTCGGCAAGGTCTTCGCCGTCATGTTTAAGGGCAAAAGGCGCAGTAACGCCGAATAGTCCGTCATCCCCATCATAAGTTATCGGGAAAGCCGTGGCCAACACTCCCTCCTCAAAAAGCCACTGCACAGGCTCACCCATCATGCGCGCAATGGCCGAACCGTCCTTGTATGCCAACACATATACGCGGCGGCGGCGTTGCGGCATACCGTAATCCGCCGCATTGATGACCCTCCACTCCACGGCATATCCTTGGTCGGAAAGTGTTTGCAGGATGATTGCAAAGTCGCGTCCGCGCTGCTTCGCAGGCGACAACAACAGGCGGTCTACATTCTCAAGGAACAGTATTTCAGGGGCGTGGCGGCCTTTTTCGCGTATGATGCGCTCTATTTGCCACCACAACACGCCCTTCTTGCCTTCTATCCCGGCGGCCTGGCTCAATGTCCGGGCGACGGAATAATCCTGGCACGGGAAACCGGCGCAAAGCATGTCATGGTCGGGAATGCTTGCCGTAGGCACTTTGGCGATGTCCTCGTTGACGTGTCCGTAAGGCCCGAACCTTGCCACATACACTTCCGAGGCATGCTGCCGTTTCGTGGAAGGCTCAAACTGGTTGCTCCACACTACGTGGAAAAAAACACGGTTGGCACGTTCCAGCCCGACCCTGAAGCCACCGACTCCGGCAAACAATTCTACAACTCTCATTCCTAAACCTGATTATTCTATCAATCTGCCTTGCTTCCGCACATCACATTTCGAGGTGCAAATATAGCAAAAACGCCCTAAACTACAAACGCAACAGAAAACTTGTGAATAAAGACGCAACTGGCACGAGTAAAAAGTCATGACAAAATAAAATCATGAAATAGACATCATACGCCCTGCCTTGCCACGCATTACGCCACAAAGGAGCGTCGTTAAATTCCTGTTTTGCCATGCCTACATGGCAAAACAAAGACTATATACAATCATAAAGACGGTCTTCGCCACCGCCAAAGGCGGCCTCCGGCATTGTAAAAGACGGTCTTTCGCAATGCAAAAGACCGCCTTTTACATCTGGAACAACCGCCAGCCGAACGCCATTTCTCAATAACGTGCTGGCATTCAATCCGTTACGTAAAACGTCGAAAAACGCAGTCAAATCCGGCAAAAGTCCGTTTCCCCCACGCCGACGGCCTTCACAATGCGTCAAACGAGCGAGATATGCAAAACTCAGCAGGTGTTTTGCATATTTCATCTATGTGCCAAGCCATATCCATTTTTAATGAAACAACATGACTACTCCAATATGTACGACCTTTTATATACAGCCTCAACCTGCTTCGAGCCAGGCAGTCGGTAGCCGTCATGCCGCACCCCGATGCGGCATCCATAATACATCCAAGACGGCAAATGATACAGGCCGCATACCTTGGATGCCGCATCGGGGTGCGGCATGACGGCTACCAACCGCCTGGATTAAAGCAGGATATAGTCATAAAAACGACAAAATAAAAGCTCGTTTCACGCCCTTTTATTTTGCATTCCGCTCGGCTTGCACTATCTTTGCACCGTATAAAGAATGTAAAAATGGACATACCTGAACTTTACAAAATCTTCACTGAGCATCCAGTGGTCACGACCGACAGCCGCGACTGCCCCGAAGGCTCGCTTTTCTTCGCGCTGAAGGGTGCGTCGTTCGACGGCAACGCGTTCGCTGCGAAGGCTCTCGACGAGGGCTGCGCATACGCCGTAATCGACGAAAAGGAGTACGCCGCGGAGGGCGACGGCCGCTACATTCTGGTTGACGACTGCCTGAAAACGCTGCAACAACTGGCCAACCACCACCGCCGCGAGCTTGGAACGCGCATCGTGGGCATAACCGGCACGAACGGAAAGACCACTACAAAGGAACTGCTGGCCGCCGTTCTGGGCGAGCGTTACAACGTGCTCTACACGCAAGGAAACTTCAACAACGACATCGGTGTGCCGAAGACGCTGCTGCGACTTACCAAGGAACACGACATAGCCGTCATCGAAATGGGCGCCAGCCACCCGGGTGACATCAAGACATTGGTTGACATCGTTGAGCCCGACTGCGGCCTCATCACCAACGTAGGGCGCGCCCACTTGCAAGGCTTCGGCTCGTTCGAGGGTGTCGTCAAGACAAAGGGCGAGCTGTACGACTATCTCCGCGCCCACGGAGGCACGGCGTTCGTCAACGCCGGCGACGAGCATCTTATGGGCATTGCGCAGGGTCTCGACCTCGTGAAGTACGGCCTTTGCGGCACGGAGGGTGCAAAGGTGGAGGGCGAAGTGACCGTATGCGACCCGTACCTGAACTTCCGCTGGCGCGCTGAGGGCGGTCCGTGGCGCGACGTGAGGACGCACATCATAGGCAGCTACAACCTGATGAACATGCTGGCCGCGGCCTGCGTGGGCCTGCACTTCGGCGTAACGCAGGAACAAACAAGCCACGCCCTCGCGTCATACGTGCCTCGCAACAACCGTTCCGAACTGGAGCAGACGGCGCACAACAGCCTCATCATCGACGCGTACAACGCCAACCCCACCAGCATGGCGGCCGCACTGGCCAACTTCCGCGACATGAAGGCCGACAGGAAGATGGCCATTCTGGGCGACATGAACGAGCTTGGAGCGGTCAGCGGAGAGGAACACCAGAGCGTGGCGGACTTCCTTCGTGACGCAGGTTTTGAGCATGTGTGGCTCGTAGGGCCGGAGTTTGGTAAGACGGACTGCACGTTCCGCAAGTTCAAGGACGTGGACGAAGTGAAAAAAGAGCTTGAAGCCAACCGCCCGGAAGGCTTCTGCATACTAATAAAAGGCAGCAACTCAATACGCCTGTACCAGCTGAAAGAGTGGCTGTAAGTCTTTTGGGAGAGTTATAGAAGTTATAGGAGTTAGAGAAGTTAAAGCCGTATGCTTTGTTGGTTGAATGAATACGCAACCGGCACAGCATACGGCTTTAACTTCTCTAACTCCTTTAACTCCTATAAATTCTTATCTTCCCAGTTCTTCCCTGACATACTTTTCAAACCTTTTAAGCCCTTCAAGCATCACTGAACGGGGGCAGGCTATGTTCACGCGGACGAACGGACGCTCCGTCTCGCCGTACATCTCGCCGTCGTTAAGCCAAAGCTTTTCACGGTGCAGAAGCTCGTCCACGATAACGGTCGACGGCTTGCCGAGCGCCGCGCAGTCGAGCCATACAAGGTAAGTGGCCTCCAGTTTGGTTACGGGAATTTGCGGAATACGCTCCTCGAAATACCTTTTCAGGCACTCGTAGTTGCCGTGCAGATATATCAAAAGCTGCTCCAGCCAGTCCTCGCCACCGTTATACGCCGCCTGCAAAGCCGTCACCCCGAACGGACTTACGTCGCAAACCTCGTTTATGTTGATAGCCCTGTCTATGCGCCGGCGCACGTCTTCGTCGGCCGCCGTTATGTTGGAAATCTGTGTCCCGGCAATGTTGAAAGTCTTGGTAGGAGCTGTACACGTGGCTGAATGCAGCAGGAACTCGTCCGAAAGCGACGCGAACGGAGTGTACTTGTTGCCCGGCATCACGATGTCGCAGTGTATTTCGTCAGACAGAACGAACACCCCGTGCCTCATGCAGATGTCGCCCATGCGGCGCAATTCGTCAGCAGTCCAAGCCCGTCCGGCAGGATTGTGAGGGTTGCACAGCAAGAAAACCTTGACCCGCGGGTCGGCCGCACGCCGCTCAAAATCGTCGAAATCCACGGTGTAAGTACCGTCTGCATAGACCAGCTTGTTGTCTTCCAGCACGCAGCCGTTGTTCCTAATGGAAGAGAAAAAGCAGTTGTACACCGGCGTCTGCACAAGCACCTTGTCGCCGGGCGACGTCATCGCCTTGATTACAGCCGACACGGCAGGCACCACTCCAGTAGTATAAATCATCCACTCACGCCGCATACGCCAGCCGTGGCGGCGGTCAAACCAGTTGATGACGGCCTCGTAATACGAGTCAGGCACATGCTCGTAGCCGAACACCCCGTGCTCAACCCTCTTGCGCAAAGCCTCTATAACGCACGGCGCAGTGCGGAAATCCATGTCCGCAACCCACATCGGAAGCACGCCGTCCACCTGTCCGCCGTCCCACTTCTCGCTGTCGGTGCCGCGGCGGTCAACAATCTCGTCGAAATCAAATCTTGCCATTATATTATTATAATAAGTTACACATCTATGGCGCAAAGTTACTAAAGATGCGCCGTAAAAAGCGCAGTCAAATAACCGAATGTCGCCGTTTTTCATCAAAAAGTCAATAAAATGGGGTCAAGACGGCACACCTATGGATGTTTTTTTGTACTTTCGCAAATTGTAAAGTAAACCTAATAGTAACACCATACGACAGAGTTAAAAGACATAAAAACTACAATACTGAAATGAAGCAAAGCAATGTAAAGCCTGCAACAGGCAAGTTAGGCATATTGTGCGTCGGCCTCGGAGCGGTCAGCTCCACGTTCATCACCGGCGTGCTGATGATACGCAAGGGCATGGGCAAGCCCGTCGGCTCAATCACGCAGATGGCTAAAATCCGCGTGGGAAGGGGAGACGAAAAGCAATACAGACATGTATCCGACATCGTTCCGATGCCGACGTTGGACGACTTGGCGTTCGGAGCATGGGACATATTGCCCGACAACGCCTTTGAAAGCGCGCTAAACGCCGAGGTGCTGAAGGACAGGGACATCTATCCTGTAAAGCAGGAACTTGAAGGAATACGGCCAATGAAGGGCGTCTACGACCCCGACTATGTAAAGGCTATTGACGGAACATGGGTCAAGGACACGCGCCTTACACGCTGGGAACTCATGGAACAGGTGCGCCAGGACATCCGCACGTTCAAGCAGGAGCACAGTTGCGAGCGCGTGGTAGTAATCTGGGCAGCCTCGACAGAGATTTACGTGCCGCGCTATAAAGAAGTACACGACAGCCTGGACGCGCTTGAAGCGGCCATGAAGGCTGATGACCGCGAGCACATAGCACCGTCAATGTGCTACGCATACGCCGCCATTGCCGAGGGCGCACCGTTCATAATGGGCGCGCCTAACACATGTATCGACATTCCGGCGATGTGGCAATTGGCTGAAAAATGCCGCGTACCGATTGCCGGAAAAGACTTCAAGACGGGGCAGACGATGATGAAGACCGTGCTCTCGGCGGCTTTCCTGACGCGCATGTTGGGCGTAAACGGATGGTTCTCTACCAACATCCTCGGCAACAGGGACGGCCTTGTGCTCGACGTTCCGGAGAACTTTAAGACAAAAGAGGTTAGCAAGCTCGGCGTAATCGACACCATACTGAAGAAAGAAGAGTACCCCGACCTCTACGGAGACATATTCCACAAGGTGCGCATCAACTACTATCCGCCGCGCGGCGACGACAAGGAAGGCTGGGACAACATCGACATCTTCGGCTGGATGGGCTACCCCATGCAGGTGAAAGTCGACTTCCTGTGCAAAGACTCAATACTGGCAGCCCCCCTGCTGCTCGACCTTGCACTGCTGGGCGACCTCGCCGCGAGAGCAGGAAGGCACGGCATACAGGAGTGGTTGTCGTTCTACCTGAAGAGCCCGATGCACACCGACGATGAAGAACCAGTGCACGACCTGTTCCAACAGTACACGATGCTTAAGAACGCAATACGCGAGATGGGCGGGTTTGAAGCCGACGAGGAGATTGACTGACGTGCTTACGATGAAGAAAATACTGTTGATATCGCTGCCGGCAGTGCCGGTAGCGATATTTTTTATAGCATACCTGCTGGCATTAAGGCCGTTTTCAGTAAAGAGGATGGCAGCCTGCACGGCGTTGGTAGAGTGCAAGTCGCACTTTGAATTGCTGGCCGACGGCAAGTCAGTGGCCTGCTTCAAGACATTGGGCGACAGCCTCACGCCCGAATGTATGTCGCTAAGTACAGACTCTACCGTCATCACACGCACATACACCACGGCCATATGGGTGAACAGATGGCCGCTGCTGCCGTCGTGCGCAGGACTGATGCTGACCGTCAACGGCGACAGTACGGCTGAAAAAAGGCTCGTACTGGCAAACAAGACGATGCCTGACATAATAAGAAAGGCCATCGGCAACACAGCCGAAAGCATCAGCCAACTTGAGCGGATGCAAGAAGAGGCCGACTACTACATGGCCACGCACAACGTCAACGACGACGGCTACAACGTCATGGCGGAGTTTGACGAGAACCTGAAGGAGCGCAGGGAGAAAGCCGGAAGGCTGCTCGCAGCACTCGAAGGCGCAGCCAAGGGGAAGCGGCTTGCCATGAGACTCGTGACTGAATACACCCTTATACGCCGCGACACGGCAGGACACGCCGTGCGCACAGCGTGCCGGCTGATGACGGCAGACCGCACGAAGCCGCTGCGCCTGCTGCAAACCGCCGACCGGCAGATGCCCGACGGAGCGTCGGCTGTACACCTTAACGTATGGCCCATGCCCGGATTTGAGACTGGAGACAGCCTCGTCATAGCCTCATACGCAGGCTGCAACGCCTACGGCTACGCACCCACGGCCGCCAAGGCACAGGCGTTCAAGGGCGCGGCAAGGGGCAACGGACAGCACGACGTGCCGCCGATGTTAGCGCCTGACGGCTCGCCTGTGTTCACGGCTCGCGGACGGTTTGCCGGCATAAGCATACACGGACGCATAGAGAAAGCCGCCGACTGCGGTTTCGGACTTAAACACCTGATGCCATGAAAAACACCTTTACCTTATTTATTATAGCCCTGCTGACGCTGCTGACGGCTTGTACAAGGAAAACACCTGCGGACACCGCCATAACCATACACGGCAAATACACATACCGCGGAGCCGTAGCCGACGGACAACCTGACGGCTACGGAGTGCTGCTTAGCGGCGACTCGACCGTGTACAGCGGACAATGGAAGGCCGAGAAGAGGCACGGCCGCGCCACCGTAACCGACCCACTGGGGCGCACGGTGCAGGCGATATTCCGCGCGGACACCATAGTGCGCGGCACCATAGCCGACAGCCTCGGCACTTACCGGGGCGAGCTTGACAGCCTCTTCCGCCCCTGCGGCCACGGCATCTGGCGCGGACGCGACGGCAGCCACTATGACGGGGCGTGGCGAGAGGGACGGAGAAACGGCTTCGGATGCGGCCTGACGGCGCAAGGCAAGGTGCAAACGGGCGAATGGAAGGACGGCGCGTACCGCGGAGAACGCATGACTTACACCGCCGAACGCATCTACGGCATAGACATATCGCGCTACCAGCACGGCAAGGGGCGCAAGAAATACGCAATAAACTGGGGCAAACTGCGCATAACCCACTTAGGGGACATAAGCCGAAAGAAGGTAAACGGCAAGGTAGACTACCCCGTGTCGTTCGTCTACATCAAGTCAACCGAAGGCGCGTCGGTGCGCAATCCGTATTACCTAAGCGACTACCGCGCGGCGCGCAGGCGCGGCATACCCGTCGGCGCGTACCACTTTTTCTCCACAAAATCCACCGCAAAGAAGCAGGCACAATACTTCCTGCGCCACTCGCGCTTCTCAAGGGGCGACCTGCCGCCAGTCTTAGACGTGGAGCCTACGGCCTCGCAAATAAGGCAGATGGGCGGCACGGCGGCCATGTTCAGCCGCATACGCACGTGGCTCGGCATCGTGCAGAGGCGCACCGGGGTGCGCCCCATACTCTACGTGAGCCAGCAGTTCGTCAACAAATACCTGCCCGAAGCGCCCGACCTGATGCGCGACTACATGGTATGGATAGCCCGTTACGGCGAGTACCGCCCCGACGTGCGCCTGGCCGTATGGCAACTGTGCCCCGACGGACGCGTGAGCGGCATACACGGCGAGGTGGACATCAACGTGTTCAACGGCTACCACGACCGCTTCGAGCGGTTTTTGAAAGAGGAGACGATAAGGTAAGATAGAAGTTAAAGGAGTTAAAAGAAGTTATCGCTCACTACGTTCGCTTAGAAGTTAAAGGACAAATGCCTTGCAGCAAACTCCTTACAAAACAATCAGAGTACACGCATCTGTAACCCATTGATAATCAGACAAGTTACAAAAGGCCGCCTTTCGCGTTGCGAAAGGCGGCCTTTTAGCGTGCAATTTATGGCCTTTTGGAATGCAAAAGACGTCCTTTCGGATTCATCCGCAAATCTGTTGGATGATTGTTGAAGGTCATTCCGTTTATGTCCTACTGCAAGTCAGGCTGTCGGTAATGTGTTTTGGCGGATTTGCAATCCGCCGAAAATTAATATAA
>OGGJ01001606.1_pt1 | contig 18169 bp, 13 predicted proteins | sample 1571071 | NCBI WGS metagenome assembly OGGJ01 (sample SAMEA2581954, study PRJEB24529) | metagenome | biome: Human gut stool | place: China | collected 2011
TGATTCCGATTCAGATCAACTGAACCTATGGGGTAATTTCTTTGGACAGTAGTGATATGAAATATATTTGGTCCATCCCTTTACAATCATCCTGTTAGGCGGTATAAAGCGGGTTTTGGGACTGAACCAGATTATTGCTGACCATCTGTATTTGCAAATAGTGTATATTGTTTCCGGCTTTTTATTCATACTTTGTGTCAATGTCTATGTGCTGAAAACATACAATTATGTATGGTCCCTGATCAATAGAGCTTTTAAAGTCGTATTTCCATCCAAGCCATTATAAATCTTTTACCAGCCGGAAGCCGTTGTTGAAATGCTTGCTGTTCGGAAAGATGTAATACCGGCAGGTCGGGCGGCAGATGGCACGTTCGTTGAACCAGGTTCCACCGCGGACGGCAACATATTCTTTGCCATCTTTTATTTGGGTATTGCTGCACCATTCCCAGACATTTCCGCTCATGTCGTATAAACCTAACTCGTTCGGTTTTAAGGTTCCGACACGGTGAGGCTTGCCACCGGAGTTGCCGGAATACCAGCCCAGGCTGTCCAGTTCCATCCCGCCGCTATAGAGATGGTTACGGTTGCCGTAGACGCCGCCCCTGGCAGCAAATTCCCATTCATCTTCGGAGGGTAAGCGTCCACCTGCCCACTTGCAATATGCCTGTGCTCCGTACCAGGTGACATAGATGGCAGGATGTGCCTCATAGCCGGGGACGGGCTTTCCGTTCAGAATGCCCCAATTGCAAGGATAATACATCGGCGGGCTGTTTTTTATCTTCTCCGGGTCCTGGCTTTCCAGGAAAAGGGCAAACTGGTAGTTTGTTATTTCGTACCGGCTGATCCGGAAACTGTCCACTTTCACTTTATGGGGCGCGTTGTTGTCTTCCTTATAAGTCGATCCCATCTCGAAAGTACCGCCTCCGACCGCCACCATTTCCGGCTCTTCATTTAGTTTCAGCCATTTCCGGAATTCCAGGTTTTCCATTCTATTTACAGCTGCCTCGTATTCATCCTTACGGATATCGCTTTCCATAAATTTCCGGAGGTAATGGATGGAGATGTCGTAAGCCTCGATCCCCTTGACGGGAAGCAGGCGGTCGGACATGGAGGCGAGAGCCATGTATCCGTCTGTGCGGGTGGAGTCCAGTTGTACTGCTTTTGCATAAAGTTTATAGGCCTCTTCCGCATAATGGTTCATTTCTCTTTCTTTGCGGCTTGTCAGGCGCAGGAGGTCATCGGCTTCCCGGATATAGCTATCGGCATAAGGATTGATCTGGTTACTGATCAGGCGGGTGAACTTGGTTTTCTTCATTTCCACCGGAATGCGTCGGTAGAGTGCTTTGAGCGAGTCCGGGGGCAGGTCTTTCATGATGCGGGTCAACAGGAACTGTCCGGCGTACTGGTCCATGTGGGTTTGGATAAAAGTAGCCCGGATGGAGTCTTGTAGCTGTGTCACTTGCTCGATTTCAATCTCTTCTTTCAGCTTGTAACCGCCTTCTACTACATGTTTGTTATATTTATCACTTCCTGTACTCAGAGTATGTAGTTTTGTTGATATTTGGTTCAGGCTATCGAGTTTTTGGCGGACTATTTGTGTCTCGTTCAGATAAGCGGCATATTGCATCTGCGTCTCTGCTCCTTCGAAGTGCAAGCCGTTGGGAAAGTCCCGGATGCTCCCTTCGATCACAATCGTCCCGGTGTCCACAAGCAGGTCGCAATAGTAAAATTCCTCTTTGATGGTCGTACAAAGCCAAAGGTGCTGGGGAGTATCGAATAGCTCGCCTTTCATTTGCAGCTTGCCGTTTTCGAGGCGCATGGCATTTATAATCCGTTGCGTGCTGAATTGTTTCAGGAAGAATACGGTTCCGTCTTTTACATCCCGTATATGAGCCTGTATGACATATGAATCGTCCGCATGTAATAGCAGGCTGATTCCTGAAAACAATAGAGCAAGCAACGTTTTATACATAGTAACAGTTCTTATTTCTCCAATTCTTTGTTCAGCATCTCTTTCATCTTCTCCGCTCCCATGAAGCCTACCTGGAAATGGGTGGGTGTGCCGTCTTTGGCAATGATCATATAAGAAGGAACACCGTTAACGCCGAATTTCTTGCAGATGAAGTCCCATTGTGCATCCGTCATCCGGTAGTGTTCGCCCTTGATGTCCGGTATCATCTGTTCCCAAGTGCCTTTCGGGGAATTCTCGCCTGCCAGGTAGAGGAAGACGATTTCTTTGCCTGTGAAGTCTTTCTTCACCGGTTCGGACTGCTTCATAGCTGCCTTGCACGGGCCACACCAAGTTGCCCAGAAATCGACGAACACGACTTTGCCCCGGTAAGGGGTCGTGATGGCATTGAACAGTTCTTCCGCCGGAATATCGGCAATGTTCACGCGGTTGACGGTGTAGCCGGATTTCTTTTTGTTCTCTTCGATGGTTTGTTTGACTTTGTTATTCATCAAGACAAATGCTTCCTGAAAGACAGGAGATATTTTACCGACTTGCGCAATCTGTTCGTCGCTTAGCGGGTGGAATTCTTTTATCGGTTTGGACAAACGCTGTGCGGCAAGGAGGTCGAAGAGCGTCCCTTTATCCGTTCCCATAAGTTTGGCGAGTTCGGCGGTGTTATCCGGGATGTTGTCTTTGTCTGTTCTTTCTTCTCCGGTAAAGTTTGCATATTGGATATAAGAGATCAGATATGTAAAAGAACCGTCGTATAACAGATAGGTATCGTTACATACCAACTCCGGCAGGAAGTCGTAATACTCGATGCCGGGGATGACCTTTTTGTCCTTTGGGATGACCGAATCTCGCGGAATCTGGTTGGCTGTCCGGTAAGCATATTCCGTCATGCCGGTAATGCTGAGCAACTGTTCTGCCAAATCCTTTTTCAGGCTGTTTTGCAGAAGTGTCCGGTAAGCGTCACTTAATTCCGTATGGCTGTCCAAGGCAGCTTTTTCCTTCTGATACCGGTCCATCCAGTATGCTTTGAACTGGTCCGCATTCATGGAGCTGATATCGGAAAACATCTGCATATATTCTTCTTGCGTTTTGGGAGTGAGCGATACGAATCGGAGGGAGGAATTGCAGGCTTCGTTGTTGAGAGCTGCCATAGCTCCGGTAAAATAATATTTCTCTCCTAAAGAAGGTTTATCTTTTTGTTTCTTTGATTGGGCACGGCATATTTCGGGGAAGTTGATCTCAACCGATGTCGTTTCTCCTGGTTTGAGATATATCTGGCCGTTCATAAAGCCGCTGGTGATATTCAGGCTTGTAAGATAATACAGAGGTATTTCCAGTTTGAAATTACCATCTGATTGTACTGTAATATCGTATTCGTCATTACTGCCGGTCAATATATTAGACACCCAGGCACGTCCTTTTAGTCCCATTTCAGGTTTGTAGCCGGCAATATGTCCTTTCAGGATTCCCAAACCGTTTTTGAACTCCGGCTTTTCCAGTACAGGATCTTCCTTCGGGTTCTTTTTCCCTGCCAGAGAAGAGTTGGCAGGCGAGCCGTCCAGGTGGATGCCCCATATTTTGAAAGCACCCTCTTCGTCGCCCTCAATGAAGTCTACCGTCTTGGTCCCTTTCGGCAGAGGCGGGAATATCAGGCGGAAAGAAGCCTCTCCCGATTCCGGCATCCAGAACTTTTCGCTCAGCGTGATGCCGTCGCCCGTTTTGATCGGATAGGTTTTGCCGTCCGCTCGCAAGGTCGTTTCTTTAACGACCTGAATCCAGTATTTCGGGCGGAAGTAGGCGTCGATATAAAAGACTGTAGCGGTGTCGCTCAATGCGATTTTATCTATTTCCAGTGTGGTCGAGCTCCATGCGTCGAAAGCCGGTTGTTCAACCACGCGATCCTGTGCCTGCAACCCTGTGCCGCAAAGGAGGAACATAAGTAAGTAAAGTCCGTGTTTCATATTCATTTGAATTAGGTTATTTGTCTTTTATAAATGTACGGATATCTTCCGACAGGAATTTATATCCTTGTCCGGCTTTCAGAACGGTGCTTTCCGGTGAAATATAGATAAATGTGGGAAGTGCATGTACCCCGTAACGAGCCGCTATGCCGCTCATGCCCAGTCCGTCGGACAGTTGCAGCCAGTTGTCAGCCGATTCTTTGACTTCTGTTTCTTTCCAGAGCGGTTCAGGACCTACAGACAAGCTGATGACCACGACCTTCTCTTTGTGTTTTTCTGCGATTTCCTTTAACAGAGGGAAAGCGTCGAGGCAAGGGCCACAGTATCGGCTCCAGAAATCAAGAAGAATATATTTCCCCTTGTAATCGGAAAGATGATGGATGTTTCCTTCGATATCTTTCAGTTCGGCATCGACGATCTTGTCTCCTTCCTGAACGGTCGAGGAGATAGACAGGAGAGAGGTTATTTCATCTCCCAACCGGGATTGTTTTTGTTCGTCCGTCAGCTTACTGTAGACAGATACGACCAACGCTTTATCCTTCAACTTTCCCGCCTGGCAACTCTTGGCAGCGTCTCTCAGTTCTTCCAGGCCGGCATCGGTAATCGGGTAGTCCAGCATGAGCAGTAACTCTTTCTGCAGGATAATCTCGTCATGTATGCTGTTCACCGTCTGCCTGATCGAAGCGAATTCCTGTTTGGCGACCGAATCTTTCGCTCTGATCTTGGGGAGCAGTTTCATACACTCTGCCGTTAAGTCGTGGATGCGTATGTATTCCTCTCGTGTTGCCTCCCGGAAACGGTTCAGTTCGACCTGTTCGGGGATCGGAATGTCGCTTTCCGCCAGCCAGTTCTGCACATAAGGGGCTTCTCCGGTGATTTTGATGTTCGCTCCGGGCTTCACCCATACGGTGTAGCCGGTGTTGTTGAGGGATATGTACATCTTGGTTGTCCTGTCGGCTTCCCTGGTGAATTTAAATTTGCCGTTCACCATTTTCTCCTGATCTTCCGGTCGTACATCCATCCCGTTTCCTTTCATCTCCGCGCAAAAAAATCTGACGGTATCCGGCATATTCCGTATATCTCCTTCGATCGTAACGGTCTTTTGCCCGTAAGCGGAAGAAGCGCAGAAAAAGATTCCAAACAACCATACAAGTGTCTTCATAAGCAATTCGATTTATGATTAGTGACGGCAATATACAAGTTTATTTGATTTGGAATCATGTGGGATACGATAATTTCGTAAGCCGTAACATATCTTAATACGTTACGGCCCATTCTTTCCCTTTTATAACATTTAAGGCTTAGATCAACGTCTCCGTAACAACCTGTCCGTCGAACAGGTTGATGATACGGGAGGCGAATCCGGCATCATGCTGGCTGTGCGTCACCATGACGATCGTTGTCCCTTCCTTGTTCAGTTCGCTGAGCAGGTTCATCACCTCCTGTCCGTTTTTACTGTCCAGGTTACCGGTCGGTTCGTCGGCGAGGATCAACTTCGGGTTGGCCACTACGGCGCGGGCAATTGCGACACGCTGTTGCTGGCCGCCGGACAACTGCTGCGGGAAATGCTTTTCGCGGTGCACGATCGCCATCCGTTCCATCGCTTCTTGTACCTTTTTCTTTCGCTCGGTAGCCGACACACCCATGTAGAGCAAAGGAAGTTCTATATTCTCGTATACATTCAACTCGTCGATCAGATTGAAACTTTGGAAGACGAACCCGATAATCCCTTTGCGCAGTTTCGTCCGCTGGGCTTCCGTATATCGGGACACTTCGATCCCGTTCAGGTAATATTCGCCGGTAGTCGGGTTGTCCAGCAATCCTAAGATATTCAACAACGTCGATTTACCGCATCCGGAAGGTCCCATGATGGCTACGAACTCTCCTTCTTTGACTTCTATGCTTACTTTGCTCAGAGCCAATGTCTCTACCTCTTCCGTGCGGAAGACCTTTTCTAATGCAACTGTTTTAATCATGGTCTTTAACTGATTTGTTTACGAGAGATGTGACAAAAGTCGTGCCATAATCGTAAAAAACTTGTAGATAAGATGTTATCTGTTGTGCCTGGTTTGATGATCGTGCATATACGCACAAAAAGAGTTCGGATACGCACGGTTTATCATAAGCATCTGTATCTTTTACCCCGTTCTTCTGTATATATTAGTACGCTTGTCTTAGCCCATAAATCGTTCGTTTGGCGGCGAACGGTTGTCCGCTTGCAAGAGAACGATCGTCCGCCATCAAGAGAACGATTGTTCACCGCCAAGCGGACAACTTATAAGTAGAAGGAAAAGGGCTAAATAATACGGTGCTTCTTCTTAATTCATATAGTATAAGTTCTTAATTGGTTATTATAACCATACCTCATTCATGTTTTATGCGTCACTATATATACTGCAAGTGCGAGGATAATTCCATTTTTTCCGTATGTTTGTGGTGTTCTAAAGAATCAGATATATGGAAAAGACAAATAACGCACCTCTATATTGGTATGTCTTCTACAACGACCAACTTTTACTGCAAAAGAAAGCTGACGGCTATGCAATCCCTTTTACGAATGAAGCGCCTGTGACGGTTGTCCGCTCGCTTCCGGTCGAGATGCAGGACGGAACGGCGGCGATGGCGGCTTTTACCGATGTGCCCCTGGAAGAAACGGATGTTTTCCATCCTATGGGACTCCGCGCTTCCTATGATCATATCGACCGTTACTCCTATGACCAGGCAGGGAAAGCGTATGAGATTGTCTATTGGGATCAACACAGCCGGTTTTGTCCTGTCTGCGGGACGCCGACGGAACTGAAAGGGCCGATCATGAAGAAATGTCCTCGTTGCGGCAATGAGATGTTCCCGGCGGTATCGCCTGCCGTACTGGTCCTGATCCGGAAAGGTGAGGAAATCCTGTTGGTGCATGCGCGTAACTTCCGGGGAACGTTTCATGGGCTTGTGGCCGGCTTCCTGGAAACGGGGGAGACGTTGGAACAATGCGTGGAGCGTGAAGTGTGGGAGGAAACAGGATTGACGATCCGTAACATCACTTATTTTGGCAATCAGCCTTGGCCTTATCCAAGCAACCTTATGATCGGTTTTATTGCCGATTATGCCGGTGGGGAGATCAAGTTGCAGGATGAGGAGTTGAATTCCGGTTCCTTCTTCTCGAAAGACAACCTGCCGGAAATACCGCACAAGCTGAGCTTGGCACGGAAGATGATCGACTGGTGGTTGGAAAATTGAAAGTTGAAAAATAAATCACTGATTATTATGAAACAAACGACTTTGTTTATCTTTTGCTTGTTGGCGATGGCATTCGGTGCGGCACGCGCCGCCTCGCAGGTGACGCGTGCCGATTACGAGCGTGCCGACACGATCCTGAAATGTTCCGACCGGGTTTATTCTCCCGCTGTCCGTCCCGAATGGATAGACAGCTCCCACTATTTCTGGTATAAGAATCATGAGAAGGAAGGAGATTTCTACTATCTTGTCAATGCGGAGAGCGGGAAGAAACAGCGTGCCGCAGATAAGAAAGGATTGGCGGCATTCTTCTCCAAAAAGCAAAAGAAACTGGCCGAATCCCTGCTGAAAGAGGAAGAGAAGAGGTCGGATCGCTGGCGTCGTCGCGAAGAGGCTCCGGCTCCTGTTGTCTCGCCCGATAAGAAGTGGGAAGCGTATGTGAAAGATAATAATCTCTATCTCTCGCCCGTCCGGGATGAGAAGGAGAAAGATAAACCGAAGGAAGAGATTGCCTTGACGATGGATGGCACGGCGAACCTGCGTTATGACGGTTGGTCGATCATCTGGTCGCCCGACTCTCGGAAGCTGGCAACCGTGAAAGTGCGCGACGTGCAGGAACGCCGCATTCCGCTGATCGAGTCCAGCCCGTCTAGCCAGAAGCAGCCGATCCTGCAATGGCGCGACTATGCGAAGCCGGGGGATGTATTGCCTGTTTACCTGCCGGTGCTCTTCGATGTGGAGGCGCGCAAGCAAATGGCGTTGAATGTCACTTCTTATGAAAACCAGTTCTATCTGAACCTGACCGGTTGGCGCGAAGACAGCCGCGCGTTCACGTTCGAGTTCAATCAGCGCGGGCATCAGCGTTATGTGATTGGCGAAGTGAATGCGGCCGACGGCTCTATCCGTCATTTGGTGGACGAGCAGACAAAGACTTTTATCTATTATTATAACAACTATCGGTATGACCTGGATGACGGAAAAGAGTTGCTTTGGATTTCCGAACGGGACGGATGGCGTCATCTTTACCTGATAGATGGTACGAGCGGGCAGGTGAAACGACAGGTGACAAAGGGTGAATGGGTGCTCCGTCAGGTCGATTATGTGGATGAGACGAACCGGGTTGTCTATTTCACCGCTTCGGGCTTTAATAAAGGCGAAGATCCTTATAACCTGCATTACTGCCGGATTAACTTGGATGGAACAGGCTTTACCGATATGACTCCTGAGAACGGGAACCACCGTGTGACTTTCTCTGCCGACCGTTCTTATTTTACCGATGTCTATTCTCGCCCCGACCTGCCGCCTGTCAGTCAGTTGAAGCGGACTTCGGATGCGTCTGTGGTGGCCGGATTACAGAGGTGCGATGTGAGTGCGTTGCAGGCGGAAGGCTGGCAAATGCCGGAAGTGTTCTGCGCGAAAGGCCGGGACGGGCAGACGGATATTTGGGGGAACATTTATCGCCCAATGCACTTTGATGCTTCCAAATCTTATCCGGTCGTAGAGTTTATTTATGCCGGTCCGCACGATTCGCATGTGGATAAGGACTTCAAACCGGCCCATCATCTGGTCTCCCAATTGGTAGAACTCGGCTTTATCGTCGTTTCGATCGACGGTATGGGGACGTCCAACCGCTCGAAAGCTTTCCATGATGTATGTTGGAAGAACCTAAAAGATGCCGGTTTCCCGGATCGTATCGCTTGGATGAAAGCGGCAGGTGCGAAATACAAGTATATGGATTTGAATCGTGTCGGCATCTATGGCTGGTCGGCCGGAGGTCAGAATGCGATGGCTGCTTTGCTGTTCCATAACGATTTTTATAAGGTTGCAGTCGCCCTTTGCGGTTGCCATGACAACCGGATGGATAAAATCTGGTGTAACGAACAGTGGATGGGCTATCCGATCGACGTCTCTTATAGCACCTCCTCCAATGTCGACAATGCTTACCGTCTGAAAGGCAAGTTGCTCCTGATCAACGGTGAACTGGATGATAACGTCGATCCGGCTTCCACCTTGCAGGTTGTTAGTGCCTTGATGAAAGCAAACAAAAATTTCGAACAGCTTTATCTACCAGGCAAGACGCACAGCCTCGGCGGTCCGTTCGAAATGCACAAAATGCACGATTTCTTCGTCAAGAATTTGCTGGGGCAGGAACCGCCGGAGTGGGAGTAAGGAGATATCTGAATAATAAAAAGGCCCTGTATCCAAGAGATTTCGAACCTTGGATACAGGGCCTTTCCGGTTTAGGGCAGTAATTCTTCCAATTTGATTTGTTGAAAGACCATATCGGCTTGACTGCTTTCATATAAAATACCGATTGTGTTTTCATTTACAGAGGTTATGCAGGAATAGCCGCGTCCGTTATATTCATCCAATAGGATTTTCTTGTTTTCAGGCCAGGTCTTTCCATCGTCATAGCTAATCTTCAGTGTGATATGATTACGCTCCGAATAGGATTCCGGGTTGACGAAAAGCAGGATTGATTTATTTTGTCCGTCTTTGTGATAAGTGTGTTTGTGTATGCTACCCATACAAGTCGGTTCGATTAATGCTTTTCGTGAGGTGGGATGTTCTGTCCAAGTTTTCCCTAAGTCAGAGGTGATGCAGACGCGCCGTCCGTTCTCCTCTTTGTTTCCCCGGTTACGGTTGTCACGCATATTTAGCATGATGTTTCCGTCGGATAGTTGTACGGCCATACATTCTGTTACATTTGTAAAAGCCGGATTGCTGGCGCTCCAGGTTTTACCACCGTCTTTGCTCCAAGTGATATTGGAAAATGGGTGTCCATCTTTATCTCGTCCTTGTGTCGGAAAAACGAGAGTTCCGTCTTGTAGTGTAATCCCATGTCCCGGTGCAGGGGCATATAGCCACCATTCCTTTCGTTTGGTTTGTTCCGTTATGTTTACAGGGGGATTCCAGGTTTGACCGTCATCGGTACTTTTTGCAATTAGGAACTGACTGGTCTCTTTTACTCCAAACCCAGGCTGAGAGCCTTTTTCACGCCATTGGTGTATCCAGCGGGTACTGTCTTTTGTCATTCCAGACACCCATTCCCCTGTTTTTCCATCTAATACTCCATGCATCCAAAGGCCGGCTACATAAATATCCCCTGTGTTTTCATCTACCAGGATGTTGGCATCACTGACTCCATTGTATTTTTCAGGTAATCCTCCCCAATCTTTCATGTCCAGGACTACTTGCATAGGTTGCCAGGTTTGCCCTCCGTCTGTACTGCGATTCAGACAAATATCCATATGCCCTTGTAAATCGCGTGGACTTTCGTAGCGGGCGTCATAGATTGCTAACAATGTTCCTTTTGTAGATGTTGCTAACCCTGGGATACGAGACGTGTGAACGCCGTCTTGCTTGTGCTGGCGTACGGCCACTCCTGCACGAAGTTCAGATGAAGCTGTTACAGGCACTTTTATCTCTCCTTCATTTGTCTCTATCTTAGTACAGCTTGCTTTAAAGCGATGGCTGAGATCGACTTTGTCTTTTAACTTAAAGGATACCCAAAAAGGGAAGGTGTCCGTATCAATTGAAATATCTGTATTGAAAACAACTTTTTCAGATGCGGATACTGTTTGGAGAACCGGCTTGTTGGTATCGATCATTCCTTTGGAATCGGTATGATAAAGACCGACACTTTCAATATCGTCGATATCTGTTGTGCCATGAAGGTCCACTTCTAATTTTTGTAATGAATAATTATCGCCAGTTTGATGTCTTATCAGTTCAATTTTGAAGACAGGGTTGGCTTCCTTCATGGTAAGAATGGGAAGTACCGGATGTTCTGCTGTCATGGATATGTTGTCTGTATAGTTCGTACAGGATAATGACAGACCTGAAAGGATTGTAAATAATAATGCTCTATTCATGGAATTTTATTTATTATGAGTGTTTTTATACTCTTCAATCATTTGCTGTAGTTCATTTTCAATGTCAACATATTCTCTTTTTCCGCTTAGATTTTCTTTTTCTGCTTTATTGCCGTTCATGCAATAAAGTTCTCGGTCTGTAATATGATTTGTCGCATTGTCGTACCATAGCGTGTAACGCCAGTTTTTAGTCCGGACAGTGTATCCCATGTGTGTCTGGTTTTTATAAGAATTTACCGCTTTATAGGGCCTTGGGAATTGGCTGAAAGCACGATTCTTCCAGTTAACTTTATTCTCTATCAGAAAACGAAGGGATTGCCCGGATAATGTATGTGCAGGTTTTAGTCCGCAGAAATCGGTCAATGTCGGATAGATGTCAATCAACTCTACAATATCGTTTATTCTTTTCGGGGCATCTTTATATTCTGGGCTGTATATAAGTAGAGGAACTTTGCAATCCAATTCAAAATTTGTGGATTTCCCCCATAGGTGCTGTTCTCCGAGATGGAAGCCGTTGTCACCCCAAATGACAATGATTGTATTTTTCTCCAATCCCAGTTCTTTGAGCTTACCCAATAATTTCCCGACTTGTGAGTCGATAAAACTGACACATGCATAATAAGCTTTACAAAGTTCTTCCTGCTTTTCTATTGAAAGGTTTCCGTGTTTGGGTATGTCGGTATATCCTCTCAACTCTTCCCAATTGTGGAAGGAAATAACAGGAGCGTGTATTGGCTGTTTATCTTCTGCCTCTTTTCGGATGAAGGATTTATTCCGGTATATATCCCAGTATTTTTTCGGCATACTAAATGGCAGGTGAGGTTTGATATACCCGACTGCCAAAAAGAAAGGCTGCTTGGATTTGGATAATTTATCCAATCTCTTTAGAGCTTCTGCGGTAACTTTGCCATCCAGAAAAGAAGTGTCCGGTTGATCGGCAATTTCAATTGTTGCCGCTTTATTCCCTTGTCTGTTTTGCATCAACGTATATTCTTCTTTCTTAATAGATAAGTTGTATATGGGGGGGCGGGTCCAGGAAATCGTATCTTGTGTCCGGGTACTGCCATGATAGATTTTACCGATACCGATAGTTTCATATCCGTTATTTTTGAAAAGTTGCGGCAGAGTGGTAATATACGGACATTTTTCTCTGAAATGGGTGTTTAGATCGGTAACTCCGATTTCATCCGGACGCAATCCTGTCAGTAGGGATGCCCGTGAAGGGCCACTGACGGATTGCTGGCAGTATGTGTTTTCAAAGAGGAAACTTTTAGTCGCAAATGTATCGATATTGGGAGTTACGGCGTATGGATCACCGTAACATCCCAATGTCGGGCGCAAGTCATCTATGGCTATGAAAAGCACGTTTCTAACATCATTTTCTGCTTGTATGCAAAAAGGTAATAATGCCCCAATGGCTGTCAAAGTAGTCTTTTGTTTCATGTGCTTTTAGGGTTAAGCAATAATTTGCGTACGTGGAATCATACCATTTGTTTTATTTTTTTAGTTGTTCGAATGGTATTATTATAAAGCCGATTTTTTCATACGGATTGTTTATGCCATATTCATATAACAGTCCGATATTCCCGTTTCTCAGATTGGTCAGGTCTGAATAAGCGCTTGGACCTGAATAGACTTGATAGGCATAGGGCCAGGTTTTACCATTATTTTCACTCAGTTTGATTGTCATCTTTTCTCTTTTATCCGTGGAGGCTGGATTGGAGAATAAAATGTTGTTGCTGATCTTTCCCTTTTTCATATAATTTAGCGTGCTCCCTTGACAAATAGGCTCGATCAGTTCAGGAAGATATGACATTTGAGAGACAGTTTCTCCACCATCTTTACTGATTGCATACGAACGGGTTTTACTTTCTTCCCGGTTGTAATTACGCATGTTTAGCATTAAGTATCCATTTTTTAATTCCACAACACTACTTTCATTTCCTCCATGTTCGTTGACAATTCCTCCTAGTTTCCAAGTCTCGCCTTTATCATCGGAATAAATCAGTTGGGAATGATAAGTCTTTGTCCCTGCCACCATATGGTTGGCGGCAACTACTAACCGTCCTTTATTCTTTTTACCTTGTAATTGGATCCCATGACAGGGGCCTGTTGCGTACCAAGTCCAATCAGGGTGTTTGACAGATGATGTGATTTCTTTGGGGGTAGACCAACTTTTGCCATCGTTATCGGAATAAAGAACATATACTCTCCGACTGTCTTTACTTGTTTTATCGATGATTTGTTTTTCGTGATCCTCTCCTAAATTCCAACAACTGACCAAGATGATACGACCTGTTTCTTGGTCTACGATAGGAGACGGGTTGCCACATACATTATCACCATCGTCCCATACTGTAATGATGCGGCTCCAAGTCTTACCTCCGTCTTCGGAACGTTTCACTACTAAATCAATATTACCGGTATCGGAACAACTGTTTTTTCGCGCTTCAGCAAAGGCAAGCAGGGTTCCCGCTTTGCTTTTGACGATAGCAGGAATACGGAAGCAAGCATATCCGTCCTGACTTTTTTGGTAAATGTCTGTTGTTGTATTTGTTTGTGCATGGACTAAAATCCCCAATTGCATCAAAACGAAAAAGCATGTTACTATTATATTCTTCATGATTTATTAGCTGATTTGAGATTATTGATTGAAAAATTCCGGAATGATACGATAGCCTTCTTCTCTTACTTTAATAACGTATTCTTCCGGTATCGAACGATAAGGCCATCTCAAATGACTACCTATATCAGCCCATTTTCCTACTAATGCCATGAAGCGATCACAGGCATGGTTTGGAAAATGTTCTTTTACGATAAAAGGAGTTATCAGTTTATCCATAAACAGATGAATACGCTCTTCCAATTCGAGTGCCATATCCTTATTTGCTGTTATTTGCTCATACCTTTTTTGAGCAGCAAAAGGATTCAGGCAAGCTATATTGGAATACGCTCCGTGAGCTCCGGAGAGTATGCCGCTTGCCAGATTATGGCCTGGAATAAAAACGGATAATCCTTGTACCTTTTCTCTGATTTGTTTATACCATTCGGGATTCCGGTTTCCGTCAAAAACTTTGATGCCGATCAAAGATGGTATATGTTGTTTTAGGTACATCCAATCATGGGGAGAAAGTATCTTTTTTGCATGAGGAGGATTGTAAAGGACGATAGGAATTCCGTTTGCCGCTTCTTCCATCCTTTGCAAAAAAATGACAGCCTCTTCCAATGTGACCGGAAACCAGTCTGGTAAGATTACTTGGACTGCGCCAGGATTTAGAGACTTGACAGCTTGTAATCGATTTAGAGATATTTGCGGGCTCATGTGGCTGACACCGATTTGAAAGGGAATACTGGCAGCAGAACATTTCTCTGCCAATAATTCGCTTGTTTTTATAAATTCTTCTTCATTTTGAGTATAAAACTCTCCTGCTGTCCCATTCGAATAGATTCCGCAGGGAGATGATGCTATCAAGATATCTATTTCATCTCCCATGCGTTTATAATCTATTTCTCCGTTTTTATTTGTTGCCAGCAAAAGTGTTGCCCAGTTGCCGACAAGAGTTGTATGTGTTAACGGATGCATAAGTATCAATTATTCATCATATCCCGGAGTTTGTATGATATTCGGGTTCTTATTAATTGACGTTTGAGCTACGGGCCATAATAAAATATTTAACTCGTTTTCACGTCCAATCAAATAAGGGGCCTTTTTGAATACAACTCCTAAACGGATGAAATCCCACCATAATTTGCCTTCGGCAGCGAATTCTTTCATTCTTTCTGTTACAATGGCTTCATTCAAGTCATTGGCAGCCATGGAAGATGGATAGAAATTCTTTTTACTGTATGCCCGTTCAGCAATTTTGTTAAGTGAAGCAATCGCACCGGGCAAATCATTTTTTGCTAATTTGATTTCTGCATCAAATAGGATGGCGTCAGCATAACGGTATACGATTATATCTGAATCAAAGATACGTGTTCCGTTTGTCCATGTTCCGGCAAATTTATTGATCCATTGAAATGTTGCATTTTTCGGTTCGTCGAAATAAGTTTCGAAACTTACAATTGTTCTTTGATCTTCTTTATTTTCAGAAAGTAAAGCTTTGTAATCTTCTGTATAGAAGCACCATTGTTGATGGCTACCTACTTTTACCGGATTTTCTATTGCTTCGACAGAAACATATTGAGAAGGAACCAGATAATCTCCAGGATATCCACCTGTATATTCATCTTGAATGTAACTCCACGCAAATATAATCTCGTTACCTAATTCGTTGTAAAAAATGTTGCCGAAATCTTCTTCAAGCGAGTAATTTGAGTTGTTCAAAACAGCTTGGACAGCAGTGTTTGCATTGTCGAGTGCCACCTCTCCTGCGTTTCGTACTTTATACATCCATAAAGAGTAGTCTGCTTTCAACATATTAATGGCTCCCAATGATGCCAGATTCCTGTCTGCTACAGATGTAGGCATCAAAGTTAAAGCATTGTCGATGTCTTCGCCTACCTGTTTGAATACATCTTCGGCTGGTTGACGCGTCGGAAAAAGTCCTTCTTGCTGATCCGATTCAAAGCCGTCCAGCAATATGGGAGCATCTCCCCAAATACGCCCAATCCAATAGTAGCAAAATGCTCTTACATAATATGCGTTTGCTAAAATCTTATTTTTAGCATCTTCACTATTGAACGCAATATCCGGTGTGTATTTTAAAATCAAATTAGCATTGTTGATTGTTGTATATAAATCAGCCCAATTTGCATAACCGTGGTTTGTTGGTATCTGATTTTGATATACTTGGTCACGTGCTGTTTGTCCGGCTAAACCGTCTGCCCAAAGACCGGTTCTATATTCTCCCCAGTAAATGTAACCAGTGCTGAATGTAGCTCTGAATTTATTAAACATACCATACATGGCAGAAGTTGCATCTCCTTCATCTTGCCACATGGAGTTGGCTGATACTTCACTTTTCTGGATGATATTCAGATCACCATGGCATGAAGCAAGTAGAGTTCCAGCCAATAATATTACTAATATTGTTTTGATTTTCATGATATAAATGTTTTTATAACTTAAGAAATCGTTTGATTAGAAAGTAACTTTTACTCCTACGGAATATTTACGGATAGGAGGATAATTGTAATAATCCTTATTATAGGTCGTAGAAGCACCCACTTCAGGAGAGACACCCTTTACAGCTGTAAAGTAATGCAGATTGTTTCCTGCTAATGTAATAGCCAAATTTTGAATACCCAGTTTTGTCAACTTATTTGTTGGAACATTGTATTGTAGACTTATTTCACGGATGCAGAGGTAATCACCTTTGTAGTTGAATACATTCGATGTACGGCTAAAATTAGCATTTCCATCATCCGGATCATTGGCTGTAAAACGTGCGTATTTTGTATTGTCGCCCGGCTGTTTCCAACATTGTTTCACTTCATCAATCAGTGTATAATTGTTTGCAAATGTATTCATGAAATAACGCATTTCTGAATTGTTATTGATGGAGTGGCCTAAAGCCCAATCAACAAAGATATTCAAAGTGAAATTTTTATAGGTGAAATTGTTGTTCAAACCTCCGGTTGAATGTGGAACTGTATAACCAAGCAAGAATTGATCTTGACTGTCAATATAATCTTTTCCGTCTTTTGTTTGGCTACCTTCACGGTTTTTCCATTCGTAATCACCGATTTCTTTACGTCCGGCTATATTTTTTCCATCGGAAGGCCGATAACCTTTTGCGGAACTATCATACATCGCATTGTCTGCTTGTTCTTGTGTTTCGATAATATGGTCAACTACATAACCATAATAACGATATAACGGTTCCCCCTCTGCTGTTCCCCCGAAGGCTGTCCCATCTGCCAAAGTAATACCTCCTATACGATTTTTGTCTCGTCCGTTGTCAGGGAGTTTTAAAACTTTATTTTTTACATAACTCCATGTAAATTTGGATGTCCATATGAAATCTTTTGTTTCGATGTTTGTGGAACTGATTTCGATATCGAAACCATAGAATTTTACTTTACCAATGTTAGTTTGAACATTGTCAAAGCCAGAAGTATTTGGTAATTCTTTGCTAAATAATAGGTTGTCAGTTCTTTTGTCGAAATAGTCTGCGCTGATGTTTAGGCGATTGTTAAACATTGATAGATCGAAACCTGCATCTAACTGTGTAGAGACCTCCCATGTTAATCCTAAATTAGGCATAGTAGACGGGATAATTCCTGCAACTCCATCGTATTTGGCATTTGTTGAATATTTGCCATAAGCGTCATATAGCCCGATTGCATTGTTTCCTGTTTGTCCATAGCTTATACGCCATTTCAAGTTATCAATGGGTTTTATATTTTGCATAAAGGATTCGTCAGACATAACCCAGCCCACGGAAGCACCAGGGAAAAAACCCCATTGATTTCCGGTCGCAAAACGGGAAGATGCATCTTCTCTAAATGTGGCAGAAAACAAATATTTCTTTTGGAAATCATAGGATAATCGGCCGAAATAACCAATTGTGACATCCTCTGTGAAATCACTTTTTGCGTCTTTTTTATTGGGACCTGCTGTTAATGTCGGAACTTTGTCGGAACTGGCACCTGTAACAGTTGCTTCCATTGATTGATTTTTATCTTTCTGATAGGAGTAACCAGCCATAACAGAGAAAGAATGATCTTTGATTGTCTTGTTATATGTTCCATAGGCTTCCAATTTATTTCTGTTTAATTCACCGAATTGCGCAGTGGTTGTACGTAAACCACTGAATTCGTTGGCTTTTTCGAAACTGTCACTTCTCCAATGATGATTATATGTAGACATTTGCACATCTGCTTTCAGACCTTCAATAATGTGGAATGTTAGTCTTCCAAATGCAGACATTCGTTTTTCCTCTTTGCTTTGGTCATTATAATATTGATACCATAATGGGTTAGGAGATGTTGCATTATAGCCTTTTGTGGGTGTTCCGTCTTCATTATATTTCTTTTGAGTCGGTGGAGTTGCTAGACCTCTTGATATAACATTCATCTGGTTAGGATATTCAGATGAATTGGTTTTAGAATAATCAAAACCCATTGCAAAAGACAATTTGCTACACTACTGTCCAAAGAAATTACCCCATAGGTTCAGTTGATCTGAATCGGAATCA
>OGGJ01001619.1_pt1 | contig 18022 bp, 8 predicted proteins | sample 1571071 | NCBI WGS metagenome assembly OGGJ01 (sample SAMEA2581954, study PRJEB24529) | metagenome | biome: Human gut stool | place: China | collected 2011
GGGGAAAAACACCGCAGAGTAGCGAGGACGGTTTTTCTCCTGCCGACCAAGCCCGCAGGGCGGCCTTGCAAGTGCCGCACGGCGGACGGCTAACTTTGCAAGCGGAAACAGTGATGGCGGTACGGACAAAAAAAGAGGTTGTGCAGTTCCGTTTTTATGCACAACCTCTTGTTAAAAGCAAAAGAACATCTCTTGATATTTTCAGCCTTGCATTGCAAGCCGCATTTTTACATTGTCCATGGCGGCCTTGATGTTCGGGTTAAGCACCCGTGCGTAATGTTGTGTCATCCTTGTCGTCGAATGGCCGAGCATGGCGGCGACATCCTCAAGCGGCACGCTGTTGGCAAGCGCAATGGTCGTTGCGAAGGTATGGCGGGCGGCGTGGGTCGTCAAGTTCTTGTTTATCCTACACAGGTCAGCTATTTCTTTGAGGTAACTGTTCATTCTTTGATTGCACATCACCGGCAGGCAACGGCCTGTCTTTACGCAAAGTGGATGGTTCTCGTATTTCTTCAATATGGCAAGAGGAACAGGCAACAACGGAACATTGCTGATGGACGAAGCCTTGCGGCGGTGCTCCAGCTTCACTCGGCCTTTCCTTATCCACCAGTCGCCGTTGTTGTCCTGCACGAGGTGTTCCCTCGTCAAGGTTGAAATGTCCGAGAACGCCAGGCCGGTATGGCAGGCAAAGACGAATACGTCACGCACGAGTTCAAGCCTCGGTATCTTGAAGTCCTTGTCCATGATTGCTTTCAGTTCGCCGTATGTCAGGAATACCGGGTCGGTCTCGTCTTGCTGCATCTTATAACCGTAAAACGGGTCCTTGCGCATCCATTCTTTTGCCAAAGCCATGTTGACGATGCGCTTCAGGCATTTCATGTAGCGGACGATGGTATTGCGGCACAGTCCGGCCTCCGTTTTCAGGAACATGTCGAAAGATTTTATGAAATCCGGGGTAAGCTCGAAAAACGTTATGTCTTCCTTGCCGTAAAACCTCGGTACGGCTGTTTTCAACTTGCTCAACACGTTGGCGTACCTGTTGATGGTTATCGGCGAATAGTCGATGTTGACGACTTTCCTCATGTTTTCTATTTCCTCCTGCATGGTTTTCAGCAGGGTGCGCAGCTCTGTTTCCTTGCCGAACACGCGCTTCAGTACTATGCGCGGTGTGATGTAAGCCTGTTCAAGCATAAGCTCCTTGTGCTTTTGCAGTGCGAGGGAGTTAAGCTCCGTGAGGTATTCGTTCAGCTCGTTGGCCGCACGACCCTTGCCAATGCTGCGGCCTTTTGCCGCATTCCATTGCTTCAGCGGCACGCTGCGCTGTATGCGTACTTCGTCGTATTGGCCGTTGATTGTGACGCGCATCAGTATTGGCGCCTCGCCGTTTTTCAGGAGTTTCGTCTTTAACACGAAAAACAGAATGTTCATTGTTCCTTGTCTCATGACATTGATTTTAATGGGTTTGACATCCTTTTTCGTCAATCCGGACTGTCGGTTCATGGCTGAATCGGTAGCTTTTTATCGGCGTGCGGCGGAGAAACCACTGTCAAAGCCTGCAATGTCCACGGATCAATTCCCATAAACAGACAAGGCTGAAAAAACCGTCCGACGCTTTTTCCGCGTCGTTCCGTTTGTCTCGAACCATCGTCCGGCCAGGTCGGCAAAGTTAACCGGTTTTACCTGGAAGACAACTCTGTAAATATCTGAAAATAAATGAAGTATCGCGTAATCGGTGGTTTTTTATCGGAACTCTGCAAAAGCCACCGAACCAGCCACGTCTTATTTCATAAATCTGCGTTTTTTTGTGTTTAAGGATACAAAAAAATCCGCTGAAATAGCCTGTATTTCAGCGGATTTCATGATTTTCTATTGTCTTAAAGTGGTGCCACCAGGAATCGAACCGGGGACACAAGGATTTTCAGTCCTTTGCTCTACCAACTGAGCTATGGCACCATCTTTATTGCTTTTTGCGAGTGCAAAGGTAGGGGATTTTATTCAATCCTGCAAATTTTCAAGCATTTTTTTTGAAAAAAATGCACGCGTTTCAGTTTTTTGCCGTATCTTTGCATCCGCAAATCGGGATTTAGCGCAGTTGGTAGCGCACTACGTTCGGGACGTAGGGGTCGCTGGTTCGAGTCCAGTAATCCCGACAAAAAGCGGTGGAAAGGCGATTGCTTTCCACCGCTTTTTTCGTTTTCACGGCATGTCCTGCACCGTTTCCGTAATGTTTTAAGACCTAACACACATTGCGTTGAATGTCAAAATGCTGCACAGGCGGCTATTTGCCGGCCGGTCTCATGCGCAGGTTGAGCTGATAAATTGACGGCACGAGTATGAGCAGTGAGAACCCTACGGCCATGAGCACGCGCATGGTGTCGCCGCCAAAGAGGGCTGACAGGCCGGCATCAGCCGAGAACGGATAAAGCAGGAAGAAGGCGTAAGCCGCAGTGTTGTTTACCCAGTGCACGGCCACTCCCGGCAGAATGCTGCCAGTACGGCTGTACATCCAACCGAGGAGCAGGCCCATAAGGAAGGCGTGTGGCATCTGCGCCGGGTTCAGGTGGACGAGAGCGAAGAGCGCGGCAGACACGGCTATGGCCGCCCAACGGTTCTTGAACGCGCCGAAAAGAGAGTGCAGGATGGCTCCACGGAACACCACTTCCTCAACCAGCGGTACCAACAAGCACAGCGTGATGTAGCCGAAATGGTGGCTCATGATTGACTTGTACGTGCCACCCATGTAGTCGGGCAGTGCAGGCAACAGCTCCTGCAGCGCAGCTGAAGGAATGAGTGTGCCCACCGCTGCCAACGCGCACCAGAAGAAAACGCCCCATTGACGGCTGCGAAGGTAGGTCGGCGACACTACGGCGTAACGCCTCCAGATAAACAGTGCGCCTACGGCCAGGCTCGTAACGGCCGACGCCAATATGAGCATCGGTGCGGTTATGGCCTCAGCGTTGCCGCCGCAGAATATGCGCCACACGTCACCTGCGCTCTCGCCTGAAGCGAGCATCCACGACGCATAGACTATCCACGACAGGAAAAACTGCACCAGCACGAAAACGAACAGGTATAATAATGCTTTTTTCATGTTGTTAATTTGAAGTTATAGAAGTTTTATTAAGAAATCCAAGGATTTTTATTTGGAAGTTATAGGAGTTAAAGAAGTTATAGCTCGCTGCGCTCGCTAAGGAGTTAAAGACATTTGCTTGGCCGTCAATCGTATCAGGATAGCCGGGCTTATTTGGCTTATCAGGCCCAATTAGCCCAATGGGCCTGATGGGACAGATAAGCCGATGGCAGTGAAGCATATCAGTCTCCCTCCCTCGGGAGGGTTGGGGAGGGGCTTTTGGGAGTGTCTGTCAGGGGCTGCCAAGCACCCTTTCAGCCTCGCGCCTGTCCTCTTCAAGCTGTGCCATGAGCCGCCTGACAGAAGGGAACTTGCGCTCGTCGCGCAGCTTTTCGGCGAACTCCACGGTCAGCGTATGGCCGTACAGGTCGCCGTTGAAGCCGAAGATGTTAACCTCAAGCGTGGTGTCCGTGCCGTCGAACGTCGGGCGAGTGCCTATGTTCATCATGCCACCCATGAGGCGCGGGCCGCCGTCCACCGCCGCCCTTACAGCGTAGACACCGCCACGAGGGACAAGCTTCAGGCTGTCTTCAGGCACTATGTTAGCCGTAGGAAAGCCCATCCGGCGGCCTTCATGATAGCCGCCCACCACGCGGCCTGTCAGCCGGTAGCCGTAGCCGAGGCACATTGCAGCCATGCGCATCTCGCCTTCCGTAAGGAACGAGCGTATGACCGACGAGCTTACCTGCACACCATTGAGCGTGAAAGCGTCGGCTTTCACAACATCAACGCCCATCTCCCGGCCATAACCGACGTAATCATCAAAGCCCTCCGAACGGTTGTGGCCGAAGCGGTTGTCGTATCCAGTGACGAGGGTGCGCACGTTGAGCCTCTTCAGCAACACCTCCTGCATGAACTCGCGGGCAGGAAGCGCAGCCATTGCCTCGTCGAAATGCAGCACCACGCAGTTGTCTACACCCGTCATAGAGAGCCGTTCCACCTTCTCGTCGAGCGTTGTAAGCAGACGCGGACGGTAGTCCTTGTGCAGCACAAGGCGCGGATGGGCGTCGAAGGTGATGACAGTAGACTGCATTCCCCCCATGCTTCCGGCGCGTGCCTTCACGTCGTCTATAAGATAACGGTGGCCGCGGTGCACGCCGTCGAAGAAGCCTATAGTGGCTACCGAAGGGGGCATGACCGCCTGTTTTGCGTCGTTCAGGTCGAGATGAAACAGCTTCATAAGCTATGTTTTATGTTAAAGCGTGTAGTTATCAGGAGTTAACGGGAGTTAGCTCCTTTCAGTCGCGGAGTTAACGGACATTACTTTTGCAGCTATTGTCAGTTAACTCCAGCGAGCGGAGCGAGCTAACTCCCATTAACTCCCGATAACTACTGCTGACTACTCTACGCGTTGCTGACATTCATTTTACATGTATCCAAGGCGCGGCAGTTCCTCAAGACTGGCGGCAGAGGTTATTCCAAGAGCCCCGGCCGTGGCGCGGTTGGCCGCCGAGTCGTCGACGAAGAGCGTGTCGCCGGGGTCGAAACCCGTCTCGCACAGCACCTGGCGGAAGATTTCCTCGCCGGGTTTCAGCAGGTGCATGCGGTACGACAGGAACACGTTTTCAAAGTAGTCGTCCACTGTAAGGCCGCCTATGGTGAAGAAGTCGCTCTCCGCCTTGCGCCAGTGTATAGGGTTGGTGTTGCTCAACAGCACAAGCCTGTGGCCGCGTTTCAGCTCCAAGAGCATGTCGAGACGGCTCTCGGGGATGCCCGTAAGCAGGGCGTTCCACGCTTCGCCGACGGCCTCGTCGGTAGCCGTACACCCCGGGCAAGCACGCCGCACGGCGTCGCAGAATTCGCCTACGCCCGTCTCCCCAACCTCAAGGTCGTGAAACAAGTCCTCCTGCCGGCACTCGTCCACGTAGCCGCCTACGGCCTCCGCGCCTATGGCGGCAAAGGCTTCGATGCAGCGGCGGCGGTCAAGTCCGGTGAGCACGCCGCCCAAGTCGACTATGATGTTGCGCTTCACTGCGCCAAGGCTGTACGTCATTTCGCCTTCAGCCGCTTCACCATGCGCCAAATCTCGCCAACCCACATCACCACGGAGGTGCTTGCTATGATGACGAGCCACTCGTTCAGGCTGAGCGGGTCGGTACGGAACATCGCACCGCCGAAGGTCACTATGAGCCACTGTCCGCCCAAGATGATGAGCAGCACGAGCAGCAGGCCGTTGTCGTGGGTGAAGGCGTGGAAGGCGGAATGGTTTGAACCGAACGCCTTGGCGTTAAACAAATTCCAGAACTGGAGCATCACGAACGTGGTGAAGAACAGTGAAAGCTCGTGCAGGTGAACGCCGCCGCTGCTCTGGTTGCAGTGTATGAGGAAAGCGAACAGCACTATGAAGAACGCCAGGCCGATGCCTATGATGCCACGCGCCATGCCCTTGGTTATGATGAAGTCGGTCTGCTTGCGCGGCTTTTCGGCCATCACTTCGCGCGAAGGAGGCAGCGACGCCAGCGCGAGGGCGGCGAAGGTGTCCATGATGAGGTTGACCCAGAGGATTTGGGTGACGGTGAGCGGCAGTTCCGTTCCTATTACAGAGCCGCCCAGCACGAGCAGCAGCGCGGTGACGTTGACCACCAGCTGGAAGAAGAGGAAACGCTGAATGTTCTTGTAAAGGGAGCGTCCCCACATCACGGCGTTCACTATGCTGCCGAACGAGTCGTCGATAAGCGTCATGTCGCTGGCCTCCTTTGCCACCGACGTTCCAGAGCCGAGCGACAGGCCGACGTGGGCGTGGTGCAGGGCGGGAGCGTCGTTGGTGCCGTCGCCCGTGACGGCTACTACCGCACCGTGCTTCTGCAACAGGTTGACAAGGCGCTGCTTGTCGGTGGGTCTTGCGCGGCTCATCACGCGCAGCTTGGGCACGAGTTCGTAAGCCTCTTCGTCTGAAAGGGCGGCGAAGTCAGGCCCTGTGATTTGCGCCTCGGCCGGTGTCTGCTTGTCCCAAATGCCTATCTGGCGTGCTATTTCGATAGCCGTTGCCGACGTGTCGCCGGTCACTATCTTCACCTGTATTCCCGCGCTGACGCACTGTCCTACAGCTCTGGGCACGTCGAGGCGGATGGGGTCGCTGATGGCCGTTACTGCCTGGAAGGTCAGCTTCTCGCCTCCGGACAGCGCGCTCATGTCGGGCTGTTCGCCGTCGGCCAGCGTGCGGAAGGCGAAGGCCAGCGTGCGCATGGCCTGGTTCTGGTAGCCACGCAGGCGGTTGGTTATTTCGGTGCGCTCGGTGTCGTCGAGGTCGCACAGCGACATGATGATTTCGGGCGCGCCCTTCACCATCAGTACCCGCTTGCCGTTCACCTTTCCTATGGTCGCCATGTACTTGCGCTCGGTTGAGAACGGCAGCTGCGCTTCTATGTATTCGTCTTTCCTAAGTTCCTTATAGTCGATGCCTGCCTTCTCGAGCCACAAGAGCAGGGCTATTTCCGTTGGGTTGCCGATGCCCTTTCCGCCCTCGCTGTCGAGGTGGGCGGTGGTGTTCAGGGCTATGGCGGAGCGGAAGAGCGCGTCGTCGGTGTCATACTGCTGCATCTCGGCCACCTGCATCTTGTTCTGCGTCAGCGTGCCGGTCTTGTCGGTACAAATCACCGTCACGGCGCCCATCGTCTCGCAGGCGTGCAGCTTGCGCACGAGGTTGTTGTTCTTCAACATGCGCCTCATGTTGAGCGCAAGGCTAAGGGTCACGGCCATCGGCATGCCCTCGGGCACGGCCATTACTATTAATGTGACGGCCATCATGAAGTATTGCAGCACGGTCTCGGCCATGCGCAGGTAGTCTGCCGACGCCCATACGCCCTCGGCGTCGACAATGATGTCGCGGCCGAGGAAGATTACGAAGGCGGCGATTGATATGCCTATACCGAACTTGCTGATTAGCTTCGCCAGCTTGTCGAGCTGCAAGTTGAGCGGCGTCTTGACCGAAGTGATTTCGGTGCTGGCGCGCGACACCTTGCCGATTTCCGTGGCGTCGCCCACCTCGGTGACGCAGAACGAGCCGCGGCCGTTCATCACCATCGTGCTGCGCAGCACTTTCCCTGACGGGTAAGTGGCCTCCTTGTCGTTCTTCTCGGGGTCGGCGTGCTTGGTTATGATGGGTTCGCCCGTGAGCGACGACTCGTCAATCTGAAGGTCGGTCGATTCTATTAGCGTGCCGTCGGCGGGTATTTCGTCGCCCACCTCTATTATAACGACGTCGCCCACGACGACGTCCTTCCTCGCCACCTCGACCACCTTGCCGTCACGCCTCACCTTGACGGGCTGCTCCTCGCCAAGCGCGGTGAGCACGTTGAACTTCTTGGCGGCGTCCATCTCGAACCAGAAGCCGATAGTAGTAGCCAGCACTATTGCCAGTATTATGCCGATGGTCTCCACGTATTCGCCGTGGATGGCGGCCAGGCCGAGCGATATTACCGCGGCCACGAGCAAAATCTTGATGATAGGGTCCTTGTATTTGTCAAGGTAGAGTTTCCAAAGCGGAGTGCGCTTTGGCGGAGTCAGCGTGTTCTCGCCGTGCTCCCTGCGGCTTTTCTCGACATCGCCGGCGCTCAAGCCTCTAAGGTTTGAGTACAGCGGATTAATCTCGTTGCTCATCTGAAAACAAAAAAATGATAAAATTAATAATGCCTTGCAAAATTACTGAAAATAGCTGAAACCGAGGGACTTCAAGCTGCATTATCACGCAATTTTAACGTATCTTACTTTTTCTTCAGCCCCACCCCTCGTGCAAAAGACCGTCTTTCGCAATGCGAAAGACCACCTTTTACAGTCTGAAAGGCCGTCTTTTGGAAGGCGAAAGACGGCCTTTTGCAAACCCGTTGACAGTCAGCCACATAGCCGCAGGACGGCAACGCGGCTGTACGCGACGTTTCACCGGCCTACGATTTTGTTTCACACGGCCACGCCCCGACGCATGGAAAGCAGCCTGCAATTTCAAACTTTTGCGACTTTGTTTCACGCTGTTGCACGCAATTGATATAGTATTTACCTTTGCCTGCAAATCAAAACAACAAAAAACCGTGGAATAATTATGAGAAAGACCATTCTTTTAGTGTTGGCAATGTGCCTCGCCGTCAGCGTGGGAGCAGTCGAGACGTTTGTCTCGTTCACCCCCGTAGGCGGAGGCTTTGCCGTAGTGAAGGGCGGAAAGCCCGTCAATGTAGTGTGCGGCCATGACGACTTTGAGGGCGTGCAGATGGCTGCGGCCAACCTGGCCAAGGACTTCGGCCGCGTAAGCGGCACCGATGCGGCCGTAATGCAGTCGCCCCAGGGCGAGTGCGTCATCGTGGGCAGCCTTAAGTCGGGCGTCATCCAGCAGCTCGTCAAGGCCGGCAAGGTGGACGGTGCGCAGCTTGAAGGCAAGCGCGAGAAGTATCTCCTGCAAGTAGTTGACCACCCCTTGGACGGCGTAGGGCGCGCCCTCGTCATAGCCGGTAGCGACAAGCGCGGCGCCATCTACGGCGCATACGAGCTGTCGAGGCAGATGGGCGTGTCGCCCTGGTACTGGTTTGCCGACGTTCCAACGCAGCGACACAAGGACGTATATATAAAGAAAGGTGTCTACACCGACGGCGAGCCGAAGGTGAAGTACCGCGGAATATTCATCAACGACGAGTGGCCCTGCTTCGGCAACTGGACCCACTCAAAGTTCGGCGGCTTCAAGGCCGGCATGTACGAGCACGTGTTCGAGCTTATACTCCGACTGAAGGGCAACTTCATGTGGCCCGCCATGTGGAGCAGCGCGTTCTATGACGACGACCCTCTCAACGGCCCTCTGGCCGACAAGATGGGCGTAGTCATGGGCACGTCACACCACGAGCCGATGGCTCTGGCGCACACTGACTGGAAGCGCAACCGCAACGGCGAGTGGAACTACGCCACCAACGGCGAGGCTCTGCGCAAGTTCTGGACTACCGGCATTGAGCGCGCCAAGGACTGGGAGACCGTCGTAACCGTAGGAATGCGCGGCGACGGAGACGCGCCTATGGACGGCACGGGCAACATAAAGCTCATGGAGCAGATTGTGGCCGACCAGCGCGCAATCATCGAAAACGTGACAGGCCGCCCGGCGGAGGAGACCCCGCAGGTGTGGGCTTTGTACAAGGAAGTGCAGGACTACTACGACCAGGGTATGCAAGTGCCCGACGACATCACCCTGCTTCTCTGCGACGACAACTGGGGCAACGTGCGCCGTCTGCCTGCATTGGATGCAAAGCCGCGCAAGGGAGGCTACGGCATGTACTACCACTTCGACTACGTGGGCACGCCGCGCTGCTCCAAGTGGATAAACATCAACCCCATACCGCGCGTATGGGAGCAGATGAACCTGTGCTACGAGTACGGCGTGCGCGAGCTGTGGATAGTCAACGTGGGCGACCTCAAGCCGATGGAATACCCCATAACCTTCTTCCTCGACATGGCCTGGGACCCCGAACGCTACAATCAGGACAACCTCGTGGAGCACTCGGTCGACTTCTGCCGCAGCGTGTTCGGCGACAAGGAGGCCGCCGAGGCGGCCCGTCTGCTGCGCACATACGCCAAGTATAACCGCCGAATGACGCCCGAAAACCTGTCTTACAAGACGTTCTCCATGAACTACGGAGAGTGGCAGCGCGTCACCGCCGAGTACGACCGGCTGGCCGCCGACGCCGAGGCGCTGGGCAAGCGGCTGCCAAAGGAGATGCAGGACGCATGGTTCCAGCTCATAGGTTACCCCATACTGGCCTGCTCAAACCTCTATGACATGTACTATGCGCAGGCCATGAACCAGCGTCTCGCAAAGAAAAACGACCCCGAAGCCAACCTCTGGGCCGACCGCGTGGCGCAGTGCTTCGGCCGCGACAGCGTCCTTGCCAAGCAGTATCACACCATGAACGGAGGCAAGTGGAACCACCTGATGTCGCAAATACACATCGGTTACACCAAATGGAGCGAGCCCAAGCAGCTCGTAATGCCGGCCGTAAAGCGCGTGGAAGGCACTCCGAAGGGTACGCTTACCTTCCCGACGCCGATGCCCGAGGGCACGTATTACGCTGCGAAGAAGGACAAGTACGAGTTCAAGGAGCGCGACGGCTACGTAAGCATAGAGGCCGAACACTTTACACGCAAGACCGACGGCAAGGCCGCCCGGTGGACTGTAATACCCGAGATGGGGCGCACCCTCTCGGCCATCACTCCCCAACCCGTCACCGCCTCGACCGAAGGCATGGCCTTGGAGTACGACATCTACACCGAGGGCGACGGCTATCCGCGCGTCACCCTGCGCTTCTCGCCCACGCTCAACTTCAACACCAAGGGTCTTAGCTACGCCGTAAGCTGGGACGGAGGAGAGGAAACCATAGTCAACATCAACGGCGACTACAACGGCGACCTCGGCCCAATACAGCGCGAAGGAGTCATCGACAGCCAGACCATACACGGCAAGCTGAAGCCCGGACGGCACACGCTGCGCATACGTCCGCTTGACAACGGCCTCGTGCTTCAGAAGATAATGATTGACCTCGGCGGCATGCGCAAGAGCTTCCTCGGCGCGCCAGAGACTGTTTTTTAATTGAAAATTGAGAGTTGAGAAGGGAGAATTATGATTAATTTTTGCAACGAGGGGTAATCATAATTCTCCCTTCTCAACTCTCAATTCTCAATTAAATGTAATCATAATTCTCAATTTCCAATTCTCCATTCTCCATTTCAAATATCCCATGAAACGTTTACCCATAGTCTTAATAGTTGTCTTAGTTTTATTAAGTTGCAGCCGGGCGTGGGGCGTCGATATGCGCCGCCCCGTCAGCCCGCTGCGTCCCATGTGGTTAGTCCACGTCACAAGCAACGACAAGGAGGACGTCGTGGAGACCATTGACGGCCTGCCCGACGACCTGAAGCCCTATGTTGTGCTCAACCTGGCCATGAACCACAAGGCCGACCCCTCCCTATTGGACTATTACCTGGGGCAATGCAAGAACAAGGGTGTGTGGGTCATGATACAGCCCAGCAGCGGACACACTCACTACATGGACTCCGTGAACATAGCGCGATACGAGGATTATTACCGCAAATACCCCAACCTCGTGGGCTACAACTTCTGCGAACAGGCGTGGGGATTTACAAGCGAGACCTTCGCCCAGCGCTGCGAGCTGTACTGCAAGCTGTTGGAAATAGGCTCGAAGTACGGCGGCTACCTGTACATCAACGACATGCAGTCGGTATCGAACAATCCCTGGAACACCATATCGAAGATGAAGAAGTACGCGCGTTACGTCGAGTGCGTGTGCCGGTACAGCCGCAATCTAATCTACGGCGACAAGCTCACCATGGGGCTTGGCTACTACGACAACGAGAGCGCGTGCCTCGGCATGTTCCTCGGAGGCTACGCCGACAACTACGCCGTGCGCTACGACCAGTTCTCGTGGAGCTATTCGGGGCGCACGAGCGTATTCGGTGAAGAGTACGGCTACGAAGTGCCCAACGCCCTTTCGTGGCTTACCTGCCCCGAGGCCCTGGCCGGAATGTCCATCGCCGAGCACCTGATGATGACCGGCGCGACGGTGATTGACGGCCCGGAAATATCCTCCATACTCATAATACGCCACGGACAAATGACTCCGGGCGGCAAGAACGTAGTGGCCGACGTGGTGCGCAAGGTAGTCGACGGCACCCTGCGCATACCCACACGGCAGGAAGTGCTGGCACGGGTGAAGGCCGCCTACGTGTGCGACAAGAGCAGCAACGTGGACGACCCGCTGTACACCGGCCTCTACGGCATGGACGGACAGAAGAAGCAGAACCGCACTTACCTCAAGCGCACGGGGCGTTACATTACCGTTCCGACGTTTGCCGAGATGCCCGAAGACGGCCTCTTCGACGTAGTTGTGACGCAGACAGGCGAACAGAGCTACGCCAACCGCTGGCCGACGGAGGCCGCGAAGGTGGAAGAACTGAACCGCCTTTACCCCGAGGAGTACACCGGCACGATGTACGTAGGCCGTGCGGACAACCGCCTGCTGGCCTACAACAACTACATAAACACCGACATCGACGAGCAGGCCGACATCCCCTTGAAATACAACTCGTGCGATGCCGTTCATCTTGACTTCACCCCTCACACCTTCGCCGTTATCGAGGAGCAGGCCGACGGGCTGCAAGTCTACCTCAACAACTACCGCACCGACAAGTCGGCCATGTGGCTTCAGTACCCCGGAGTGAGCGAGGACGACGGCCTGCCGCGGCTTAATTACAACACGGCCTTCGATTACTTTGACAACACATTCATAGACAATCCCACCGACCGGCAGCTCCGCCGCAGTGTCATAGCCGTCCGTGGATGCACGGCCAAGCCTACGGTAACATGGAAAGACCGCGGCGAACACCCGGCCAGCAGCGTAAAAGAGGAGTACGCCGACGGCACGCTAACACTCACCATAACGCACAACGGGCCGCTCGACATAAGCATACAATGCGCCGGGAGCAACCAAGACAGGCTCCCTGCGCCCACGTTCGCCGCCGTGGAGAGCATACCGCAGCCCGACATGCAGGCCGACATCGTGGCCGACGAGCTGGCGTATGACTTCGAGGACATGGCCGAGGGCGACGCCATTACGCCTACGTCGCAGCCCTGGCTGGCCGCCGACGGAGCGGGCGCGGCCGAAATAACGCAGTACGGCGGCAGCCTCGCGCTCAACCCTACGGCCATCGGCACGGGCGCGAACCGCGTGGGCGTAGCCAACCTTACGCGCTTCGGCGCGGAGCAGGACTACGCCGTAACGTGGAAAGAATACACCACGCAGGTGAGCAAGGGCGGCGTGCTGATGCGCGGAACTTACGCCGACGGCGGCGCAAACCCGGGTCTGATGGACGGCTACTACTTCCAGGTGAACACCGACCTGGCGCGCGGCGACACCCGTGTGGCCATCCGTAAAGTAACCAACAAGGCCGACGGCACGACACAATTCGACAACGGACAGCAGGGCGAAGCCGTCCTGCCTGCACCCGAACAGGGCCGTCCGCGCTGGTACCGCGCCACCTGCCAGAACAACTTTCTCACCCTTGAATACTCCGACGACGGCCTGACCTTCACGCAGGCCATAAGGCGCGCGGACAGCAAATACCACGAGGCCGGCGTCACCCAGCTGCTTTGGGGCATAGGCGTGCCCGACGTAAAGACGACGTATTACGACGACATACGCCTCACCTACCTTTCGGGCACGGCCACATCGGGCATCGGCGGCATACATACAGTCACCGCTCCGTCGTCACAGAACGATGCCTGGTACACCCTTCAGGGCGTGCGCATAGCGCGCCCCACAGCTCCCGGCGTGTACATCAAGGGCGGACGCAAGCATGTGGTAAGGTGAACACCCACCCCAAACCCCTCCCCAAGGGAGGGGCTTCAATTGCCTTGTCAGGCTGGGCGCATACGGCTTGTCGGGCCAATCAGCCCCATCGGGCCTATTAAAATCAGCCCACGCATAACCCCTTGACAACCAACCGCTTAGCAAAAGGCCGTCTTTTAGCTTCTAAAAGACGGCCTTTTAGCGTGTCAAAGACGGCCTTTTGGAATGCAAAAGACCGTCAATCGGATTCACAGTGTTTCGGCGTGATTTGCAATCCGCCGAAATATACTATGAGGATTTGCAATCCGCTCAAACCGCCACACCTTGCTTTCAGCAAACGAGGAGCAGTCAATCGGATTGCAAATCCTTATAATAACGTGAGTTCGGCATAACTTCTATTTTCCACAAACAGCGAAAATACCCTTTGTAGGGACATAATTCATTATGTCCGCACGTTCTGAAAGAACGTTTTTCATTGCTGCGCTTGTGTAATACGCCTCTTCGCGGCGTGCGGACATAATGAATTATGTCCCTACAAAGGATGTTTTCTTATACCGAACTCACGTTATTATAAAACCGGCGGATTGCAAATCCGCCAGAACGAATGTATACGGCTTATCAGGCCAATCAGCCTCATTTGGCCTGTAAAAGCCTGCCTTTTGCCGCCCCTTTCCTGCCTCCCGGCTCTCCCAGTCCTCCCAAACCTCTTGTTGATGATACAAAACCGGCGTATCGATGCAACATTTCGTAACTGCGGTGCAACGTTTTTCGGTCATGCGTGAAGTAAATACGGACTATGTTTCCGGCCATATTGCAGTATCTTTGCATCGTGGATTTCAAAGGAAACCGACTTTACATTAAACTCAAAACAATAACAATTTAAAACCAAACCATCATGAAAAAGTTAATGCTTATGTTCGCCCTCGTGGCGCTGTTCGCAACCAACTCAATGGCCCAGGCTCCCTGGAAAATCATCGACATGGAATATGTCACCAAGCACGGAGGCAACTGCCAGTATGACGACGAGACCTGCACAGCCACGTTCAAGAACAGTTACGACCGCTGGATTGACCTGCCCGGCCTCTCGGGCGACCTCACCGGCCACACCGACCTCGAGGCTACCATCCTGAAGAGCAACGTAATCCTCACCTTCAACATACGCTACAAGGACGCCGACGGCAAGACGCAGCAGGTGAAGGCGCAGACCTTCTACGGCCAGATGGGCAAGGAAATAACGTCGAAGAAGACGCTCAAGGTTGACCTTACCAACAAGGGCAAGATTGGCGACGACATACTGAAGAACGTCACAAGCGTGCGCGTGTCGATGGCAAAGCAGGCTTCAGGAGCCGAAGAGCCCTGGTACTGCCAGTTCGGCGACATCGTAGTGAAGTGACAACCTGCCGCAGGCGCGGCGCACATGAAACATGTACCCATAGTGTTTTGATTACCAGATATTTCGCAAAAGGCCGCCTTTCGCTTGGTGAGAGGCGGCCTTTTGACGTGCAATTCAGCAGGCGTTTGCAGTTTTTCCCTGGATTTTCATTTCTGTTTTACATATTTTTCTTATTTTTGTAGGCAGATTAACACTTAGACCATGACATTCGTGAAAACACTAATAAGCAGACTTTTATTCGGCGTGATGCTGGCTTTCGCCTTCGCGGCGGCGGCCACGGCCACTACATTCCAGCGGCTTTACAGCAACGACATGCTGTCGTCAAAGCTCATCACAAGCATCTGCCAGGACAGCCAAGGCTACATCTGGATAGCCACGGAGTACGGGCTCAACCGCTTCGACGGCGTGTACTTCACGCAGTATTACGCCGACACGGGCGAAGGCTTGGCCAAGAACGACGTGCAAAACCTCATGGCCTGCGGCGACGGCGTGCTTGTAGACATGTACAACCGTGTGCAGCTGTACACCCCGGCGGACAACCGCTTCCACGAAATTGAGATAAAAGATGCCCCACAGGTTTCGATTAAAGGCGTGGTGAAGACGCCCGGCGGCGACGTGTGGCTCGTCAATTCGGGGCACGGCGTGTGGCAGGTTGACTTCGGGAAGATGGAGGCGCGCCCTGTCGTCAAGGTCAACAAGGCTGTGGGAAGGTACAAGGCTAAGTCGGCCATGATTGACAGCCGCGGCCGCCTTTGGCTCGGCACGCTCGAGGACGGAGTAGTGATGTACGACACGCGCACGGACCGCGTGCTCCGCTTCCTCGACGACGAGGCCAACCGCACGAAGGTGGCCGGACTAATGGAGGACAGCCGCAGGCGCGTGGTGATAGCCACCAACAACAACGGGCTGTACCTGCCCGACGTGCGCACGGGCGCGGCCTCCAAGCTGTGCGACGTCAAGGGGATGACCGTAATGCGCGCGTTCTGCGACGACAAGGGCGGCATGTACGTAGGCACCAGCGTTTACGGAGTGTGGCGTGTGGATGTTGACGGACGCCGCGTTGTGCCCTTGTGCACGCCTGCGGAGCTGCCCTTGATGCCCAAGGCCGACGCCTGGGCCTTCTGCCGCGACAAAGACGGCAACGCCTGGCTCGGCTTCCACCGCGGCGGTCTGCTCTTCGTCTCACAGCGGCAGCAGCCCTTCGGTTACATCGGCATGGACGGCATGGACGGCGACAATGGCAGCAACGTGCTGGCCGTGGCCGCCGCGGCCAACGGCAACCTGTACGTAGGGAAGGAGGGTAACGGCCTCTTCGAGCTGACGCAGAGCGGCGAGGTGGGCGGCCGCTGGCTGCACGGCAAGGGTGTGAGCGCCATCATGCCCGCGGGCGGAGGCATGGTATGGGTAGGCACGCACTACAACGACGGCGTGTGCCTGCTCGACACGCGCACCGGCTCGGCGCGCTGGCTCGCCGACAAGGACATCGTGGGCAGCTATGTCAAGGGCATAGCCGCCGACAAGAAGGGCAACATTTACATGGCCTGCTTCAACAAGGGCATGTTCTCGTTCACGCCTGACGGACTGTCGCGGCGCACCCTCTGCGGCGGCAGGATGCAGCTGCACAACCGCTACCTGAACGTGCTCAAGGCCGACTCGCGCGGCCTCCTGTGGATAGGCCACTACTATGGCATCGACGCTTACGACCCCGTGCGCGACCGCGTGCTCGACCTCAAGATGGATTCCACACTGCGCTCCGCCGTTACTTACGCCATAGCCGAGACGAGCGACGGCCTGATGTGGTTCGGCACCAACCACGGACTGTTCAGCTACGACACGGCCAAGCGCGCCTGGAAACACTACACCAAGGCCGACGGACTGCCCGTAGAGACCGTGTGCGGAATAGCCGAGGGCGGCGACGGCAGCCTCTGGGTGAGCACTTTCCGCGGTCTCTGCCGCCTTGACAGACGTACGGTGCGCATGGCTACATTCTACCGCGGCAACGGTCTTGAGGATGACAACTACTTGCGCGGAGCCTGCGGCGTGTCGCCCTTCGGCCTCGTCTACTTCGGCAACGAACGCGGCTTGACGTTCTTCATGCCGCAGAAGGTGCAGGTAGCGAGCTTCCAGCGCGGCGTAACCATGACCGGCCTGTACCTGCAAGGGCGGCAGGTGGTGATGCCTGACGACGCCATACGCCTCGACTACCGCGACAACACGTTCACCCTGCGCTTCTCTACGATGGACTTCCGCGAGGCCGACAACATCTATTACGAATACCGCTTCAAAGACGAACCGCGCGGAGTGTGGCACCAGACGGCCGCCGGAACGAGCGAGATAACGCTCACACACCTCGCCCCTGGCAGCCACCAGCTGTTCGTAAGGGCGTGCGAGGGCGGCGTTACGTCGGACATCAAGAAGATAGACATACGCATCACGCCGCCGTGGTGGCGCTCATGGTGGGCTTACACATTATATATAATGGCCGCACTGGCCGTCATCGCCCTCGCCTTCACCGCTTACAAGCGCAAACAGCAGGCAGAGAACAACGAATCGGAAATAAGGTTTCTCATCGACGTAGGCCACGAGCTGCGCTCTCCGCTCACGCTCATCAAGAGTCCGCTGGAAGCCCTGCTGCGCCGCGACCACGACCAGGCGACAAGCCGTGCGCTGCGTGGCATGAAGCGCAACACCGACCGTATGCTCCAGCTTGTCAACCAAATATTGAGCATCCGCCGCATAGAGAAAGGGCAGATGCGGCTACACTACGCCGAAACGGACATGACGCAGTTTGTCGCCGACATCGTGCACGACTATGACTACGAGGCGGAGAAGCGCAAAATAACCCTCTCGTTCACCGCCGACGGCAACGGACTGAAGGCTTACATCGACCGCGACAACTTCGACAAGGTGGTGAACAACCTGCTCACCAACGCACTGAAGTACACCCAGGACGGCGGAGAAATCACCGTTGCGCTGGCCGCCGAGGGCGGCAGGCTGCGCCTTACAGTCACCGACAACGGCCAAGGCATAGACGAAGAGCAGCTAAAACGCGTGTTCGACCGCTTCTACCAGGTGTCCTCACGCACCGCTTCGGGGCAGCTGGGCTTCGGCATCGGCCTCAACCTTACATATAAATTGGTAAAGCTCCACGGCGGAGACATCACCGCA
>OGGJ01001630.1_pt1 | contig 17942 bp, 9 predicted proteins | sample 1571071 | NCBI WGS metagenome assembly OGGJ01 (sample SAMEA2581954, study PRJEB24529) | metagenome | biome: Human gut stool | place: China | collected 2011
GCTCAGGTACTTAAAAAAAATATTTTATAATAGTGTTGCGGAATTAAGGTTTATTTGAATTCTGAGTCTTCATTGCGTTATCCTTCCCGCTTTGTGGGCGAAAGCCGTGAGGTGGAATTGATTGGTGAGGCTTATTTTGATGTGACGAAGGATAAGGAGAGGCGTTTTGTGGTTTCTACCGCACATCAGTCACAAATAGAAGTATACGGAACCAGTTTTAATGTGGAAGCTTATGCTGCCGATGGTCGGATATCGACTACACTGGTGGAAGGCAGTGTCGGCTTTTTCTTTAAAGATAAAGCAGGAGAAGCTAAAATGATAAAGTTGAAACCTTATCATAAGCTGGTGTATACTCCGGAATCGGGTGAGACGAAAATGTTTGCTACTTCTTGCGAATCGGAGATTGCTTGGAAAGATGGTAAAATAGTATTTAAAAATACCTCTATGGAGGATATTCTCCATATGTTAGGCAAACGTTATAATGTAGACTTTGTTGTGAAGAGTAATCGTATTAAGGAGTATTCGTTTACAGGAACATTCTCTACACAGCGTTTGGAACGTATCTTGGAATATTTTAAAATCTCGTCCCAAATAAATTGGCGTTATTTGGACAGTGATGAAATTTCCGATAAGAAACAGCGGATAGAGATATATTAAATAAAACCTTATTAACCTTTTAGAAAATATTATGAAACAGAAAAGAGCGCCTTAAAACAAAAAACATGCGGAAGATATTGGCGTATCTACCGCATGGAAAAATGAAAACTTTTTAAAGCTTGTTTGGCGACAAGCTAAGATAACATTTTTATTAACCTCAGTCTTTACAAAATTATGCAAAATCCTTTTAGCATCCAAGTATTCTGGATGATAAAGTCGTTATGGCTATCATTTAACAAAATCCCTTTGTTTATGAGACTATGTGTTCTATTTCTTGCCTGCTCATTGAGCTTGACTCATGCAGCAGAAACGTATGCGCAAAAAACAAAAATCAGCATTGATGCTAGTAATCAAACAGTTGAAACAGTATTGAATCAGATTAAGGCAAAAACCGGTTTTGATTTCTTTTTCAATAATAAACATGTAGACTTGAATCGTCGTGTGTCTGTTTCGGCTAATCAAGGAAATGTGTTTGAAGTTCTGGAGAAGGTATTTGCCGGAACGAATGTTACTTATTCTGTTTTAGATAAAAAAATAATTCTTTCTACAGAAGGAACTAAAGCTGTTAAACAGGCTTCTACAGTGGTAAGTGGTACGGTACTGGATGCGACAGGTGAACCTATTATCGGTGCCAGTGTAGTAGAAAAAGGTACAACAAACGGTACTGTTACCGATATGGATGGTAAATTTACTTTGACTGTAAGTTCGGCTAAAGCGGAATTGGAAGTTTCTTATATTGGTTATAAGACACAGACTTTGAAATCTCAGGCCGGCAAGCCATTGTCTGTTACTATGAGTGAAGATACGGAAATGTTGGATGAAGTTATTGTTGTCGGTTATGGTACAATGAAGAAAAAAGACTTAACCGGTGCTGTTGCATCTGTGAAGATGGACGATGCTCCTGTGGGTACGGTATCTACTATCAGTCACGCTTTGGCAGGTAAGGCAGCAGGTTTGCAAGTAAATATGGTAAGTGCACAGCCGGGTAGTGGTTCTAACTTCCGCATCCGTGGTGCTGCTTCTGTCAATGCCGGTAACGATCCGTTGGTGATTATCGATGGTTTTCCGGTAAATCCGACTTCGGACGATGCTATTAAAACGGGTAAATATGATGCGGGTAGTTCGGATAATATTTTGGCTTCTATCAACCCGAATGATATTGAGTCTATCGAGGTCTTGAAGGATGCCAGCTCTACAGCTATTTATGGTGCACGTGCCGGTAATGGTGTAATCATCATCACTACTAAAAAGGGTAAAACAGGTGCTCCGAAAGTGACTTATTCCGGTACGGCTACTGTTCAGACACTGGCAAGTGATTATGATATGTTGGGTGCTCAAGACTTTATGATACAATCCAATCGCTATGCCAAGGAAGAATGGATGAGAGCGAACGGTATCGGTGTATATGGTGGAAAAACCGAAGGTGAGGCTTCTACTGCTTATAAGCCTTATTATACAGATGCTCAAATCAATGCTCCTGCCCATAATACAGATTGGTTTGACGAAATTACCCGTACAGGTTTTCAGACTCAACATAATATATCTGTTACAGGCGGTACTGAATCAACCAAATATCTGGTTTCAGGAAACTTCTTCAAGCAGAACGGTGTAGTGAAGAATAATGATATGGAACGCTATACGGGTCGTATTAATTTGGAGCAGAAGGTTAGTAAATATGTTAATTTAGGTGTTAACATGACTTTGTCCAGAAATCAAACCAATAACGTGCCTTTAGGTTCGGGACAGAATGAGAATGCAAGTATTATGGTGGCTGCTGCACAGTTTAATCCGTTGTTACCGATCAAAGATGAAAACGGGGATTACACATTGAACTCTCAGGCTGCTTTCTTGCCTAATCCGGTATCATTGCTGGAAATCACAGACAAAACAATGAAAGAGAGATTGCTTGCTACTGCGTTTGTTGAAGTGAAGCCTATTCAGGATTTGACTTTGAAGGCTAATTTCGGTATTGACCGTAACTACCAGAAGCGTAGTGTTTATATGCCCAAGACTACTTTGTATGGTCAGAAGAAAGGCGGACAAGCCGATATTGCTCAATATGACAAATCGGATTATTTGATGGAACTTACTGCTAATTATACCAAGAGATTGGGAGATCATAATTTCAGTGTTTTGGCAGGTTATTCATTCCAACGTTTTACAGATGAGTCATTGTATGCCGGCAACAGCCAGTTCTTGATTGACGGTTTCTTATATAATAATTTGGGAGCCGGAGCTTATCCGAAACCTTCTGTGGGCTCTTCGGCCTCAAAAGATGAAATGGCATCTTTCTTTGGTCGTGTAAATTATTCATATAAAGATCGTTATTTGCTGACTGCTACGTTGCGTGCCGATGGAGCTTCCAACTTTGCAGAAAATAATCGTTGGGGGTATTTCCCGTCGGTAGCTTTGGGCTGGAGATTTACCGAAGAAGAGTTTATGAAACCGATGACTTCTGTTCTTTCTAATGGTAAATTACGTGTCAGTTTCGGTCAGACCGGTAACTCTAATATCGGTAACCGTGCTATCAGTTACTATCAGACCGGTAATAACAATGAATTCGGTGGCACAGAGTCTATTGGCGTGTATTTGAGTCAGATGGGTAATCCTGATTTGAAGTGGGAAACTACTACAGAATGGAATGTTGGTCTTGATTTGGGATTCTTCAATAACCGCTTGAACGTAACTGCTGAATATTTCCGTAAGGTAGTTTCCGATTTGCTGGCTGAACGTAGTTTGCTCACTTTTAATGAGGCAGATAAAATTGCCGCCAATATAGGTAAAACCCAAAGTCAGGGATTTGAATTGACAATAAACACTACTAACTTTAACTCAAAGGATTTTAGTTGGAATACAGACTTTACTTTCTCATTCTATCGTGATAAATGGAATACTCGTGATGCAAGCTGGAAGCCTGCTGCTTATTCACAGTATAATGCTCCTATCCGTTATATGTACGGATATCTTTCAGACGGTTTGATTCAGCCCGGAGAAACAGTAGACTATATGCCGGGTTCACTGCCGGGACAAGTAAAGATTAAAGATATTAATGGTTATGTATATAATGAGGATGGTTCTGTTCAGGTAGATAAACACGGTATTCCTTTGAAGTCCGGTAAACCTGATGGTAAATTGGATGATGCCGACAAAGTAATATACGGAAGTTCGGACCCGGGTTATTTGATGGGATTGAATAACACTATCCGTTATAAGAACTTTGATTTTAATATTTATTTCTATGGACAATTCAATGTCTTGAATGCCGGTTCTTATAAAGACCTTTGGTTGACAGGTGCTGACGGTATGACAGGTATTGTAAATATGTATCGTGGTTACAATATGCCTACCAGTGCAGCGGAAGTATGGACACATGATAATCAGTCTGCTTCTCGTCCCGGTTATTTCCAGAACAAGAGTACTTGGGGAATTGGTGACTATTATCTGCAAAAAAGCTGGTTTGTACGTTGCCGTAATATAACTGTGGGTTATACTATCCCGGTTAAAAAGGCATTGTCGAGCATTCGTGTTTATGCAGATATCAATAATCCGTTTACTATTACTCCGTATGACGGTCTCGACCTTGAGACAGATAATTCTGTTTGGGCATATCCTAACGTACGAAGCTTTAGCTTAGGATTGGATATTACATTTTAATAACCTATAAAAGATAAGATTGAAATGAAAAAGATATTATCAATATTTTCCGTAGTATTGGCTGCGACTGCATTTTGTCCTTCTTGCACTAATCTGGAGTCTGAAATGTATAATGTGATTAATCCCGGTATATTTCCTAAAAATGAAGAAGATGCGAAGGCTTTGGTGACTTCTGCCGCTTATGCTCCTTTCCGTTCGAATTGGTATAGTGGATTGTATGCTTCTTCGCAGGGAGGTATTCATGTCATCAGTGATATGAGTACTGATATCGGTGATTGTCAGTGGGATGATGCAGTTTGGCCGGATATGATTCAGATGAATTTTACAGCCAATTCCGGTGGGCTGACTACTACTTACAGTACTTATATCCGCGATATAAGTAAAATGACTTTGACTATGGAGCGTATTGTCAATGTTCCCATGAATGAGGAAGTGAAAGCACGTTTGGATGCAGAATTGCATTGTGGACGTGGATGGTTGGCTTATATCCTTTATGATATGTATGGTCCTATTCAGATTGCTTCTTTGGATTTGTTGAATAATCCATTGTCTGATGAAGTAGCTCCTCGTGTATCGCGGGAGGAAATGGTGAAATTCATTGAAGACGATTTGAAGGCTGCCATTGCTGTTCTTCCGGCAACTTATAAAGTATCGGATACGAATTATGGCCGCTTTACCAAAGGGTTGGCCTATACTGTATTGATGAAACTTTATATGCATGAACAGAATTGGGCAAAAGCTGTAGAATGTGGTCGTGAATTGATGAAGCCGGAATATGGTTATAGGTTGATGGATAACTATAAGGATATTTTTACATTGGAGAATGAAGGCAATGCTGAAACAATTTGGGCATGTGTTTGCAGTCGCAGTGTGAATCAGCAGATGTGGCTGGCTCATGTTATTTCCAGCGAGTACCCGACTAAAAATCCAAATATCCAGAAATGGGGCGGCTATCGTGTTCTTTGGGATTTTTATCATACTTTCGATTCGGCTGACAAGCGTTTGGAAGTATTGGTAGGCGACTTTGTTGCAGAAGACGGAACTCACTATAATGAAGAAAATCCCGGTTCTGTATTGATAAAAGGTGCAATGCCTGTTAAGTATGGTGAAGATCCTGATGCTACCGGCGAAGAAAGTCAGGTTGACTGGATTGTATACCGTTATGCCGATGTGCTTACTTTGTTGGCTGAGGCGATTGTTCGCGAAGGTAATACTGTGACTCCGGAAGCTGTAGAACTGCTGAATATGGTACATACACGTGCCGGACTTCCTGCTTACACTATGGCTGACTTTGCCGGAGCTGATGCCTTCCTTGAAGCGGTGCTGACAGAGCGCGGACATGAATTATGGTTTGAAGGTGTTCGCCGTTCGGATTTGATTCGTTATGGAAGATATATTGAGTATGCTCGCAAATACAAACAGTCGCCCACAGCACAGGATTATATGACCCTGATGCCGTTGCCGCAAAGTGTAATAGACGAGAGTAAAGGTAAGATTATCCAAAATCCCGGATACTGATAATTAAGATAAAGAGGCTGCTGGGAAAATAAATCCGGCAGCCTTTTTTAGAACTATATCTTTTATTTATACCTTTGACTCTCTAATCTAATATCTCATTATTATGAAACAGCGTTTGTTGGCTTTGGATGTGCTTCGCGGACTGACGATAGGAGGCATGATACTGGTGAACAGTCCCGGAACATGGAGTTATGTTTATCCCCCTTTATTACATTCTTCCTGGAATGGTTTGACGATGGCGGACGTCATTTATCCTTTGTTTATGTTTATGATGGGAATGTCCATGTATATTTCTCTGAAGAAATTCTCCTTTACTTTGGATAAGGCGTTATTTCTGAAAATTATTCGTCGTACTTTTCTTATTTTTATTATCGGTACATTTATTTATGGTACCGCTACTTTTCTGGGCACATTGCGTGAGGCATCTCTGCAACCCGATTTTGTTGGCAGCCCTTGGAAGGCGGCTTTTGCATCGCTGGCTCATGTACGCATATTGGGTGTGTTGCAACGCCTTGCATTGTGTTATGGAATAGGCTCATTGCTGGTCACTACGGTCCGCCATCGTTATATCCCTTATCTGGTGGCAGTCATTTTGATTGTATATTATGGAATCTTGTTGGTCGGCAATGGATTTGTATACGGCCCGGAGAATATTCTTTCTCATGTGGATAAGTCTGTACTGGGGTTATCACACATGTATAATGACCGGGGAATAGACCCGGAGGGAGTGTTGAGTACGATTCCTTCTATTGCCCAAGTTCTGATAGGTTTCTGGTTTGGAAAGATTTGCATGGAGACCCCCGATATGAAAGATAAGTTGAACCGTTTGTTCCTTTATGGAGCTATGGGGCTGATAGCGGGCTTTCTGCTACAGGATGTATGTCCTCTGAACAAAAAGGTGTGGTCGCCTACATTTGTGTTGGTTACTTGCGGTTTTTCTGCTCTTCTTTTGTCTATTCTGCTGTGGTATATCGATGTGACGAAGAAATATCAGAAGACTTGGATTTTTGCCATATTTGGTGTAAATCCGTTGTTTTGCTATGTACTTAGTGAGATATTATATATATTAGCTGACAGTTTACCACTGCAAGAACAGAATATGCACGACATTATATATGCCGGTTTATCCGGTTGGTTGGGTGATAATGCCTTTACTTCATTTGTCTATGCTTTTCTTTTTGTGGGAGTTGTATGGTTGGTCGGAGCATATTTATATAAAAAGAAGATTTATATAAAGATCTGATGGAATTAATAAAGCATTCATTAATGGTTGGTTATTTATTATGAATAAATTATTGTTATGTGTGTTAGCTTTGGGCATGTCTTCCATGACTTTTGCCGGTAATGAAAATGTATTTGATCCTCCTGTTATGGGCTGGAGCTCGTGGAATACTTATCGGGTGAATATCAATGAGGCTTTGATAAAGAAGCAGGCCGATGCCATGGTGCAGAAAGGTTTGAAAGATGCAGGTTATAATTATGTCAATGTAGATGACGGATTTTTTGGTTGGCGTGATGAGCACGGCACGATGCAGACTCATCCGGAACGTTTTCCGAACGGACTGAAAGGGGTGGCAGACCATATTCATTCTTTGGGACTGAAAGCCGGTATTTATTCGGATGCCGGAAGCAATACTTGCGGTTCCATTTGGGATAAGGATGTCAACGGAGTAGGTTCGGGCTTGTATGGTCATGAGCATCAGGATGCCGATTTATACTTCAATGAATGGGGGTTCGATTTCATTAAGATAGATTATTGCGGTGCTTCTCAGGAGTTGAGTCTGGATGAGGAAAAACGATATACGGAGATTCGCCGTGCTTTTGATAAAGTGGCGGGTAACCATGTTTCCATTAATGTGTGCCGATGGGCTTTTCCGGGTACATGGGCAAAGAATATCGGCTGCTCTTGGCGTATCAGTAGTGATATCCGCCCGGAATGGGGGTCGGTGAAATATATCATTGATAAGAATCTGTATCTTTCTGCGTATGCCGGAGACGGTCATTATAATGATATGGATATGCTGGAGATTGGCCGTGGACTGAAACCGGAGGAAGAAGAGGTGCACTTCGGTATGTGGTGTATCATGAGTTCTCCCTTGTTGATAGGCTGTGACCTGACAACGATTCCCGAGGCTTCTTTGAAACTCTTGAAGAATAAGGAACTGATTGCCTTAAATCAAGACCCGTTGGGATTACAGGCCTATGTGGTGCAGCATGAGAATAAGGGCTATGTGCTGGTAAAGGATATAGAACAGGAACGCGGCAAAGTGCGTGCGGTGGCTTTGTATAACCCTTCGGACAGTATTTGTGATTTCTCTGTTCCCATGAGTGTTTTGGAAATGGGAGGTAAAGTGAAGATGCGTGATTTGGTGAAGCAAAAAGACCTTAAGGCAGTTCAGGGGACACTGAACCGGCAATTGCCTGCACATAGTGTCCTGATTTTGCGTATGGAAGCAGAGCAGCGTCTTGAACCTGTGCGTTATGAGGCTGAGTGGGCTTATTTGCCTTGTTTTAATGATTTGGGACTGCGCCCGAAAACCATTCTGTATGCACCGATGAAGGAAGCGTCCGGGGGGATGAAGGTCAGCTATCTGGGAGGACGTGCCGAAAACTATGCCGAATGGAATAAAGTATATAGTGAAAAGGGCGGAATGTATGAAATGACCATCCAATATGTGCCTCATGCAGACCGCAAACTGGAAATTAAAGTAAACAATGAAAAGAGTATCCTGCTGAAAGACCTTGCCGGAACCGATGGACAGCAGCTTGCTTCCGTAACAGTGCAGGTACGTTTGAAGCCGGGAAATAATGTAGTCCGTATGGGAAGTCCTTATTGCTGGGCACCCGATATCGACTGCTTTACTCTGAAGAAAATAGAATAATAGGATTTATACCATGAAGAAAAGTTGTTTGATTATAGGAACCTTGTTATGGGGAATGAGTGCTTTTGCACAGACTACAATATGGAAACGCAGTGGATGGGAATGTCGTATTTCGGATAAAGGGACATTGGAGCAGATTGTTTTTAAAGGCAGTCAGCGTAATGATACGGTGCCTTTTTTCCATGATAAGAGTAATATGGGGCCCAGTTTCTACGCCAATATGGGTAACGGGAATATAAAAGCGGACTGGATACCGGATGGATATCGGTCTTACCGTGCAACCATCGATGGTGTAGAGTGCCGTCTTACTTATAAAGAATGGAAAGGACAGCCTGCTATGGAGGTTATATTGGAAAACAAGGGAAATGTTCCTTTTCAACCCGTAAAGGCAGGATTGAAATTGGGGATTGATACTTATATGGATAAGTATCCCGATTGGTTCGGTAAGTATTTTCCAACGCTGATGATGAACGAGAAAACTCATTTCTATGGTTATCTTCAGACTCCGTCGGGACATACATTGGGCGTTGTCTCACCGCAGCCTGTTGCATCATGGAGCGTGGATTATAACTTGGGATATCAAGACCCCGCTCCTCATTGGTTTATGGGACATCGTATCGAATCCCTGAACCTTGATTTGATGAATGCACTGCCTTTGCCTCAGCATTGTCCGCAAGATTTGTGGATTTTGAAACAAGGGGAACGTAAAACGTGGACGATTGCCTTTGTTGATATCAATACTCCGGGCGAATTTGAAGAAACGATTCATAAGGTGGCCGGTGTGCCTATGATTCGTATGCCTCAAACGGTGTATCAGCCTAAGGAGACTGCAACATTTGAAGTACTTGCAGCCGCTCCGACTGTCGAAGTGACAGATAGTGAAGGAAAGCTTCAGAAGGTTACAGTGAAAAGTAAATCGGGTCATGTGAAGGAGGTATCTTGTATGCTTCCCTCGGTGGGACTGTATACAGTGAAGGTTACAGACGGTGACAAGCAGTCGCAAGGTGTATTGTCTGCCCACGCTTCTTGGGAATGGACTATGGAGCGCGCCAGAGAAGGTGCATTGAAATATCATCAGAAAGCAACTTCCCATATCGAGAGTTGGTATGGTTTCCATTCTTCCTTTATTGCAGCCAGGTATTTCCCTGAAAAGCAACTGGATGAGGCTTTGCGCAGTCGTTTTGATTATTTGTTCGGGCTGTTGCACGACCGGACAAAGATGGTGCCGTTATATCATGCCTCACGTATTCAGAATACATCGGGAACAATAGGATTGTTGGTTGATAAATATGAAGCCTATGGCGATGTAGAGGATTTGAAGAAGGCTTCTCGTCTGGCGGACTGGCTGATGAATACCTGGCAGCGTAAAGACGGAGCTTACGTAAACCATAATACGGTGTATACCAGCGTTATTTATGTAGCGAAAAGTATGTTGGAACTTACTTTGGTCGAACGTGAACTGGGTAAGACGGAGAGTGTGTGGAAAGAGGCTGCCGACCGTCACTATGCTTCTGCCAAACGTGCCATCGACCAGTTGGTGGCCTCACAAGGCGATTTTGAGACCGAAGGTGAGCTGACTTTTGAGGATGGGATGGTTTCCTGTTCGGCGCTTCAGATTGGTATGCTTGCATTGATGCAGCAGGATGAAAAGGAGCGCAAACATTATACGGATGCCATGTTACAGATATTGAACAGTCATGATTGTCTGACTCAGTTGCGTGTTCCCGATGCCCGCCGTCGTGGAGGAACCATGCGCTATTGGGAGGCTCAATATGACGTGCAGATGTTGCCTAATATGTTCAACTCGCCTCACGGCTGGAGTGGCTGGCGTGCTTATGCCACCTATTATGCTTATCTGTTGACCGGTGAAGAACGTTGGTTGAAAGAGACATTTAATGCCATGGGAGCTTTCTCCAATTTGATTGATTTCCGTACGGGAGATTTACGTTGGGCTTTTGTGGTCGACCCGTATCTGAAAGTGAAGCAGGCTTGCAGTGCCGATACTCATGTGACGGAAGATTCATTGAGTTTTGGCAATCCGCATCCCGAATTATATGATACCCGTGAGTTTGTGATTGGTGAGCAATATGTAAATATGATTAGTGATTGGCAGACAGTCAATACACAGGATAATGATGTGCACGAGCTTTTTAAATGTATCGGTGAGACAATGTTGACCAATGCGTTTGTTGTAGAACGGCCCGATGGCGAAGTGATAGGCTATAACTGCCGGGTAACCCGTCAGGGAAACAAGCTGACCGTAAAAGCAAATGAAAAGCAGATAGTCAATCTGCACTGTAATTTGAGAAAAGCTTATACCGTATCATTCAATGGTAAAACTCAAGACCTGAAACAATCGTATTTGGGTTGGGCTTTTGGAAAGGACATTTATCTATAATTGATTCTATGATATGAAAACACACTCTTTGCTATTATTGCTTCTGTCTTTTGTACAGGTGTTTTCACTTTTTGGGGAAACACCTTACAAGGAAGAACGCCGGGTTATCTATTCCTCGGAAGCGCCGGAAAGACCTTATCTCTTGCAGCCCGGACATAGTTTGGAACAAACTGTATCATTTCCCAAACGTGCTTATCCCACTCGTAAGTTTCTGCGTGTAACGGGTGGAGTCAAGATGCCTGCTCCCTTTCAGGAACGTGGTGAAGAGATGTTCCGTCGAAGTGAGTTTTTTATTGATGACAATTTGGATTCTGTCGTTACTCGTAAAGATCGCTACTCCCTCTATTTCAAGGGAGAGAATGATGCTTTTGAGCGTTATGCCTACTTCCGCGTCATGGGAGAGGCACTTAAACCGGGGAAGCTGACTGTGCATCTTCCGGTGGTTCGTCGCCGGCAGCTGACTGTGGACGTTAAGGGTCGGTTCGGATTGGAACTGGAACTTTATTACAAGAAACCCGGACGGGCGGCGCAGGATATTTTTGATACTCCCGACAGCGTGTTGTTTGTGCCTGTCCCTGTCGGCACGGGAAAGTATCAGGATGTCAGCCATACTTTTACATTGCCCGATAACGTGGCTTGCGCTCTGCTGTGTGCAGGAGGAAGCGGTTTCAGTGGTGAATGTTGGCTGGAAGCGCCCCGTTTGGAGCAGAATGGCAAAACTGTGTGGCATGTCCCTTTCACCAAGTTTGCACAGAAAGCGAGTCAGGTGGATTATTGGGTAGGATGTAATCTGGCGACTCGCAGTTGGCCGCGCTGGAGGCTGGAATTTGATGGTCGGGAAGTATTCGAGGGAAATATCTTTGACCGTGCTTCCAATGTGGCCGATTTCTATATCCTGTTGCCCGGAGACCTGCAGGGAACAGGCTGTTTTAAGCTCTCTTTGTTGAAAGAGCCTCACCGGGCTGCTTTTCCTTACGAAGTGCGCACGTTGGAGGTGATTGAAGAGACTGCCCGTGACTTTGAAATTATTTCAGTTCCTAAGTATGTTTCCAAGTCCGCTTCTTTCGGCGTGTTGATTGAGACAAACCGTCCGAATGTGAAATTGCAAGTAAAGAGCGATGCCGCTCTGCAACCGGCCACGCAAGAGGTCCGATTTAAAGAAGCCGGACTGCATGTTGTAGAGTTCAGGGCGGATTCTTGTCTGACCGATGTGAAGATGGAATTCAGCGACGGTAGCCGTAGCGAGTCTGCTGCGATAGAACAGATTGTGGAACGGGCTCCCGAAAACATCTATATTTCTTCAGGAGATGAAATCTATATCGACAAGCAATATACTCCATACAGTTATTTCTTTAAATGGTATATATCGCAGCGTGTAGGCAACTGGTATCAGTTCCGCCCCTCTTACCAATGGAGTGGATGCCGTATCACCGACCCGGAAATAATTGGTTATTATACCCATTTGCTTGATGGTTTGAAGATACCATACGCATGGCAGGCAGAAGGCAGAACCTTGGCAGGTAGTCGCCTGAATCCGTCGAATGAAGAACTTGCCTCCCCCATGTTCCGTGGAAAACAAGCCCATGAGAATGACGGTGGTTACTATTATTGGCAACATTTCAAATATCAGGGATTGCATTCGGACATGGCTGCCCGTAATCGTCCCTGGGGAGGTATCTTTGCAAAGCATCGTCCTATTTATACAGACCACGGCACATTTATCCATTATGATACGGAGGCTGTGACCGATATGGCGGACGGAGCCCGCAAACTGGTATCCAACTTGCGCTACTCTAAAGGAGAAAGCGTGCGTCATACAGGTCCGTCTTCTCTATTTCGTTATTTTTATCAGGCAGGTTATGAATGGGTGGGAGCCGAACAAATGTATGGACCTGAAGAGACGATACTTTCTGCTTTGCGTGGTGCGTCTTTGGCATACAGTCGTCCGACATACGGCTCGTTGCATGCCATGCAATGGGGAAGCGGTCCTTTCACCGACCCTAAACATTCGTTGCGTCTCTATCTTTCACTGGCTGTGGCTTATATGCACGGTTCTTCACATATAAATACGGAAGAAGCTTTGTGGACAGATGAATTTATGAACGACCGTTATTCTCCGTCGGGCAAGGAACATCTGGCAGCACAGCATCGTGTCCTTGATTTTATTGAAACACATAGCCGTCGTGGAGAGTTTCATAGCAATATTGCTGTGATTCAGGGACGGAATGATGCATGGAAATCTTTTGGGCGTGGCAGTTTGTGGTCACAAGAAGGCGAGAAATGGAAATTCAATAAGGCTTGCGAAAGTTTTGACTTGCTGAAAGTGTTTTATCCCGACCACATTATTGACGGATGCGGTCCCGAAGGATGGTTTACCTCTACGCCTTACGGTCCGGTGGACTTGCTGCCGGTTGAGGCTCCGCAAGATGTAATGAACCGCTACAAATCCATGATTTTCTTGGGATGGAACACATATGACAAAGGTGATTTTGAACGTATCCGCGATTATGTCTTCCATGGAGGAACACTGATTTTGTCTGCTGCCCATATCAATGCCTGTCTGCAACCGGATGAAAAGCCTTGTTTTCCGCAGGATGATGCACCCGTTCGTGAACTGTTGGGAGAAGACTATCGGAGCCTGATGCAACAAACAACATTGAACTATGGCAAAGGAAAGGTCATCTATTTCCCGGAAGCCCTTTATCCGGCAGAGGATAAACTGAAGGCAGCTTATATAAAAGTGATGCAGGATATTGCCGCTTCAACAGTTCATCCGGAGGCGGAGAACGGTTGGATAGAGGCAGCTCCGTCGGTAGGATTTACGGCATGGCAGGACGGTGAACGTCGCACGCTTTATGTTTTGAATACGGATTGGCAGAGTGATGAGGAAACGCATCCTTATACCTTTATCTATGGAAAGGGTAAGTTCCGCTTATCTATAGCCCGTTATCAACTTGGCACGATTCATTGTGCGGCTCAGTTGGCGGCAGCTCCGTCAAGTAATACCACCGATGTACTTTCTATTGTGAAAGAGGCTGACGGATGGACGGTGAGGGTTCAGACTACCGGTCCCGATACCGTTAAATTTATGTTTGCAAGCAATGGTTTGGAGAAAGAAGTTTCTTTCTCTTCTCCCGGTATACACGTTTACAAGTTGTCTTTATAAACAGCATATTAACTTCTAAATCATAAAATGAACATGAGAACGATTTGTCTTATTTGCATGCTCTGTCTGGCAGTGGTTGTTAAAGCGGCTTCTCCCATACAAGGCTTATTGGAACGCATTGATAAAGGAGCTTCGCGCAAGTTTGTCATTGAGCAGGTGAAGTCACCGACCGATTTCTTTGAATTAGACCAAAAAGGTGATAAAGTAGTGATTCGTGGCAATAATTATGTGAGCATTGCCACAGGAGTGAACTGGTACTTGAAATACTATGCAGGTATTCAACTTTCGTGGAATGGGATGACGGCGCAACTTCCTGCCGTTCTTCCGGCCGTGCCTCAGAAAGAACGTCATGAAACGGACTTGAAGTATCGTTATGACTTTAATTATTGTACCTATTCCTATACCATGGCATTTTGGGACTGGGATCGTTGGGAGAAGGAAATTGACTGGATGGCATTGCATGGCATCAATCTTCCTTTGGCAGTGGTAGGTGCAGATGTGGTGTGGTATAATGTATTGACCAAACTGGGCTATACCAAAGACGAAATCAATGAATTTATTGCCGGTCCTGCTTTTCAGGGATGGTGGTTAATGAATAACCTGGAAGGTTGGGGCGGTCCTAATCCCGATAGCTGGTATAAACAACGTGAAACTTTACAGAAACAAATCTTGAAGCGTATGCGTGAATATGGCATCCGGCCGGTATTGCCGGGTTATTCGGGCATGGTTCCTCACAATGCCAAAGAGCGTTTGGGGCTGAATGTTTCCGATCCGGGCTTGTGGTGCGGTTATCGGCGTCCTGCTTTCTTGCAGCCCACCGACCCACGTTTCAACGAAATTGCCGACCTTTATTATAAGGAGATGAGTCGTCTTTACGGCAAAGCCGATTTTTATAGCATGGACCCCTTCCACGAAGGAGGCAATGTGGCAGGTGTCGATTTGAATGCTGCAGGCCAGGCTATTTGGGGAGCAATGAAAAAGGCAAACCCGAAAGCTGTCTGGGTGGCTCAGGCATGGCAGGCGAATCCTCGCCAAAAGATGATTGAAAATCTTCCTGCCGGAGATTTGATTGTGCTCGACCTTTTTGCCGAGAGCCGTCCTCAATGGGGTGATCCTGAGTCTACCTGGTATCGTAAGGAAGGCTTCGGCAAGCATGACTGGCTTTACTGTATGCTACTGAACTATGGTGGCAATGTAGGTCTGCATGGAAAGATGAAGCATGTCATCGATGAGTTCTATAAGGCAAAAACATCTTCTTTCGGCAAGACAATGAAAGGAGTGGGTATGACTATGGAAGGTTCGGAAAATAATTCGGTAATGTTCGAGCTGTTGTGTGAACTACCTTGGCGTCCGGCCCGGTTTGATAAAGATGAATGGTTGAAAAACTATACAGTGGCGCGTTATGGCAAGGCCGACAAAGCGGTTCAGGATGCATGGCTGCTATTGAGTAACACCATTTATAACTGTCCGGCAAAGAATACCCAGCAGGGAACACATGAATCCGTTTTCTGCGGACGTCCGGATTACGATGTTTATCAGGTGTCCAGCTGGAGCGAGATGGAACCTTATTATAAACCGGAAGATATTATCCGTGCGGCAGGCATAATGCTTTCGGCAGCTGACCGTTTCAAGGGGAATAATAATTTTGAGTATGACTTGATAGATATTGTCCGTCAGGCAGTGGCAGAAAAGGGGCGTTTGGTTTATCCCATTATGATAGATGCATATAAGGCAGGAGAAAAGGAACTGTTTGCAGCCTCTTCACAACGTTTCCTCGATTTGATTCTTTTGCAGGATAAATTATTGGCTGCCCGTCCTGAATTCAAGGTAGGCACATGGATTGAGAAAGCACGCAACTTGGGCACGACTCCCGAGGAAAAAGATTTGTATGAATGGAACGCACGCGTGCAGGTTACTACATGGGGAAATCGTGTGGCAGCTGATGAAGGCGGACTACGCGACTATGCACACAAAGAATGGAACGGTCTGTTGCGTGATTTCTATTATAACCGTTGGAAGGTGTGGATTGACCGGCAAAAGGCACAGCTGAATGGTGCGCCGGTGAAGGCAATAGATTTTTATGCCATTGAGGAACCGTGGACAAAGCAGACAAATCCTTATTCTTCTCAAGCCGAAGGCGATGTGATAGAGGTAGCCAAGGAAGTATATGCCAAGATTACCGAATAGGTTATCATTATAATATTCTCTTTCCCTATGCAGAATTGATTTTTATCTCTCACTGCTCTCACCCTTATTTCGAAACGACAATGTACAGGGCGTTTCAGGGTGAGAGATTCCTTCAAAGGTGAGAGCATATCTCTTATTTTTGTCCAAAGTTGCATTATTTGTATGTTTTTTCCTATGTAAGTATGTGCAGACACCTTCTTTTCCGCTTTCCATAGCATACGTTCGCATGATGTTTTTCATACGGTTAAACAACCTGTTTCAACTGCATGAAACAGGTTGTTTCATTAGGGAAACACATTGATTCGGACTAATGTATATTTCATCCTGGCCGAACGTATGGAAGGTCACGTTTATTGTTTTTGCTTTGAACTGCTAATCGAATGAGAGAAAATCTTATCAGTCTTGTAAAAAGAAGAAACATTGTTTGAGTTTTATAAAGAAAATGTCTGTACCTTTGTCGAAAGGTCTATGAAAAAGAATAAAATACGTCATTTATAAACTATTAGAGCAATGTATTCTATCATTAAATGTTATTTGCGGCATATACTTGCTGTATGTGTGGTGTCTTTGTGTGTAATGACAGGCACTGCCGCTTCGTCGGTGAAATTGGATGTGGACTGGCCACAGTTTATGAGTAAACAGGACATGGTGTGGGAAACACTTCCTGAGTATTGGTATGAATCAGCCTATATGGGTAACGGTATGTTGGGGCTGATGATTTATAAGGAACCGGGACAGAACTATATTCGGTTGGAAACAGGAAACTGTGCAGTACACGACCATCGGAAGGGCAAGAACGACTTGTTCAGCATCGGACGTCTGCTGACCGGACATTTTGCTTTGCATCCGAAAGGTGAGATTTTGGATGGAAAGATGCGGGTGGACTTATGGAATGCCGAGACTACTGCCGACATTGTCACTACAAAAGGAAAAATTCATTTACATAGCTTTGTGCATAGCGATAAGATGATTATCGTCACCAAGACCACTACCGAAGGCGAGGAAAAAGATTTCCGTTGGGAATGGGTGCCGGCTCCTTCAGAGAGCCCGAGGTATCTGTTTGCCAAAGGAGAGGGCAATTGGATTAAAGTGCCCGAAGATTATCCGCTTAATCCGGCTCCCGAAGTAACCGGAACAGAAAAGGAAGGAATGTCTTATCAGAAACTTCAGGCGGGAGGCGAGACGGCGGTTGCATGGAAAGAAACCGTGAAAAAAGGAGAACGTGTGCTGTGGGTGAATCTTACTCATTCTTATCCCGAATCCAATGCCCGTGAAATCAGCCGGAACGAGCTGGAGGATGCATTGCGGTGTGGATATAAGAATTTGCAGAAGACGCATCGTCAATGGTGGAATGCTTATTATCCTGCCAGCTTCCTTACATTACCCGAAGGTGTGAAGGAGAATTTCTATTGGATACAGATGTATAAATTAGCTTCGGCGACGCGTGCCGACAGAGCGTTGATAGATTGCACCGGTCCGT
>OGGJ01001633.1_pt1 | contig 17920 bp, 9 predicted proteins | sample 1571071 | NCBI WGS metagenome assembly OGGJ01 (sample SAMEA2581954, study PRJEB24529) | metagenome | biome: Human gut stool | place: China | collected 2011
ATGCATTTTTCTTTATCAATTTTCTTTTTGATTTTTTATATGCTTCCTCCATTTTTTTGCAAGGAATATAAAGTAAATATGCTATAAATATTCCCACAAAGAATGGACTTATAATCCCAAAAAATTTTCCTATTACATCAACTACGTCTCCAAAATTATCAAGAGCTTTGTATACAATAATAATTGCAACACCAAGTAAAAACCAATATATCCATTTTTTAAAATGATTTCTAATTTCACTCATTTTCATTTCATTCCTTCCTTATATTTCTATTTCTAATTCTACAGGGCAATGATCACTTCCCATTACATCTTCATCTATTTTTGCTTCTTTTATTTTATTTTTTATATCATTTGAAACAATAAAATAGTCAATTCTCCATCCTACATTCTTTTCTCTTGCCTTTCTCATATAAGACCACCATGTATATACATTTTCCTTGTCAGGATATAAATATCTATATGTATCTATAAAACCTGCTTTTAATAGTTCAGTCATCTTATTTCTCTCTTCATCTGTAAATCCAGCATTTTTATGATTTGTCTTAGGGTTTTTTAAATCAATTTCTTTATGTGCTACATTTAAGTCTCCACACATAATAACTGGTTTTGATTGGTTTAGTTTTAACAGGTATTTTCTAATTTCATCTTCCCATTCCTGTCTATAATCTAATCTTTCTAATTCTCTTTTAGAATTTGGTGTGTATATATTTACAATATAAAATTTTTCATATTCTAATGTAATTACTCTTCCTTCTTTATCATGTTTCTCTATTTCTATTCCATATTTAACATCTATTGGCTCTTTTTTTGTAAATATTGCTGTTCCAGAATATCCCTTTTTTTCAGCACTATTCCAGTAACTTTTGTAACCTTCAAATTCTAATTCGATTTGGTCTTTTTGACATTTTGTTTCTTGAATACAAAAAATGTCACTGTTTGCTTTTTGAAAAAATTCTTTAAATCCTTTGTTTATACATGCTCTTATTCCATTTACGTTCCATGAAATTAATTTCATTGTTACACCTCTTATTATAACCTTGTTTCTTTACCTATTTTACTATATTTCAGGCTAAATGGCAACCTATATCAAATAGAAAATATCTCAGTTAATTAAATTATTAACTGAGATATTTTTCACATTAAATTTATTGTGCTACACTAACAGGTAAGTATTTTACTCCCCATTGTAATGCTGCTGAATGAGAACTTACATAAATGTCAATTCTATTTCCTTTTATCGCTCCGCCTCTATCTTCTACTGTGTAGATATGTCCACCTATATTTAGTTTTGTTCCAAATGCAAATTTCGATGGTGCTGCAACTGTTCTTCCTGCTGTTGCTTGTGTTCCTGATGCTGTTCTTCCTGTAGTTTTACCACAACATTTGCTACAAGAACAATACGCTGTGATTTTATAAGTTTCTCCGTCAATTACTGCTGTAGTTGTTGTTCCTGATGTTCTTGGTAAATCAGCACTTCTAGATGTTTCTACTTTCTTTTGAACTTGAACAATTTTATTTACAGGCTCTTGAACTACTACTTCTGATATAACTGTTTTTTCAATTTCTACTTCATTTTGATATTTTATTTTATATGTTACTTCTTTTATTCCGTCTTTTCCTTCTTTTAAAACTTTATTAGTTGTATTTGAGTCTGCACTAGTTGAATTTTTTGTTATTGTCTCATATGGGATTGCAACTTGCTCTACTACTATTTTTTCAGTGATTGGAGCATAATTTTGTAATAATTGTTCTAAAGTTGTTTCTGCACCTTCTTCTGATATTTTGGCTATTTTAACCTCATTGTATGACTTATCTGTTATTTGAATATTTTGACCAGCTGATATTTCACTATCTAAGTCTGGTATTGTTTTTTGATCTTCTTTTAATACAATATTATTTTCTTCTAATACTTCCGATACTGTAGTTTTTGAAGTTAATGCTGTCATTTCATATCCATTTTGAAGAATAATTTTTATATCCTTCAAGTTGGTATTAACTGCCATAACTCCTATTCCTGATATTAAAATTAATATAATACTTACACATATAATCTTTATTATAGAAATTGAAGCTTTTTCTTCTCTTTTCATAAAAATTTATTACCTCCTTTTTGGCAACACATTTATTATACTCTTTTTTCTTGTTTTTGTCAAATTTGGACTTTTCCACTTTTTTCTTAACTATATAAGCATTTCTTTATATTATATGTCCTTCTGTTAAAAATATTACTTTTAATTACTTATTATAACTTCTAATTTATAATCTGTGAATAATAAATGCTTGTTATCTATATACAATTTTTTGTATTTTTTATTGTATAAATTCAAGTAATATGTTATTATATCGTTATATATTATTAAAAGAGGAGGAATAATAATGACTATTTGGATTATATTAGGAATCGTTGTAGTTCTAATAATTGCAGTTATTGGAATGTACAATAGTTTAGTTCAATCTAAAATAAAAGTTGATAATGCTTGGAGTCAAATAGATGTACAATTACAAAGAAGGTTCGATTTAATACCTAACTTTATAGAAACAGTAAAAGGTTATATGACTCATGAAAAAGAAACTTTTGAAAAGATAGCTAGTCTTAGAACTTCATGGGCAAATGCTAATAGTGTTTCTGAAAAAGCTGAGCTAGACAACCAATTATCTACAACTTTGAAAACAATTATGGCTGTTTCAGAAAACTATCCTGAATTAAAGGCTAATCAAAATTTTTCAGAATTATCAGAAGAATTAAGAAATACAGAAAATAAAATTTCTTTTTCTAGACAATTCTATAATGATACTGTAACAATGTATAATACAAAGTTACAAGTATTCCCTTCTAATATCATTGCTGGAATGTTTAATTTTAAAGCTCGTGATTTATTCAAAGCTGAAAGTGATGAAGCTAGAAGAAATGTAAAAGTTGATTTTGGAAACAATAACTAAATAGCCGAAAAAACACTAAAGAGCTCTTAAATGAGCTCTTTAGTATTTTATTTTTTTATATTAAATACATCTTTTGCATTCTTATATGTGACACTAGCTACCTCTTCCAAAGTTATCTTCTTAACCTCAGCTATTTTTTTTGCCATATATTTTACATTTCTTGGATCATTTCGTCTTCCCCTCAAAGGTTCTGGCGACAAGTATGGGCTATCTGTTTCAATTAAAACTTTGTCCATTGGTACCATCTCTATAATTTCATTTGCATTTTTAGAATTTTTAAAAGTAATTGGACCAGCAAAAGATATATAGAATCCTAACTCTAATCCCTCTTTTACTAATTCACGATTTAATGGACAACAATGAAATATTCCTTTCTTTTGTACTTTATTATTCTTCAAAATTTCTAAAGTATCCATAACTGCTTCTCTTGTATGTATTACTATTGGAAGCTGTAATTCATTAGCCATTTTTATTTGCTCTATAAATGCTATTTTTTGTAATCCTTTGTTTTCTTTATTCCAATAATAATCTAATCCTATTTCACCAATTGCAACTACTTTATTATTTTTCTTCACTAAATTAGATATTTCAGCTAAATCTTTCCACAATTCATCTTCTGTTTGTGGAATATCATTTGGAGAAATACCACAAGTAGCATAAATAAATTCATATTTTTTAGACAATTCTACTGCTTTTTTTGAACCCTCTAAGCTATATCCAGCAGATACAAAATTTTCTATCTCATCATTATGTATCTTTTCAATTATTTCTTCTCTATCATCATTAAATTTTTCATCATCTAAATGTGCATGACTATCAAAAAATTTCATATAAAACTACCTTCCTAAAACTGTCACATTTGCTATCGCATATTCCTTACAATGTGATATACTCAAATCTATATTTTCAATATCTTTTAAATCAATTCCTATAATATTTAATTTTGGTCTTCCTTGTTTGTCATTTACAACTTCAAAGTCCTTCCAACAAACCTCATATTTATCTTTTATCTTCCATGAAATAGCTTTAAATGCAGCTTCTTTTGCAGCAAACCTAGCAGCATAGTGCTGATATTTCTGTGACTTTTTTTCTTCACAATATTCAATTTCTTTTTTAGTATAGACTCTTTCTAAAAACTTTGCTCCAAGATTTTCTATACTTTCTTTAATTCTTTCTATCTCAATAATATCTATACCACATGTAACTTTCATTTTTATCCCTCATTGTTTCATTAATGTTATAAAGTTTAGTATGTTAAATAGCAATGATGCCACTAATATCACCGCAATTAGTATTGTTACTGTTTTATTTTTTTCTATATTTAAGTCTTTATATAAAACATCATATTTATTTTTTACTTCTCCATATAGCTTTTCTAACTCAAATGTTTCTTGCATTCTGTGATTTAATACTGTTCCAATTTCATCTTCTGTTATTTCTTGAATCCATATTTTTTTAGTAAAATCTATAAATTCTTTTCTTGCTTTTTTTACTAGTTTTGGATTTTTAAACTTCAACTGCAATTTTTTTAGATATATTTTTTTATATAAATTCAATATGTATGTATAAAAGTATTGATTTTCATATTCATCTGGAAGAATTGTATAATTATTCATATCACTGCTTGAAGAAAATAATGTACACCCTAACTTAGTTAAGCCTACTTTTGCATATTTCCATTTTGAAAGTATTTTTATTTTTTCTTTTTCCATTTCATAATTTCTGCTATTATCTGCTGGTAATATATTAGCATACTTTATAAAATTGTGTTTTATTTTATCAAATTCATTTGTACTGTTCCATGCTTCTTGATCAATACATACATATGAATATGTCAAAAATCTTTCTGTATCAATATCTAGTTTAATAGCTCCTATATTAGAACCTGTAATATTTCTAATAAATTCTTTAAATGTTTCTACTTCATCAAAATCTCCTGTTTGTAAACGAATGTTATCATATGTATCTAAAACAGAAATATCTTGATTTATATCTCTAAATTTATAATTAAAATTTAATAAATCTGCAAATTTAGAATCTTCATCAATATTTGTTTTAATCACTAAAAAGCATATTCCTGTACTAAAGCATATAACTTCTACTTTCTGAATTGTAAAGAAAATTCCTTTTCTATCATCTACTTTTCCTTGTATATCTTTTTTTAATGTATATTCGAAAATATTACAAGAATATTTACTAAGAATAGCGGCTCTTGTTTCTATTGGTAATTCTTCCAACCTTTTCAACTCACTACTTCCAAAACTAAAACTAGAAAATAGTAATTCTTTTGTATTAGGCAAGAAATATTTATACATAGTATAATCTTTTTCCTTTTGAAATACCTTTAATTTAAAATCCTTATCTTTTAACATTTTTAATAAATATTTGTGATACTTTCCATCTTTTATAATAAATGGATGTACAAAATATGTATATTGATAATTTATCTTTAGTTCCATTTTACCACCTTATTTTCATTTAAAATGATATTATTTTTTAGTCAACAATAATTATAATTGATTATAATAATTCATATTAATATCTTTTCCTAAATGCCATCTTCCTATAAAGTCAACTTTTAAATAATCTTCTAATTCGTATGTTGGTTCTTGAACAACATTACCTTTTTGATCAATTGCTCCCCATTTTCCGTCTTTTTTTACTGCTACATATCCATATGTATTTTGTTGTGTAGCATCATCATATATATAATCTACTATAACTTTTCCATCTTTATCAACAAATCCATATTTTCCGTTTTTCTTACTTATAAATAAAGTATGAGAATTAAATATATCTGATTCATTTTTTGCTTCAAATTTAAAATTATAGTATTTATGTTCTTCATCTTGTCTTATTTCTATATACCCTTTTTCAGTATCAATATCAAGTAATATTCCTGTCAATTTTACAGTATATGTATTGTCAATTATATCATTATTAAATTCTGCATCTTCTGCAATATATATATCTGCTTTTTCATTATAATATATAGAATTATATTTAAGTTCTACTTTAATATCTTTTTGTAAATCAATAACTCCGTATTTTCCGTCTTTCTTAGCTATAAATACTCCAGACTTTGCTTCACTCAAATATTCATAACTTGCTTCTATAGTTACTTCTCCTGTTGTTTTCATTACACCATATTTATTATCTTTTTTATATATAATTCCATTATCTATATTTTTCAAAATTTCTGTTATTTCATCAAATCCAGTTGTTAATATTTCTGTTCCATCTTTTTTTACTAATATTTGTTTTCCTGATTTTTTTACAACATAATAATCATTTCCATATACCTTAGCAATTTCGTCATATTTCATATCTAAAATAATATTTCCTGAGAAATCAACTATTCCATATTTTCCTTCTATGTTTTTTACAATATATCCTGATTTATTATCTTTTCCTAGATTAGTAATATCTGCATATTCTGTTTTTAAAATAACTTTTCCTTCATCATCTACTATTCCATATTTTCCATCTTTTAAAATCTTTAACGCATTTTTTATTCCTGATAATGCACTAATTTGGTCATATTCACATGATAGTAATTCTTTGCCTGATAAATCTATTATTCCGTACTTACCATTTTTCTCTACTTTTAAAACATCATCTTCATACCATAAATTATCTTTTTCATCTTTATTTTGAATTGCTTCTATTTTGTCATAATCTTTAAAGATTTCCTCATTTTTGCTATTTAATGCCTTTGTTTTGTAAGTTCCTGTAGTATAATCTACATCATATGTACATAAAAACACATCGTTTTTGCTATTTGGTACAATAATCATTTCTGAATAAGATGGATCTATTATTACACTTCCCGTCTCATCAATAACACCCCATTTATTATCTTTAAATGCTGCAAAATAATCTTTACTAGCAATTTTCCCTTGCTCTTTATTTTTAGTTAATACTCCTTTTATAATAAAAATAACCATAATAATAACAATAATTGCTAATATAACGGCAAATACCTTTTTCATATTTAATTTTGGCTCTTCGTACCTTCTACCTCTACTTCCTCTGCTCATTTTATTTTAGCCTCCTTTTATATAAAATATTTATTTGAATTTTCTATTATATTTTGTATTTTTTTGTAGTTTCACATTTATTTTATATCATCCTTTATAATTAGTCAATCCATTTTTCTCTAAGTTTGAGCATTTTTTCAGCAAATTTGTTCGCGTGCGAAAATTTATAAAAAATGAGGAAGGATTCGCATAAAAAAATCCTTCCTCTGTGTTGATTTAAAATATTTAATTCTAAAATCTTATTCTTCCTTTTTTCTAAATTTACAAACAATAATACTCATATCATCCTTTGCCACACCATAATTATTATCTATAGCTTCATTTAAAATTAAATCTGCTATTTTCTGAGTATTACTAGTTTCAACATCCTCTAACATATATTTAATCCACAACTCTTTATTTTTATATTCAATATTAGAATCTAAGATTCCATCTGAACACATAAGCATAATATCTCCTGCTTCTATATCTTTGTCAAAAGTCTGAATTGTTGTTTCTTCTATAATTCCTGTTGGCAAAGATGTTGATTTTATCATTTGAACTCTTTTCTTATTTTTTATATAAGTTGGACAAGCTCCACTTTTTATAAATTCTATATTTCCTTTATATAAATCTACAATCGCTATATCTAATGTTGCAAATATTTCGTTATTTTGATTTAACAATGCTGTATTTATTAAATCTAATGATATCTTTTTATCAAATCCAGATAAAAGTAGGTTTTCTAATAATCTTAATGCATGTAAACTACTATTTTTAGCCTCTTTTCCACTTCCCATTCCATCACTTATTGCCACTAAATATTTTCCATCTTTTAGCCTAATACTTAAATTGCTATCTCCTGAAGTTTCGCTTTTACTTTTAGTGGTTTCTGCTTTACCAATTGCCATAATATATTTGTCTTCTGATAAAAAGTTTAATCTTTTTCCTACACTAGCTTCATCATTTAATACTATCTTTTCTTTTAGTACTTTTGTCAATATATCTTCTATTACTTCTATTTTTGATGTTTCCAATATTTCGTCTAAATATATTTCAATTAAAAAACGATTATCTTTTTTTATAACTAAATCTTGAACTTCTATCTCTTTTTGTCTTAACAACTCTATAATTTCCGTTTTTTGATTTTCATATTTTTCTTCTACTTCTAAATCTTTCTCTAAGTCTTTTGCCATACTTTGAATTGCCTTTGATACTCCGTTTAGCTGCCTTCCAATATTTTTTTGATTTTCTTCTACTTTTTTTCTCCATATAAAATTAGATTTACTTATTTTATATGATACATTAATAACTCTTACCATCTGTGAAATATTTTCTTCTAAATACTTACTAATATTTTTATCTTCAAATCCTACTACATAGCTGTTACAATCAGCAAATATTTTTAACAAATCTTGTGTTGTAATTTCTTGTTTATCCAATAAAAAGTCAAATATTTCACTAACAATTTTACCTTCTGTATCTGCTATATCTTCATATAACATGTTTTCTTTATATGGTTCTAGATTATTTAATAATTCAGATAAGAAAATTTGCTTATTTCCAATTTTATTATTTCCTTCTCCATAATTTACTTGTTCTGTATTTCTATATGTTGTTGCCATCTCTTGTATTGCTTCTGAAACATTATTTAAACTTTGAGCCATTTCTTTGCTTTTATTTAATGCTCTACCTGGAGCACCTGGTAAAAATTTATTAGTTCCTATAAATTCTTCTATATCAATTTTTAATGTTTTTGGAATTAATAATAATCCTAATGATGCTATTAAAATTTCTTTAAAATGTATTAATTCTACTGTATAGCCATTTGATACATATGCTAAAAGTACATTTCCTAATGTAAAACCTATAACAACTCCTATTTTACCAAACTTATTTAAAATTCCTGCTAACATTCCAGATATTGCATATGCTGCTATCATTATTGGTTCTGTTCCAGATATAACACCTAATGTTACTCCTATTGTTACTCCTGATGTAGTACCTATTAAAATTCCATTTTTCCAACCTAAAATCATAACAATTAATATGCTTAATATATTTCTAATTCCAAATCCAGCTATACTTAAATCTCCAAAGCCTCCTACTGCAATAGCAAGTAAAAGACTTGCACCTATTACTTCTTCAATTGAAAATGCCCTCTTTAAATAGAATTCTTGTATTACAACTGTTGAGTTTACAAAAATCTTATAAAATACTAGTGCTATCATTGCTAATGTAATTGTAGATAATATATCATAAATAGTAAATCCAGACATTATACATTTAACAGCTTGGATCACTAATACAGATATAAAAACATTTTTTCCTACTTTTATTTTTTCGTTTCTTTCTTGCTCATTATAACGAGGTTTGATAATAAACAAACTTATTAGCATAACTAAAGCTGTTAAAAAATAGCCAAGTACTCCGCCTACACCAAATTTAATAAAATTTCCTATTAAAGATGCTAAAACTATTCCTAATGCTGGAATAGAAGATGCAAAACATGCACCTAACATACTTATACTAAAAATTGAAAATTCATCATTTAGTCCAACAAAAGATAGCATAAATGAAACTATGTAAAGTACGATATTGTCTTTTGTAAATACATTTGAAAATATATTTAGTTCGTTTGTACTTTTTTTGTTTTCATTTTTGCTATCTAAATCTATTGTATCTTCATTTATATTTTGAAACATCCTTACCACCTCTTCTTTTTTAAGTTATTATTTAACTTTTTTTAAATTAAATATATTTTACTACTTGTCCTTTGTGGTTTTTGTCTTTTTTGGTAGCCTGTACCGAAAAAGTTTTTTACATTTTTTTATTTATATTTAGTATTTTTTTTATATTGTTTTAATATTTGATTTTTATTTTATTATATATTGTCGAAAATTGCAATATAAATTTTAATTTTAATTTTAAAAGGACTGGAATTTCCAGTCCTGATATCTTATCATGTATTATTTTAGAATTTTCTTTTTGATAAATACTATACCTGTGCCTAATATTACAAAGAATGATATTGCAACTATTGTAATTAAAATATAGTTTTTGTTTTCTCCTGTAGGTGTTGTAATTGTTACAGTTTCGCCTCTATCATATAAAGATGTATATTTTGGTGTTACTTTTCTTCCCGTTTTTGCAGTTCTAGTTACTTCAGTTATTTCTACATCATTATTTAATTCAATTTCATCTGTATTTGTTAAAATCTTGGAAGCCGTTAAGCTTGCCATATTAAATTCACCTGGTGCTATTTCTCCCTCAAGATTAGCATTATGTAGAATTGTTTTATCTGCTAATCTCTTTTTTCTTGCTGTTATAATATTTTCTATTCTCCAATTTCCTATCGCTTCACTATATTGCTCTTCAAATTTTTCATACCCTATTCTTATTTCTGTATTTCCAGAAGCATCTGTTGAAGATGATTGGTATTTATGCAAGTATTCTTCTATTACAGTTGATTTGCCAACTTCTTCATTATATTTTTCTATTGTCTTTGTCTCCCACTCTGTATTTTCATCATTTGCAATCATTGTATTATCTAAATAATCATAAACTCCACTAGCCTTAATTTTAACAATTTCTCCTACCTTTTCTCCATAGCAGTAATATTTCTCTGAATCATAATCTATTTCACTATTATTTTGTACCTTAATTTCATATTCTATTTCTACTTTCGAGCCTTGAATTAATTCATTATCAATTTCTGCTTTTATTTGTCCATTTTTAGGGTTATTTTTATCTGAAGGCTCTGTATATATTACACCTTTTACTTGTTGTTCTAGTTGTAATTTTCCATCTTTTTCTACTATTTTTGCATCTGCAATTACTTGTCCATTAGCCAATGTCATTTTCATTGATTTTGCTCTCTTAGTTACATCTATTGATTGTCTTGGTCTCTCTATAACACCAAAATCTATATTTTCTATGCTGAATGTAACTTTATCAATTCCACTGGTCTCTGTCTTTCTATTATAGATATCATCTAATTCAACTCCAAATGTCATAGAATTTGTCATTGAGTCCATTGAGTCCTTTTTATCTATACTTGTGTCTCCGCCATCAATTTTTAATCTTGTAGCATAATTGTCTTTTGCATCTGAATATCTTGTATTTGTATTTACCCTATACCAAGTTTTTTTATTTTTTTCTTTCTCATCTTTATTAGCAGATGTCCAAATTGTAGATTTGTAATCCTCTACTGTATACTTATCATCTCCCCAGGTGTATACAATTCTATATTCTCCTGGTACAAAGTCTTTTATCGTAAATGTTCCATCTTTTCCTGTTGAATCCTTATTATCTCCTTCATAAGTAGTCGTTCCAACAGGTTGAACTCCTGATCTTAATTTCACTCCATTTTCAAAATCAGCTTCTTTATATAAACCTACTTGCACTCCAGATATCGTTTTTTCTCCATCATCAAATTTTCCATTTCCTAATCTTTCTCTATTTGTTCCTCCTTCTGTTGGATCTACTGCATTATCCTCAAATACTGTACCTGTTATCTCTCTTGAATTTGCAACTTCTAGTATTAATCCTGGTGCATAATCCGTATCATCTTCATATGTATCTTTATTTCCTGGAATTGTACTACCTGGATTAGAATCGCTATCTATTCCTGCATAACTCTTTGTAAAATCTTTATCACTATATGTTGAATATGAATTAATTTCAACAATATTTTCTAGTCCTTCTATATTTGTTTTTTCGTCCCAATTTTCATCAAATAAAATATCTTTTACACTATCTCTTGTTAATGTATACTCTACATAAATGTTTCTATTGCTTTCGTTTGGGTTTATTTTTGTATTGCAATCTATAATCAACTTTCTATATTTAGCATCTTGATAAGATTTATCTAATTTGTAATTAATTTCATCCTTAATCTCACCATTTTCATAACCTGTGCCAATTGAGCCTTTTTCTTCTATTGTATATCGTGCGTCAAAATAATCTACTAAACTATTTATCTTAGAATATAATACTCCTGATTCATTTTTTAGCGTTATTTTATACACTACTTTTACTGAAAAATCTTTATCTTGTGTTTCTTTTACGTCTGATGGGTAAATTGCTCTTGTAAATGATTTTTCCCCATATTTTTGATTAAATTTAACTCTAACATTTGTTTCAGTTTTTTCCTCATTATTTTCAGGATTAAATTCGTCTATTTTTTTGTTTTCCCCTGTATTTTTATTAAATCTATCTTCATAATTATATGTATGCTCATATCCATTCACTGTAACTTTTGCACTATATATATTTTTTATAAGTGCTAAGTCTGGTTGTGCTCTTTCTTTTACTCCCAAATTAATATTTTTAATTGTATCTTTTCCTTCTTTGCAAATTTCTTCAATTGTTTTATTTTGTCCAAAGAATTTTTTAGATGCCGAATTTTCATCTACATTTGTTTCTGTTCTTGCAGTTATATTAAAAATATTATTGTTAGTATTATCTTTTACAATAATAGGATATTTCTGTTCATTATAACCAGTAATTCCACCTGGATATGATAAACTGCTTGCATAATTATTATGATTATAATCTAACGTATCAACATTGCCATCACTGTCTATTTTTTTATTATTTTCTATTACAGCCCAACTTTCATTGAAACTTGTTCTATTATCTAAATACGTTCCATCAATAGACTTATCAACTAGATTTTGAGAATTTGAACTTATTTCAGCTACTTTGTTTGTATTTTCTTCTTTCACGTTAACACTAACAGTCTCATAATTTAATCCATTATATGTAAACTCTATATACCCAGCTTTTTTTGTCTTTGAATTATATATATCTTCTATTTTTACATCTATCAATTCTTCATTTAAAGATATGATATTTTGAAGTTTTTCTATATCAGCTTTGTCAATCTTTCCATCATTATTAATATCCATTAATCCATTGGTATATTTATTTGTTTCTCCCGAACTTATAACTCGTGTAATTTCAGTTACATCCACTATAGATATTATACCATCTCCATTTATATCAGCCATCGACTTTGTTCCAAATACATAATTACCTTTTTCGTCTGTAATAGTCTGACCAAGAAGTTTTCCTTCCCAACTATATAACTTAACTAGTACATTTGCTAACCTTTTATCCTCTTCTTTATTACTTTCTGTGTTTTCTTCTACATCACATTTTTCATTTCCTGCCTTATTGTCTTTACCACCAACTCTTTTGTCTTCCCAAGCATATCCACTCAATTTTATATATTTTCTTTTATTTTTAAATACTACTATTTCATTTCTATTTTCCTCTTTTGGAGGTTCCTTCGTATTATATGATGCTCTAGCAACCACTTCTACAGTAGCAATATGACCTTTTCCACTTCCGGTATTATCCTTATTCGCCGTTGATGTGTAACTCCAAGTTATATAATCATCATCTACTTCATATCCAAAATATATATCTCCAACTGAAACTTCTTCTACGTAATATGTTCCTTTTAAAATGTTTCGTACTTCTATAATTCCATCACTGTTAGTCGTAAATATTGTTGCTTCGTTCTCCGTATCTACAGTTTTCATATCATCTACATGTACTATTCCTGTAATATCTTTTTTCCAACCATCACCTGTTTTAACCTGTATGTATTTGTTTTCGTCTTTTTTCTTTATTTTAAAACTTACTCCCTCTAAATTTTTTTCAGAATCTGCATCTTGTTTTATTATTTTAAGGTTTCCTGTTTGTTTTTTGTTTTTTGCCTCATATACTACAGTCTTTGTGGATTTTACTTTAACTGAATCTTCTACCATAACCGTATATCCATAATTAGAATTTGATACTTCCTTTACTTTATATTCTCCCGTAATTATATTTTCAAGATTTATTTCTCCATTTTCATCTGTGGTATAAGATTTGTCTAAAGTTTTATCAGGACCTTTTACACTGAATTTTACCCCTTTTAATCTTTCGCCAGTTTCTTCATCTTCTTTTATTATTTTTAAATTTCCTGTAAAGTTCATCCATTTAATTGACTTTTCATTACTAACTACTTTGTTTTCTACATCTGATTGACTTTTATCTTCAAATTTTCTAAATGTGACTACATCTTGTGTAGTTGAACTATAGCTATATTTTGCCTGTCTATAAACCTTCTGCCCTTTTTTCACTGTTGCACTAGTTTTTGCTCTAAGCTCAATATACGCAATTCCGTTTTTTATAGTCCTCTTCTTTTACATAAATGGAAAACTCAATTTCTTTATTTTTATATTCTTTTTTAATCTTATAATTTCCTGAACCATTATTTTCAATGCCACTATTATTCGAGTTACTTCATACATCGCAATAAACAGTTTTTTTATTATAATTATAAGCATAAAACTTCAACTCTGCTTCTGTACTAGAACATTTAAATTTAAATGTACTTAATTTTTTCATTGCAATTCCATCTGGATGTTGTTCTTCAACTTGAATAGGATTTTCATCTTCCACCTTAGTTAAATCAAATTTTAAATTTTCTGCTTCTTCATTGACATTTGTATAAGATGTACTACCTGTATATCTTACAAACTTATATTCACTTCCAGCTCCAGCAACACCAACACCTGCTTGAACACATAAAGCATCCCCTGTTTTTTCTTCTCCATAAAAATATCTACTACCAAAATTATTATAATATCCATGTGAATCTGGAGTCCATGTAAACGTGGCTGTATTAGGTGCTGCAGCATCTACATTATTGTTTCCTGCAATAAGTGTTGCTATTATTATAATAAATAACAAAGATATCTTTCCTACTTTTAAAATTCCATATTTATAAAATAAGAAAACACCAATTATCACTAAAGCTGCTAACACTATACCTACTGATATATAAACTAATGCTCCAGTACTAACAGATATAATTAAATCTGCTTTTGAAAAATCATCTTCTGTTTCTATTTTATTTCCTGGTTTTGAATCTATATCCTCTATTCCTAAAGAATTTTTCATTTCTCGTATTTCAGCCTTATTAGTAAAAGTTCCTGTAGAATTTGATGTCATGGTTTTTGTAAGAATTAACTCTAATTCCATACTCTCACCTGGTTTTATACTTTGGTTTGTAGTATTTACAGCTTCACCATTACTATTAATTGTCCAATTCTTGTTCATCTCTGATGTAAAATTAAATCCCTCTGGTATATAATCAGCAACTTTTACATTAGTTACTGGTAATTCACCTTCATTAGTTACTATTAACTTATAATTAACAACAATAGTTGCTCCTTGAATTTCTTTAGATTTTATTTCAATTTTTGCTAATTGCTCCTTGTCATATGTATATTCTTTTGTTCCACTTGTAGTTATTACTTGTACTTTAGAAATATATTTATCTAACTTCACATCACATATTTTGTTTTTTATTAATCCTATATCTATATTAGAAACCGTTGCATTTAAATCTATTGTGTCTGTTATACCTACCTTTGTCTTTTCTCCCATCAACATAATTTCCTTAACAACAGCATCTGAATTCATATTATTTGATATGCCACTTTTTTGATATTCTGTAATAGAATATATATTTGTATCATAATTAAAAATAACAATATAATTTCCACTTTCTAGTTCTGTAAAATAATATTTACCTTCAGAATCTGTAGTAGTTCTCTTACTTATTTGACTAGAATCTTTACTATTTACTAATATAACCGGTATTCCACTTAGTCCTTTTTCAGTTGTCTGTCTTTTTCCATCTTCATTTTCATCTTCCCAAGCTATTCCTGATATATTATATAGTGACGGAATATTGGGATCATCTGGAACATTCGGATTATCTGGATTATCTGGATTATCTGGATTGTCTGGATTGTCTGGATTATCTGGTTCTTCATTTTCTTCATAATTGTATGGAAGAATTACATGTGTAATTGTATTTGAAACTTTTGATTCTATATTATCTTCCTTTAAAATTCCTGATACTGTTGCATTATTCTCTATCTTTTCCTTTTCCAATACAAGTCCAGCTTTAGTTTTTACTTTTATACTAACACTTTTTCCGTAAGGTATAGTAAGACATAAATCAACATTTGGTAACCTATTTCCATCTTCATCTGTTAATTTTCCTATATTTTCTATAACATTTTCTTCCTCTTTATATATTCCTGTTGATTTATAATTCTCAATTTGTCCATTTTCATCTTTTTCTTCTTCCTCAACTTCTTCTTTATAGTTATTATATATAATTTTTACAGGTTCTACTTCTTCTGGCAAGAAATCTATTACCCTAACCCCTATAGAAGAAACAAATTCATTTTGTAAATTACTTTTCCCAGTATTAGTAACTATTATTTCATAATCAATTTCATCTCCATATTTTACTTCTTCACCTTCATTTTCAGAAGTCATTACTATAGATACACTATCGTAGCCATATAGAATTCGATTTTGGTTTGAAGAATAAATTTTATTTTCTATTTCTACATTTGCAATAGCCGTTAACTCAACTTCTGAATTTTCTGTCTTTTCTTCTATTTTACTACTATTTATATATCCTGCAATCAAATATTTTTTGTTAGTCTGTATCTTTACAGAGATATTATTTTCATCTATATTGGCTACTTTGTTTAAATCTAGTTTTGACCCCCCACCTTCATAATTTGGATCTATCAAAATATAATCTAATTCAAATTCTTTTGGTACTTTTACCGTTGCTGTTACTTCTTTCCTAGAATTACTTGTTACTAAAAGAGTATAAGTCCATGTATCCTTTTCAGAGCCTAAAAAAGCCCCTAAAAAAACTTTTGCTTCAGCTCTCTCTATTTTATTAGTAATATTATAATTCATCACTTGATTTTTTTCTGCATATACTTTTATATTAGTAGTAATTTGTTGTTCATTATTACTCTCTGCTAAATCCTTTACTTGTACTTCATAAAACTTATTAACACTTTTTCCTGATTCTAATGTTTCTATTTCTATTTCCTTTTGTTTTAATTCAGTATCAAAATTATAACAATATTTGCCTGTTTCTTTATTATATTCCGCTTCCAATTCACCATAAACAGTACCTTCTGGGATAGTTCCAACAACCTTAACATTATCAATCTGTTTATCAGAAGTATTTGTCACTTTAATATTATATTTAATAAACTCTCCTTCATAAACAGTATCTCCATCTTTTAAAGTTGTATCACCTCTTACTGGCACAACCTCTACTTTCAATCCATCCACATTTTCTGATGTAGTATTCAATGTATCTCCAACATTAGAAGCTATAATTTGTTCACTTTGGTTTGATACTTCTTCTTTATAATTTTCTATCTTTATTTGCTTATTTTTTTCTTCAACTTGTGTGCTTCCATCTAAAGTATATTGGTTTGCATATATTAAATTTACATTTTCTATTGCTCCCTCAATATCCTTTTTCAATATTACTGTAGCAGATATTTTTACATCTGTTATTAACCCCAATGAATTATCATTGTAACTAGTTTGCTCTCCTATCAAATTAGCTACAATCACTATATTTCCATTTTTATTTGTTTCCAAATATGGATCTTGCAATTCTAATCCATTTGCATAAACAACAGAACTATTTCCTAATATAACCTTTTCAACTTGACTTGGAAGCTCTATTTTTATTTTTGGATTTTTTAACATATTATCATTTATAGTATTTGCATTTGTATATACATCAAATGTGATTTCATTTTGTTGCTTATTTGTCCATTGATCATTATTTACTTCTAATGTTACATTTGTTTTTGAATCTTTTATATCAATCTTGTTTTCATATTCTTTACTATATACTTCTATTTCTTGCTCAGTTTCATTTATTGTCTCACTTCTTACCCCTATTAAACTTCCTACTGTCTTTATTTTAGAATTATTAATCTCTAACATGCTACTCTTAATTACTTTTGTATTTTCAATATTTAAAATACCCTCATTTTGAATATTACTTGTTTTTATTATTATAGCTTGTGGTTCATTTTCATAGTTGATTGTAA
>OGGJ01001676.1_pt1 | contig 17567 bp, 18 predicted proteins | sample 1571071 | NCBI WGS metagenome assembly OGGJ01 (sample SAMEA2581954, study PRJEB24529) | metagenome | biome: Human gut stool | place: China | collected 2011
CCCCGCCGTAGCTTTGCTGTCCGTAGCCGCTGCCGCCGCTTTTGCGCTGCCGCTGGATCTCATCGTACGCCTCGTTGATTTCCTTCATCTTCTCGGTCGCAAGGTCGGAAAGCGGGTTATTCACATAGTTATCCGGGTGATATTTCCGGGCCAGCCGGCGGTAGGCGTCCTTCACCTCATCGTCGGTCGCGTTCGGACTTACTCCCAGCACCTTGTAGGGATCTGTCATTTTTCTCGTTTCCTCCTTTGCTTTGGGGGCAGTTGCAGTTCTTCCACCGTCTGGGGCAGTCCCAGCCGGATGATATTCTCCAGTATGGGCCCAAAGTGCCGCAGCTCCAGCAGGTCCAGCGCGGCCCCCATCTCCCCGATGGTCAACAGCAGGCTGGCTCTGGCGTGGCGCTTCAGCGCCTCCGGTTCATCCTCACACTGTAAAAAGGGGTTAAAATCCCCGTGCTTTTTATCTTTTTCCCAGTCGTCCAGCGCATCCGCCATGTAAATATACCGTCCCAGCAGATACCCCAGCCGCTCCAGCACCCGGCGCTCGCCCGGCTCCTCACTCAGCAGGCTCAGCATCGCCGCCGTCATTTTGGCGGTCGGCTCGCACAGCTCGTCCAGGTTGGTATCGCCGGCGGCCTCCAGCGCTCGCTGGCGGTCCATCTCCCCGGCAAATACCGCATCCACTGTGGGGGTTTTTTCCGCCACCCGGCGGTACTGCCGCCGCAGCATGGCCCGCAGCAGCCGGCCGCCGCACCGGCCAAGGAATCCCCCATCGGCAATGGTATCCGCCGCCTTATACCACAGGCTCAGAATGGCCATATCCGCCGCTCGGTTCAGCGCCTCGTTTTCCTCGCAGTGCCGGCAGCGCCGCAGCGGATTCACCCCGCAGCTTCTCCGGCGGAATTCGGGCACTTCCTCCCGCAGGGCCATCTCCAGCGTGGCGTAAAAGGTAAAGTCATAGCTCAGCGTCAGCCGGGCCAGCGGCCCAAAGCGCCGCCCCAGGGTACGGCACAGCCCGCAGTAGATGCCCCGGTAGGCTTCCCATTCGCACAGGCGCAGCTGCGGCGTGCAGGTCTTTACATATCCGAACATCCCGCCGCCTCCCCGCTGTACTTTTCCCCTTTATCATACCGCAGTATGATAAAAATTGCTTGAACAATATGTAAATATAGAATCAGTATAGCAGATTTTTGGCCGCAAGACAATCTCCCCCGCCCCCCGCGAAAGCAAAAAAGTCCGGATTTCTCCGAACTTTTTCTCATTTCTTTCGCAAAGCAGGGCAAGACCTCTCCGCGCCTATTTTTGCCGCAGAAGTCAGTTGCCGCACTCGATACTGATCTTGGTAAACAGGTCCAGAATATCGTCCACACTCATGTGCTTCTTTTCCTCCCCGGCGGCGTCCAGCACCAGGTGGCCCTTATCCATCATCAGCAGGCGGCTGCCGTACTCCACGGCATAGCGCAGGTTGTGGGTCACCATGATGGCGGTCAGGCCCTTTTCCCGCACCACCCGGTCGGTCAGCGCCATAATGGTATCCGCCGTTTTGGGGTCCAGCGCGGCGGTGTGCTCATCCAGGATGAGAAAATCAATGGGCGTCATGGTGGCCATCAGCAGGGCCACGGCCTGCCGCTGCCCGCCGGAAAGCGCCCCCATCTTAATATCCATCTTGTCCTCCAGCCCCAGCCCCAGGGAAGCCAGCTGCTCCCGGTAGCTTTCCCGCCGGGCGTGGTTCGCGCCCCGGCTCAGGTCATAGGCCTTGCCTTTGTTATCCGCCAGCGAGAGATTCTCGAACATGGTCAGGTTGGGACTGGTACCCAGGGCGGGGTTCTGGTACACCCGGCCAAAGCGGCGGTACCGCACAAATTCCTTCTTGTGCAGCATACTTTCGCCGTCAATGATGACATCGCCGCCCTGGATTGGAATGCTGCCGCAGATGATATTCAGCAGGGAGGTCTTGCCGCTGCCGTTGCTGCCCACGATGGAAACAAACTCGCCCGCTTCCACCGAAAGGTTAAAGTCCCGGAACAGGCAGGCCTCAGTGATCTCGCCGGGGTTATATATTTTGGTGATATTTTTAAGCTCCAGCACGGTCGGCGCCTCCTTTCCGGCCGCTTAGGTTCCCGGTGATAAGAATGACCAGGAACAGCGCCGCGGTGATAAATTTCAGCATATTGCCGGGCAGCCCCAGCAGGATCGCGATTTGGATGCAGGCCTTATACAGGATGCTGCCGATAACCACGGCGGCCGTCCCCTTCACAAAGCTCATGCGGCGGAACAGCGTGGAACCGATGATGACCGCCGCCAAACCGAATACCATTTGTCCGGTGCCCATCGTCGCGCTGAAGGAGCGTCCCTCCTGGCAGACAATGCACCCGGAAAGCGCCACCAAAGCGTTCGCGATCACCAGACCGAGAATTTTCATGCTGCCCTTATCTACGGCCAGGGTGGTCACCAGGGTATCGTTATCGCCCACCGCCCGCAGCAGCAGGCCGTTCTTGGTGGAAAAATACCACTCCAGCACCAGCCCGATGAGCACCACCAGCACCAGCGAAACAATGAGCTTGCGGTATAAGAGCGGCACGCTGCCCAGCAGCGCCATCACCGGGGCGGAGGTGTAAATGGTATCAATGGCCCGCTCCACCATCAGGTTGGAGCCGGCGATCTGCAAATTGATGGAATACAGCGCCGTCATGGTGATGATACCGGCCAGCAGGTCCCTCACCTTGGCCCGGACGTGGATAAGCCCCGTACAAAGCCCCGCCAGCGCCCCGATCACAAGGGCAATGGGCAGCGTCAGCCAGGCGTTCACCCCGTGGGTCAGCAGCACGGCGGTCACGGCAGCCCCCAGCGGAAAGCTGCCGTCCACCGTTAAGTCGGGGAAATCCAGTATCTTATAGGTGATAAAAATACCATAGGATAATATGGCGTAGATCAGCCCCTGGGTCAGGGTCCCGGCACAGGTTTCCAGTATCACATTCAGCATGGTGTACTCCTTGCGGTCAAATCAAAAATTCGAAGCAAAAAATCAGGCGTTGGCGTCAATGGCACGGCCGGCCAGCTCCTCCGGCAGGGTCAGGCCCCTCTCGGTCAGGGCAGTGTAGTTCACATACAGTCCGTACTCGCTGATGGTCTCATAGGGCATCTCCTCACAGGTGGCCTCGCCCTTCAGCACCTTGGCGGCCATTTGGCCGGTCTGGCGGCCCAGCTCATAGTAATCAATGCCGATGGAGGCCACACAGCCCTTCTTCACCTGCTCTATCTCGCTGCCGTAAACGGGGATGCTCTTGGCGTTGGTCTTTTCCAGAATGGCCGGCAGCACACCCACCACATTGTTATCGGTCAGGTTGCTCATGCAGTCCACACCGCGGGCCAGCAGGGTATCGCAGGCCTGCACCACCTCGGATTGCGCGGTCACGCCCACCGCCTCGATGGTAAAGCCGTAGGCCGGGGCCTTTTCCTCGTACTCGGCAATGGCGGAAACGGAGTTCGGCTCGCTGGTGGTATACAGAATACCGATGGTCTTGGCCTCAGGCTGCAGCGCGCGGATGAGCTCCAGCTGGCCCTCCACGGCCAATTTATCGCTGGTGCCGGTCACATTGCCGGTATCCAGCTTGGCCTGTACTGGGTCGGTAATGGCGGTAAAAATGACCGGGATGTCTTTATTCTCAGCGGCGGCGTAGCAGGCGGTGGCGCTGTTGGTGGCAATGCCGCACATCAGGGCCACATTGTTGGCGCTAAAGCTCTCGGCGATCTGCTTGGTGATGTTATCATCAAAACCGGCGTTCTGGTAGTCGATGGTATAGTCGGTGCCTTCCACCAGGCCGGCGTCCTTCAGCCCCTGCAGAAAGCCCTCCCGACAGTTATCCAGGCTTTCGTGCTCGCCGTACTGGCTGATGCCGATAACCGGGGCTTTTTTCTCGCCGCAGGCGGCAAAGCAGAATACGAACATTACGGCAAAAATAAGGGCAAAAACTTTTTTCAGGTTGGTTTTCATGGGGTTATCTCCTTTTCATGGTCAGTAGTGATTTTATTGATTTCGTTTTTCCAGGGGCGGGCACCATCGCCGTCCCGGCAGTATTCTCTCTTTCATCGCGCTCGCTCCTTTCCCGGTAAAATAAAAAATCCCATCCCAAGAAAAACTCTTGGGACAGGACTGAAAATCAGCTCTGCGGTACCACCCGTCATTGATGCTTTGCAGCATCCGCTCTGTTCCTACACACATGATGTAAGCCGGGATGGATAACGGGGCCGGTTTCCCGTCGGCTGCTACTGGCGCATGCTCTGCGTGTTCGGCCGCCCTCACGAGTCCATTCGCCGCTCCTCCCGTTACCGCGCTTGCACCCTCCGCGGCTCGCTATCAACGAAAACTGACCGGTTACTCTTCTCGATCACAGGTTTTTTATTTGTGGCTATTATAGGCCATGCCACCTCATTTGTCAATACAAAATTTTGCAAGTTTTCATTCAATTTTAAGGTTCATTCTTTCCTCCATATACCTCAAAGATATGTCCGGAAGCCGGCAAACTCCCTCCTGCGGCAATTCATCCCGCCAAAAAAGCATTGCGGGTAGCGGCAAACAATTCATTGGCAATTGTGTCGTATTCCGCACTGTCCAGATACTCACCAAATGCCTTTTCAAAATTATTATCCATCATCATTTATCCCTCCCACTTTTTACATTTTATCACAGATTTGACGAAAATACAATCTAATTTAAGCATTTAATCATATTAGGTTGGATAAATTATTATCAAAAACCTCTAAAATAATAGGCAGAGGTGGTGTATATGGATAAGCATTATAATGACTATGTGCAAATTGGGCTGAACATCATGCGCTACCGTAAAGAAGCGGGGTACACCCAACTGCAACTTGCCGAAATGACTGGTTACAGTCATCAACATATTCAACGGGTAGAAACCGCCAGCAGCAAACCAACGGTCGGCCTGCTGCTGGATGTTTCTCAAGCTCTCGATGTTCCCATCGAGCGCCTTTTAGAAATCAGACCTGTCAAATAATCGGAGAACCCTGCATGGGTTCTCTTTTTTACTTTTACTCCTCATGCTGATAGCTCGCCGTCTTTTTGCCTTTGGCGGCTGCATCGTACATCCCGTTGGCCGCCAGCGCCACAATGACCGCGTTCAGCAGGCACAGGGTCACCCCCTGCACCGTCACCGGCTGTCCGCCAAAGATCTCCGCCCCGATCAGCAGCACCACGGCGATAACATAGGCCACCAGCTGGCTGCTCCATTTGCCCAGCGGCGTCCCTTTCAAAAACTGCGTGATGAGGGTCACCATCATCACCGCGCCGGCATAGCCGCCCAGTGCCTCCCAGGTTACAAATTCACTCATACTCATGCTCCTTTCTCCAGCTCCTCTATGCGGCGGCAGGCAGCGGCATAGTCCCGCTCGTGCTCCGCAAATTTTTTCTCCAGTTCATATTGCCGTTCTATCACGGAATTGTGTTGGTTCCCCTTCTTTTCCAGCTGCTCCAGCCGGTAGGCGATAAGGGCGGTGGCCCGGCGGTTGGCAAAATAGGTGCCGCTCAGGCTGCCCACCAGCGCCAGCCCCGCCACTATGATCTCCTGATCCATGTTCACACCTCCCAGTCTATCTTATGCGCCCAGCACAAAGGCCGGTGCAATGCCCAGGTCGGCATTCGGGGCCTCGTAGTAGGCAGTGCCGTCCTTGTTCACATGGCAAAAGCCGGCCCACCCCGCCGCCGGGCTGCGGCACCAATCCCGGGCCGTAGCTGTGGTGCGGTTGTGGCGCATTTTGGCTGGGCTGCCGCCGGCGGCATAGTAGGCATACTGCTGCTGGAAGCTCTGCTCTCCCTCATTGGCCATGGTGCGGGCCCCGTAGTACTCCCACTCCGAGAGCAGGAACAGCCACTCCTGGGTAGCGGTCACCGCGGCGGCCTCCATGGAATTGCCGGTGTTATCGGTGTATTTGGTGCAGGGCTTCATCACCGCCCGCAGTTCCTCCGGCAGCAGGGCCAGCAGCGTCCCCTCCTTGGGGGCTAGCACATCGCTGCTGTCGCTGCCCAGGATCTCCTGCCGCATATGGCAGCCCTGCCAGCCGCCTTCACTGGTGGCGGTGGTGTTCATGGTAAAGGCCCCGGCCAGATCGCTGAAGCTGCCGTGGCGTTTATCCACCAGGGCCACCGGGGTCGCCCCCAGGCGCGCCAGCTGGAAGTGGATTCGGCCGCTGCCCTCCAGGGCGGCATTGTGGTCAAAGCCCAGAATGATAGCCCCGATGGTCAGATCGGTGACGGTGAGCAGGCCGGCCGTGCCGCTGATGGTCAGCTCTTTCACATCCCCCGGCGACCACAGCCGGGCGGCTATCCCGGCCGCTGCCGCCGCGGCGATCTCGGCCCAGGAACTTTCCGCCAGGGTGGTGGAATACAGCGGCAGGGAAAGACTTCTCTGCCCCGGGACAGCCAGCGTGCCAAAGCCCTTTTGGGCCCCCAGCACAGCGGTAAAATCCCAGCGGCCCCGGCGGGGCAGCTTCATGGCGCAAAGGCCGTTGGCATCGGCGGTGGCGGTCAGGGTAAAGCTGCCCAGGGCGGCCGTGACGACTGCCCCGGCCCCGGTGGTGACTGTCACCGGGCAGTTAGGTCTCCCCAGCCAGATGGGGCTGGCATAGACGGTGCTCATGCGGCGGCCCCCTTTCGGTTTTTTGTGTTGTGTTTCATCGGTTTCCTCTCTCCGGCCTCGTGGCCGGGTCGTTTGATTTTGCCGGGCGGGACGGCTCCCCCCTGCCGCGGCAGGCCGTTCCCCCGGCTGGGACTGTGCCAAAGGCTCATGTTCATGTGGATTAAAAGCACTTGACAAGGGCGGTTTTTTGCGGTATGATAGAAACGGAAACCGCTTGAACAAGCGAAAAATCATACAAAACAGAGCGTTTTGGGAAAGATCCCACTTTCCATTGTAACTCATGTTTTGCGTGATTTCAAGTGTTTTCTCACGATTTATGAGTTTTTGTAGATTTAGCCAAAATGAGGAGAGAAAATATGGATATTATGCTGCAAAGAATTCTATCCCTGATCCCGGACCGGCATGGGGCGGATGCGGAATTTGCCCGGTCGCTTGGCTACAAAAGCGGCAATGTGGTGGCCGACTGGCGGGCCGGACGGAGCGGCTCCTACCGGGGGAAACTGCGGGAGATCGCCGAAAAGTACAATGTGACGGTGGACTGGCTGTGCGGCAATTCCCCGCAAATAGAAAAGCCCGCCCTCCCGGCGGAGGACGGACTGGGTGGGGAAAGCCTGGGGGCGCTGCTGGCCCGGCTGACCTCGGCGGAAAAGCAGCGGGTACGGGATTTTGCGGCGGGGCTGCTGGCCGCCCGGAATGGGTGACCGGCGGCAGTTTTCTTCTCGGTTTCTCTCCTGGGATAAGGGGCTGCCGGCTGCTTTCCACGGTTTTATTGTAGCAGATGATGAGTCCCATAATCCGGACTGAAAGTCCATGCGCGCGTACATATACACGCATGTAGCGCGCGGGTACGGGCGGGTGCACGCGCGTGCGCGAGAGGAAAAATGTAAAAAGTTTTGGCGCCAGCTTTTTTCAAAAGGCAGGTCGCTCGCCGCAGCGAGCGAAATACCATTCGTGCATTAGCTCAAAAATATCAGCTAGATATTTTTGCGGAAAGCATCCCACACAGACTGGTCCCATAGCTCTCCGGAGGGCGCTCTGCCGGGGGTGAATGGACAAAACGACCCGGTGTAGTCGTTTTGGACAGAGGGGCTGCTCTGCAAGAGAGAGCGGCCCCTCTGTTTTGATTTAATCAGATTTTTCTTTCACTGAACAGGTGAAAATAGCCTATTCCGCATTTAAGCTGGGGCAGACTGGCCCTTTATGCAGGCTTTGTGCTCCCCACCGCACCAAAAAGAAAAAGACGGCCGGTAATATCTGGACAAGCCTGCGCCTTCGGAGGGAAAGATAGTGTGAAAGAAAACCGTCAGGGTTGTCTTTCGCGTTTCATTAGGGCACAGACTGGTCCTTTGCGCAGGCTTTGTGCTCCCCAGTGCACCAAAAAGAAAAAGACGCCCAAAGGCGTCTTTTTCTTTTTGGTGCGGAAGATGGGACTTGAACCCACACGTCATGGACACACGCACCTCAAACGTGCCTGTCTGCCGATTCCAGCACTTCCGCATAGCGCTTTATTATTATACCATCTTATTCCCTGTTGTCAAGACGGTTTCTCGTCAAACTCCATCAAAAATAAGGATAAAATTTAGGGGGCAAAGGGGGTTGACATTTTGGAATCATTACGAGGTGTTTTAGGGCCTTGCCTGCCGGAGGCACGGTTTTCCACACCCATTTAGTGGGATATTGTCCTCAAAGGCCCTTGATCGTCACAATTTTGACACAAATTTGGGCTTTTCCACCCCGCAAATGTGGAAAACCCGGTGGAAAGTGTGAAATACTTTCCGTATAGCGGCCTTTACAAATCGGGGGCGCGGTGTTGCATTTTTGCCCCAAAAACGATATACTGAAAAGCGAAAAATCACCCCGCAAGGAGGCCGCCATGCCCACACTTACCGATCCTGCTGTCATCAAGGAGCTGCTGCAGCGCCATGGGTTTTCCTTTTCCCGCGCGCTGGGGCAGAATTTTATCATCAACCCCGGCGTATGCCCTAAAATGGCGGAGCTGGGTGGCGCTGCCCCCGGTGTGGGGGTGCTGGAGATCGGACCGGGCTTTGGCGTACTGACGGCAGAGCTGTGCCGCCGGGCGGAAAAGGTGGTGGCGATAGAGCTGGATGACCGGCTGCCGCCCATCCTGGCGGAGACGCTGGCGGAATTTAAGAATGTGACCATAGTGCAGGGGGATGCGATGGTGCTGGACCTGCCGGCGCTCATTGCGGAGCACTTTGCCGGGATGCCGGTGGTGGTGTGCGCCAACCTGCCCTACTATATCACCTCGCCCATCATCATGCGGCTGCTGGAGGGGCCACTGCCCATTCGCTCGCTGACGGTGATGGTGCAAAAGGAGGCCGCGGTGCGCATTACGGCGGCGCCGGGCACCCGGGAATGCGGGGCGATAAGCGCGGCGGTGTGGTATTACAGCACGCCGAAGCTGCTGTTCCCGGTCTCACGGGGGTCTTTTCTGCCGGCCCCGGCGGTGGATAGCGCGGTGATCCGGCTGGACCTGCCGCAGGAACTGCCAGAGGACCTGCCGCCGCGGGAGGACTTCTTTGCAGTGGTGCGGGCCGGATTTGGCCAGCGGCGCAAAACGATGCTCAATTCCCTTTCCGCCGGGCTGCGGTGGGAGAAAGACGCCACCCGTGCACTGCTGACGGCGGCGGGTATTGCCGAAAATACCCGGGCGGAGCAGGTGACGCTGGAGCAGTGGAAGGCGCTGACGCGGGCGTACTTTTCTATGAAGAAAAGCAGGTAAAAGACCTATTTAAGCCAAGATAGTGGTCGCCTGACGGCGGGGCGAGGCCTTTTACAAGGCTTGGTGAGCACCGCTGCCGCGGGGGGCAAGTTGGTAGTCGCCTTCGGCGTCGCGGAGATTTTGTAGGGTGCAAAGCCAGTACGCCTACCCGGCGGGGGCCTACTTTTGTTCGTGCAAAAGTAGGCAAAACACGCTTGGGGCTGTGCCCCAAGGCCCCCTTGCCGCTAAGCTGCGGCTGGATACGAACGATGTAAACATCGTCCGTACAGTGCCGCAGATACGCTCTCAAGGTGCCTGCGGCGCATTTTATTTTGGGCCCAGCAGGAACCGAATTAAATGCGCCTGCGGCTCCTTATAAGCGCCGTCTAATCCCGCTCCGGGAATGCGAAGCGTTTCCGGGCGGGGCAAATGGGGCCCCCGCAAGGTCGCAAGACCTTGTGGGGAGAGGAGGATGCACCGCAGCGAGGAGGGCTGCCCGAAGCAAAGCGCAGGGTCAGCACGACTTAAGCGGAGGTTGCGTCCGACGAGCGTCGGGTCTTTAGGGCGGAGCCCTGAATGACTTTTGGTTACTTTTCTTCATAGAAAAGTAACCCCCTGCCAGGCAGGTGTACAAACAAAAACCTTTTATAAAACTATGCAACACCGATAGGCGAGATATAACTATTTCCATAGTATCTCCCATCAACCCCTCAGTCAGCCTTACGGCTGCCAGCTCCCCTTGCACAGGGGAGACTATGGGTTGGGGTGAGATGGGTTTGGCCGGGAAAAGAAAAAACTCCCCGTATGGGGAGCTTTTTCTATGTACGCTTATTCTTCCTGCGGTTCCCCCTTGGGGTGGTTCACCAGGTAGGAGAGGGTCAGCAGGCTATCGCCCAGGTGGACATTGACCGAAGGATATTCCTCATACTTCAGCTTAAAATCGTAGCTGGAGAAATTCCAGAACGACCGGATACCGGATTCCACCAGTGTTTCCGCCATCTGTTCGGCGGCATCCCGGGGAATACACACCACCGCCATGTGCGGGCCGCGCTGACGGCAAAATTCCGGCAGGGTGGCAATATCCTGCACTGTCAGGCCATTGGGAAGCACCTGACCGATCTTCTCCGGGGATTTATCGAAGGCCCCGATCAGCTCAAAGCCGCGGTCCCGGAACAGGTCGTCCTCCCGGATGAGGCTTTGGCCGCGGGTGCCGCAGCCGATGAGAATGGCCGGGATCTTTTTTTCGACGCCCAGGATAGCGCCGATCTCTTTATACAATAGCTCCACATTGTAGCCATAGCCCTGCTGGCCAAAGCCACCGAAGCAGTTTAGGTCCTGACGGATCTGACTGGCGGTGACCTTCATCTGCGCGGCCAGCTCCTTGGAGGAGATACGGGTCACGCCGCTGTGCAGCAGCATCCCCAAATAGCGGTAGTACCGCGGCAGGCGCCGGATCACCGAAATGGAAACCGTTTTTTCGTTCATGCTCGCTCACCTCGTATTATCCTGCGGCACGGTGGGGCATACGCGGGGTGCCGCTTTACCTATATGATACCGCTTTTTCGGCCGTTCGTCAACTTTTTATCTAATTTTGGGGAGGCACCTGCTTATGCACAATTGCAAACATTTCGTGAAAATTTCTCACTATCGTTTCTTTTTGCGGTGGGATTTGTTATAATGAAAATAGAAGTACCCGCTCCTGGGCGGAGCGCTATGCAAAAATAACATAAAGGAGCGTTGACCCAGTTGGTGACTACCCGCAAGCCACAAAAACTGCATCCTACCGTGCTGGTATTGGTGACCGACCAGCTTAGCTGCGACCGTTTGATCCTGGCCGGGAGAGCCCTAGCCGATGAACACCAGTGCGTACTGGAGGTACAGAATATCGCGCGGTTTGGCAATGTGCCGGACCCCGCCGCTATAGAGCACCTGTACCGCACCAGCCTGAATGCCGGCGCCTGCATGACCGTGCATTACAGTGAAGACCCTGAACGCAGCCTGGTGCAGCTGCTGGCGGATAGTCTGCCCCACTATGTGGTGACCGGTATGCCCGGCGGCGGCAGCGACCTGCTGCCCCGGCTGTGGACTCGCTTTGAGTACCTGACCTTTTACACCGTGGACCCTGCCGGCGATGCGCAGGAGGTGACCGCGGTGGACCGCGCGCTGGTGTAAGTGCAATAAAACCGAGGAGGACAAAAGAGGTATGGAGAAGAGGACATTTACCCTGGATTCCAGCGATGGCAAAAGCAAGCTTTCGGGCTTTTTATTCCTGCCGGAAGGACACCCCCGCGCTGTGGTACAGATCTGCCACGGCATGTGCGAGTACATCCTGCGGTACGAGGAGCTGGCCCAGCACCTGACCGACGCCGGTTATGCCGTTTGCGGTATTGATCACCTGGGGCACGGCTCCACCGCCCGTCTGAACAATGAAATGCTGGGCTACTTTGGCGAAAAAGGCGCCTGGAACAACCTGGTGGAGGATCAGGAGATCGAGCGGAAGGCCATAAGCGCCCACTTTGCCGGGCTGCCCTACTTCCTGCTGGGACACAGCATGGGCTCCTTTGTGGCGCGGCTGTACGCCGCCCGCTACGGCAAAAACCTCCAGGCGCTGCTCATCAGCGGCACCGCCGGGAAGAACCCCGCCGCCGGTCCCGGCAAGGCGCTGGTTGCCTTGGTTTCGCTGTTCGGCGGCAAGAAGGGGACCTCCAAGCTGCTGTATATGCTGACCACCGGCAACAACAATAAACAGACCGAGCAAAAGACCTTGGTGGACTGGATCTGCCACGACGAGGAGGTCTGCCGCAAGTATATCAAGGACCCCTGGTGCAGCTTTATCTTTACCAATAGCGGCTACGGCGAGCTGCTGGAGCTGGTGGACCGCTGCAACCGTCCCGAATGGTATGCCGCCATTCCCAAGGACCTGCCCGTGTGGCTGTACGCCGGGGATGAGGACGCCGTAGGCAATAACGGCAAGGGCGTCACCGAGGTGTACGAGGGTCTGAAGGCCCAGGGACTAAAGGATGTCACCATCACCCTGTACCACGGTGCCCGCCATGAGGTGCACAATGAGGCACTGAAGGAGGAGCTGTTCCGGGATATCATTGATTACCTGGACAGCCACATGCCCAAGGCCGAATGACCCACCAAAAAGTACAAATCCCCGTCTTTTGGCGGGGATTTTTGTTTCATGAAACATTTTGCCTTCACTTGACAAGAGCTCATATGCTTTTGGGAGCACACAAAAGGCGGCACAGCCACCAGTACTGCGCCGCCTTTTGCGGGATGATCTATCGGAAAAGTGTGTGGTATGTATGGGTTACGCCTCTACCTTGTTTTTCTCCGCATGCATGATGGGCAGCCACTCGGTAAACGCAATGATAAGCGAAACAAAGATACAGATAGGGCTGAGCACGATGCAGTTGATAAATTCCTTACGAGCTTCGATGTACGCCTGGGTATGCATAATGATATCCTCCTCATAAACCTCTCGGGGTTTGGTTTGACACCATTATAAGGCACAGCCGCGCTAATTTTTCGGAAAAAAACTCTCCCACATAAATCTTAGCGAATAATTTATTTTTCTGTCCCGGCACAGCATGGTATAATGGGCTGGAACATTATAAATGGATAGGAGGTGAACGGCATGATCCCCAAAAAAGAATGGGCGCGGGACACCCTGCGGATGCTGCTTCTATTGGGGGCAGCGGTGGCCGTATGCAGCGTGCTTTCCCGCGTGCACGATGACAACAACCCCTTTGCCGTTCTCATCTTTGTGCTGGCTGTCGCCATAGTGGCACTGGTCACCAACGGCTATGTGTGGGGTGTTCTGGCCTCGGTCATCGGGGTGTTCTGCGTCAATTACATGTTCACCTACCCCTTTTGGAGCTTTGATATGAGCATCACGGGTTACCCGCTCACCTTCGTGGTCATGCTGGTGGTCTCGGTGGTCATCAGCACCCTTACCACTCGGGTAAAGCAAACCGAACGCCTGCGGTATGAGATCGAAAGCGAAAAGCTTCGGGCAGACCTTTTGCGGGCTCTCTCCCATGATCTGCGCACACCGCTCGCCTCCATTGAGGGTGCCGACAGCCTGCTGCTGGAGCAGCCCGACCTGAGCGAAGCGGAGCGCCGTACCCTGCTGGAGCAGATCCGTCAGGAGACCCGGTGGCTGACCCGCATCACCGAAAATATGCTCTCGGTCACCCGTATGGCCGGGGAACAGGTAAGCCTGCACCGCACCGATGAGGTGGTGGAGGAGATTGTGGACAGCGCCGTGATGAAGCTGCGGCGCAGCCGCCATGCCCTGCCGGTCACGGTCATCCGCCCGCGGGAGATCCTGACCGCCCCGATGGATGCCACCTTGATGGAGCAGGTCATTCTGAACCTTTTGGAAAACGCGGTGAACCACGCCGAGGGCGCTACCCGCATCCGGGTGGAGATCGCCGGGCAGGGGGATACCGTGATGATCGCTGTGGAGGATGACGGCGCGGGCTTCCCTCCAGAGCTGCTCCCCCAGCTTTTTGACCGCAAGCTGCTGCCGCAGCCGCGCTCCTGCGCTGATGGCCGCCGGGGACTGGGACTGGGGCTCACGCTATGCAGCGCCATCATAAAAGCACACGGCGGCCGCATGACCGCCGAAAACCGCCCCGAGGGCGGAGCGCGGGTATGCCTGTGGCTGCCTGCCGGAACCGAAGATGAGGAGGAAACTGAAGGATGAAACACTGTGATAAGATCATGATCGTAGAGGATGACGCCGGCATCCGGCACTACCTGCAAAGCACCTTGAGCAACGCGGGCTATGATACCGTCGCCGTGGGGGATGGCCGCTCGGCGCTGGCGTTGGCGGCCTCCCACTGTCCCGATTGCGTCCTGCTGGACCTGGGCCTGCCCGATATGGATGGCATTGGCATCATTCAAAGCATCCGCAAATGGAGCAGTGTTCCCATCATTGTCATTTCTGCCCGCATGACCGAGGACGACAAGGCCGGCGCACTGGATCTTGGTGCGGATGATTACCTCACCAAGCCATTTGGCGTGATGGAGCTCATATCCAGAGTCAAGGCGCTGCTCAGAAGAAGCAGGGCGCTGCAGGATGACAAGCAGATGGTACTCGGGGATATAACCCTTGATTCAGAGAGACGCGAGGTGCATGTGGGCGGTGAGTTGTGTGAGCTTACCTTCAAGGAGTTTGAACTCTTAAAGCTTCTCATGGTTAATGCAGGAATAGTCCTTCACAGAGACACGATCATGTCGGATGTGTGGGGAACGGATTACGAGGGCGAATCCAGAACCCTTGATATGCATATCAAGACTTTGAGACAGAAGCTTGGCGAAGCAGGTAATATGATAAAGACGGTTAGAAATGTAGGGTATAAGATGGAGTAGCATATGGGTAAGAGAGACGATAAAAGGCTGAAAAAGGTTATCAATCTGGAGTTTATCATCTTTTCACTGGTGGCCATAGCGGTGACCATGGTCCTGTCGACGTTTATATTCTATGAGGTGTACAAGGCGGAGATCATAAGGGATCTGAAGGGGTATGCTGAGGTGCTTAAGAATACCGGAGATTTCGACGCGGATGACACCGGTGTGTATGCAAGCGTGGATACCAATGACCTCAGATTGACGCTTATAGCGCCTGACGGCAGTGTTCTGTATGACAATCAGGCCGATGAGATTTCCATGCAGAACCATCTTGACAGACCAGAGATAGCAGAGGCATTTGAAAATGGTGATGGACATGTTATAAGAAAGTCGGCAACCCTCAATAAGAGCACATATTACTATGCGATACTGCTCAAGTCTGGAAGGGTGCTGAGAATAGCGAGGGAGACTAACAATGTAATCAGTATGTTCCTTGCGGCTGTGCCGGTCATGCTGGTGGTGATGGCGATCCTTGTCTGTGTCACCATCATAGTGACACACTATCTGACCAGAAACATATTGAAACCAATAGAGCAGATGGCGAACAGTCTGGATGACGATACCCACATAGTTGCGTACAAGGAGATGCGCCCATTCATAGATATGATACAGAAGCAGCATGCGGATATAGTGAAGAGCTCACAGATGAGACAGGAGTTCACGGCAAATGTATCACATGAGCTCAAGACGCCACTCACATCTATATCGGGGTATTCGGAGCTCATCGAGACCGGTATGGCTACCGAGGCGGATGTGCATCATTTTGCAACTGAGATCCACAAGAACTCCAACAGACTTCTCACCCTCATCAATGATATAATCAGACTGTCAGAGCTGGATGTATCCGAGGATGCGCCACTGATGGAGAAAATCAATCTGGCGGTCATAGCCAGAACAGCCACGGATATGCTGGCGATAAACGCAGAGAAGAACAGTGTGACACTCAGCTATGATGGCAGTCACGGATATATATATGCGAACAAGATGATGATGGAGGAGCTTGTGTACAACCTCACAGACAACGCCATCAGATATAACAATAAGAATGGAAGTGTGGATGTATCTGTAAAGACAGTAGACGGCAAGGTTATACTCAGGGTGAAGGATACGGGAATAGGAATCCCGAAGGAGCATCAGGAGAGAATATTTGAACGATTCTACAGAGTGGATAAGAGCAGATCTAAGTCAACAGGTGGCACAGGACTTGGCCTTGCTATAGTAAAGCATATAGTTGCCCGCAACAATGCACAGCTTGATATGGACAGTGAACCAGGTAAGGGAACTGACATAAAGGTTACATTTGACGCATACAGGGAAGATGAACAATGATGCAGTCGAAATCAATGAATGTTGGTTTGGGATACTGTAAAAGAACAGAATAGATGCTACAATAAAAAGGAGCCTGGTGGAAGTGTTTTAGCCAGACTCCTTAAGTATATTGATATTCACACACACCGACATTAAGTTCGAAAATATGTGAAATCTTCTGAATTTAATAATATAATACAGCATGTTACGGAAAAAATCAAGTGGTAATTATGCATAACATACAATGCGATTTATACATAATTCACAAAACATGCAGTTGAAAGGCAGATAATTTTGGCGGATCGGAAGGAAACAAATTCTTGATTATTGAATTTTATAGTATTACTATATGGTCTTGAATAAGGAGAGTGATAGTATGTCAGCAAACGAATATTTAAGGGCTCAGAAGCTTGGTGAGAAGAGATATCAGGCAGCCGTAGCAAAAAATGAATATCCATATCTTCCGGTTTTGGATGAGATAATATCACCATCTGACACTGTAGGTGAAGTGAATCTTGGTCTCCAGACTATATCGCTTGACCGCGTGGTTGGAACTGCTACCGCTGCAAGGACGACGGCGTTTGCTAGTAATTTTATGCCTATATTGGATTATCATACTGAATTTGGAATGAAATGGGCCGCATTGTGTGAGTCCCACATAGAGGAAGGTATACATGACCCGATAAAGGTATATGAGTATATGAACAAATTCTATGTAGTAGAAGGAAATAAGAGAGTGAGTGTGCTCAAATACTTTGGTGCGGACTCAGTTCCTGCCATGGTTACAAGAAAGATACCTAGAAGGACAGACTCACTTGAGAATAAGATATATTTTGAATTTATAGATTTCCACAAGCAGACGGGGATCAACTATGTATATTTCTCACAGCTCGGTGGATATGATAAGCTCAGGGAGTTCATAGGGATCACTAAGGATGCGGTTTTCACAGAGGATGAGAGACTGGATTTCAACTCGGCACATCTCGCATTTGAGAAGGCTTATCTTGCTAAGAAGGGCAATGAGGAGCTCACTATAACAGTGGACGATGCCATGCTTGTATTCCTCAATGTGTATGGCTATGAAGCTCTTAAGAACATGACTACATCCCAGGTGAAGGACAGTGTTGACAAGGTATGGAATGAGATAGTCCTCACAAATGAGAAGAAGGATAAGACGGTTCTTCCAAAGCTCGATCCTGTGGAGCCTAAGAAGTCTATACTCGACAGGGTTATAAAGCCATCAGGCCCTTCGAACCTGAAGGTGGCATTTGTGTATGATAAGTCGCCAGCCAACTCGGTCTGGACATACAGCCATGAACTGGGTAGAATGGACATGGAGAATAAACTCGGAGATTCTATCGACAGCAGAACCTTCTGTAATGTGGATACACCTGCCAAGCTGACAGAGTGCCTTGGAAGACTTGATGCAGAGAAATATTCAGCGATATTTACGACAGGGC
>OGGJ01001680.1_pt1 | contig 17545 bp, 18 predicted proteins | sample 1571071 | NCBI WGS metagenome assembly OGGJ01 (sample SAMEA2581954, study PRJEB24529) | metagenome | biome: Human gut stool | place: China | collected 2011
CGACACGATTTTATGTGTTAAGAAAAAGCATCTTTAAATTTTTTTTCGGGGGGCTTTGAACATGTTTTCGGAATTCAGCATGCGCCAGTTTGTCAGCGCTTTTGTCGTCTTGTTTGCGGTTATCGACGTTTTGGGGTCGGTGCCGATCATTTTGAAGCTGAAAAGAAAGGGCAAAAAAATCCGTGCGGGCAAAATTGCCTTGTGGTCTTTTCTGATGTTTATCGGTTTTTTCTACATCGGAGAATTTTTTCTTCATTTGTTCAAGCTGGACATGTCGTCGTTTGCGATTGCCGGTTCGCTTATTATCTTCGTGATGGCCATGGAAATGATCCTCGACATTGAAATTTTCCGCGAAGGCCCCGACACACCGAAAGATTCCGTCTTCGTGCCGCTGGTGTTTCCGCTGATAGCCGGCGCCGGCGCGCTGACCACCCTGTTGTCGATTCGCGCGCAGTTTGCCGACATCAACGTTTTGCTGGCGATCGCCGCCAACATGGGCGTCGTTTTCGTGGTGATCCGCCTGGCCAAGCTGATCGAGCGAAAGCTGGGACCGAGCTTTATTTATATGCTGCAAAAGTTTTTCGGCATTATTCTGCTGGCCATTTCGGTTAAGATTTTCATTACCAATATTACCGTTTTGATCGAACAGATCGCCAAAAGCGCGGCCTGACTTTTTGCCCGGCGGATCCGCCGGGTTTTTCTTTACATATAATCAAGTCTTGATATTTGCGCGATTAAAACTTAAATTTAAGGGAAGAAAAAAAGAAAGGCTTGGATTATGCAGGATAATTTACCCGAATTGCGCGACATTCATCTGCCTTCCGGCGACATATCGTTTTTCCCGTTGGCTTACGGCTGGTGGGTGCTGGCCGGCGTTTTGGCGGCGGTCGTTTTGCTGGCGTGGCTGACGCGTTTCCTGTTGCAAAGAAGCAAAAAGCGCTACGCCCTGAAGCTGCTTGCCGCGGCCCGCCGGCCGGATCTGGGGTCGGCGGTCAGAATGTCGGAAATATTAAGGCGCATCTGCGTGTACAAATATAAGACGGCGGCGGCGCTTTTCGGCATGGAATGGATTGAGTTCCTGAACCGCCACGCAAAAGAAAAAATTTCCGGCAAAACCGCCCGTCTGCTGCTTGACGCGCCTTATATCAGCGCCGATTCCAAAGCGTATGACGACCAAGACGTGGCCGACCTTTACCGTTTCTGCCAAAACTGGATTGGAGAAAACTTATGATTCTCTTTGCCTGTCCGCTGATGTTCCTGCTGCTGCCGCTGCCGTTTTTGGTGCGGCGTTTTCTGCCGCCGGTTAAGGGCTTGCACGGCGACGCCCTGAGAGTGCCGTTTTTGCGGGACATTGCCGACATCAGCATCCGTTCGGGCGGCATGTGGCGCGCTGCCGCCGCCGGCGGGGAAAAAACTTCTCCCGCGTTTTGGTGGCTGTGTCTGGTCTGGCTTTTTCTGACGGCTGCCGCCGCTCGGCCGCAGTGGCTGGGCGAACCGGTGAGGATCAGGGACTACGGCCGCGACATTATGCTGGTGATGGACATTTCCACTTCCATGCGGGAGCCTGACTTTGTCTTAAACCGCCGGCGGATCGACCGGTTGACGGCTGTCAAGCTGGCCGCCGACGATTTTATCAAACGGCGCAAAAACGACAGAATCGGACTGGTGCTGTTCGGCACCCGCGCCTATCTTCAGTCGCCGGTCACTTTTGACCGGCAGTCCGTGCGCGAGATTTTGCGTTCGATGGACGCCGGCATGGCCGGCAATTCGACCTCAATCGGCGACGCGCTCGGCCTGGCCCTGAAAAGCATCCGCGAAAGCGGCGGCAGCGAAGAGCGCATCATCATTCTTCTGACCGACGGCGAAAACAACGACGGCAGTCTGAGCATGGCGCAGGCGATAAACCTGGCGCGCAACGAAAAGGTCAAAGTCTATACCATCGGCGTCGGCGCCGAAAACGCCTTTGTCCGTTCCCTTTTCGGCATGCGGATCGCAATGCCGGGAGGCATTGACGAGGAAGGGCTGAAACGGCTGGCGGAAGAAACCAAAGGCAACTATTTCCGCGCCGGCGATACCGAGGGACTGCAGAAAATATATGCCGAAATCGACCGTCTGGAACCGAGCGCAAACGAAGACCAGTTCGTGCGCGAGGCGAAAGACCTGTTTTACTGGCCGCTGTCGGCGGCGCTGCTGCTGTCGTTTTTGACCGTGTTTTTGAGAAGAAAGGGAATTTAGATGGAAGAGTTCTTAAGCGCTTTTCATTTCCTTCGCCCGTGGTGGCTGCTGGCGGCGGCGGTGCCGCTGGCCGGCTGTTTCCGCTTTTTTGCCGGGATGAAGAATGTCTCTGCCTGGGAAAGCGTCTGTGACCGGAAGCTGCTGGACTTTCTGCTGGTCAGGGGCTCTTCCCGTCAGCGCAGTCTGACCGCGGGGCTGTTGCTGGCCGGCATGCTGGGGGCGATCGTCGCGCTGGCCGGTCCCAGCTGGCAGAAAAGGGAAATTCCGGTTTTTACGCCGGAAAATCCGGTTATGTTTCTTTTGAACCTTTCTTCCGACATGGATGAAACCGACGTGACGCCCAACCGTCTGGCGCGGGCCAAATATGCCGTTTCCGACCTGCTGAAAACGCTTTCCGGCACGGAGAGCGGGCTGGTCGTTTATACCAATGAACCGTTTCTGATCAGCCCGCTTTCCGAAGACGGACGGGTAATTGACAATCTGCTGCGGGCGGTGACGCCCGACATCGTGCCGGAAAACGGCGACCGCCTGGACCGGGCGCTGGACTATGCGGTCAAACGGCTGCGGGAATCCGGCCGTGACAAGGGCAATATCGTGGTGCTGGCGGCCGACGTCGGTCAGGATTTCAATCTGGCGATGATCTCCGCCGCCGGCGCCTATGCCAAAGGCTGCCGGGTGAGCGTGGTTGACGTTGCCGCCGCCGGATCGGAAAAGCTGAAAATGATTGCGGAAAAGGGCGGCGGCGCTTATGTCAGCGTCGTTTCCGGACTGCCGCGGCTGTCGTCCTGGCTGGCGCAAAACGGCGGCCGGAAGCTGACGGAGAGTGAAAACGAAAAGGAAATCTGGGAGGACGCCGGTTATTATCTGCTGATTGTTCCGTTGTTTTGCGCGCTTTATTTTTTCCGCCGGGGGATTCTTTCGGTGGTTCTGCTGCTGGCTTTTGCCGGTTCGGCCGAAGCAGGTTTTTTCCTTAACGACGATCAGGAAGGGATGAGGGCTTTTGAACGGCAGGAGTTTGAACGGGCGGCGGCAAGTTTCCGGGATCCGGCCTGGAAGGCGTCTTCCTACTACCGCGCCGGTAATTTTGAAGAGGCGTTAAAACATTTTGCCGGCAGCGATGCCGAAAGCCTTTACAACCGGGGCAACGCGCTGGCCAAAAGCGGTAAAATAGAGGAAGCGATCAAAAGTTATGAAAAAGTCCTTGAAACGGCGCCGGAACATGAAGACGCCAGGTTCAACCTGGAATATTTGAAGAAACAACAACAGCAGCAACAGCAGCAGTCCTCGGGCGGCGGACAGGATCAGGACAAACGGGAGCAGCAGTCTTCGGCGGGAAACGACGGCGGACAGAACGGGAATGACGCGGCTTCCGGCGAGCAGCCGGACGGCGGCGACGAAGAGCAGAACCGGCAGCCGCAGCAGTCTTCCGCTTCCGGCGGCAGCGGTGAGGAAGAGGCCGGCAGCGAAAACAAGCAGCCGCAGTCCTCGGACGGCAATGAGCAAAACGGCGGCGAAAACGAGCGCCGGCAGACGGCGCCGCAGCCCGAAGAACGGGGCGCGCCGACCGAAGCGGAAGCGAAAGCGGCCGCCGCCGGTGAAGAAAAGAATGACCGGGACGGCGAGGGCTACAGCGAGGCCGCGCAGGCCAGGGAACAGCAGTTCCGCGACATTCCCGAAGACGCCGGCGGTCTGCTTCGCGCCTTTATTCTCAAAGAATATCAGAAAAACCGTTATAAGGATAACTGACTATGAAAAAGTGGATTTGGCTTCTGATTCTGAATTTTTTCATTGCTGCGCCGGCATTTGCCGCGGGTACGCTGACGGCAAAACTCAACCGAAATCCGGTGCCGGTGGGGGAAACTTTTGTTCTCAGCCTGGAGTATGAAGGCGATCCCGGCAGCGAAAAACCGGATTTTTCGCCGCTCAACCGCGATTTTACCGTTTACATGGTGTCCAATTCCTATAAGGGGATTTATACCAACGGGAAAATGAAAAAACTTTATATCTGGAACGTGACGATGGCGGCCGACCGAACCGGCGCCTTTACCATTCCGCCGCTTTCCGTCGGCAAAGCGGAAAGTCGGCCGATCACTCTCAAGGTCGTTGCCGCCGACGGGTTGCCGCCGGCGAAGGACGGAAAACCCGCGGCGCCGAAATTTTCCGTCAGCCGCAGCATCAGCAATTCCGATCCGCTGGTTCAGCAGCAAATCAACTACACCTTTAAAATTACCGCCAAAGAGGCCCTGCAGGGCAACGCCCCGCAGTTTCTGAGCGAAAATGCCGACGAATGGATCATTCGCGCGCTCGGCGATCCGGTCATTTCCACCCGCCTGAAAGACGGTGTGGAAGAACGGGAAATTACCTTTAAGTACGCTCTGTTTCCGCAGAAAAGCGGCAATCTGGTGATTCCCGAAGTCCGTTTTGACGGTTATTATGCCGATCCCGATGCCGGTCGGAACTCCATGCAGCGTCTGCTCGGCGCTTTCAGCGGACTGAACGACGACGCTTTCGGACTGGACATGTTCGGCCGCCGGGTGCCGATTGTACTTAAAGCCCGGCCGATCGACATCAAGGTGGGAAAAATTCCTGCGGCAAACAACGGCAACTGGTGGTTGCCGGCCAAAAAGGCGGAAATTTACTCCGACTGGCAGCAGAAAATGCCGGCATTTAAAAGCGGCGAGGCCGTCAGCCGGGAAGTCTATCTCCGGGTTACCGGCGTAATCGACACCCAGCTGCCGGAAATTCGTTTTCCCGAAGTCGGCGGGATGAAGCAGTATCCGGAAAAGCCGATAACCCGCAGCGAAGTCAAAGGCGACGACGTGGTTTCGGTAATGAAAATAAAAACCGTTTACATTCCGGAGAAAAGCGGCCGGGTAACGATTCCCGAAATTGCCGTCAACTGGTATAACGTCAACACCCGCAAAATGGAAAAGGCGGTGCTGCCGGCGGCGGCTATTCCCAGGTCGTACCGATGGAAGACATCAACCTTCATTTCACCGGAGACCTCCATGCAATCACAGCTGCGCATAACCTTCTGGCAGCTATGGTCGACAATCACATCCAGCAGGGAAATGAACTCAACATTGATCCCAGACGCGTTGTATGGAATCGCGTCATGGATATGAATGACCGTGTTCTCCGTCATATCGTTGTAGGTCTCGGCGGCCATGCAAACGGAGTGCCAAGAGAAGGCGGCTTCGATATTACCGTCGCTTCCGAAGTTATGGCTATCCTCTGCCTGGCAGATTCGATCCATGACATGAAAGAAAGATTTGCAAGAATCATTGTCGGCTATACCTATGACAATAAACCGGTTACTGCAGGCGACATTCATGCACAGGGCGCTATGACCGCACTGATGAAGGATGCACTGAAGCCAAACCTGGTACAGACACTCGAACATGTCCCGGCCTTCATTCACGGCGGCCCGTTTGCCAATATCGCTCACGGATGCAACTCTGTCCTGGCAACAAGAACAGCTCTGCATCTTGCTGATTACGTCGTTACGGAAGCAGGATTCGGTGCTGACCTTGGCGCAGAAAAATTCCTGGACATCAAGTGCCGTTTCGCAGGTCTCAAACCAGATGCTGCAGTCCTCGTCGCTACCATCCGCGCACTAAAGATGAACGGCGGAAAGGCAAAGAACGAACTGACAGAATCCGATCCGGAAGCTGTAAAGAGAGGCCTTCCGAATCTGCTTCGCCATATGCACAACCTGAAGAAGTATGGCCTGCCGATCGTAGTTGCTTTGAACATGTTCCCATCCGATACAGAAGAAGAAAAGAAAGTCGCTTTCGAAGCATGCAAGGAAGCCGGCGTACCTGTTGCTGAATCCACTGTCTTTGCTGACGGCGGTGAAGGCGGACTTGATCTGGGTGAAAAAGTACTGGCAGCCATTGATCAGGGATCCAATTACAGGCCGCTTTATGATCTGGACCTTTCCCTTAAGGAAAAGATTGAAACCATTGCAAAAGAAATTTATGGCGCTGACGGCGTGGCATTTGACGGTGCCGCTGCAAAAGAACTGGCGCACATTGAAGAAATGGGATACGGAAAGATGCCTGTCTGCATTGCAAAGACACCGGTATCCTTCAGTGATGATCCGTCCAAGCTGGGAGCACCTTCAGGATTTACACTCCATGTCAGAGAAGTCAAAGTATCTGCCGGCGCAGGCTTTGTCGTCGCTCTGACTGGCAAGATCATGACGATGCCGGGACTTCCGCGCCGTCCGGCTGCTGAACGTATCGATGTGGATGACGAAGGAAATATTACGGGGCTCTTCTGATATGGCAGCAATGATTTTATAAGGAAAAGAAGTAGCAGCAGCTCTTAAAAAGGAACTGGCAGAACGCCTGGCAAAACTGAAGGCGAAGAGGTATGAACCAAAGCTTGCCATCATTCTGGCGGGAGACAGCAAGCCCTCTGCCATGTATGCATCCTTCATGCAGAAAGCTGCTAAAAGTTATGGCATCAATTCAGGCATATTCAAGGAAGCAGAAGATGTCAGCGAAGATGAGCTTGGGAAATTAATCACCGATCTCAGCAATGATGATGAAATAACAGGCATTCTTATGATGATGCCGCTTCCGGAGCAGATCGATCCTGAAAAGATGATTGCACTCATTGATCCGGATAAGGATGTAGACGGGCTGACGGACATGAATGCAGGAAGACTTTTTGCCGGGAAAGACGGACTCTTCGGAAATACACCGCGCGCCGTCATGGCAATCCTGAAGCATTATAAGATTGAAATGAATGGAAAGCGCGTCGTCGTCATAGGGCGCAGCAATGTCATCGGGAAACCGGTTTCCATTATGCTCCTGAAGGAGAATGCAACAGTAACGATCTGCCACTCTCATACAAAGGATCTGACAAGTTTGACACGCGAGGCTGATGTTCTTGTCGCTGCTGTTGGAAGACCTGGATACGTGACAGCAGATATGGTCAAAGAAGGCGCCGTCGTCATTGATGTGGGCATCAACCGTGTAAACGGAAAGACCGTTGGCGATGTCGATTACGACAATGTCTCTGAGAAAGCCGGATGCATCACTCCGGTTCCAGGAGGCGTAGGAAGCGTAACGACAGCCATGGTCATCGAGAATATTATCAAAGCCGGAGAGAAATTCATCCGCGATTAAAGAACACGAAAGAGCCGCAAAATCTGCGGCTCCTTTTCTATGGATTTATAAAATTTCATGAATTCCCTGCCTGCTCCTTTCTCATATGTTAGAATAAAGAGGAATGATTTGATATAAGTATTAAGAAAGGAAGAGACTGTGGAACCAAACGTAGTTACAAAAGTGGTTACTGACGAAGTCGGAATCACGGCCAAAGTAATAAACGGATTAGAAAATTTTGCTTTCAACAGGGGAATCGATCTTCTTGAAGCAATTATCATATTTATTGTCGGGTATGTGATCTGCCGGTATATCCGTCAGGGAATCATCAAGATTCTTGAAAAAGGGAAGGTCGATCCATCGGCCAGAAGTTTCGTCAGTGAGATTGCATTTTTCTTCTGCCTGGCCATCGTTACCATTATCGCACTGAGCACAGCCGGCGTGGCAGCAGGAACGCTCGCAGCTGCATTTGGCGGTATCGGACTTGCTATCGGCCTCGGTCTTAAAGACAACATCGGAAACGTTGCTTCGGGCATTTTCATTTTGATTTTCCGCCCGTTCAGCGTGGGAGATTATATTGCAGTAGGAACGAATCAGGGAACGGTTGTTGATATCCGGATTATGTACACGGAGATTTCCACAATGGGAAATCAGATGATCGTCATACCGAATTCCTCACTCACAAATAGTGTCATCATGAACTATTCTTCGTTCAATACGAGAAACCTGCAGTTTAATATCGGTGTAGGCTATGGTACGGACCTTGCTCACTGTATTGAGCTTCTGAAAGAAGTGTTCCATGAGAATAAGTATGTCATGAACAAGGATGATATCGCCATTTATGTCAATGGACTCGGGGATTCTTCCATTAATATCTACATCCGTGCAACGGTTCTGAGTGAAGATTACTTCACGGCGCAGAATGAACTGTATATAGCCATCAAGAAGAAACTTGATGATGCAGGAATCGATATCCCGTTCCCGCAGGTCGTCGTCCATCAGGCAAAAGACTGATATGCAATAAAAAGACTGTGAATACATTCGTGTTCGCAGTCTTTTTTACTGGGTGATTATTTAACAATTGTTACCGGGCATTCTACATGATGCATGACGTACTGGCTGACGCTGCCGGTGACGAAGGAGGAAAGGGCGCCTTTGCCGCTGTTTCCCATGACGACTATGTCTGCTTCCAGTTCCTTGACAGCTCTGACAATGGTTGGGCCCGGGGTGCCGATCTTCGTTGTAACGGTATAGGTAATGCCCTCCGGGATCTGTTCAACGAGTTCCCTTGTCAATTCATTGCCTTTTTCGTTGGCTGCCTTGAATACGTCTGCACGGTAATCTTTGTACTCGCCGGCAGGCATATCCTTCTTGCCGAAATAAGAATCGGTCAGGATATCAAATTGTTCGACCGTATATGTCATTTCATTGACATCAGCAACATTGAGAAGGATGACTTCGCTGTCCATTTTTGAAGCCAGCGCAAGAGCCAGCTTGAATGCATTTTTGGATGGTTCGGACCCGTCGATCGGGACAAGGATTTTCTTCATTTCCATGGATTCTATCTCGCTTCCTTATTTAACAATCATGACCGGGCAGTTGGCATGATGAATGACATACTGGCTGACGCTTCCTGTGACGAAAGCATCAAGAGCTCCCTTGCCGCTGTTGCCCATGATGATCAGATCAAAATGCCCTTCTTTTGCGACACTGGCAATCATCTGGCCCGGAAGGCCGACATGAATTTCAGTGGAGTGGGGGATGGATTCAGGAATTTCCTTTTCCAGTTTCGTAATGAGTTCTTTCCCTTTTCTCTTGATGGTCGTATAGAACTCAGGGGAGATCATGACCTTGCTTGTTGCATAGAGCATGTCATTGGCATCGACGACATCAATAAGCGTGACTTCTGCTTTGTCTTTGGCAGCCAGATCGAGTGCAATGTGGAAAGCACGGTTTGCAGGTTCTGATCCGTCGACTGGAACTAGAATTTTTTTTGTTTCCATGGGGGACACCTTCTTGTCTTGATTAAATTAATAAATCCAAAAGGATTTTGGAAACACCGCTCTTATCTTAATTACAACATATAGATATCAAAAAGTAAAATTGTTTATTTTTATAGTGGTGCATAGGTATTTCAATGAAGTACAGAAGAAAATAGGGGGGAGAGGAATAAAAAAAAGACCGCAAAAGCGGTCTTTGGAAATTCTGTTTATTTGACGACAAGGACAGGGCAGTGTACATGATGAATGATGTAACGGCTGACGCTTCCCATAACGAAGGAGGAAATGGCGCCCTTGCCGCTGTTGCCTACTACAATCAAATCAGCATTTTCTTCTTTTGCAGTGCGGCACGCTGTTTCACCTGGGACGCCGGCTGCAATGACTGTTTTGCAGGTGATTCCTTCCGGAACCTGAGATTTCATCTGATCCATGACTCTCTGTGCTGTTTCTTTTCTTTCGTCGAGCATACCGCCAGCCAGCATCACACGGTTTGTTGCATAGTATGTTTCATTGGCATCCAGGACGTGGAGAAGAACGATAGTGGCTTCATTCTCTTCTGCCAGCCCTACGCCGTAACGGAATGCATTCTCGGCAGGTTCAGAGCCATCGACCGGGATTAGAATTGTCTTGATTTCCATAATGATCACACACCCTCCGGATAATGAAAATGAATAGAAATACCAGCTTTCCTGTCTTTATTACAGCACAATCGGCTGGAAAAGTAAAATGAATTAATTTTATATCCTTCGAAATGCAAAATGAGCCCGGAAGATGGATATCCGGGCTCATTATTTATTTAACAATCAGTACAGGGCATTTTACGTGGTGAATGACATACTGGCTGACACTGCCGGTAACAAAGGAAGAAAATGCACCTTTGCCGCTGTTGCCCATAACAATGAGGTCTACGCCTTCTTCTTCAGCGTGTTTGGCAATGAGATAGCCTGGTGTGCCCAGGACAGTGACTTCATCATGGGGAATCTCTTCCGGAATGTCCTTGGCAGCCTGGGCAACGATTTCCTTGCCTTCGACTTTGAGGGTTTCCATGAATTCATCGGTCAGCATGACGTCATTGGTTTCTCTCAGAAGATCATTGGCATCAACAACGCTGATCAGGGTAATGGAAGAACCATGATTTCTTGCCATGTTTACAGCATAGTGCAGAGCGTTTCCGGCGGCTTCCGAGCCATCGACCGGAACGAGAATTTTTTTGAATTCCATTTTGATCATTCTCCTTATGAATTCAAATCAGGGAAAAGACAGACCGCATGCACGATAATTCACTTCTCAGGAAGAAACATGCGGATTCTTTTGTAAACTCTGATTACTTGACAATCAGAACCGGGCATTCTACGTGGTGGATGACGTACTGGCTGACACTGCCTGTGACGAAAGCATTGAATGCGCCCTTGCCGCTGTTGCCCATGACGATGAGGTCTACTTCTTCTGACTTGGCAATATCCGATGCTGTTTCACCAGGAATGCCTACGACACAGATGGATTTGTGGGGAACATCTTCAGGAATCTCGCTCACCAGTTTTTCAATCAGTTTGGTGCCTACACCCTTCATGGTTTCGAAGAATTCGCCAGAAAGCATGACCTGATTGGTTGCATAGAACATTTCATTGGCATCGATGACATAGAGCAGAATCATTTCTGTCTTGTGTGCTTTTGCCAGATCCAGTGCACAATGGAATGCGTTCATGGATGGATCGGAACCATCAACCGGAACAAGGATTTTTTTGAATTCCATATCAATCACCTACTCTTACAAAATATAATGAAAATGATTTGACTCACACTGCGGACTATGCCGTATTTCCCCTCTTCTAACTTAATTAGAACACAAGAAAATATAAAAGTAAAATTGGTAATTTTTATACTGCATGATATTATTTTTATTGAAATTTTTGCTCCAATTAATCATTGGTTTAGAAGTTGAGGAAAGCGCAAGACATAATGAATAAAACGAAGTATTTGTCGTAAAAATCATAGTTTGCTATACTTATATAAGATTAGAAATTACAAAATCTGTGTTTTGAATAAATTTTTATGGAAGGGGTAAAAAATGGATCAGATTTTTAAAAGGACCAGTATCAGGCGTTATCTGGATCAGCCGGTTGAGGCAGAGAAAACAGAGTATCTCCTGAAAGCTGCCATGCAGGCGCCGTCGGCAGGCAATCAGCAGCCATGGGAATTCTACGTCATCACGAACCGGGATATCCTGGAAAAACTCTCCAAGATCAGCCCTTATGCAGGGCCTGCCGCAAGGGCACCTATAGCGATCGCAGCTGCTGTCCGGAATGAGTGCGAATGGCCGCAGGTTTCCGATTACGATGTGAGCCTTGCTATGGGGAATATGTGGCTGGCAGCGGGAGATGTTGGCTTGGGCGGCGTATGGCTTGGCGTCTCTCCGTTCAAAGACAGGATGGATGCAGTGAGTGAAATCCTGAATCTTCCCGATTCAGTCCGGCCGTTTGCTATTTTTGCCTATGGGTACCCTGCAAGAGAGCCTAAAGCGCACGACAGATTCGATCCGTCAAAAATTCACGAAATCAAATAATGGAAAAGGAGTCCTGCGGCAGCAGGGCTCTTTTTAATGGAAAGAGTCGAATTGCTGATTTCTGTCCCAAAGTGTTTGGAAAATTTCTTTGACAGTGCGAATTGTGAATGCTATAATTCGTTTAATAGAAAGAACCTGTGATCAGGAAGAGTACTATGATGGAATCGTTTCAGGGAGCCGGCGTCGAGTGCAAGTCCGGTACGCGAAGTCATACGAATGGGCCTGTGAGGTGCGGTCTGAGCCATGATTGGGGTAGGCGCCGCCGGATTTCTCCGTTACAGAAGATGCATATGCACTGAGTTGGGCCTTTTGGCCAACAAGGGTGGTACCGCGGAATTATTTCCTTTCGTCCCTTTGCCGTTTCGGCAATTGGGAGAAAGGTTTTTTTATTGATTACAGCGGAGGGAGAAAATATTATGGAAGCGATGAAGGATGTATCCAAGCTTGTCTTTACCAAGGCGAGAGGGGGACGTTTCCGCTGGCTGACGATCTCTACGCTGATGCTGGCAATCGGTATGCTGCTGCACTTGGTTTCCCCATCTGTAGCCGGCTTTACGCCAAACTGGATGATTGCGACCTATGTCGTTGCGATTCTTCTGACGAAACCGGATTACAAAAAATGTCTGGGGATTTGTATGGTGGCAGCTCTGATGGAGGTATTTACCAGTAAATCCGCTTTTCCGTACGGAGATTTTGCTTCTGAATTCTTTGGCGCTTATGTGGCAGGATTCTTTGCCCATTCCGTGCCTCCGATCCGCATTGGAAAGTTTTCACTCCGCCCGGCACTTGCAGGCTTTGTGACGACACTGGTTTCGGGCTTCGTCTTCGTATCGATTCTGACACTTGTCATGGGGCTTCCTATGAGCGTATATGTATACGGTATGCTTCCGATGGTGCTTCTGGTCGGCGTAGGCAACGGAATCATTACACCATTCCTTTACTTCCCGGCGCTCCGCCTTTTCAAGACGATGCACTATATGGCGGAATCGGATGTAGAAGACAGCGATCACAGCAAAATAATCCTGAAGCAGGAAAATGAAGGCGTCATCAGTGTAGAGCATCTGACTTACACATATCCTTTCTCAAAAGAGCCGGCACTGAAGGATGTATCCATGACAGTACAGAAGGGAGATTTCATTGTAGTTACAGGACCTAACGGAGCAGGGAAGACGACACTTCTCATGTCCATGGCAGGCGCCATTCCTCATTACTACGGCGGAACGATGCAGGGAATGGTTTATACAGACGGCAAGGCCGTCACACAGCACACGATTGCCGACCTTGCTTCTTCCATCGGCGTCATTCTTGCCGATTACAAAGCGCAGATCGTTACTTTGACTGTCGGGGAGGAAATGGCATTTACGCTGGAAAACCATGGCTTCCCGCCTGAGGAAATCCGCCGCCGTTCAGAAGAGGCCCTGGCAAAAGTCCATCTGACAGGACTTGAAGACAGAAAGGTAGCCACACTTTCTGGCGGACAGTGCCAGAGACTCGTGGCAGCAGCTGTCCTTGCAGAAGAACCGCAGGTTCTTGTATTCGACGAACCGACATCGGCCTTGGATCCGGAAGGAATCCGCGAGTTCTATGAAATGGTCGGAGAACTGAACCAGAAAGAAGGCTTGACCGTTATTGTCGCTGAGCATCATCTCGAAGCGGCTCTTCCTTACGCAACAGAGTTCGTTCTGATGGATCAGGGCGAAATCATCAGCTCCGGGGATCCGGAAAAAGTCATGCGCTTCATGAGAAAGAGCCATGTCTATGAAGAGGCGATTCCGGATATGTACAGAGCGCAGCTCGAACTTGAAGAACATGGCTTCACATTCAAGAATCCTTTTCTGAATGTAGAGGCAGCCAAGGAATCTATCATCCATTCGTTTGAAGGAGGCCGGGACAATGCTTGAATTTGATCATGTAACATTCAGATATGCGAAGAATATGCCGGTCGTTCTTTCAGACACATCCCTGAAATTCGGGAAAGGCGAATTCATTGCCATCACGGGCAGGAACGGAAGCGGCAAGACGACAATCACCCGCCTTCTGACCGGGCTTGAAAAACCGACGGAAGGACGAGTGCTTTACGAAGGAAAAGATATAACAAAGGAAGAGGCATCAGAAAGAAGCCGATTCATCGGTTATGTATTCCAGCAGCCGGACAGGCAGATGTTCATGCCGACTGTCCGCGAGGAAATTGCATTGGGACCGTATCATCAGGGGAAACGGGGCGAGGAGCTCAACCGCATGGTTGAAAAAGCCATGATGGAAACGGACACGACAGCTCTTGCGGAAGCATATCCGAGGACCCTTTCCCGCGGCGATCAGCAGCGTGTCGCCATCGCATCTGCCCTGGCCATGGATACTGAGTATCTGATCCTCGATGAACCGACAAGCGGGCAGGACGGGCATGAAAAGAAAATGCTGATGCGTCTAATGGAGAGCCTGCAGCAGAGGGGAATTACAATCATCCTTGTCACGCATGATATGGATATCGTAGCCCGCGACTGCACGAGAGTCATCGTTATCGCATCCCATAAAGTTGCCTTTGACGGCAGGCCGGAAGAACTATTCTCCGCAAAGAACCGTCCGGAAGACTGGGGGCTTCTTTACCCGGCATCCGTCCTTTTGGGAAGGAAACTGCCAGGCGCACCTTACTGCCGTGATATGGACAGCTTCTGCAGGACATTTATCGCTTTGAAAGGAGAGGGAGCTTTATGAGAAATCTTGTTCCGCTGACGAAAATAATACTGACGCTGGGAACAGCCGTCTGGGCGATCGTTCTCCAGAAGCCTGAAAGCCTTCTTCTTCTCTGCCTTTTTGAAATCCTGATTCTTCTTGTCTCAGGAGAACTCTTCAGAAGCATCAAAGCTCTCGTTATGCTTACGGTATTTGCCGCATTTCTTGGACTCATCGAGAAAATCGGGGGCGGTTCCAATGTGGAATCTGTCGTAGCTGCCTTGCGGATGCTGGGCATGACGATTATCTTCATTTACCTTCTTGGCACTGTCCGCCTGCAGGATCTGACGGCGGCCATGGTGCAGCAGATGAAGGTGCCTTATGAATATGCGTTCATGTTTACGGCCGGACTTCGTTTCATTCCCGACTTTGTGGATGAAAACAGGGCCGTTGCAGAAGCGCAGGCATGCCGCGGGATTTCTGTCAAAGGAAATTTCTTCAAGCAGATTAAAAGATACATGTCCATTATCCGTCCTTTGATGCTCCGCTCCCTCGGAAGAAGCGAGACCATGGCGCTTTCGCTGGAACTTCGCGGATTCGGCGGATCGAACAGAACCTTCATGGAAAGTGTGGCGCCCAAAGGAACAGACTATCTTATGATGATCCTCATCGTCCTCATTACTGCCGGCGTGATATATGCAAGGCTGAAACTCGGCGCATAAAAAAGGTTATAAACACTAAAAAGGCATCCCATCGGGATGCCCTTTTTTGCCTTTTTAACGGTTGTCGATGCGTTCCGGATTCAGATCATGGTGCAGCAGGCGGTAACGTGCGAAGTCCTTCCATTCCGTTCCGAGAATGCCATAGTTGCAGAATGGATCGATGGAGAGGCCGCCTCTTGGCAGGAACTTGCCCCAAACCTCGATATAACGCGGGCGAAGCAGGCGGATCAGGTCGATCATGATCTGATTGACACAGTCTTCATGGAAGTCGCCATGGTTTCTGTAGCTGAAAAGATAGAGCTTCAGTGATTTGCTTTCCACCATGTATTTATCAGGAATATAGGAAATGTAAATCGTAGCGAAATCCGGCTGGCCTGTCTTCGGGCAGAGGCTCGTAAATTCAGGACAGTTGAATTTGATGAAATAATCGTTGTCCTGATGCTTGTTCTCTATCTTCTCGAGAAGGCTCGGGTCATAGTCATAGGAATACTTCGTGTTTTTATTTCCAAGCTGGTTGAGCTTGTCTAAATCATCTCTCTGGCTCATTGTTCACCTCAAATAAATAAATTTCTATATTTGCTAAGTATACCATAATTCATCCGGAATGTAAAAATTACAGTTTTCTCGCAGTCTGGACAAGCTTATTGGCATTCCTGCTTCCAGGGAACCACTGGACACGGAGGGGCACGCGGAAGACCTTTTCAAATTCGCGGAGAAGATGGCCTGTTGCATGGGCCGGTACGTCGAAGTTATTCCTGCTTGTGTAAATACGGAGATCCATGGCATCCTTAGCAGATGTGCAGATGACCTGGGTAATGCACTGTTCCTGACTTTCATCGAGTCCCTCGGCAAGTGCCAGGAAGAGGGCTGCCTTTCTGACGTCGAGCATTTCCTCTTCAGAAAGGATCTTCGAAGCATCATTATTTTTTGTGTATTTCCCTGAGAATCCATGGTGGAAAGCACAGAGGAGAGAGCACATGACCTGTTCCTTCTGGGACCAGCCGAAAATGTGTGCATTGGCCGCAATGTATGCGCTGTGGCGTGCATGGTTGTAATAGTTGATCATGGAACCCGCATCATGAAGGAAGCCTGCAGCCATCAGGAGTGTACGCATACGGGAGCTGAGTCCGTGGACATGCTTCCACTGATCGAACATGGAAAGGGCAAGGGCAGTGACATAACGGGAATGGAATGCGTACTCCCCGGTAACCGTATGGAGATAATTCTTGACAGAATTGATCAGCATATGCTGGCGCTTATCCCCGTCCTTGTCATAAATCGGATCATAGTAATGGAAGAAGAGCCCTTCACGAAGGCCGCAGCCGGAGATCGTAAGATAAGACGACTTGGCTTTCCTGATGATTTCCTGAACAGTCAGGGCGCCTGCAATGATGATATCAGCGCGCTCGGAAGAAAGACCGCTGATGCGCTGGCGCTCTTCGAAGGTCTTGGAGGTAATATCCTTTACCATTTCAAAAAGATCTTCGGAAGGCAGGTTGTAATTATGCAGTTTTGGAAGCGGATACCCTGTGCTTCTCTGGTGGACTTTCGCAAGGTTTCTGACAGTTCCTCCGACTCCTATGACTGGAAGCGGCGTGTCAGGGAACCAGGTGATTTTATCGAGCTTGGCCTGAATGAATTTTTTCATTTCAGTAAGCTTTGACTGGGAGACCGTCCCGGAGGACTGGAACATTTCCGTTAATGTAACAGCACCGTAGGGAATGCTGACGGAGTGAAGGCGCTTTTTATTTTTGACAAGAGAAATTTCCACGCTGGCTCCGCCCAGATCGAAGAGGAGGAAATCCTTGCGGTCGATCGTGTGGATGACACCGGAAAAACCGAGGGCGGCTTCTGCGCGCCCGCTGATGATCGTCATGGAAATGCCTGTAGTCATGTGGACACGCTTCAGGAAGGAAGCACCGTTTACAGCATTCCTTACTGCAGCAGTGGCGACAGCCAGAACCTTCTTTACCTTCTGGACTTCAATAATATGCGCATATACAGTCAGGCATTTCAGCGCACGCTCCTGTGCTTCTTCCGTCAGGAGACGCGTCTCCTGTGTCATGCCTTCCGCAAGGCGGATGGATTTCTTTTCCTGATAAATGAGTTTATAGGATCCCTGCTCTCCAATCTGCATGACGATGAAGCGGATAGAGTTGGAACCCAGATCAATAATAGCTATACGGTCCATGAAATCTCCTTTTATAGCGAAGCGGCTGAATACATGCCGCGTACTTC
>OGGJ01001693.1_pt1 | contig 17427 bp, 16 predicted proteins | sample 1571071 | NCBI WGS metagenome assembly OGGJ01 (sample SAMEA2581954, study PRJEB24529) | metagenome | biome: Human gut stool | place: China | collected 2011
GGATGATCCTGTCCGTCATCTGCGCCGTCATCACGGTCATTGCGGTATGCGCTCTGGTCACGATTGCGTCCTGTCTGGAAATGCCCGCGGCTGCCCGGGTCGCGCTGCTCGTATTCGCCGCCGCGGTCGCGGCCACCGGCGTCGGCGCGGCCGCCGTGCTGGACGTGAAGGCCGGGTATTACCAATGCCCAAACTGCCACGCGGTCTTTGTCCCCACCATGGCGCAGTACGTAAAGGGTCTGCACACCCTCACCCGCCGCCGTCTGACCTGCCCCAGCTGCGGCAAAACAGCCATGTGCCGCCACCGCGTTGTCCGGTGAGGGCGGTGTTGACATTCGCAGACGTTCCGCCTATAATGTTTTTCGTGCAGTCAATGAAAAAGGAAGGACATACCCCATGAAAGAAAACAGAAAGCTGCTGAAAGAGGTCCTCAAGGACATCCAGCATGACATGTCAGACGAGGAAGTGCTGAATCTGTTGGCGGACAGCAAGATATCCGTCAATCCCTCAATGGAAAAGTATACGCTCGGTCAGCGGGCAGCGGACGCCATTGCCAAATTTGCGGGAAGCTGGGCGTTTATTTTTTCCTTTACCGGTCTTCTGATATTGTGGATGATCGTCAACACACTGCTGGCCTCCAAAGCGTTTGACCCCTATCCGTTTATTCTGCTGAATCTGGTGCTGTCCTGCATAGCGGCCATTCAGGCGCCGCTCATTATGATGAGCCAGAACCGGCAGGAGGAAAAGGACCGCCGCCGTGCCGAGAACGATTACAAGGTGAATCTCAAAACGGAAATTATGATTGAGGATCTCTACGATAAAGTAAACGCCATCCTTGCCAGGCAGTCCGCCCTGGAAAAGCATCTGGCAGGGCAGGAGAAGGGAACACCGAAAGCGGACGGTGAAAAATAAACGTGCTTTGAGGCTTGTACCTTTTTTGTAAATTCAAGCATGATTTTAGAAGGATCAACAAAAACTGGGATATCCAACAGGATGTCCCGGTTTTTGCTTCAGGTGCCTGCTTGCTGTTCCTTGGATTTGCTGGAGACTGTGCAATCACGGTCAGCTTGTATATGACGAATTTTATTTAGTACTATTATTTCACAATAGACACAATATCTTGTGCTTTCGCGGTTGACAGAACGGGCCCGCCATTATATACTTAAACTCTAAGAGACGATCAGCGGGAGGGAGAGATGCGTATGCGGATCGGCGGACTGCAAAAGGTAACGCTGCTGGACTACCCCGGCAAAGTGGCCTGCACGGTGTTTTTGCCCGGCTGCAATCTGCGCTGCCCCTTCTGCCACAATCCCGCTTTGGTCCTGCCGGACCGTGCGACCGGCGGCCTTTCCACGGAGAAGCTTCTGGCCTTTTTGGAGACCCGTCGAGGAAAGCTGGACGGCGTGTGCGTCACCGGCGGGGAGCCGACCTTGTACGAGGACCTTCCGGCGCTGCTGCGGCAGATCCGGGCGCTGGGCTTTGCCGTGAAGCTGGACACCAACGGCACCAACCCCGACATGCTGGAAGCGCTGGCGCAGGAGGGGCTGCTGGACTATGCTGCCATGGACATCAAGAACAGCCCGGACCGCTATGCGGAGACCTGCGGCGGCGTGGATCTTCTGGGACCGGTGAAGCGGAGTGCCGCACTGCTGATGGCGGGCGCCGTGGACTATGAGTTCCGCACCACCGTCTGCGCACCGCTGCACACACCGGAGGAGATGGCCGGGATCGGCCGTTGGCTCAAGGGTGCGAAGCGCTATTTCCTTCAACCCTTTGTGGACTCCGGCGAACTGGTGGGCAGCGGCATGAAGCCCCTGACAGAAGAAGAGATTGAAGCGCTGCGGGACAGCGTTTTGCCTGATATTCCCAGCACACAGATCCGTGGACAATAGAGAAAAGGAGAAGAGGACCATGTATCAAGTCATCAAGCGGGACGGCCATGTTGCCGAATTCAGTCTCAACCGTATCTCCAGTGCCATTATGAAAGCCTTTGACGCCACCCATATTCCCTATGCCCCGGATGTGATCGACCTGCTTTCCTTGCAGGTCACGGCGGATTATGCCGATAAGATCCGGGATGGCCGGATCGATGTGGAGACCATTCAGGACAGCGTGGAGGCCGTTCTTCAGCGTGCCGGCTACGCGGAAGTGGCCAAGGCCTACATTCTCTACCGCAAGAACCGGGAAAAGCTGCGGAACATGAGCTCCACCATTCTGGACTACAAAAAGCTGGTGGACGATTATCTGCGGGTGTCCGACTGGCGGGTAAAGGAAAATTCCACCGTCACCTATTCCGTCGGCGGGCTGATCCTGTCCAACTCTGGCGCCATCACCGCCAACTACTGGCTCAGCGAGATTTACGATGAAGAGATCGGCGATGCCCACCGCAGCGCGGATCTCCATCTGCACGACCTGTCCATGCTCACCGGCTACTGCGCCGGTTGGAGCCTGAAGCAGCTCATTCAGGAAGGGTTGGGGGGTGTGACGGGCAAGATCACCAGCGCCCCGGCCAAGCACCTGGCTACCCTATGCAACCAGATGGTGAATTTCCTGGGCATTATGCAGAACGAGTGGGCGGGTGCGCAGGCATTTTCCAGCTTTGATACCTATCTTGCCCCCTTTGTCCGGATGGATAAGCTCAGCTACAATGAAGTCAAGCACTGCGTCGAGAGCTTTGTCTATGGCGTCAACACCCCCAGCCGCTGGGGCACACAGGCCCCGTTCTCAAACATCACTCTGGACTGGACCGTACCCGCCGATCTGGCCGGTCAGCCTTGTATCGTGGGCGGCAAGCCCATGAGCTTTACCTATGGCGACTGCCAGCCGGAGATGGACATGATCAACAAGGCATTCATCAAGGTCATGATCGAAGGCGACGCCAACGGCCGCGGCTTCCAGTATCCCATCCCTACCTATTCCATCACCAAGGACTTTGACTGGTCCGAGACGGAGAACAACCGGCTGCTCTTTGAGATGACCGCCAAATACGGAACGCCCTACTTCTCCAACTACATCAACTCCGACATGGAGCCCAGTGACGTGCGTAGCATGTGCTGCCGCCTGCGCCTGGACCTCCGGGAACTGCGGAAAAAGAGCGGCGGCTTCTTCGGCAGCGGCGAGTCCACCGGCTCCGTGGGCGTTGTGACCATCAACCTGCCCCGTATTGCGTATCTTGCCAAGGATGAAGCGGATTTCTTCGCCCGGCTGGATCACATGATGGACATTGCTGCCCGCAGTCTGAAGATCAAACGCACTACCATCGGGCGGCTGATGGAGGAGGGGCTGTACCCCTACACCAAGCGCTACCTCGGCAGCTTCGACAATCACTTTTCCACCATCGGTCTCGTCGGCATGAACGAGGCGGGTCTGAACGCCAACTGGCTCCGCAAGGACCTCACCCATGAGGAGACGCAGGACTTTGCCGTTCGGGTGCTGAAGCACATGCGGGAGCGGCTGAGCGATTATCAGGAGCAGTATGGCGACCTCTACAATCTGGAGGCCACCCCTGCCGAGTCCACCTCCTATCGCCTTGCCAAGCACGATAAGGCACAGTACCCCAATATCATTACCGCCCACGAGGGCGGGACGCCCTACTACACCAATTCCAGCCACCTGCCTGTGGGCTGCACGGAGGACGTGTTCGCCGCCCTAGATGTACAGGACAAACTCCAGACCCTCTACACCAGCGGCACGGTGTTCCACACCTTCCTGGGCGAAAAGCTGCCCGATTGGCAGGCAGCGGCGGCGCTGGTCCGTAAGATCGCGGAGAACTACGAGCTGCCGTACTATACGCTGTCTCCCACCTATTCCGTCTGCGCAGACCACGGCTATCTGGCCGGGGAGCAGTTCACCTGCCCCATCTGCGGACGGAAAACGGAGGTTTACAGCCGCATCACCGGCTACTACCGCCCGGTGCAGAACTGGAACGACGGCAAGAGTCAGGAATACAAGGATCGAAAGACCTATCGGACGGGGACAGCCGCAGACGGTGTTTTTGCGGCGACCGCTGAGCGCCCGGTGGAAGAAGTGAAAGAGACCGCGCCCGTTTCGGGGAAAGCAGACCGTTACACGCTCTTCGTCACGGCCACCTGCCCCAACTGCCGGGCGGTGAAGCCGCTGCTGCAAAAGGCGGGCGTTCCCTATGAGGAAAAGGATGCCGCACAGTATGCGGAGGAGGCAAAGGCACTTGGCCTGCGGCAGGCCCCCACGCTGGTGGCTTGGGGAGAGGAACCCACTCTCTATGTGGGCGCAGCCCAGATCAAGGCGTTCCTCCGGGAGTATGCCCAATGATAGAGCTTGCTGTGATCGGCGGCGGTCCCGCCGGACTGACGGCCGCCCTGTATGCCGCACGGGCGGGACGCTCCGTTGCCGTATTCGAGGGCAGCGGCTTCGGCGGGCAGATCACCCTCTCGCCGCTGGTGGAGAATTATCCAGGTCTTGGCACGGTCAGCGGCATGGAACTGGGGGACCGGATGTATGCCCAGGCGGAAGCGGCCGGGGCGGAGCTGACCTTCAGCAGGGTACAGAGGATCGAACGAAACACGGACGGCACGTTTCTTCTGGAAACGGAGGACGGGGCGATTTCGGCCCGGGCGGTGATCTATGCCGCCGGAGCGAAGCCCCGGACGCTGGGTCTGCCCGGTGAAGAAGCATTGGTAGGCCGCGGCGTCAGCTATTGCGCCCTGTGCGATGGCCCGTTCTTTGACGGGCAGGACGTGGCGGTGGCCGGCGGCGGCAATACCGCCTTTGAGGACGCCCTGTTTCTGGCCGGACGCTGCCGCAGCGTGACACTGATCCACCGGAGAAAAACCTTCCGGGCGGAGCAGACGTTGGTGGAACAGGCTGCCCAACGGGAAAATCTTACCATCCTGACGGATACGGTCATCACCGATCTCCACGCCGATAACGGAGAACTGGAACACCTTTTGTTGAAAAATGCCGACGGACGGGAGACGCGGCTCCCGGTCAGCGGGCTGTTCGTGGCCTTTGGCCGCGTTCCCGATACGGAAATGGCCGCGGCACTGGCGGAACGGGATCAAGAGGGGTATCTCCTGACCAATGACCGGATGGAAACGGCCACACCGGGCTTTTTTGCGGCAGGCGACTGTCGGCACAAGCAGGTACGGCAGCTGACCACGGCGGTTTCGGACGGCACCTTGGCTGCGGTCTCCGCCTGCCGGTGGCTGGCGGAACAGTGACGCGCACCGGATCATCCCAACAATCAAAGTAAAGAGAGGATACGCTTATGAACGATGAACGCTACTCCATTATTTATTCCAGCAGAACGGGAAATACCAGACTGCTGGCTGAGGCGATCCGGGAGAGCCTTCCGGCGGATCTGTGCAATCATTTCGGCACGGACGAAGCCGGTGCGGTCGAATCCGAAAAGCTGTATGTTGGCTTCTGGACGGATAAGGGGACTGCGGATGAAGCGGCGCTTGCGCTTTTGAAGCGCCTGAAAAACAAGAAGATTTTCCTGTTCGGCACGGCGGGCTTCGGCGAAAGCGAGGCGTATTTTCAAAAGGTGCTGGATCGGGTAAAGGAGAGCATCGACGAGAGCAATTCGATCATCGGCACTTATATGTGCCAAGGCAAAATGCCCATGGCGGTCCGGGAGCGGTATGAAAAAATGAAGCAGCAGCCCAACCCGGCTCCCAATCTGGACGGACTGATCCGGAATTTTGACCGCGCCCTCGCCCATCCGGATGACCATGACCTTGAAGAATTGAAACAGGCTGTGCGGAGAGGGGAGGACAGTTGATATGAGATGGTTCTATGAGCTTGCGTGGCTGTGGAAGGGGCTGGGGATCTCCCTGCTGGCAGCCGCAGCCTGTATGGTGTGTGTCTGGCTGGTGTGCAGAGCCGCCGGAAAGCGGCTTCGGACCGGCATCGCGGTTTTGGCCGCTGCCGCGGGCTTTGCGGCCGCTGTTGTGGTGATCCTCCTCCTCGCCCAGACTCCAACCCCGATTTAAAAGAACCCTCCGTCGCCCGTAAACGGGGACGGCAGCGGGAATACGCCGAGTGGAAAGCAAAGCAGCAGGCCGAACAAGAGAACAAGGTATAACAAAGGCGGGAACATCTGTAACGATGCTCCCGCCTGCTGTTATGTAGGATTCTCTATTATATAGTTTATTCCTTAATCTGTTCTAGGCAATTTCCGTTTTTGTCAAACATGTGCATTTCATCATATTTGCCAATTCCGTATCCCCAAAATAAGCGATAACCATTCACATTTAGCTGTATCAACTCTTGGTTTAAATAGGTAATGGTAGATACATCTTCATCGTAGGCAACTGCCATAATAACATATTTATCACTTTTATCATACCAAGAAATCAATACTTGGGTTCTAAGTTGACCCGATTCAAGTTGCTTTGGTTTTTCGATATGCACGGAACCGTTTGTTTCAATGACATCGTAAAAGATGCCTCGCTTTCGTACAATGGCGTTTTGAAGATTGCTTTTTTCTTCTTTGTTCGTATATATAACAGCGGTGAGATTTTCGTCAATCTGTTGAGACGCTAAAATCTCTCCTACCTCAAAGGGATATTTTATTCTATTAAGTGCATTTTCAATATTTTTAGGAAAATACATAAAGAAACTAATCCCTACACCGAAAATAATAATCAGTACAATAAGAAAAATTGCCCTTTTTTTCATTCAAGTTCTCCCCAAAAAACTATTACAAATCGGCTTGATGGATAATACTCATACCCATGCTGTCTATATATTAAATTATAACACAGCAGACATTATAGAGCAAGGGCAGGAATAAGCTCCTGCCCTTGTTTACTATAAAACACTTTCAATAGAAATGATAAATCCGAACACACTACCCACTTGGATAATGTAGTTCGGATTATCATTGTTTGGTCCGAGTGGCGGGATTTGAACCCACGGCCTCATGGTCCCGAACCATGCGCGCTACCAACTGCGCTACACCCGGATACAGCTTTACCATTATACGGTATCCGGTTCGGGATGTCAAGGCATATTGCGGAAAATCCCCGCATAGAGTTGAAAGAATTCAACGATGGGGGGCAGGAAGGATGACGGCAAGGCGGTCAGGGCGGCGGACAGCCGCATCGGTTGGCAGAAAAAGAACGGTGGCGCGTCAGGTGGGACGCCGTCAGTCCGGAAAAACGGACGCCCTGTCGGCGGCGGAGCGTTTGCGGCTCATCCGTCTGGTGACCTGCGGCGGCATTTTCGTGCTGCTGGTGGCGGCGAAGCTGCTGCTGCCGGGAAGGATGGCGGGCGTCAGCCAAAAGCTGTCGGAAGCCATGACTCGGAGCGTGGATGTGCAGGCGGTATTTTCCGCTGTGGGCGGGCTGTTTACCAAGGATGGGACCCCGGCGGAGGCGGCGGACGAGGTGTACCGGGCCGTGTTCCATCCGGAGGGCGCGGAGACCCGGCAGACCGCCGCCCGGACAGCGGACGGCGCGGCACTGACGGAGCTGCGGAACTGGCGGGATGCAGAGCCGTTGAACACGATCCCGCCTGCGGGAGAGGACCCGGCTCCGGAGGAGCTGGAGACGATGGACCTTGTGCTCTATTCCGACGAGGATTTGCCGGAAAACGTCAGTATGCGGCAGGCAATTTTGGGCTTCGATCACGAGACGCCGGTGAAGGGAGTGCTGTCCTCCAATTTCGGCTACCGGGATCACCCCTTGGAGGGGACGGAGCGGTTTCACTACGGCGTGGATCTGGCAGCGGATACCGGTACGGCCATCGCCTGCTTTGCCGATGGCACCGTTACGGCGGTAGGGGAGAGCAGCAGCTACGGAAAATACTGCACCGTCACCCACGCTAACGGCTGCGCCACCCTGTACGCCCACTGCGGACGGATCTCCGTGTCCTCCGGCGCGGCGGTAAAAAAGGGAGAGAAGCTGGGGGAGGTGGGAGAGACCGGCATGGCCACAGGACCGCATCTGCATTTCGAGCTGCAAAAGGACGGGGTCTACCTGAACCCGATCTATTATGTGGAAACCGCCTGAGTGTACCGTCTCCGGCGGCTTTTTTCTGCTGGTGGGATGGTTCGCCCTCTGCTGCGGTTGGCAGATGGCGCTGACGGTGCTGGGGGCGGCAGCGTGGCACGAGTTCGGGCATCTGCTGGCTTTAAGGCTCTGCGGCGGGGAGGCCCGGCAGCTGCGGGTCGGCATGTTGGGAGCGGTGATCGAGGTCCGGGGGGCCATGGGCTACGGGCAGGAGTTGGCATCGGCTCTGGCGGGGCCGTTGGCGAATCTGCTGGCGGCTGCGGTCCTCGGCAGGATGGGGTGCACCACGGCGGCGGGGGCCAACGGGGTGCTGTGCGCCTTCAATCTGCTGCCTGTCCGCCCGCTGGACGGCGGACGGGCGCTGTATCTCCTGCTGGCGTGGATGGCCGGTCCCGGAACGGCGGAATGGGGCTGCCGGTGGGTGGGCATTTCCACGGCGCTGGCGGCGGCGTCCGGGACGGCGTGGTTGGTGTGGCGCACGGAGGGAAGCCTCTGGCTGCTCCCTGCCATAGTGGGGCTGCTGACGGCCGGGGCAGGCTGGCGGGATGACCGGTAAGGAGGAGCCGTCGGTCACATTTTGCGGTTTAGCTTGAAAATTTACAGATTCTTAACTATAATAAAGACACCATACCGTCAGCGGACACGTTTACCCCGGAGCTGACGGTGAGAAAGCACGAGGAATGGCTATGCGACCAGACGGAACGAGAGTACGGGATCTGACTGCCATCATGCAGGCGCTTCCCTATGTCATGCCAAAGCGGTATGACGCCCAGAACTGGGCGGAAGAAAATCTGGATGAGGACGCGATCCGGGATTATATCCGGGCAAAGCGGCGGGAGGGGCGGTCCGTGACCCACATGAGCCTGCTGGTGTCCGCCTATTACCGCGCAGTGCTGAAAAATCCAAAGATCAACTATTTCGTGATGAACCGGCGGATCTACAAACGGAATCACTTCTGCTTCAGCTTTGTGATCCTGAAGACGCGAGCGGACGGCACGCCGGACGAGACGACGCTGAAGATCTATCTGGAGCCGCAGGACAACATCTTCACCATCAACCGAAAGATCGCGGACACCATCGCTAAAAACTCCGCCGAGTCCCACAACAACAGCACCGACAAATTCGCCAAGATGATGTTCTCCATCCCCGGCCTGCCCAAGTTTGTGATCTGGCTGGCCTATCATCTGGACAAGCACGGGCTGCTGCCCCGGAAGATCGTGGATCTCAGCCCGTTCCACACCAGCATGTTCATCACCAATCTGGCCTCTATCAAGACCAGCTACATCCACCACCACTGCTACGAATTCGGCACCACAAGCGTGTTCGTGTGCATGGGCAAGCCGGTGCCCAACTATATGAGCGGCGACCTGACCAAGAAGATGATGCCGCTGGGCATCGTCATGGACGAGCGTATCTGCACCGGGTACGAGTACGCGGCCTTCTGCAACGATTTCCGCAAGTACATTCGTCAGCCGGAGCTGCTGGAAGCGCCCTTTGACGGCAGCGCCCCGGCGGAGGAGCCGGCGGCGGAGGAGCCGGCGGCGGAGGACATGCCCATCGAGGCGTAAAGCACCTCAAAATAAAAAAATAAGCACCCCCGGCGCACAGCGCCGGGGGTGCTTTTGTTCAGCTCTTCTTTTTGCCCAGATAGGCTTCCTTGATGGACTCGTCCGCCAGCAGCTCCGCGCCGGTGCCGGACTTGGTGATGTTGCCCGTTTCCAGCACGTAGGCGTAGTCGGCGATCTTCAGCGCCATGTTCGCGTTCTGCTCGATCAGCAGCACGGTGACGCCCTGCCGGTTGACGGTGCGGATGATGTCAAAAATACCCTGTACCACCAGCGGCGCCAGACCCAGCGACGGCTCATCCAGCATCAGCAGCTTGGGGCGGCTCATCAGCGCGCGGCCCACGGCCAGCATCTGCTGCTCGCCGCCGGACAGCGTACCGGCCAGCTGCCAGTTGCGCTCCTCCAGCCGGGGGAACAGCTCATACACCCACTTGATGTCCTTCTCGATGCCGTCCTTATCCGTCCGCAGGTACGCGCCCGCCTTCAGATTCTCCAGCACCGTCAGGTTGGCGAACACCCGCCGCCCCTCCGGGGACTGGGCGATGCCCGCCTCCAGGATCTTGTTGATGGGCTTGCCCAGCAGTTCCTGTCCGTCATAGGTAATGGAGCCGCTGTCCGCCTTCACAAGGCCGGAGATGGTCCGCAGCGTGGTGGACTTGCCGGCGCCGTTTGCGCCGATCAGGGTGACGATCTTGCCGTCGGGTACCTCAAGGCTGATGCCGCGCAGCGCCTTGATGCCGCCGTAGGATACGCACAAATTCTCAATCTTCAGCATCTTCTGCCACCCCCAGGTATGCGTCGATGACGCGCTCGTTGTTCTGTATCTCGTCCGGTGTGCCCTGGGCGATCAGCTTGCCGAAGTCCAGTACATAAATGCGGTCGGCAATGCCCATGACCAGGTCCATGTGGTGCTCGATCAAGAGGATCGTCTTGTGGAAATGATCCCGGATCTCCTTGATGAACTCCGCCAGCTCCAGCGTCTCCTGTGGGTTCATGCCGGCGGCCGGCTCATCCAACAGCAGCAGCGTGGGCTCAGTGGCCAGCGCGCGGGCGATCTCCAGCCGGCGCTGCTTGCCGTAGGGCAGACTGGTGGCCAGCTCGTTCTGCACATCCTCCAGGCCCACCACCTTCAGCAGTTCCAGCACCTCGGCGCGCTGCTGCATCTCCTCCTTGGCGTTCAGGTGGAACGCCGCGGTAAACAGATTGCTGGTGCGCCGCATATGCTTGGCGATAAGCACATTGTCAAACACCGTCTGGGTCTTCCACAGACGGATATTCTGGAAGGTACGGGCCATACCCAGCGCCGTGATCTTATCCGGCGTAGGGGCCAGCACATGGTCAGTAAATGCGTAGCTGTCCAACGCCTTCTGGTCCTCTTTCCAGGCCTTCAGCGCCTCGTCGTCCAGTTCCTCCTCCGGGGCGAACTGGACGGTGTACATATCGGCGTGCTCGCCCTTGTACATCTTCTTCATCTTGCCGGTGGGATGGTTCCGCACGATGCAGTTCCCCTTGAAGGAAACGCGGCCGTTGCTGGGCGCATACACACCGGTGATGACATTGAACGCTGTGGTCTTGCCAGCGCCGTTGGGGCCGATCAACGCCACGATCTCGCCCTCGTTGACCTCCAGATTCAGATTGTCCACGGCTACCACGCCGCCAAACTGCATAGTGACATTTTCAACAGAGAGAACGTTCTTGCTCATTTAGACGCCACCTCCTTCGCCGCTTTATCCTTCTTTTTGAACAGCTTTCCGAAGAAGTTGATGATGGCATCCCACGAGAACTCCCTGTCGCCCATGATGCCCTTGCGGAAGAACAGCACCACGATCATAATGATCACCGAAAACACCAGCATACGGAAGCCGCCGCGCATGAATGGGATGTTCACACCCAGATAGGGCATGGGGTCATCCAGGAAACGCAGCCACCATTCGGAGCAGGCGATGTACAGGAAAGAGCCCAGAATGGAGCCGGTCACGGAGCCAATACCGCCAATGACTACAATCAGCAGTATCTCATAGGTCATGGTGGAGGTGAAGGCGTTGGCCTGGATACTGGCCTGGAACATGGCCAGCAGCGCGCCGCTGATACCGGCAAAGAAGGAGCTGATCAGGAACGCCTGCATCTTATGCTTGGCCAGATTGATACCCATAGCTTCTGCCGCCACCTCATCATCGCGAATCGCCTTGAAGGCACGACCGTAGGTAGAGTTGATGATCAGCACGATAATAGCGATGCAGATGCCGGAAACAATGAACGGGAACAGCACGCTGTCGAAGTTGGCGAACTGCCGCAGCAGGTTAGAGGAGTTGGTCAGCGGGCCCACCTTGTTCCACTGAATGATAGCGCGCATGATCTCAGCGAAGCCCAGCGTGGCAATGGCCAGATAATCAGACTTCAGCTTCAGCACTGGCAGGCCGATAAGCCACGCAAACAGCGTCGGCACCACGCCGGCCAGGATCAGACCCACCACCATGGGCAGGCAGAACTGCACGATACCACCGTCAAAATATTGATACACGGCAGCGCGGGAAGCCACGGGAATAGTCAGGATTGCATAAGTATACGCACCGATCATCATAAAGCCCGCCTGTCCCAAAGAGAACAGACCCGTAAAGCCGTTCAGCAAGTTCAACGACACTGCCACCAGGGAGTAGATCGCGCCCTTTTTCAGCACGGTCGCCAACATGGAATAGTGCTGGAACTTGTCCACATACAGCAGGAAAGCAAGGCAGACGGCGGCGAGGATCAGAGACAGCAACAGATTTCTTTTCTTATTGTTCTTCATATCTCACACCTTCTCCGTCAGTTTTTCGCCGAACAAGCCGTTGGGCTTGCACAGCAGGATCACGATCAACAGTGCAAACGTAAAGGCATTGCTGAACACGGCCATATCGGCGTTGGACTTGATAAGCGACTCGCAGATACCGATGATAAACGCACCGATCACCGCACCTGGGATCGAGCCGATACCGCCGAACACCGCCGCTACAAAGGCTTTCAGGCCAGGCATAGCGCCGATCATGGGGCTGACCTGACCATAGTTGGAGAAGTACAGAATAGAGGCCACGCCCGCCAGCAGCGAACCGATAACAAAGGTCACGGAAATAACGCTGTTGATCTTGATGCCCATGAGCTGCGCCGTCTCAAAGTCGCGGGATACCGCACGCATGGCCATGCCGATCTTAGTCTTCTGGATAAGAATGACCAGCACCACCACCAGCAAGATAGTCAAAATGGGGGTGATAATGGTGATACGCTTGACATTCAGACTGCCCACCTGCATCACCTGGGTCAGGAACGGGATGTCGGGATACGCACGGGCGATACCGCCGGTGATATAGGTGGCCAGATTCTGCAGCAGATAGCTGACGCCGATGGCCGATATCATCACTGACATGCGGGGCGCGGTACGCAGGGGGCTGTATGCCGCCTTTTCGATCAGAACACCCAACGCCACTGTGGCAATAAGTACCAGGGGAATACACACTGCCATCGGCATCCAGGTGGCGGCATACACCATAAAGAAGCCCGCCATCATAAAGATGTCACCGTGTGCGAAGTTGATCAGACGCAGTATGCCATACACCATCGTATAGCCGATAGCGATCAGCGCATACAGGCTGCCCACCGTTACGCCGGAGAGCAGCAAGTCGATATAATACGCTGCGTCATGCATAAGTAAAGCATCCTCCTTATATGAATCTTGCGCTTTCGGAGACCGGGGGCGATGCCATCGGCATCCAAAAACGCAAGAGTCATGAAAGTTGCATTGTGAGGGGAGCGCACGCTCCCCCCACAATGGCTGTTATCCTACAATGAGGTTCGTCTCAGACTCGACGTATGCCGTCTTTTACTCCAAACCGTTGAAGGTGCTGAAGTACACAATCTCACCGTTCTCGATGGTCTTGATAACCGCGTAGTTCTTGATAGCGTCGCCGTTCTCGTCGAACTTCAGGTCACCGGTGATGAGGCCGGAGATCTCCAGAGTTGCCAGCGCATCGCGGATGGTGGCGCCGTCAGTGGACTGGGCCGCCTCGATCGCGCCCACAGCTGCCATGTAAGCGTCATAGCCGCAGGGGGTCACGCTGGAGATAACGTCGGACACACCGCCGTTGTTCTCCACGCGGGTCGCATCCTCAGCCACCCACTTGGTGAAACCGTCCACGAAAGCCTTACCGGCCTCATTGGTGGTATCGGCGGCATCGAAGAAAGCGGAGAAGTAAATATCGGTGGCCTTGCTGCCGGTACGCTGGGCGATGGAGATGTCATCCCAGGTGTCGCCAGCCATGATGGGGCAGGTGATGCCGGCATCGCGGGCCTGAGAGATAATCATAGCCGCGGTCTCGATGGAAACAGGAGCAAAGATGCCGTCGTAACCCTCGGACTTGATGGAAGCCATGATAGTGGAGAAGTCAGCCTCGCCCTTCTGGAACTCCAGAGTGGTAGCCTTGCCGCCCAGACGCTCCATCTCCTGACGGAAGTAGTTGCCGAAACCAGCGGAGTAGTCATCGCCGGACTCGATGATCAGGGCACAGTTGCTGCTACCCTTCTCATTGAACGCAAAGTTGGCCATCACAGCGCCCTGGAACGGATCAATGTAGCCGACACGGAAGTAGTAGTCATTGCCCGCAGTCACCTGGGGGTTGGTGCAGGAAGTGCCGATGGCAGGGATCTTAGCGCTCACGAACAGAGGGCCGGCAGCAATCGCGCAAGCAGAACCATATGTACCGATCACCACAGACACACCCTGGGAAATCAGGGTCTGCGCGGCAGTGGGTGCCTTAGCCTGGTCGGAAGCATTGTCCGCATAGACCAACTGCACACTGTACTCCTCGCCGTTGATGGTAACGGTGGGCTTCAGGGAGTGGGCATACTCAACACCCAGGATCTCCTTCTTGCCGCCGCCGCCGTTCTGACCGGAAGTGGGCTCAAACACGCCGATCTTAACGACCTTGTCGCCGCTGGCATCACTGCTGCCATCGTCCGTCTTGCCGCCGCAGGCGACCAGAGACAGAGCCATGACCAGCGCCAGCATCATTGCTAAAAACTTTTTCATGGTAGTTCCTCCTAAATTTCCCTTGGGACGGCCGGGCTCTTGCCGACCGCCCACAGAATATGTGTATTTTAACGGAAAAATGCGGCAAAGACAATTGTAACAACCTCTAAAAATCACGGCTTTTTCATCATCTGCCAGGCGTTAATAATTCGTTACCACCGTCAAATTGTCTCTCGTGCAAGGACAAACGCCCCGTGTGGGCAAACTTTTTCCGTTGGGTGTCTCCCGTTGGCGGACGGCGTGTCCCGTCATTGTGCACAAAACCAGCGGCGCTTTTTGTGCAAAAACCGGCGGGCGCAGATGCGCCTGCCGGTTCCGCATATCGTTATATCACTCTCACTGACGGCTTTCGCCGCTTTGCGTGAAATATGTCTTGAACGTATCGCCGTCCATGGTCTCATGCTCCAGCAGGTACTCCGCCACCGCCGTCAGCTCCGTCTTGTACCGGGCCAATATCTCACGGCATTTTTCGTAGGCCTCGTCGATGATGGCGCGGATCTCCGCGTCCATCTCCGCCGCCGTCTTTTCGGAGTAGGGGCGGGTGTGGGCCATGGACTTGCCGATGAACACCTCGTCGGTGCCGGCGTCAAAGGCCACGTTGCCCAGCCTGGACGACATACCGTAGGTGCCCACCATCTTGCGGGCGATGGCCGTGGCCCGCTGGATGTCGCTGGAAGCACCGGTGGAGATATCGCCCAGCATCATCTCCTCGGCGGCGCGGCCGCCCAGCAGGCCGGCCACCCTGTCCAGCATATAGCGGCGGGACAGGTAGGAACGGTCCTCCTCCGGCAGGTAGATGGTCATGCCGCCGGCCTGACCGCGGGGGACGATGGTGATCTGGTGTACGGGGTCCAGGTCCGGCAGGGCCTGCATGACCACGGCGTGGCCGGCCTCGTGATAGGCGGTGAGCCGACGCTCGGCCTCGGGCACCACGCGGCTGTGCTTCTCCGGGCCGGCGATGACCTTGATGACCGACTGGTGGATGGCCTCCTCGGTGATGAAGCGCTGGCCGCGGCGGCCGGTCAGCAGCGCCGCCTCGTTCAACAGGTTCTCCAGATCCGCGCCGGTGAAGCCGGAGGTGGCACGGGCCACGGAGCCCAGGTCCACATCCTCCGCCAGGGGCTTGCCCTTGGCGTGTATCTTCAGTATCTCCTCGCGGCCCTTGATATCCGGCAGGCCCACGAACACCTGGCGGTCGAACCGGCCGGGGCGCAGCAGCGCCGGGTCCAGAATGTCCACGCGGTTGGTAGCCGCCAGGACCACCACGCCCTCGTTGGCGGCGAAGCCGTCCATCTCCACCAGCAGCTGGTTCAGGGTCTGCTCGCGTTCGTCATGGCCGCCGCCCAGGCCGCTGCCGCGCTGGCGGCCCACGGCGTCGATCTCATCGATGAAGACGATGGCCGGAGCCTGCTTCTTGGCCTGCTCGAACAGGTCACGGACGCGGCTGGCACCCACGCCCACATACATCTCCACAAAATCGGAGCCGGAAATGGAGAGGAAGGCGGTGTCCGCCTCGCCGGCCACGGCCTTGGCCAGCAGCGTCTTGCCGGTGCCCGGAGGGCCCACCAGCAGCACGCCCTTGGGAATATGCGCGCCCAGCTCGGTATAGCGCTGGGGATCGCGCAGAAACTGGACGATCTCCTCCAGCTCCTCCTTCTCCTCGTCGGCACCGGCCACGTCCTTGAACGTGACCTTCTTGCCGTCAGAGGGGATATCCTGGATACGGGCCTCGCCGAAGCGGGCCATTTTATCGTTGACGGCGCCGCCGCCCAGGCCGCCCATACGGGCGATCAGGTTCATCAGCAGGATGAAGGCCATGGCCGCCAACACATAGGGCAGCAGGGTACGCAGCCAGCCGTTCTCGTTACCGGCGGCGTAGTCATAGCTGGTGATGACGCCCTTTTCCGCCTGGGACACCACCAGATCGTTCATGTCGTTATAAAACGTGTCGAAGCTGTGGAGGGCGCAGCTGACGCTGGAGCCGTCCTGCAGCTTCGCCACCAGGCGCGTGTCGGTGGCGGTGAAGGACTTGACCTTCTCCGCCGTGAAATAGGCGCGCATATCGCTGTAGCTCACGTCACCGGAACGGCCGAGGTTGCCCACCACCTGGGTAATGAGCACCACCGCCAGCACGATGAACAGCAGCATGACGCCGCTGAAACGTTTTCTTTCCATGTCTCCCCGTCTCCCTTCTCAGCCGATCCAGCGGACGCCCTGCCAGCTCTGGTCACTGCCCACGGAGATGGCCACCAGCATCCGCGCCTGGACGGCCTCTATCGGAATATAGGGCTCGCCCAGCAGGCGGCTGTCATTAGAGCCGGTACGGTTGTCGCCCATGACGAACATACAGCCCTCCGGCACGGTGAAGGTCTTGTCGGCCATGCTGTCCAGCAGGGTGGTGATGCCCTGGGTGGGCAAATAGCTCTCGTCCAGCTTCTCACCGTTGACGTAGGTATAGCCGTTCTTGAAGGAGAGCGTCTCACCGGGCAGGCCGACAACGCGCTTCACCAGGACCTTGTTCAGCTCCTCGTCCCAGAAGGTGACGATGTCGCCGCGCTCCGGCACCGGATCGGACACCACATAGGGCAGCCGCCAGCCCACCAGCAGGCACTTGGTGGGGACGGTGGTCTCCATGGAGCCGCTGGGCACATAGGCCAGCTGCAGCAGCACCTTGAACAGCACGAACACCGCCGCCAGCGTCACCAGCAGGTAGCCGTAGTCGTCCCACAGTCTGCGGCCGCGGCTTTTGGCGGGGTTCCGGAAAACATTACTTTGCTTCCTATTGTCATAGTAGATAAGTATGCTTGCA